>Ga0129308_1000835_pt1 | contig 39813 bp, 34 predicted proteins | sample L827metagenome_FD_94440 | JGI IMG/M metagenome (GOLD analysis project Ga0129308, IMG submission 94440) | Ring-tailed lemur group fecal microbial communities from Wisconsin, USA - L827 metagenome | ecosystem: Host-associated > Mammals > Digestive system > Large intestine > Fecal | place: USA... | reverse complement strand
TTTGAGTTTATTCAGTTGGATTTAGGCTGTTGTCGGTGTCGCGGGGGCATGGAAGCCCCTCGGCTTATCGCTCTGACCTCACTTTCACTCTCTGACCTAAATACAACTGTATTATAGCATGGCGCCCTCCCTCCGTACACTTGAACTCTTTTCAAGGCTGGCGCATAAAATGGAGAAAGCTTGCAATACTGATATTATGCATAGCCGTTTTATCAAAACGGCAATATATAGTCTTTATTGCCGTTTTGATATTGACTTCAACGGAAATCAGTGTATAATATAAGTAATATCAAATTGGCAAAGAAATGTGTTTATTGCCGAAATGATATTTTCTGCGGGGTGATTTCATGCTTGAACAGAAAGCGTTTGCAATTTTATCCGAGATGAAGAGTTTTAGCTTTGGAGACTTTTTTGCGGCCAGCAAGAACAGCGGCAGCCCTCTGGGGGAAGCCTCCATGCGAAAGAAGCTGCAAAGCCTGTTGAAAGATGGGGAGATCATCAGAGTAGGGCGAAATGCCTACTGCATCCCCACCAATGCTGTGCGCAGGTATCATTATGAGTATTCAGAAATTGCCCGCAGCATCGCACAGGTTATTTGTGACACTTATCCATCACTTAATTTCACGATTTTTGAACTGATACAGTTAAACGAGTTCGTCAATCATCAGCTTGCCCATAATGCGCTGTTCCTCTCTGTTGAGGAAGACCTCTCTGATTTTGTCTTTGAAACGCTAAAGGAGCATTTCCCCGGCAAGGTGCTGCTCGATCCTACACCGGAGCTTTATCACAAATACTGGTACGATGATATGATCGTGATCGAAAAGCTTGTGACGGAGGCCCCTCTGGGATGTGCGGAGCCATGGCACACACGCCTTGAAAAACTGCTGATAGATCTTATCTCTGATCCGCTTTTGATGGAAACCGTCAGCGAAAGCGAGATCCCTGTCATCTTGGAAGACGCCTTTGCGAAATATGTGATCGACGAAAGCCGCCTTTTCCGTTACGCCAAACGGCGCGGCGCCGAAAATCGGTTTAAGACAATCGTTCGGGAAAAGACAAATATCGCATTAAGAACGGAGTGACAATATGATACAGCCAATCAGCTTTACAGAAGGACATATCAGAGAGCTTCAAAAGAACAGCAAGCGCGATCCCGTTCTGTTGGAGCGTGCCGTTTATGCCTTTGGCCTGCTTGAAGCGTTGGCCCGAGTTGGAATGCCTTTCATCTTCAAAGGCGGTACCTGTTTGATGCTCTTGCTGGATCGGCCGCGCCGGTTGTCCACCGATATTGATATCATTGTTGATCCCGGAACCAACTTGGACGCCTATATTGATGAAGCATCCGGAATCTTTCCGTTTCAAAGCGTGGAGGAGCAAAAACGCATAGGGAAAAACAACATTGAAAAGAGACACTTCAAGTTTACCTATGACTCTCCGATTAACCACAAGCCGCTGTATATCCTGCTGGATGTGCTTTTTGAGGAAAATCACTATGCCCAGCTGGTGAGCAAAGAAATTAAAAACGAACTGCTGGTGACGGTGCCGGACTACCTAACGGTGCGGCTTCCCAGTACAGACTGCATCTTGGCGGACAAGCTGACTGCGTTTGCGCCCCACACCACCGGTATTCCCCTAAATATCGGTAAAGATATGGAAGTCATGAAACAGTTTTATGATGTGACCTCCTTGCTGGAGGTGTTTCAAGACTTCGGGATCGTGCACCGTACATATGGGGAGATCGCCAAAGCCGAGCTTTCATACCGGGGTGTTGACGCCAGCGTGGACGACTGCCTAATGGATACCTTTGACGCCGCGCTATGCATTGCCGCCCGAGGTAAATTCAATTCAGAGGAGTATCCTTTATATGTAAAAGGCATCCGCGAACTGCGCGGCCATATCTATGCGGAAAATTACAGTCCGGAGATCGCTGCAATCCGTGCGGCCAAGATAATGTATATGGCGGCCTGCCTTTTGACCGCGCACAATTATGAGCAGATAGATGACCCCGCTCTGACCAAGGACGAAAAATTACTGTCGGAAAAGCTGCTGCCACTTAGCTATTTGCGGAAAGCAAACCTTGAGGCATACGCTTATGCAGTAAAAGCGGACAAACTTTTATCGCGTAGCGAAGAGTAAAAATCCCATAAACAAAAAACGCCGCGGCATCCTTGAAATGAAAGGACACCGCGGCGTTTTCAATCTGCATCGTTTCGGTCTTTGATATATTCTGCCTGTTCTTCCGTTGTGGCGGGATGTACGGCAAGCTTTCCACAGTCGGGACATTGGGCGTCCCGGCCGGGCTTGTCTTCAAACAGGTAGTGGCAGTATGCGCAGCAGTAAATCAAAGCGGTCATTCCTCCCTTTGCCGGTATCTGCAAAAGATTATAGCACAAGAGCGAATAAAAGGCTACCGCCGCCGCTGCGGTTTCCTCCGGTGCAGGCGGCTGTTTCCAGAACCCGCTTGCAGGTTTCTTCCGATGTCACCACCTTGAGAGAATGCGGCCGTAGATGAGCTTCCTGCGGTAGTCATACTGGCGGATGGCCACCATCACATTGTCCCCGATACGGAAGCTGCTGTCCTGATGCTGGGGAGAGTACAGGCACAGGCAGACCGTATCGTCGGGCAGCGTGCAGAATACGCCTCCGCCGTACTTGCCGCTGATGACTGCCTGCCGGCGGCTGCCGATGGGGTGGCGGCGGTCGGCGCCGTCAAAGGGGTTGGGATTGACCTCCTTGACCGAGATTACCAGCTTATTCTCCCGGCGGTCATATTCTTTCAGCCTGCAATCCAGCTCTGTGCCGGGTTCATAGCGCTCCCGCAGGTCTGCGATGGCTGTGTAGCTCAGATCCCGCTGGGTCAGCGTCAGATCATAGCCGCCGACCTCTACCAAGCATTTCTTGGGCCCAACGGCCAGAACACGGCATTTCATCATCTCTCCCTCCCGATGACCGCCGGGAGCGGTGGCGAAGTAATGCCGCTTGGCCGCAAGCGCCAGACGGCGGGAGGCAACGGCGCACTCGTTTTCTCTGTCCACCTCCAAGATCACATAGTCAATGACCGCGCCGCGGGCCATATTGCGCATAACGAACTCCGGCCGCTCCTCGCCGGGCATCCACATCTCGGTTTCGGGGATTAGCACCTTCACGCGGTACTGAATGATGGCCACGCTGGGGATTTTCCTTGTGGTCATTTCACCGCTTTCCTTATCCCTAACGGTATAGCGGATCTCTTCCGGGCCAGCGATGGCGCCGGTCAGAGTGGATTTGGAGCGGTAGGACGCGTAGATGGACTCCCACTCCTCGCGCTGCTGGGGAGAGAGGTCTTTGTCCAGCTCGCGGAAGTCCAGATCGAAAAACCGCTTCTTCTCTGCAGCTTGGCTGACAGACCTGTTGGCAGCGTCGGGCTTGTCGTCTGGGGCGTCCTGCTTGGGCGGCGCGTCCGGCGCGCCCTCCTGTTCCTCCACGGCGGAGCTTGGCTTCTTTGCCGCAGCTCTCCGGCGCAGCTTCTTCGGCTCCTCCGGGGGCGGGGCTTCCGCAGGCGGTGTATCATCGGGAACGGCCGCATTCTCCGGCGCGGCTGTGTCTGCGCCGTCTGCTTCTGCTTCAAGCGGCACACCGGCGCCGATCTCCGCCGTCTCAATGACCTCCTCCGGGGGTGCGGCCTCACCGCCGGATACCACGGGTTCCTGCTCCGACAGGGGAGCGTCCATAGCGGTCGCTTCCTCTGTGACGGGAGCGTCTTCAGTTTTCTTCTTCGGCATTTGTCAATTCTCCTTTCAGTCATTTGTCTTTTGGTGCATATCTCTTTTCCCGGCATATCAGCCCGCACCACCTCCCTCACGGTATCGGAGCCGCCCGTCCCGGTAAAGAGCGAGGTAGCAGCGGCGCGGAAAGCTGATCGTCTTTTGCTGCTGCTCATCGGAGAGCAAAAAAACCGGAATATGGGGTAAATCTGACGCCTGCGCCATGAGCACGGCCTGCTGTTCGCCGCCCTCGGGCACAGGCAGGACGCCAAACCCGGTCAGACGATCTTTTTTAGGCCCCATCAAGACAAGAAATGTCAGCAGATAGGGTTTTCGTTTCGTGCTGACAGAGACGGGCGCATTTTCTGAAATGTCCAGCATTACGGATATTGCAGTCAGCATGGCGGGATCTTCTGCGGAGCGTCCGGGAAGCGACATGGTCTTTTCGTCCCGGAAAACCAGCTTTCCCATGTAGCGCAGCTGGCGAAGCTGCTTTTCGGCCTGCCACAGCTCGGTTTTGGGCTCGCTGCCTCGCAGAAGCCGCAGCACATGCTCCGTGTGAAGAACGCCGGTCTGCTCCAGCACTTGCATAATGAGATCCTGCTGGGGTGTTGTGTAGAACATCACTCACCCTCCTTCCCCGGTTTTCTGAAGAGGAGGCGTTTGACGCAGGCTGTTGAGATAGGGGTCAATCATCAAATCGCTTTCCGACTCGGCTATGGTGTTGAGAATGACGGACATGGTGTAGGCGGTAGAGTTTTTGATGTCGGCGTCAAGGTTGCTGTGCAGTTTTCCCTCCACCGTCTGAAGGATCACGGCGTCCAGCAGGCGCAGCTTCGCCCGAACGCGGTTTTGGGGCAGGGTAACGCCTCCAACCGTGAACTGCGGAGCAAAGTAGAGCCGTTCAATGGCGTTTTCAAATACCATGGCCACTTCTCTGCTGAAAATCCACAAGCTGCAGTCGTCAAGAATATCGTCGAGTTCTTCCTGTTCATCGTTCGTCCGTCTGTCAAAGGGATTTGCGAACGGCCCTTTTCCATAGACGGACTGACTGACATCAGTATAAATCCTATCAATATTTCTTTTTTCTATATAACTGGGGTGCGCATTCGGCACCTCTGGATGTGCGTCCGCAGCATCTCTTGAAATGCCGATCCCGCACTTCTGGATGTGTCCGTCCGGCACTTCTTGAAGTGCGGCTTCGGTATCTCTTAAATGATCTTCCACCGGTTCAGCTTGATCTTGAGGTGCCGTTTCCGCACTTCTTCCGGAAACGGACTCATGGCCGGGTTCCACGAAAGGAACGCTCTGGTGATCGCGGTTCTCCGTCTCATGATCCACCTGTATGAGATAGATTTGATTGGCCGCGCCCCGCCCGCACCGCTTCTCCCAGATGAGACCTGCTCTGGTCAAGGCCTGCATGGATTCGATGATCTTGCGGTAGCTGACCCGCATCTCCTTTGCCAGCGATTTTCTGGTGTAGATGATAAAGACCTCTCCCTGCTCGTTGACCCATCCGTTGAGTTTGGAGAGCTGGAAGCGGTTTAGTAAAAACATGTAAGCGACCTTCGCCTCCAGAGAAAGAACGGTGTACTTATCATCGGAGAACAGCCACCGGGGCATCTGTAAATGGTAGAAGTTCTGGACATCCGTTTGTTTCATCAGCCCTTTGGCCGGCCGGTCAGTAAGCGGAGCTGCCTTCATAGCGAGTTACCTCCTCATCAGTATGATTTTTTGTATGTACTTTCTTCCACTAAAGGGTTGTTGTGGTCTTCTGCATAAAGCCGACATAAAACACTTGCACATCTCGCACAATAATGATAGAATACTATCAAGAAAATAGAAGCGGAGGTTCTGCTATGATTATTAAGCCATCCACCGCATTGCGGAATGATTACGGCTCCATTTCTGAATTGGCTCACACAGAGGATGCGCCCATTTACATTACAAAGAACGGCGAGGGCGATTTGGTCATTATGAGCATCGACGCCTACGAACGCCGGGAGGAAGTTTTGAAACTGCGGGCAAAGATAGCGGCTGCGGAGCAGGTGCGGCTGTCCGGCCAGCCTGCCTATTCCATAGAGGAATCCCGGAAAGCTCTGGAGGCCATCTATGGACATGAGCTGTAAACTGGATATTTTATCGCCTGCTCAGGCGGAGTTGGAGGAAATCGCGCGTGTTCACATGGCCCTTTCCGGCCCTCAGTCCGCACGGCAGATTACCGATAAAATTTACGACGCCATGGAGCAGTTGACGCGCTTTCCGCTCTCCGGCCCGCCTGTTAGGGATGAACAGCTGCGTGCCGGAGGGTATCGTTACATCTTGGCAGGCAAATATCTGGTGATCTACCGACTCTTGGGTGATACGGTGGTCGTGTACCATACTGCCCATGGAGCAACAGATTACCCCAAGTTGCTTCGCGGCTCCTTTTTCTGATATTGCTCAGCCCCCTCAAATGACTTGGACAATAAAGGCGCAAAGGGGCTTGTATTTATCATGTAGAACTGATTGAGCGAAAAGAATACATCTAAATTAAGACAGGCAGCCCATTTTACGGGCTGCTTGCTTTCTTATCGTCCGAGCACCTGCTGGTAGGTGTAAAAACGATCCTTAGCAAGATTAAAGGCGTTGGGATCAGAGGAGAGCGTCCCGTCGTCCAGCTCCAGACCCAGCCGCGCCAAATGCTTTTGTATGGCTGATACCGCTGATTTTCCATCCGGCGGCAGGGCCATAATGTCTTTCTCTGTCAAAAAACAAAGCTGCCAGACCTTGACGCAGCCGCGCTCAAACAGGCTGCAATACAAAGGTGCAAGCTTCAGACGGCGCATACTGATCTCCTCAAAGCCGCTCCGGGCCAGAATGGCGTCAACGCGCAGGGAGATATCCGCGATCTCATGCAGCGGCCCGGCGTTTTGCCCCCGCTCCAGAGCCTCCACAACGGCATTTCGCCGCGCCGCCTCCCACGCCTGCCGTTCACCCCGTTCCGCCTCGCGCTTTTTGGCCGCCATATACCCGTAGCGGATATAGTAATAACGGGCGGGGTGACGCAGCACCCGCAGCCCTCTCTCCACGATTTGACGCACCCGCTGGGCGGTCAGGCCGTACTGTTCTCCGATTTTCCGGTAGGTCAACCCGTCTTGAAAGCGCAGGCGCAGCATTTCAGCCATGCGCTGGTCTTTCAAGTTGTCCAGTACATATTGGAGCCCTCTCGGTGCATCGTCGGGGAGGTCGCGTTCTGTAAGCCGCTCCCCGCAGACGGCGATGGTCAGATTGAGGGGGTAGGGGTAATCATTGGTATAGTCGGACATTTCCGTTTCCTCCTGTTTCGTTTGAATTAAAATGTTGAGAGGCGCTGCCTGTTTCGGCCGATACCCACATCCGGTGCCGGGCCCAGGCGTATTCCTTCAGGCCGGGGGTATTGGAGAGAAGCCCATTATCCAGATCCAATCCCATGGGGAGCAATACCTCCCGAATCTGTGCGCATATGTGGCGTCCAATACTTTTGACCTGCATGACCGCTTTGGGCGTCAGAAAACATATTTGCCACACATGGGTGATACCTGACCGGCGCAGGGCATTATAGCACCGGAAAGGCAGATCAATCTCTTCCAATGTGCAAAAGCAGCTTCGCAGCAAAACGGCATCGGCCCGGTCGTAAGGAGCGGGGATGTCGTGAAGCGGCGGCAATATACCGGCTGGATGTGCAAGCGTGCCGCTCCGCAGCGCGGCAAAGTCCCCGCATTTTTCCTTCATGCGCTCCGCTCTTTGCCGTTCCAGTTCGGCGCAGCCATGCAGAAGATACGGCGCCTTGGATGGATGGCGCAGCTTTTGCAAGGTTCTGATAATGGTCTGCCGGACGCACTCTTTAGTTATGCCGAACTGTGCGGCGATTTGATCCAGCGTCAAGCCATCCCGGAAACGAAGCAGCATGATTTGCGCCGCCCGATTGTTGTCCAGTAGAGAAAGCGCACATTCCACCGCCGCTTCAATGTCCTGCGGCAGGATATTCGGCGCACCCTCCACGCCAAAAACGGCGAACAAAAGATTTTTGGGGTATGGGCAATCTATGCGAACTTGCATCGTGGGCACATCCTTTCCGAATAAGCGTTTGCCTTTTATGGGTCGTCTTCATCCTCAAAGGGGCGCATGACCTCGCCGTCATCCTCCGTGCAGAACGAATCCACGCTGTATGTCTGCTTGAAGGCGTCTTTCCAGCCGTCATCTGCCGGCTGCTGCACCGGAGGCTTCTCTGCCGTTTCCGTCTCCAGCGTTTCGGATGGCTCCGCCCCTTCCGGCGTCGGGACTTGATCGGCCGCCCCACAGCTCTCATCCTGCTGGGAACACGCCTGTTCCTTTTCCTCCGCTGCCCGCCACGCTGGGATATAGTCGGCGATGGTGATAGGGCGCATATGCTTGAAATCGGGACACTCCTCCGGGACAATTTTATATAGCTGGAGGGGCTTGCAGCCGCGGCACATAAGGATGCACTTGCGGCTATCAAGGCGCAGGATCTCGTCCGGGGTCATAAGCGCCCGCTGTGTATTAGTGCTGCTCTGGCTGTATGGGCGCGTACTGTGGTAGACGGGAGAGAACAGGGGCATGAGCGGCATCTGGTTGGTCTGCACACGGATTGAAGTGACTCCGATTTTCTTTGACCAGTAATCCGCCGTCATATAGTCGTTGCAGCCCAGCATGATCTGCTGGTCGCAATTTCCCACGATCTCCTCCCACTCCTTTTTCTCATACCGGTCGGCAAGCTGGGCAAGCGATTGAATTACGATCTGGCAGTTGATCCCCCTTGATCGGGCCGTGGAGAGAATGCGCTTGAAATCTGCGATCTGCCCGATATTGCAGAACTCGTCCATAACGAAATTGACCGTGACGGGAAGCCTGCCGTTTTTGCCGTGCCGTCTTGCGTAGCTGGTCAAGCGGGAGAAGAGCATGGAGAAAAACAGGGAGCTTAAAAATTCCAGAGAGCTGTCTTGATCCGATATAATGCAGAAATAGGCGCAGGGTACTTGCCCGGGAAGCTGCAGCTCGATGTCATTATAGGCGGTGATCTTATCCACAAGACTGTTTTGGAACACCGACAGGCGGTTGCCAAGGCCGATTGCGATGTTGCCCCAAATCTGCCGGTTGGCCAGCTTGAAGATGCCGTAAGGGGCTCTGGCGGGATGACCTTTGGGGAGCTCCGCGAACCGCTGCTCCAGAGAGTTGAAGGACTCATCGGATAGCAGCCGGTAAATCGTGCCGAGACTGCGCTCATGGATGGGGAGCAGGGCGTTGGAGCCGGGAAGCGTTTGCCGCTGCACATAATGGATCAGCGCGGAGAGCAGGTTGGATTCCGCCTTTTCCCAAAAGTCCTGCCGCTCATTGACGGCGGAAGTGTTTTTGATGATGGTTTCCGTGATGGTCTGAACAAGGTCTGGATCGTCCTCGATGTCCTGCAGGCAGTTAAAGCCGTCTGAGCTGATCATATCCAAAAGGTTTAGGCACTTGACGATCATCCCCCGATCCTGTAAATAGCCGCCCATGGACTCAAAAAGTTCTCCCTTTGGATCCACCACAATAATGCTCTCCCCTCGATTGACAGCGCTCATGATGAGGGGACGGATGACGCCGCGGCTTTTGCCGGTACCCGGCGCGCCGTAGATCAGGAGATTGCCATTGAGGCCGTTTTGAGGATTGGAAGCCACATAGTCGGCGTATTTGTCATCATCGTCCGGCGCGTCTTTGAGCTTGCCATAGATATTGCCTTTCAGTTCTTCAATCCTGCCTATGGTGAATACCTGCGCCGCTTCTTTTCGCTCCATAAAGGAGGCGGAGCCGTGAGTGGCATCCGGAATAATGTCAAAGCCTCGGGGATCGCGCTTGAATTTGTAGCCGGAAAACCAAATGTAACCCTTTTTTGTGATAAGGCAAAAGAGCAAAAAGCAAATGCCCGTAGTGGCAAGGCCGGTTGGAGTGAATATGGCAAAAAGATTGCGAAAAGGATTGACTACCCAGATACTCGTGATCTCCCCGGCATTCTCGCTGAAGGTAGAGGCAATGCCAAGGCGGATGGAGTTGATCAACATGCCATAGAAATACAGCCCCGCCGCTGCCAGCAGCGCATAAAGCCAAAGCTTCCCTCTGTTCCGCTCAAGCCATTTGCCGCATTTGCGTTCCATGCGGTTTTCGAGTTTTTCAATCCATTTGGAGAGTTTAGGCAAGTACCATCCCTCCCTGAAATAAAAACGGCTCCCGCGCGGGAGTAAACAGCCCAGCCGGTTCGTCATAGGCTTGGGCAACGGTGTTGAGGGATATTTCAAAAAGGACAGCCTTGCCGGTATCTTTGTAGAGCTGCTTGAGAAGACCGCTGTGCTGGCCCTTGAAGGCGGCCAGAGCGATCTTCTCATAGCCGCGCTCACGGGCAGCGGCAGCAGCGCGGTCAATCCGCTTGAGATCCATATCCACCCCCATGACAAAGGGTGTATTCTTATAGAAACCGTCCCAATCCGGTATATCCTCCGGCGGAGGCGAGAAGCCTTTGCCGGCAGCCGCCAGCGTCAAACGCTTTCTGTAATCTACACGACTCATGGCCAGCAGTTGCATAGCGCCGGTCTCGTCACAGGAGAGAAGATGCACAGGGACACCTGCATCGCGGTATGCCTTTCCAAAGGATACAGGGTGCGTTCCGCGGACGGTTCCTGCCGGCGGATTCTCCGACAAATTAAGGATGTCCCAAAGAGCTTGATAACTGGAACCCGCATAGACGATAGAGTGGGCTGCCGGGATCTGGGCGGTAATATTATGAAAGGCCTGCATCTCGCTGACATAGCGGATCGTGCCGGCATCGGAAGCCACATAGTAGAGCAGCCGGATGTTCTGAGGCGAATAGAGGATACCGGAAAACCGGGTGTTATGCAGCACATTCCCCCGCAGCTTTTGATTGCGCCGAACAGCTGCGGAGGACATATAGGTCATGGGGATGCGGATGTCCTGCGGATGGTCTGCGAAGATGTCAAAGCCGGCGCGGTAGCAGGTCAGCAGCAAGGCCGCAGACTGTGCCCGCCGAACCATAACAGAGGTTTTTGAGGTGTACCATTTATCCTGTGGATAGGAGATCATCAACCCCTCCAGAAAACGGACGCCCGCAGGCGGGAGCCGGAGCAGGCCGTCTTTGGTCTGCCCCAGCAGTCCAATCTTTTTAAGCACGGTGATCTCTGAATCAGAGAAGATTTGCATGGCATTTGTCAAAGGGACATTTTTACACCATGCGGTCAGTCTCAGCAATTCAATGTCGGCGGTTGTAAATATCAAGGCGGTTTCACTCCTTCCTGCCAAAGCCGGAAATGAGCTGCCTCCTGTGGAGGCAGCCCCTTTCCGGCTTTCGGCTCGGTATGGGGGTAGGCTGCCGTGTAGTCCCAGCCACCGCGATACTGGGCCCCAAAAAGAGGCGGCAAACACCCCGATTTATGCGGCTTTTCTCATGCCGCCCTGTATCCCACTATGGCTTGTTTTCTGGGCACCGGATTTCCAGCCTGTTTTTGCCGGCTATGGGATGCAGAAGCAGCTGTTTCAAAGGTACAAGTGCGGAAACTGGCCGGTGCGCAGAGAGAAGAAATCACCCGCATCCTCCGGATGGATCAGATAAATATGGCAGGAGGGTTCTTTGTCTTTTGTGGAGATCAAGGCGACTTGAAGCGAAAATTGGTCATCATCGTCAATGAGCCTGCCCTTGATGGCATTGGGAATCGCTTTCCAGCCCTTATTGTCTTGGTCATAGACCTGCCGGGAATCCACATCGCAATGCTCGTCCACAATCAGCATCGCCCTGTCAAAGCGGGGCAGCTTCGGATGCTTGACTTCATACTCATCCAGAAGCCGGGAGATGGTGTCGGTGAGATAGGCCGGCGTCTGGAACCGACAATGAGGCAGCAGTGTGTAGAGCGTGATATGTACCCAGCCATATTCATTGACGGACACATCTCCCGTAAGGATGACGGGAGAGAGGGGCGGTTTCTTGAACCGCTCATGAATGTTCGGCCGGTGGAGTTCGCACAGATTCCGCACCTCCATCGCGGCGTTTTCCATCTGTCCGGCCAGCTTATCCAAAGCCAGCGCAATGCGGATGCGGTCTGGCTTGTCGCAATCGGTCAAAGCAAGCAGGGATCCGGTAGCGAGATACGCCTCATAAGCCACCTGCTGCGCCCGGCACATGTCAGTTTTCAAATTCGGCATATTCGCCGTCTCCTTCCTTTTCCACTTTTGCCATACGCCGGCGCAGATCGGAGGGTGATGTGGTGATGGCGTCATACTCTTTCTGGCTGGCATGGAACGCTATGGGCACATGATTGTAGCCGATACACAGCAGGCCCTCACCCCGGCGGAAGCGGGTGATTTGGCGCACCTCCTCGTCGGACAGGTTGAGGATGGTCTGGGCAAGCCGGGCTTCTTCCTCCTCCATCTGCATCACGATCTTGATCCGGCAGCTGTCGATGATGCCCTTGCCGTATTTTCCGTTTTCCAAAGCGTACATATCGTTAAAGCCTTGGGACGAGAGGAGCGCGATGCCGCCCAAGCCGCGAATGGTTTTTACCGTTTCCATCGTGTAGTTGGCCGCCATAGGATTGGAGCCGGCGCCCACCAGCGACCACAGCTCATCGGAAATGAGCGCGGAGAGAGAAACATTGGTCTCCATGATGAGGTCGGTGGCAAAGTCCGTCGCCCAAAAGATGCCCGGCAGCTCAAGGTCATCCGGCATACCGGAGGTGTCAATGACGATGTACTTGTTGGAAAAGTCCACATTGGTATGTCCGCCCATGGATTTGGCCGACCCGGTGACGAAGCGGGTCAGCACCACCGCTAAATGCTTTGTTTCCGGCCGTTCGCTCAAAACGGCATACCAGTCCGGCAGGGTGGGCATTTCGCGCTTGACGCCGTTTTCATCGTAGAGCGATTCGTTTTCAAAGGTGATCCCCTTACGGCCGTAGCACTCCACCAGCGAAAGGTCGAGATAATTCTTATCCTCCTCCGTCAGATTAGTCTTAAGCAGAGAAAAGAAGATGATGAGCTTGGATATCTTATCGGCCAGCAGGGAATCTCCCCGGACAGACAGGCCCCGAATACTGGAATAGGCGTCCAGCGTGGTCAAGCGGATGTCCATAATGTTGATGCAGTCGTTGGAGGCTGGGGAGAGCCGGATAAAGGTTCCTCCCTCCGCCTCGCACAGAGGCCGGTATTCATGCCCTTTTTTCGGAACGATAAAGATCACTTTTTTCCCCTGCTGGCGCAGCCGGTTGCCAAAGCATTGCAGATTAAAGGTCTTGCCCGAACCGGATGAGGCGAATATGGCTGTGTTGCCATTGGTGTATTTATAGTCATCAAAAAAGTTGATGAAGCATGGCGTGCGGTTGTGCATGTTGATGCCGAGAAAAATGCCTTCATGGTCGCTGATCTCATAGGACGCAAAGGGAAAAGCCGCGGCCACGCCATAGGTCAAGGCGTTTCTCCGCGACTTCCTCTCAATATCCGGGTCGATTTGAGCGGTGGGAAGAAAAGACAAAAAGCCCTTTTCGTGCTTAAACTCACACCGCTTCGCCAGCATATCCACCGAGGCGCAGCGGGTTTCCACAGCAGCCACGCGCTGTTCCAGCGTTTCGGGATCCTCCGCCGTCACTTCCAGCATGGTGTGCATGTAGTAGAAGTCCTCGTTTTCACGGTTCATCTGGTTTTTGAGGTACAGGCCGGCATTGATCGCGCTGTCCAGCTCCTCAAAGTCCTGTCGGGTATCTCCTACATCCCGCATCCGGGACCGGTTGACCATAGTGGTCTGGGAGATCTTCGGCAGAATCTTCTCCTTGGGCTGCCGTTTGACGAGGAAATTAAGGCTTATGCCCTCGCCGGCCTCCACCAGAGGAGAGAGCCAGCCGTTTCCCACGGTAGTGGAGTAGCCGTATCCGGTTACATACAGGTAAGCGTGATAGACGCCATCTACGATGATATAGTCCCGGGCAGTATATTCCACCGAGGTCGGGGAGAGGATATCGAGGATCGTGGTGGCTCCCGCCTCAATGCCGGAAACCTCCGGTTCCGGTTCTTTCCGAAAGGGCAGACGGAAGCGTGGCTTTTTCTTTTCTGCCATGCCTTCCCCAACGGCAGGCGCCGGCTCTGGATTTGCCGTTTCCGACGGCTTTGGCAGCTTCTTTTTTCGTAAATTCATAGTGCATCCCTCCTCTACTGATAGACGCCGTGAATCTCGCCCAGCATATCGAACACGCCGGGCGGCAGCTTCACGCGCCGGCTGGCCTGCTTGTTGATCAGCTCATATAAAATCTCCAGCGTCGCGTTATCGCTGTATTCCGGCTCCAGCACATCCAGACCGCACATCTCCAGATACCGCCGGGCGGTGTCCGCCTCCTCATTGAGACGCTGGGCGATGGCCTCAATCGTGCTGGCCCGGGCCTTCATACGCTGCTCATAAGGAAACGCGATAAAAAACCGGTGAGTGACCGCCTCATTAGAGGCCACAAAGGACACCTCTGCAATGTTGTCCTCGATCATCTCACGGCAGGCTTCCACTTCCTCTTCCTCACAACAGCGGCGCATATAAGCGATATACTCGGCTGTGTCCGCCTTTTGCGTGACAATAAGGATCTGTAAAGTATCGGGGGCAATCTTTAAGTAGCTTGCAAATTGATATATGATATTTTGCTGGTCGATGGGCGATTTCAGATAGAAGTTGACGGGCAACACTTCAAGCACCTTGACAAACTGCCTGTCCTTCGTAACGATTACGCCGCTTACAACATTCTGAATCGGCAGCCACTTCTGCACGCTGTCGGAATAAGCGCCGTCTCTATCATTGAAGTTTTGCACATTACCGCCGAATATTAGTTCTTTTAATCCCATGCGGGAGCACCTCCCCTCTGTATGTGCGGCGCATTCGCCGCTTGCGCCATCTCCACCACAAGGCCACAAATCTGGTCAAGCTGTCATCCTGTATGCCGATGAGGGCAAAGCCCCCGATTGGCACCAGCAGGGACAGCGTGATGACAATATTGACCGTGATGGAAAAAGGCAGGAAACGGATACAGCAAAACAAGGTAGGAATGCACAGCACCACCGCCTCGATTGCATTTCGTGTTTCAAACAGGCCGAACAACCGGCCCGCATCGGTGAAATTAGCAGGGATGTGGTAGACATCATATTCCATAGTCCCACTCCTTTACATGGTGGAAGAGCTTCCCGCGGTTTCTCAAGTAGGCGGCCTCCAGCTCCGCATTTTCGCTCTTTCTCTGTTCGATGATCGCTTCAAATGCCCGCTGGATCAATTTGACATTACTGTCCGTGCCGCCAAAGGTCTCTATTTCGCTGATCCGTTGGGCAGATACACCTGCGGCCGCCGCCAAAGCGGTTAGGGAAACCCCGTATTCCAGCCGCAGGTGCCGCATAATATTGATATTTTCCATGCTGATCTCCTATTAGGGCGCGGACAGCACCCAGAAGGGGCCGCCCGCGCCGGCCTTTCGGCTGGCCTCGCTTGTAATGATGGATAAAGCCCACTCCTGTCCGCTGCGCTTGACGCTGGCGGGATCGGCCACCAGAATGTTTCCATCCTTCGTCACGCCGCGCAGGACGATGAAATGGCCGGAGCTGGTGAAATGCCCCTTTGACATAATGGCGATGACCAGCTTACCCTCGTTAAGAGCTTCCACCAGCTTTTTCGCATCGGAGCCGATCCCGTCTACCTTAAGGCCATAATGGGCGCCGCCGTTGGGGATCAAGCTGTGATAGCTTCCGTTGCCCTCGCAGCGATATCCGTTTTCCACCGACCAGTCGGAAACCTCTTTAGGGGTGACTTTGTTATCCGTGAGCGAGGCCACAGCGATAGCCAATGCCGTAGGGCCGCAGCCGGAGGTGCCGATGGTGCCCGAACTCCCGTAGCTTTCATTTCCCCAGCGGGAATCTGTCTGATTATAGTAGACGACATCCGTTTCCGCGTCGGTAAAAACGATGTCGCCGTAGTCGGTATTGTAGTATCCGGCGCCATCGCTGTCATGGAAGCCCACATACTGTTCGTCGGTAAGGGTGGAGTACATGAGGCGGGCCCAGTTTTTTTGTTCCTCGCTGAAAGCCAATTCGGCCATCAATTCCTCCGGTGTGGCGGTCTCAAAGTTGACCTTCAGCTTGCGGATCGTAACAGCATCCTCTCCCTCGCCCTTAGTGACGAGCTCCAAAAGAGAATTGTGTCTGAATGTGCGAACCGTCATATCCCGGATGGACGCTTCATCCATTTGCCATAGATCCTGTCCGTTGGCAACCGAATTAATGGCAATGAACCAGTAGATATTGAGGTTGTCGGTGTCTTTCAACACCTCCATTTCATCGTACTGGAGCACGCCGTCTTCGTCGGTATAGGCCTGTTCAAGCTGGGTGATGACATTTGACATATGATCTTCACCGAAGGACTCCACGCTTTGATAGGCGTCCTCCACGCTGTATGCCTTGTCCGTCATGGCGATGATATCGGCAGACTTCGCAGAGTCAAAGCCGAACAGGATATTTGGCAGGGAAACGATAATGAGAATGGGCAAAAGCACAAATATAAAAAGAATGATTGCCGCAGCCTTCAAAAGCTCCGGCAAAAAGGAAACTGCGGCGCCGGCCGCTGCCCCGGCGGGGCCGCCGGAGGCGGCGCCTTTGGCGATGTTATATGCCGCCGATGCAAGCCGTGCGGCGGTGGACGCTGCTTTATTTTCTTCCATTCGGTATATCTCCTCCCGGTCTGCGCGTATGCCGCTGGGGTTGTCTGGGCTGCATCTTTCTCTGGCTCAGCTTCCCATACTGCGGCGTCTGCGATGCTGTTGACTTGAACTGTGACGCGCCTTTCGGCGCTGCACTCTCTTTCCGTTTGATGGACGAGGAAGCGGCGCTTCCTGCTGTGCCGGCGGCAGGCGGCTGGCGCTGATCCGACCGTGTGGGCGAGGCCGGACGGCGTGTTTCCTGCTGTACCGGCGAAGCTTTCGCTCCAACAACAGCCGGCTTCTCCCCAGTAGGAGACGCGGTTTTTCCTGCTGTGCCTGCCGTCGTGGACGCCGCTGGCGGTGTGGATATCCTCGGGTCGTGAGGCCGCACAACGGAACGGCGGGTAGGTTTTTCTGCCGCGCCGGCGGAAGTTACCCTGCCGTGGCTGCCGCCGGAAACAACAGCAGGCCGGCCGGATCCCGATGCAGGCCCGGAATGCGGCGCGGCCGGACGACTTTCACCTACGGTCATTTGCCCAGCGGCCTGTATAGAGCCGGGCGTACTCTGGTGAATATAAGTGCTTTGACTTGCGGCAACGCTTTGATGGGCGTCGCCTGTATGGACAGTCTCTTGCTTGGCTTGGCGGCTGGCAGCCATACCGCCCGGCACCCCTTTTCCTGCCATGCCTGCAGGCACGGATGTGCGCCGGCTGGCTTTGACGCTCTCGCCCGGTCTTGCGCCCTGACCTTGAGCCGCCGAGCTGCCGACGGCGCCCGAACTATGAACTGTCTGAGAGGCAATATGAGAGGATTGACCTCCTGCGGCTTGGCTGGATTGCCCGGCCTGTCCGGGCTGACCGGGCGTTGAGCGCATCCCGGATGCGCTTGAACGGGAAACTCCGGGCATACCCTGCCGGCGCTCCACCGAAGTGCGGCGGGATGGACGGGCGCCGCCCCACAAGTCCGGCCGGCCAACGCCATGCCCCATACTCTCCCGGGAATCCTTTGGCCCCGCATCCGGAGCCGCGCCGGACTGTCCGGCTTGGCCGCTTTGGACGGTCTGCGCCGTATATTGAGTTTGTTGCGAATAGGCATGAGCGTTCTCTGCTGTACTTGCGGAGCCGCCTGCAGCAGACGGACGGCCTGCCGTTTTCCCATGGAACTTTCCTGCCGAACCCCCGGAGGGGCGCGGGCCGCCGGCACGGGGGTTGCCGCCCGGCGGCGGAGAGCCGGAACCTCCAGCGCGTGTGGAGCCGCCGCTGCCCTTCGTACTGCTGACGGATTTGGCCGCTGTGGTGGCGAGGGTACGGATCACAGCGTAAGTGAGCATTCCGGGCAAACTGCGGGCAGGGCCGCCGGTAATGGCAGGGTTGAGGCCGATCCTTGTGATGATACCGTCAACCTTTTGGGCGACTTTGACAATGGACATGACCAGCACCATCCACGGAAGTACGCTGATGCCGCTTGGCACGCTGCTCAAAACAGACAAAAGCATCTTGAGAAAGACCACATTGGTGATCATCACAAGGCACATACTGCCGTACATCCGGCACCAGCCGGTAAAAATATCCGAGGTGTTTTTGCTGCCGCCCATGGAAAAAGCCAGCGGAGACATCAGTGTCAGCACCCCGACGATGACATATCTCTCCGCAATTTCAAAGATCAGCCGGAAGGTCTTGAACATGATGATGACGCCCACAATGACTACCACGATCCATGCCGCTGACAGTCCGCCGAAGCTGCCCTCATCGGGAAAGGTGATGTTGACAGCATCCGGAATCTCCAAATAGTCGATAATCGTGGTGGTGATCCCCAGCGCGATCTCACATATCTGCTGGCTTGCCAGAAGCAGAAAACTAAAGACGAAAGTTCTTGCGAAGAGCGTCTTTGGATCTTCACCCTCAAACCCCAGTCCCGACATCATGGATTTGACGGACTGAAAAACAAGGTTTCCCAGCAGCAGCGCCCACCCCGCCGCAGTAATGTAGAGCAGCAGGTCGTCCATAACAGGAACATGGGTGCGCAGATAAGCCAAATCCATAGAAAAAATGTCGATCAGCACTTGGGAAAAATACTGCCAGCACTCAAGGGTCAAGCCATAGCACCATTCAATCAGCCCTTTTAAGATGCTTTCAAGGATAAGGGCCACCTCCTTTCGAGGTCATATCAGCTTAAAAAAGTTAAGGCGTCAAGGTGGAAAGGCCGTTAAACAGAGGACGGACATAGGCAATAAATGCGCCAATGCCATTGATGACCGCCCATGCGATCCAGATGCGGCGCAGCCAGTCCCATGCCTGATCGACCTTGTGCTGGTTATTGGACAGCTTGGCGCCAATCACAGCCACGGCGGACATGAGGCCCGCCAGAACGGTGCTGATACCGGCGATCTTATTGTAAACATCAATGATGATGGTGTTGGCAACCGTCCACATATCGTCCACGGCCAGAGCCGGTACGGTCAACAACATTACCAGAATAAGCGTCGCTGTGAACACGCCGTAATACCGGCCGAGCTTCGGGCCGAGCCGATCCCAGAAGTTAGGCGCGCAGTTCCGGTTGGATGGAATAGATTTCTGTTTCAAGGGAAAGTCCTCCTTCCTGCCCTAAAACGGGCATGAAAAAACCGGGGCCCCCGGCGGTGAAGCCGGAGGCCCTTTGATGAACGAAATTGTATTCAGCTGCCCGTTTTGGGAAGCTGCGGGGTAGGTGTTGTGCGTTTGACAACTGTGATCCATGTGGATTTTGCGGTTTCCCATGCCCCTTGGTAGCGTCCGCCGACATCGGCTCGGTTGACGATTTGATATTGGTTGGGTGCGGTGGGAAGGACATTTACCGTCAGCATCGGAGCTGATACAGAGGTAAAGCCCGCCTCCACCGTACCGAACTCAAAACGGAAGTCCGTTACATACTCCCCGGACATCATGGGCAGCGCATTGAGCGCAAAGGAATAGTTGTTTGTGGTAAGCAGGTTTTCGGCCAGCACACGGTAGTCTTGATAGTTTGTCTTGTAGACAATCCGGTAATTGAGCCGCTGACTGTATGTACCTGTGACCAGCGTGTTGCCACGCACAGCGTCGGTAGGAAGCCTGTCGTGCCAGTAGAAATCAGATAGGGGCACATTGGAATCATTGGAAATTTTGAAGTCATAGCGCATCAGATCACCGGAGAGCACTTGAGCATTGCCGGTTTTGCTGATAGAAAGCTTCAGCGCGGCGCTCTTGTTATAGGCGGAGAGCTTGATGATTTGTCCCGGATACTCCAAATCCACATCGAACACTTCGCCGGAGAGCTGGAAATAGGCGGGCGGCGTGACCTCCCGGATTTTATAGCGGCCCAAAGGCAAAGCCTCGGATGCGGCGATCCCTCGGGCGTCGCTCACAATATATCCTACCACTACGCCAGATTTGGCCCGGGTGATCTCAAAAACGGCCCCCTGCAGCGTGCTTCCGGCCTTTGCCCCGGTAACAGCATTGTCGTCCGCGGCATACTTGATGATTTGGATTTGCCCGGTGATAGGGACATTCTTCCATGTAATCTCAGTCGTAGCGCCATCTTCCACATAGACCGTTTTTAGCTGCGTGTCCAGTTCATAGCCCTCGGCTTCCAGTTCACGAAGGAAGTATTTCCCTCCTCCGGGAAGGTCGTCGATATAAACGCGGCCATTCTGGTCTGAAACATATTCGCCCAACGGATTGCGGTTTTTATCATACAAAAGGAAACTGACCCCGTAAATCCCTTTGCCGGTAGTCGAATCTATCTTATGGATGAGGATACCGGAAAAGGGCGCGTTGGTGATGCGGAGCTGCGTGATTTCACCGTCTTTCACCTCAAAGTAATGGGGGCTGCTGTCAATGCGGAAGCCCTTTCCGGCTTCAATCTCCAGCGCATAATAGGCGCCATCCTCCAAAGAAACAAAGGCCCGGCCATTGCGGTCGGTCGTCACAGTATCCACCAGCGCATCGTTCATCCGGCGGATTTCAAAGGTGGTGTTGGGAATCCTTTCCGTCCGGTCGGCCGCGCTGACCTTGATAATCTCTACGCCGCCCACAGGGTCGTTATAAAAGTATAGGCTCTGCGTGTCGTTGGCATTGACTACAACAGTTTGGGAGCGTGTGTCCTCATGGATGGTATAGCCCGGAACGGTTTCCTCTTCAACGACCACCAGCGTCCCGGTGACGCCGTTGATCTTGATTTGGCCATTCTCATCTGTCCAGTACAAGCCGTTGCTGGAGAGCTGTCCGCCTTCTGCGTCAACTACCTGCCCATTGGCATAGGTAATCTTAAACTGGACTCCCTCCAAGGGCTTCTTTGTAACGGAATCCAACTTGTTGATGATGAGGCTCCCTTTCGGCTGATTGCGGAACTCCAGCGTAACGGTTTGGCCCGCCTTAATCTGTGCGGTCTGCGGCGCATCATCCAGCACATAGCCATCTCTGGCTCTGGTTTCCTTTACCACCAGCGTTGTACCGGGGGCAATGCCCTCTACGGTAAAACTGCCCGTACTATCCGTCACGAATTTGCCGTTTGCATCGCCCACGACTGTGCCATCCGAGGTTGTGACCATAAACTCCACATCACTCAGCGGCTCTCGGGTCACGCTGTCGATTTTCTTTACCAACAGGCTGCCCTTGGGAGAGTTGCCGAAATAAAGCTGCACAACATCCTGCTCCTTACCGCTGATATAAGCGGTCTGGGGTGCGGTGTCAATCACATGGCTGCTGTCGCTGGCCAATTCCTCGACAATATAGGTGCCTTCCTTCAAGCCGGTAACAGTAAAACTGCCGTTGGCGGAAGTCTTATAGGTGCCGATGACCGTCCCGCCTGTCCCGGAGGTTCCGGTGAGATATTTGACTTGGAACACCGCATTGCTTACTGCCTCGCCGGTGACGGAATCATACTTCCATACCACCAATGCCGAAAGCGGAGTGTTTTCAAAGGTCAGCGTCTTGGCTGTTCCGGATTTGATATAGACCTCTTGCTCAGCCTCCTTAATGGAGTATCCGGGCACACTTTCCAGTTCAATCACTTTATACCAGCCATCTTTGAGACCGGTGAGCTGGAACTCCCCATTTTCATCGGTGTAGTAGGTACCAAGATCGTTGATCTCACCGGTGGAGGTATGATTGCTGGCGTAAATCACTTGAAACTTTGCGCCTTGCAGCACATCGCCGGTCACGCTGTCCACTTTCTTGACAGTCAAGCTTGGCTTTTGATGGTTTTCAAAATAAACGGTATGGTCACGGTTGGGATAAAGGGTCACAAGCTGGCTGGGCGCATCCAGCAGGTAAGGGGATGGCACGGACTTTTCAGAAATCTCATAAACTCCGGGCAGGAGGTTTTTCAGCTCCGCGCGCCCCTCGCTGTCCGTTCTGATCTCATCTACACTATGGCCGTCCGCAGCACGAACTTCAAACACGGTGTAGGCAATGGGCTCGCCGGTATCTGCGTCATTCTTGTAGACGATAAGGTTAGGCCGTTTCTGGTTTTCAATGGTCAAGGTGCTGGTTTTACCGGGAAACAGCTCCATGTGATATTCTCTTGCATCCAAAATGTGGGAGGAATCCGTGGCAGTTTCCTTCACAGAATACACGCCCGGCTCCAAATCGGAGATCAAGATTTCCCCCTGCGCATTGGTGGTTCGGTCAAGGTAATGCGTCCCATCTTCGATCTTCGCAATGCGGAAAGTCACGCCCTTCAGCGGCGTACCGTCTGAACTGGTTTTGATGATCTGGAGGGAGGGCTTGATTGTATTCGTAAAGACAAACTGTGCATCCTCGTTTGGATCAAGCTGGATGATCCGTTGCGCTTGGTCGATGATATATCCCTCACAGGATTTCTCTGTGACCACATAAGCGCCTACGGGCAGCTTGCTCAAGTCGATTTCACCATTTTCATCGGTGACATATTCCTTGGGGCCGTAATCCCCAGCTACGGACTTGACCTCAAAAACCGCATTGGGAATGACGCGGCTGGGATCAGTAGAATCCACCTTGATCAGCCTTAACCCCGGCTTGACATCGTTAAAGAACAGCAGTTCTTTGATGCCATCGCCGGTGGCTAATTCAACTTCCTGCGGGGTGGTATCCAGAATATGCCCGTCGCTGCCGGTATCCACCTCCACAGCGCGGTAGGTGCCCGGTTTCACATCGGTCAGCAAGATCTCACCAAATTCATCGGTGCGGAATTTACCCAGAGAAACGCCGTCGCGGAACACTTCAAAAGTGACATCCGGCATGGCGACCATGTTTTTTCGATCATACTTGATAATCCGCAGGCCAGGAAGCTCCTCGTTGACCATATGGAATGTGGTAGTTTCGCCGGCGGAAACAGTCGTAGTATAAATGGTATCGTTCAACAGCCAACCAGAGAGGGCAGCCGTTTCTTGAATGCGATATGCTCCGGGCTTAATTTGATTGAACATCGCCACGCCTGCCGAGTTTGTTTCAGCGGCATAACTCTTTCCACTTTCAATGTGTTGAATGGAGATCATAGCCCCGGGCAGGTTCATTCCTGTGTCCGATGTCTTTTCGATACGGAGATTGCCATAGGGTTCGTTTTCAAAGACGACCTCCGCCACCTCACCATAGACAACAGTAACATTTTGAGCCGGAGTTTCGCTGAGCAGGTAATGCTTCGGTGAGAATCGCTCATAAACGGTGTAATTTCCGGTGAGCGTCAGCGGAATGCGGATCTTACCAGAGGAATTGGTAGTAAAAGTTCCCACAGTGGCTCCGTCCGGCCCTACGACTTCAAACATGGCGCCGCTTAAAGGGGTGGTGGTACCGGCCTCATATTTCACAATCTGAAGGCCTGTATCCAATTCTTCTTCCGGTTCATCGCCGTAACTGCTGTAAGCTGACAGCTCCATAGTTCGGGCGGGATCTGTGTCCACCATATAGTTTTGCAGATTACCGTATTTATCGACCTCGACGCAGGAAGCGTAAAAAATGGCATACTGATAAACATTGGTGTCAAAAGACAACTGCACATTGCCGCTTTGCCCGGTAATGCTGTCCGCGGGATAGAGCACCTTAAACTGGCCGGCGTAGCCATCACCGGTGCCGCTGGTGGTGATAGCGGTGATGTCGTTGTTATTCATATCTACAATTCGTGTGCCTTTGGGAACGCTGGCCGGATCTGTAAAGGACACATTCACGGTATAATCGCAGATCCATGTTTTTGACCAAAAGGTAAAGACCTGCTGCTTATACTGTCTGCCGTTAATCGTCACCTCATAGGCAACCTCGCGATCCGGTGTGCAGGACACATTGGGAGAAAGATTCTCCGTCCATGTGGTGCCGCGGCGGTAAATGTCCTTTGCTGCGGCGAGGATCTTCTGCCCCCGCTGCAACTCCTCACCGGTCAAATTAGGATTGACCTTCAAATTGTTGATGTCCCAATTAGAGAGCAGATAGCACCAAAGGGCCATCTTTGTTGCATAGTACGCTTGATACTTGTTTTCCAGCCCCAGTTCGCTCAAGCCGCGATTTGGATAACCGTTGGCAACAATGCCTGTTACCTTGGGATCGGCGGCCTTTTCATCCGCCAGATAGTCAATGCTTTCTCCCACGGCTACCGTTTGCGGAACGCCCTTGGTATTAGGGTTTACGCAGTAGGCGGGGATTTCTTTGACTGTGCCAGAGGGCGACACATAATTATAATAAGTGTAGCTCTGCTCCCGAATGCGGCCGTTGATGGAAAGGTAGGTCATCTTATAGCCGCCATTATAGATCTTTACTTCCCCAAGAGCCTCCTCCTCCGATGAAGCGGCAAAGGCGGCGTTGGGGAGCATTCCTAACAGCATAACGAGAGACAGGAATACCATAATAATGCGTTTTTTCATGGGCTTACCTCCATAAAATGTGGGAGGAAGCCCTCCAAACCGAAAAGCATCCCTCCCGTGGGTGATTATGAATTTGTAGATGGGGTGCAAAAAGAAGACAGCGCATAGATTGCGCTGCCCTCTTTTTTAACTTACATGATGTACCATGTATTCGGTGTAGAGAAATACGCCATCTGCGTAGACATCCCATGCTTCAAGTGAATGCGTCCCGCATGGATTGGAGTTGAACGGATCGACAATTTCTTTTTCCCGCCACGGCCAGAAAAACTCCGCCTGTGTATCATTGCTGATTGTCAGACTGATATGGACTTTGGAGTTGCCGCTGGGGTGCAGGCTCGGCTTGCCGTCCTGCCAAGTCTCGGGATTGTTGCCTATGGCGTTGTAGAGAGTATAGAGCATCCGGCGGGTTTCATAGAGGTTTCGGATGAACATATACTCGCCATTTTCAAGTTGGAAATGCCTGACCTCTGCCTTTGGCAGCTCCGGCTGTTCCAGCAGACTCCAATCACAGGTCGGTTCGGGCAAAGGCCCCAGCGGGCCGCTGGCAAACATATTCCTGTCATAGCGGCTGACATCGGTAATGGTGTAGTTGCTGCCGTCATCGCAGCGGATCACATCGCCGGCCTGTGGCACATACTGCGATCCATCGGACGGAACATTGATGGATCCGTCCGCATTCCGGGTCAGTGGATTGCGGGTGCCGGCATCTGCGACGGATTCGCCGATGTCCCATCCAAGCTGTGCCATCGTGCGGTAAACGAGAATTGCCATGCCGGCTCTGGAGATTTCATCACCTGTCAGCGCATCTGCTGGTGCAAGCCCCATCTGAACAGCCTTTTGTACGGCGGTAAAATAGCTCCAGTCGCTATCCGGACACCCAAGGCTTCGCAGCATCACCGTGCAGGCTGCGGCAGGGGTCACAGGATCATAGGAACCGTACACCCCGCCCCCATAACCGGCGACAATGTAATTGACGGTGCAGTAGCCAACATAGACCTGTGCCCACTCTGGTACATCCGTAAATGTGCATTGCCCGGCGTAAAAAGCCTTGTCCGCCATGAGGTGCTCTTGGTTGACTGTCATACGGGCGAGGATTGCTGCCATCTCTGCCCGGGTGAGCCCCCGGTCAAGGTGCATTTCTCCATTTTGATCGCCTACCATCACACCAGTCTGGCGCAGATAGACAACGGCGGCATCCAGTTCGCTGGATCGTTCTGCCGCCAGCGCGGGGCAGGACAGCGTCATAGCCAGCGCCACAGACAGCAGAAAACTGGTCACTCTTTTCATTTTGCTACGCTCCCTTCCTGTAAAGAGTGGTGATCGTGCTCATGGTCATTCGGCGGGTCTGCTGATCGTAGAGGCATTTTTCAAACTCATATATGCCCAGCATTTCCACCTTTTCGGCCATCTCCGCGGGCAGATCAAAGATGATCTCCATGCGGATGGAAACTGATTCGTCCTCTGCATGAGACGTTACAAATGTTCTCATTTCTGCTCACCTCTCAAGTGTTTGTATTTCCCGCTCAATCAAAGCATAATATGAGAAAAACCCCGTGTCAAAGGATTATTTTATAGTCATTTGCCGCCAATTTGAAAACTTTTCAATAAGTTTTGCATCTTGCCTTTTTTAGCTGTTTTTCACCTCCTACCCCTCTAAATTCTGCCAGAAAAAGTTTTTCCGGCCTTTGCCTTTTATGCCTCTTTTGCCTGTACGCAAACACGCAGAGAGGGCTGATTGGCAAGGCAGGTAATCAGCGTGATCCGATTGTCTGCCGTTCCTTGCAGATAGCTCCAATCTGTGCTGGAGATATTGCCGACGAAGCTGACATGATATGTTCGAGTGCCAAGGCTGGTGGTATAGGTGATGGTGTCGCCTATTTTCAAGTCTTTGATCGAGCCGATCACATAGGCGGCGTTTCGATTATGCCCGGCAAGCCCGATATTTCCATACCAGCCGGAGGTCTCTGAGAAATGGCCGACGCCCTTTTTCATACTGGCCGAGGTCGTACCCTCGTAAACCTTCATAGAAATGCCGAGCGAAGGGATCGACAGCGTTCCGATGCTTCCGTCGCTTCGGGTCAATGTGGCCGGGTCGGTGTACGAAACTTGCTGAACAGCGGCGCTGCCCCACAGGTCTGGATAGCTGACGGTGGTGTCGTAGGTTGGCACAAAGAGGCCGGAATTGCTCGTATCGGCAGCAGGCGCAAATGTCGGCGCGGTAGACGGCGTATAATCTACGGTGGTTGGATCATAAAAGTCAATGACATTGGTACCGCCGTAGTTGTACTGGCTTCCGTAAATGTCCTCATAAGAAGTGCTGCCGTAGTAGTCGGATTTACTCTCCGGTTCAAAAGTATATTCCAAGGCGGACGCCGGAGGTGCAAGGGCGGTCGTCAGTAACAGCCCTGTGAGAGCAATGGCAAAAATTCGTTTCATATTGCTGTTTCCTCCTCCGTGTCTTCCTCTGGTATGCCTTGGGCAGAAAAAGTGGCCCAGCAGTCGTTGTCGGCATTTTCGATGTAGTAAAACGCCTTAAAACCACGGAAAAGGATTGGAATATGGCGGCCCAGCAATTTCCGGGCGGCGCGGCGTTTGATTTCAATGCCCACTTCGCCGGCCGGATAATGGCGCAGCCGGGTCAAGTCAATGGCGGGATGCTGTTTTGTGATCCGCATGGCTCCAATCTTGCGGTACTCGTCTCTCTCATCATCCGGTTCATAGATCACAACATTGTTCCGCCGCAGCAGCCAAAAGACGCACAGCAACAGAAGAAGGCCAAAGACACCGATAGCAGCTGGGAGAAGCGGAACGATAGAAGAACCCGGATCAATAGGCAGCTCCACGATCTTTTCGCCCAGATAGGTCAGCGTATAAACCACGCCGGAGATGCCGCTGCTCTTCACTGTGCCGGTATAATCCGCTGTCGTCACATATCCGGTAGCCACATTCCGATAATTCTTTGCCGAGTAAGTAGCTACCGCCATATAAGACGAGGGGATTAGAGAATCGCCAACAAGGCTGGTGCCCTGCACTACCCACTCCACATTCGTAAGCGACAAGGTTTGCCCGTTTTTAACCGTGGTAGCGGGTACATAGGCCGGATCATTGCGGTCGAGGCCGCCGATTTCCTTTGTCTCGGTCACAGTATAGCTTTTGGTGGTATAGCCGGAGGCCTCGGTTTTGATAGATGTATGATCCAGCGTTAAAGTTCCGGTATAGCCGTCCTTCGCATAGTCCATAGTCGGGGACAGCTTTTCCAGAACAGCGGCCAACTCGCTGGAATCAGTCTCAATGGTGATGGTCTGGGTAACAGACTTCTCCTCATAGTAAGGGATATTTTCTTTCACAATGCCTGCAAAAGTATAGGTGTAGCCATCATACTCAAAGGGAGCTTCTACAAGAGCCTGTGCATCCTGTTCGGGGGACAGCGTGTATACCTTCACCATTTGCTGCTGCCCGTTCAGATTTTGGACGATGGTATCCGTAGGGACTTCCATGGCGGCCGCTGCGGTGCTGCACATCATGCACAGCATTAAAACGACTGCGAGAATAGATTTTTTCATTCTGTTTGACTCCTTTTCAAAAGATATGCCAGAGATAGGGCCACAAGGGGTAGCGCAATGATAATGGGGATTTTCTTCATGGGTCTTTTGCCTCCTTTCTCACAAACTTGACAGCAGTACAGGGGTCAGCCTCTATTTCAACGAGCATCTTCAAGGATGACTCAAGAGCCTGCATGGTATTCCGCTTGTGACGCTTGATAAAGGGTGCAAGCAGTAAAACATCTCCATTCCCCCGAACGGTAAAGATCACCCGCACAAGCACGCGGTTTTTCTCCCGGACTTCATAGAGGCTGGAATACTTCTCTACGGTGAAGTGCTTGAAATGAGGCTCCCGCATGAGGCTGACCGGAGTGGAGGGTAGCCGGGCCAGCTGCGTCAGAAGCTTTACGCGCAGCTTTTCATCCAGCGAATTGAGAAAATCATGGATCGGCGGTTCGCCGCCGATAGGGCAATAGGCAAGTAGTTCATTCACCGCAATTCCTCCTTGCAGCCTGCTGGCCGTCGTTGGTCTGTATGGCTTCCAGATGGCCCAGAAAAGTAGTCATAAACCGGGCAATGATTTTTTCCTGCCCGGCAATCCACCAAATCGGATCCGGCATCGTCGTCCCCATATTGTCGTAAGACAGCGACAGATAGAGATACATATGAAAGTAGTCATTATGGGCGCGCAGTTTGGAAAAAAACTTTAAAATAGCAGACACCGTGGCCTTATCGTCATAGAAATCATATAGGGCATCAAAAAACAAGCCGGCGTATCCCTTTGCGAACACATCCACGGCCATATCGTCAATGCTCTTATCCTCTTTCAGAATGCCCATGCGGATCAGCCGGGCTGGCGCCGCACTGTTAAACGGGTCTGCGTGAAAGGGAGCTTCTTTGAAAGCAGGATCATTTGCGGCCATATCAATTCCTCCTGTCTGACCGAAAATCGGCAGAATAAAAGGCTTGACGGGAAACCGCCAAGTCTTTGAGTTTGGGTATAAGAAAAGGCCCGACACCTTGCGGTGCCGAGCCTGCCTAAGTTATTCCTCAATATCATCCGTCGAGGGGATTTCCTCTGCAACAGCCTCAATCATGTTTGTGACAATGGCATTAAGCTGGGAGGCGTTGCTCTCTGTGATAACGGGTTTACCGGTGCGCTCCTCCAACGCCTTACGGGCTACACCAGCTACCTCGCCGCCCTGTCGGGCCACATCCATACTGGCAGAAAACCCCTCCGGTTTCGTTTCTCTGGAAATATCTCGTGTGGAAGCCTCCGCAAGCATGGTCAGTACAAGTTCAGTATCACTCATATTGTCCCGGAGGTTTTGTTTTTTCAGTCCTTTGAGATTTTTGTACTGCCGGGTAGTCATGCCAGACCAAGTGCGGGTAATCTCATCGGTCAAGATGGCGTACTCCTTACCTTTGTCCACACCGCGTTTCTGCCATTCCTCTGTCAGTTCGTTACGAATACGAATGGACAGTAGCCGTTGATGTACCCAATCGGGGTCATACCCCTTTTTCAGATAAGTTTCCAGCGCCCGATCAATGGCCTGTTCCGGGTCTATGGTTTCTTCAATTCGTTCCCTGCCGATCTGAGCAAGCCAGCGTTTGAACGGCTCTGCTTTTGGCGATGGGATCGATTGGATGATGCGAAGCAGCTGCTCGGTGGTAGCAACATCAGTAGCATAGCGTTTACCGTCTTTGGGTGACCTCAACTTCAGTTGCTTACAATTTGTAAGCAACTGATCCGCGCCTTCCTCTTTAAGCCGTTTTTTCAATACCGCCCAGTATGTACTGGCGCTGCGCTGAGTGGCCTGCTCTGTCAGCACTCCCACCACATCCACGACAGAGAAGTACCACTCCTCCTGCGCCTCGTCCCATGCGGTGCGGATGGGTTGATCCTCAAATAACTGGATTTTATCTTGTTCACTCACAATTTTAATTCCCTTTCGTTTGTCCAGTATCAATCTTTGATTTTCTGCTGGTTGCCGCAGTTCTGTTCAGCCGTTTCCTAATCTCGAAAAAACCGTCAACACCGGCAAGGATGTGAATGCCATCAACTCTTCTAATTGCATTATATCTCATCCGATCTTGCTCCGCAAGAACTCCAGAAACAGCGCCTCGATCTCCTTGTCACTGCCCAGCCTATCCAGATAGGGGGCAAACTTCTTCCGATCAAAAGTGATTTTCTTTGGCGGAAGCGCCATGCGCTTTTCTGCTGCGGCGCGGGTCTCGCGCCATGCTGCAAAGATGAGTTGTTTGTCTGCGGAGGGTGGGGGACATTTTTCGATGATATGTCGCATGGCAGCCTTGTTGATCTGACACCCTTCAACGGAACAGATTTCCACAAAGGCAGCCTGTGACGGCACATCATAGTCAGCGATCAACCCAGCACAGGCCAGATTGAGCCGCTTCGGAGCGTTTTCAAGAATATCTTGAAGCGGAGGGATCAAATAGGTCAGCTTTACCGCCTTGCGAATCTCATACTCCGTGACGCCGAAGAACTCTGCCACCAATTTGCGGATGTTGTACTTTTGGCGATTATCGCCAAAAGTTTCTTCGTCCGACCTTTGGCGACAATCGCCAAAGGTCGTTTTTTGGCGTGTGGCGTTCCTCTGTCCGTTTCTGTTGTTTGCATCCAACAGCGCTTTGTATGCCTTACCCCGTTCAATAATGCTGAGATCCTGCCTGCGGAGAAGGTTGGTGGAAATAGCAATGGAAGTTGCGCGGTTATCATCGGCCTCGATAACCTCTGCTGGAATCGCATCCCAACCGGCCAGTCTGCCGCCTTCCGTGCGGTTATGGCCGGCAATGATTTCAAAATCCCCGCTGTGTGGGATGGGCCGCACAATAATCCGCTCATAGAGGCCCTCGGAGGCCAACTGCTCGGAGAAAGCCTTTAACTTCGCAGGAGGATAAGGCTTAAATCCGATATCTGCTGTAAAAAATGGCCGGAGCCGTTCCAGCGGTAAAACACGAATAACTGGCTGCGTTGTAGCTGGTGCCGCATGGAACAATGTGGTATATGCCTCATCGCCCACTTGAAGTTCCGATGCCTGCTGTGTTGCCGCCATCCGTTTTTTCAGCATATCGCTCATAGCGGCTTTAGGCAAGTTTCAGCACCTCCTCCGCCAAGCTGCGGTAGGACTCTGCCGCAGGATTTTTCGGCTCATACTCCAAAATGCTTGTGCCGGCTGCGGGACATTCAGCCACCTTGATGGAATATTCGATAGGCCGCTGAAAAACATGGAACGCCTCACCATAGATGTCACCCACGCTCTCCCGGACGCTCCGGCAGAGTTGGGGACGGGACTGGTACATCGTCAGCAGAATGCCAGCGATCTTGAGGCGGGGGTTAAACCGTTCCTGTACCGACCGCACCATTTCCAGAACATCGGGGATGCCTTCGCTGGCAAGGAAGTGGGACTGTACCGGGATAATACAGTAATCCGAGGCGGCAAGAGCATTGACGGTCAGCAGTTCGTGCTTCAGCCCACAGTCGATGATAATGTAGTCGTAGTTGTCACGCAGAAGGGACAGTACACCGCTTAAAATCTTTTCACAGGCCCTCTCTGCATCACCGACAGCATTGTACTGCGATAACTGCATGACCTGCAGCCTTGCCGCGGCGTCTGCAAGGCGTCGATTTGCGGAGATTAGGTCAATGCCGCTGTCTGTATGCAGCACGGCGCGCTGGAGGTGTTGTTCTATATCTTCGGGATAGTCGATTTCCGCCAGTAGCAGATTGGCAAGGGTGCGTTTCTGTTCCCCGGGAGTATATCCAAGGGCAGCTGTTAAATTGCCCTGTGGGTCGTTGTCGATCAGAAGCACTTTTTTCTCTGCGCAGGATAATGCCGCGCCCAGATTGAGCGCCGTAGTCGTTTTGCCCACGCCGCCTTTCGAGTTGGTAATAGAGATAATGATGCCATTCTTCATAGGTAAACTCCTCTGTTTTTATTCTGTCGCTGAAAAAAGCACCCGCAGCAATCCGGTCGGAGATGCTGCGAGTGCTTCGGCGGCCTTCCCGACCGTTTCTCACCTCCAATCGTGAAAAAATGAAAAACGCAAGTCGAGAAAGCTCGGAAAGTCTGTTTTCCAGCTCTGAAGTTTGGACAAAATCAGTGAAAAACCCAGTCATACCAACGGTTTGCTCGACTTTGTCTTATGGTAACACATTAGTCGATCCGCCGCACGATACCAGTTGCTTTCATATATAGAATTCCTCCTGCGGTCTTGTTGTTCTAGACAAAGCTAGTATTTGCAGGATTCTTTTCCCTATGCGACAGGCAGCGCTGGTATCCTCTGGAAGGGTGCGGCGCATTTTTTATTTAAATACAAGGAGAAGCGGAACATTCAGCCAGACGCTGCAGAATGGGCCGGTCAGCGGGACAGAAGGTGTAGTTGGGGATCTCGGAGGGAGTGACCCACCGTAGATCGTTGTGTTCCAGCAACCTGGGGACGCCTCCGGCAAGGGCGGCGTGGAACAGAGTCAGATGGACCGTAAGGTCCGGATAAGCGTGAACCACATCCATGAAGGGCTCGCCCACCGATACCGTTACATCCAGCTCCTCCCGGCACTCCCGCGCCAGCGCCTGCTCCGGGGTCTCCCCGGGCTCCACCTTGCCGCCCACAAACTCCCACAGCAGGCCCCGGGCCTTGTGGGCCGGTCGCTGGCAGATCAAAAACCGTTCGCCCTCCCAGATGAGGGCCGCCACGACTTCTGTCATCATTTTTCCTCCTTACGGCGCGTTCCACGCAGTCAAATTCACAAGAAAAATCATAATCCCTTTGGGAAGCTCTGTCAATTGGTACGAAGCAGACGGCACAGGCTTGTCCGACAGGGGGAATTGTGCTATCCTGATGGCCAAACAGAGAAAGAGGCGATGTGGGATGACACGGGAGCTGAGAGCCGCCCTGTTGGGGCTGTCCGCCTATAAGGCGCTGAGGGAGGAGCCCCTGCTGAAGGCGGTGGGAAATCTGCTGGACGGACTGGCGGCGGGCCGGGGCGAGGAGGCGCTGGGGGCCTACACCGACGTGGTGCTGGCGCTGCAGGAGGCCGGTGCCCACGGTATGGGCGACGGGCTGCTGGCGCTGCTGCGCTACCGGGAGACCCCCTATCCCCGGGCGCTGACCGGCCCGGCGGGGGCGGACGCGGTCCTGGAGGCTGCGGCCCGGCGGGATGTGAACGTCCTGAAGCGGCTGCGCGGGCTGGACTGCGGGGCGGTGCTGGAGAAGCTGACCGGCCTGCTGGGACCGGAGTTCGCTCCCGTGCTGGAGGAGCTGCCCCGCTGGCAGGCGGGGGCGGATTTCGACTTTGACGGGCTCACCGCCTTCTACCGGGAGCACGGGGCGGGACTCTTCGCTCGGTATCGGGCCTTCGTGTGGACCGACGGCGCCCTCATTCCCGTACACGAGCCCGACTGCCCTGACGAGGAGGAGATGATGGGCTACACCCTCCAGCGGGACCAGGTCATCGCCAACACCCGGGCCCTGCTGGAGGGCCGCCGGGTCAACGACGTGCTGCTCTACGGCGACAGCGGTACCGGCAAGTCGGCCACGGTGAAGTGCCTGCTGTCGGTGCCGGACTTCGGCAATCTGCGGCTCATCGAGGTGCAGAAGGAGGGCCTGCGGGATATGCCGGCCCTGATTCGCAGCCTGCGGGGTCGGCAGCAGAAATTCATCCTCTTCATCGACGATCTGGCCTTTGATCAGGATGACAACACCTACTCGGTGGTCAAGACCATTCTGGAGGGCGGCCTGGAGAAGCGGCCGGACAACGTGGCCATCTATGCCACCTCCAATCGGCGTCTGCTGGTGCGGCAGACCTTCAGCGACCGGGCGGGGGACGAGGTGGACATCCGAGAGACCATTGCGGAAAAAACCGCCCTGTCCGATCGCTTTGGACTGCGCATTCCCTATCTGGCCCTGAACAAGGCGGAATTCCTGGAGCTGATCGAGCAACTGGCCGACCAGGCGGGGGTGAGCATGGACCGGGGCGAGCTGATGCGGGAGGCGGTCAAGTGGGACATGAAATTTCCGGGTCGAACCCCCAGAGGGGCACGGCAGTTCATCGCCAGCCTCAGCGCACGATAAACATCAAACGTCCGGCGGACCGCAAAGGTCCGCCGGACGTTTGGCGTTTTATCATGGGCTTACAGGATGGCGTAGAGCATCTTGGCCACTTCGCTGCGCTTGACGGGGTCGTTGGGGCGAAGCTGGTTGTCGTAGCCGGAGATGACCCCCTGCCCCACCAGGGACTGCACGTGGGACTGGGCCCAGCCTGCCACGGATGCGGCGTCGTTAAAGGTGAGGGCGGCCAGGGGATAGCCCTTGGGCTGGATGCGGCCCAGGATGGTCATGGCCTCGGCCCGGCTGATGGTCTCGGTGGCCCGGCTCACCAACTGTCCGCCCTCCAGGCTGCCCTTGAGGATGCCCAGGGAGTAGGTGGCCTTCATGCCGCCCAGCATCCAGGACGGGATGGACGCCAGGTCCGCGAAGGGGAGCTCCACGCCGGCGTAGTCGTCCGGGTTCAGCCCCATCCAGCGGGTGACCATCAGGGCGAACTCGCCCCGGGTGATGTTCTTCTCCGGCTGGAACTGGAGCCCCTCAGTGGTCTCCACCCCGTTGGTCACGCCCATGTCATAGAGATAGGTGGTATACGCCCGGGCCCAGTGGGTGGTCATGTCCACGAAGGGGCCGGTGTCGCCAGGGGCCTCCGGGTCAGTGGAGGAAGCGGGCTGGATGTCATGGGAGGCCCGGCCGATGTTGCCACTCTGGTCGGCGGCGGTGACGGTGAGCCGGTGGAGCTTGCCGTCGGCCGCGGGCAGCCTGGCGGTGAGGGCGGACTTGGAGGCATCCCACTGGAAGTCCAGCACCCGGCCGTCCAGCGTCAGGGTCAGGGAGGCGGCGGCGAAGCTCTGGTCCACGTTGTCGCTGACCGTGGCGGTGACTGCGGTGCCCGAGACCTTGAGGGTCACAGTGGGCGCGGTCTCGTCCACGAAGTCCTCGTTGGCGGTGGTGATCTGGTCCAGCCACAGGGTGCCGGAGGAGACGCCGCTGCCGCCGTAGACCACGTTCAGGGCGCTGAGGGTACGGGCATTCTCCGGCAGGGCGGTGCTGAGGCGCTTCCAGCCGGTGAAGTCCAGGCCGGTGAGGACCACGTCGGAGGTCTCGCCCGTCTGGCTGGTGATGGTGGCGGTCAGGGCGTTGCCGGAGCCGTCGCCGTAGACCCAGAGGTTGAGGTAGCGCTCGCCCTCAGCGATGGGCAGGGCGGAGGAGAGGACGGCGGTACCGCCCGCGGAGGCGTCATAGTCCAGCTTGCCGCTCTGCCGGCCGAAGCGGACGTAGTCCGAGGCGGTCTCGGACGAGAGGGAGGCGGCGCTGGTGCCGGTAAAGGCGGTGAGATCCCCCTCGAAGTCCTCCAGCTCCAGAATGTGGCCGGCCACAGTGACCGGGACGGTGACCGTTCTGCCTCCGGCGGTGGCGGTGAGATTGCCGGTGGCCGTTTTGGGGCCGGCGGTAAAGACGCCGTTTTCATCCACCGTGCCCACGGCCGGGTCCGCCGACCAAGTGTAGCAGGTATCCTGAGACATCAGGGAGAGGTTTCGATAGGTGGCGCTGGCCTTCAGGTCCACGCTCTGGTTGGGCTCCAGGGCCAGACTGGTGACGGCGGCGCCGGTGGTCTCATTGGACAGGGTGATGGAGCTGGGGGTGCGGAACACCGTCATGGTGGCCTGGCCGGATACCCGGCCCGCCGTGGCGGTGACCTGGACGGCGCCGCCCGCCTCTCCGGCAGTAAACACGCCGGCGGAGGAGACGGTCCCATCCCCGTTGCTGATGGACCAGGTCACATTGCCGCTGTCGCTCATGGGGTAATAGGCGCTGTCCATGACCGTGGCGTACAGGGGGACGCTGGCCCCGGAGAGGAGCAGGGAGTCGTAGGGCGAGACATAGACATGGTCGGCCTCGCCGGTGGGCTGCAGCTTGGCGATCAGGAACAGGCCGGTGCTCACCGCCCGCAGGCCGCCGGACTGGGAGGGCTTGTTGACGATCTCCATGCTGTCCTTGGTGGGCAGGGTGGCCCCCAGGGTGGTGGAGCCGCCGCCGTCCAGGCCCACCACGTCCACGCAGCCCAGCTCGATCATCCGCTGGGCCACCTGGGTGAGGGAAGCCCCCACGCTGTAGCCGGGCTGGCTGCCGTCGATGGCGTAGATGACCACGGTGCCGTCGGCCTTGATGCCTACGGCGGTGCGGGGGGTGGCGGTGGAGCCGGTGTTGGGGCCAATCTGGCCGTTGGTGACGATGCGGTAGAAGCCGCCCAGAGCGGTGACGGCGTCGTTCCAGCGGGTGTCGGTGCTGGTCACGTCGATGTCCACCGTATCGCCGGGCTTGAGGCCGGCGGCCATGTCCACCAGCCACTGGTTGTTGGCCTTGTTGATGGTCAGCACCATCTTACCCTCGGGGATGGCGATGGAGCCGGTGGACTCCAGTACCTGCTCCACCACGCAGGAGACGCGGCCCCCCACCTGGAGCTGGTCGGTCTGGACCAGGGTGGCGTTGATCTCGGAGACCTCGGTGGTCTCGCCGGTCCGCTCTTCAGCCTCCAGAGCCTCGGAATCCGCCACGTCGGGGGCCGTCTCGTCCTCCGCTGCGGCCCGGTCCTCCGTTTGATCCTCGGAGCGCTCCACGGGCTTGCCGTCGTGGCCGGACACATCCAGGTCCACGTCCACCGACTCGCCCAGATGGTCGGCGACGGGGGAGAGGATGACGTCGATGCCGGGGCTGGTGTGCTGGGTGGTCTTGCTGTAATCGTCGGTATAGAGGTAGTAGCCGCCGGGGGTGCTGTTGCTAAGGGCGGTGCGGGTCTTGTTCACGTCGGTGACCTGAAGGGTATAGCCGGAGAAGGTGGCGGTCACCGAGATGGCGGGCCAGCCGATGAAGGCGGAGCCGTCCTCCCGGAAGCCCACGGCGTAAAAGCCGCCGGAGGTGGAGCGGAGGACCCCATCGGAGATGAGCACGCCCAAGGTGTTGCCGGTGGACATGTCATAAAAATCGCCGTTGACGCCGCCCACCACCCGGTAGCCCTGGGACTCCAGGCTTTGGGCCATGGCGGACAGGGTCTGCTTGTCCAGCACCTTGTCGCCGTAGACCACCGCCGGGTAGACGCCGGAGCCGGGGGAGTATGTAAAGTAGCGTTCGGTGCGCAGGTCGGACTTGGAATTGCTCCAGAAGATCTGGCGGGTCAGCTCCACACCGGGGGCCAGGCTCACCGTGCCGGTATGCAGGTCGTCGCCAAGTGCCTCAGACGCGGCGGCCATGGGGGTGAGCCCCAACAGCAGCGCCAGGGTGAGGGCCGTGGCCCGTCGAAAGAATTGCCTCATAGTCTGCCTCCAAAACAGTCGCATGTGTGGGTGTGATCCCCCCTATCCTACCACACCCCTGCGGCCTTTGTAAACAAGCCCGGCCCGCCAAATCCTGTCGATTGGGACGATGTTAGCAAAGTGTTAGAAAGCAGAGCGGACAAAACCGGGGGAGGCGATGCGCGCACCGCCTCCCCCGGTTCGAAAGCTCAAATCTCCTGGTCCCGCTCCCGCCGGACCCTGGGCAGGGTGGTCTCCAGCGTGGCGCTCTCCTGGAGCTCCAGCAGCTCGCCGATGAGCTGGTTGGAGACCAGAAAGCCCTGGGGCGTCAGCCGCCAGCGCTGGCCGTCCCGGGCGGCCCAGCCCCGGTGCTCGTACTCAGCCAGCTTTTGCTCGATGGGATCAAAGTTCATGAAGTACTCCCGCCGGTACTCCCACTCCTCGATCCCCCAGGTGGTCCGCAGGCGCAGCATCAGATACTCCCCTGAGCGCTCCCGCTTGGGGATGAGGTCGTCCTCGTCGATGATGGGACCGCCGTTGAGCACCCCGTCGATGTAGGCGTCCAGGTCCCGGACGAAGGAGAACCGGCGGCCGCCGAAGTCGGAGTGGGCGCCGGGGCCAAAGCCCAGGTAGGGGCGGGTGAGCCAGTATTTCAGGTTGTGCCGGGACTGAAAGCCGGTCTGGGCAAAGTTGGAGATCTCGTACTGGTGGTAGCCCGCAGCCTCCAGCCGCTCTACCCCCCACAGGTACATGTCGGCCTGCTCGTCGTCGGTGGGCAGGACCTCACCCCGCTGGACTCGGCCGCAGAGGGGAGTGCCCTCCTCCACCTTCAGGCCGTAGCAGGACAGGTGCTCTGGCTGGAGGGCGATGGCCTGCTCCACCGAGTCCTGCCAGCGGGCCATATCCTGACCGGGCAGGCCGTAGATCAGGTCCAGAGTGAGGTTTTTGACCTTGGCCTCCCGGATGGCGGCCACCGCCTGCCGGGTCTGCTGCCAGGTGTGGGCCCGGTGGAGGGCCTCCAGCTCGTCGTCGTGGGCCGACTGCATCCCCAGAGAGACCCGGTTCACGCCCGCCCGGCGCAGGCGGACCATGCTCTTTTTGTCCACGCTGTCCGGGTTGGCTTCCAGGGAGATCTCGGCGTTGCCCGCCACCTCAAAGCGTTTTTTTACGGCGGAGAGGAGCTCCCGCAGGCGCTTTTCCCCGTAAAAACTGGGGGTGCCGCCGCCGAAATAGACGGTGTCCACCAGATAGCCCTTGGCCTGGGGAGCCGTCTCCTTCAGATGGGCCAGCAGGGCCTTTTGATAGGCGTCCATGCGGGCTTCCCGCTCCGGCAGGGAGTAAAAGTCGCAGTAGTCGCATTTGCTCTTACAGAAGGGAATGTGGATGTAAAGGCCCAGTTGCCTGCCCATAGTGGTCCCACCTTGCTTTTCGTTCCGGATGTTTTCTTATTATAATGCGTACGAAACAAAGGCGAAGGCCATGAATCCCAAGGCTTTCAAGGCCAACTGGCTTTGTTCAGGTGCAAGGTTTTCTGGCTCATTTGCCAGAAAACCTTGCACCTTCCGCTGGAGCAATCCGGCGCTCCAGCGGAAATACGCATTGTAACAATGTCTCAATTGCATCAAAAGGGCTGTTTATAGCCCATTTTGATGCACTTATGCGGCAGTGGCCGCACGAATAAACCGCTTGGCGGTTTATTCAGTAGACATTATTATATACGTTTTGCACCCGGCATGCAATGCGGCAATTGTGAATTTAGTGGCCTGGACTTGGATCTTTGCGCCATCTGTGCTATACTTTGCAGATCCCAAAGAGAGGAGGCGGTCCTGTGGCAGAGAAGCGGACCGGGCGGCGGCTGACCTGGATCGTCACGCCCCAGCGGGACGGCCAGAAGGTGGACACCGTGCTGCGCAGGGAGCTGGGGTTGTCCGGCACGGTGGTCCGGCGGGTCAAGTGGCTGCCTGACGGCATCCTGCTGGACGGTCAGCGGGTCTATACCAGCCAGCGGGTACGGATAGGACAAGAGCTCTCCGTCCTGGTGGGGGAGGCGGCCCTGCGCAGCGGCCTGACTCCGGTTCCTGGCCCTCTTGACATCGTCTACGAGGATGAGGACCTGCTGGTAGTCAATAAGGCGCCCGGCGTGCCCAGCCACACCGGACCGGGTCACTATAACGATACGCTGGGTAATTTTTTGATGAATTATTACCAGAAACAAGGCGTTTTTGCCGACTACCACCCGGTCCACCGGCTGGACAAGGGGACCTCGGGGCTGATGGTGGTAGCCAAGCACCCCCACGCCCAGGAGCGGCTGAAGGAGCAGCTCCACACCGGGGCCTTTCGGCGCATCTATCTGGCGGTGTGCGAGGGCAGGCCGGAACCGGAGGCCGGCGTGGTGGACGCCCCCATCGGCCGGGTGGAGGGCTCCCTGCTGGCCCGGGAGGTCCGGGCGGACGGCCAGCCGGCCCGGACCCGTTACCGGGTGCTGCGGACAGGGGCGGGCCGGGCCCTGCTGCGGCTGGAGCTGGAGACGGGACGTACTCACCAGATCCGGGTCCACATGGCCCATCTAGGGCACCCCCTTACCGGAGATTTCCT
>Ga0129308_1000833_pt1 | contig 39842 bp, 37 predicted proteins | sample L827metagenome_FD_94440 | JGI IMG/M metagenome (GOLD analysis project Ga0129308, IMG submission 94440) | Ring-tailed lemur group fecal microbial communities from Wisconsin, USA - L827 metagenome | ecosystem: Host-associated > Mammals > Digestive system > Large intestine > Fecal | place: USA... | reverse complement strand
TGATACTTGGTGATACTTGGTGAGGCTTTTTTTGAGGCAAGTATCACACAGAAGATACTGTATATCAACCTATTAAGGCGTTGGTGATACTTGGTGATACTTTTTTTCATACTTTTTATGAAGAGCTACAGCTCTATTTGAACCAAATTAAATGCAAACGTATGATTTTCCATTCTCCCTATCGCCCGCAAAACATTATCTTTGCCCTCAAGGACATTGATAAACGAATAAAGCCTCAAAATGTAACTAGTAAACAATAAAATCATGAAGAACAAAATTCTATTTTCATTCATCGTATTGGCAGGCATGGCTATATCGAGCGCAATGGCTCAGGTATTGCCTAGCAAACAGGAGACTTTAAAAACGCTCACGCTTGTAAATGGCTATTTTATGAAGAAATACGCTGATTACACCTTGCCTTCTAAAACAGACAGAGTACGCCCCAGTAATATATGGACCAGAGGAGTGTATTACGAAGGATTGATGGAACTATATAAAATATTCCCAAAAGAGGAGTACTACCAGTATGCCTACGGATGGTCTGATTTTCATAAATGGGGCATGCGCAACGGAACCACTACCCGCAATGCAGATGACCAATGTTGCGGACAAACGTATATTGATCTTTATAACATTTGCCCAACTTCACCTGCTATGTTGAAAGACATCAAGGCTTGTATGGATATGCTGGTAAATACACCTCAGGTAGATGACTGGACATGGATTGATGCCATACAGATGGGAATGCCTGTACTTGCCAAACTAGGAAAGCTAACCGGTAATACAGCCTATTTCGACAAGATGTGGGATATGTACGCCTACAGTCGTAATACGCACGGAGGCGGACTTTTTAACCTGAAAGATGGTTTGTGGTGGAGGGATGCCGATTTTGTGGCACCTTACAAAGAGCCAAACGGTGAAGATTGTTATTGGTCAAGAGGAAACGGTTGGGTATATGCTGCTTTAGTCAGGGTAGTAAATGAGATTCCAAAGAATGAAAAGCACCGGGCAGATTACATCAAGGATTTCATTACCATGAGCAAAGCATTAAAAGCTTGCCAGCGCTCAGATGGTTTCTGGAACGTTAGTCTGCACGATCCTTCCAACTTTGGAGGGAAAGAGACAAGCGGAACGGCCTTGTTTGTGTATGGAATGGCTTGGGGCATCAACAACGGTATATTAAATAAGGCAGAATATCTGCCGATCGCACTAAAGGCATGGGATGCGATGGTGAAAGAAGCAGTTCACGAAAACGGCTTTTTGGGATACGTTCAAGGAACAGGAAAGGAGCCTAAAGACGGTCAGCCTGTTACCTATACAAACATTCCCGATTTTGAAGATTACGGTATAGGTTGTTTCCTGCTGGCAGGAACAGAGATATACAAGCTCAAATAGTTATGTTTTAACTGGTTAAAGAAACGCAGGTGAGCTATGGCATTGGTCCATCAGTTCACCTGCGTACTTGTTTAATTGTTGAGTTTAAAAACCAAAACACCTGCGGTTGATATCAAGGTATTGCCAATCAAGACTTTGGCCCCTTTAGGCAGAGTAAACTGATAAGGCTGGTCTGAATAATTAAGCACTATCCCCAAGCCATTTCTATATTCCATCGTTACTCCGTAAGGTAAACTCTGAACGCCAATTCCCAAACGGGCGTATAATTTCTTAAGTATCTCGGCTTCCAATTTACCATCAAAAGAATCAACTCCTACATAGGTGACTGAACCTTTTCCTAATTTATAGTGTGTTACAGCCGGTTTGCCATCGTAGAATTCTTTCTGGTAGGTAGCCCATACTTCTGATGTTTCTCCGGGAATGAGTATCTCACCCCATGTATTCCATTGGTATTCTTTACCGTCCATCTTTACCAGACCGGGGTCACCGGGAAGCAGCAAATCATAAAAATCCATCTTGTTTCCCGTCAGACCATTAATCAAAGAGCCAAACGCAGCTTCCGGCAAACGACCGTAGCGGTCTTTCTGCGCTGTGCGACATGTCACCACTAAATTTCCGCCCTTACGAACATAGTCTACCCAGCGACTAACGAGTGGTTCGTCGGCCAACTGATAGGCCGGTACAATCATGACCGGATAGCGGTTAAAGTCTTTCTCTTCTGTTATAAAGTCAACCGGTGCACCAAACGATTTCAACGTACGGTAGTACTTCTCAATGTGAGCCATGGTATTCCATGTGGCGTTCTGCTTTTGCCTTTCAATGCTCCATGCATTTTCGTGATTGAACAAGATAGCTGTGCTACGTGCCACATAATCCGACGGTTTATTATTGTACGCTGTAGCTTCCTTACGAAGCAACCTGATTTCATTGATAAATTGCTCGTATTCTCTTCCACCGGGAGTCACCGTTACCCCATCTGTACCTACTATGCCATAATGATATTGCTCCGTTCCATATAACGGCTGACGGTAACGATAGGTGCACACAAAGTCACTGCCACCAGCAAAAACACTCCACAACCAAAGCCGCACAGCTCCGGGTAGAGGTTGCGGGTTAATACTTCCCCAGTTCACTTGTCCGGGTTGAAGCTCCATTACTCCATAGGTACCATTAAGCGGACGGAAGAAGTCATTTGCCCAAGCTATTCTCAAGGGATTACCCACCCGATAGCCTCTGCGGCCGATGCCTTCATTATCTCCATAAACCATGTATCGGGTGTATGAAACAAAATCCAGATCTTTGCTGCCGCCAATATGCCCTTCATCGTAATTGGGAATGTAGTTGGTGGTTACCCATTGGTTTTGAGCATATTTCTTAATCAACCGACATTGTTGATTCAGGAAATCATTGGTTTGGAAAGCTGCAAAGCGTCTGTAATCCAAAATCTGATGGTGATTCATAAACATCTGGCTCATTTTAGGCAGTGTTATTTCATCAAAAGATTTATAATTCTGACTCCAGAATGAAGTACCCCAGGCCTCGTTCAGTCTTCGGATGGAGTTCTGATACTTTTGTCGGAGGAAATCACGAAAAGCAATTTCAGCCTTCAGGTTATAATCAAACTGCACCGCAGGCTCGTTATCGAGTTGCCAACCTACTATCCGAGAGTCGTTTCCGTAATGCTTAGCCAATTGCTCAATCATTTTGTAGGCTAACTCTCTGTATATGGGAGACGCAAAAGAGGCGTGTTGACGAGCACCATGATCGAGTATCGTGCCGTTTTCCTGCTTTAACAGAATTTCCGGGTACTTACGGCTCAACCATACCGGCGGAGTAGCGGTTGAGGTACACATAATAACCTTCAAGTCATATTTGGCTGCCAAAGCCACAGCTTTATCCAACCAGGCAAAGTCATACTTACCTTCTTCAGGTTCTAACTGAGCCCAAGCAAATTCAGCAAAATGAGTAAATTCAAACCCCAGTTCGTGCATTTGTTTGAAGTCACGTTCCCATTGTTCCGGGTTCCAATGCTCCGGGTAATAATACACGCCGGTCAAAGTAAGATCTTTCTCTTTGAACCATTTACCCCCTGCCTGTCTCGCTGCTTGGCACAGGGAAGTGCCAACGAGTAGCGCTACGAAGGATGACAATAAAAAATGTTTCATACGTATTATTTTTGAGATTATTTATTCACTTTGGTAGCTCTTCAATTTCTTTAAAACGCTCTTCTTTACCTTGAAAGCTGTTCCGTGTCGGGTACCTTTGGGAAAGGTAACCAAGTCTGAAATGTCTTCCCATTTTTGACGGTCTTTTGAGCGTACCGCTCCATACTTATGATCACGGTACTTATCAAAATACACATACACATCGTTGCCAACAAGTAAAGGAGCCGGACCTTCAGCCCAGTATTTACCGGTAATGGGTGCGGACACTTCTATTGGGAAACCGTCTTCTATTTTACTACAAGTAGTAATACGCAAATTCTTTTCCGGAGGATTGGAGTTTTCATTCTTCACAACCATAAGTAGTTCACCGTTCTTATCTTTAAGAATAGCAGCATCAATAACACTGAAGTCGGGATTGAAAAACATTTTGGTTTCGGAAAACTCCCTGAAGTCTTTCGTTGTAACATAATAGATGCGGTGATTCAGTCCCTTTTCACTTTCACTGGTAGGTATTTCCTTGTGTCTTCCCGGCAAGGTGGTTGCCCAGAATATATAAAAGGTTTTGGAAGGCTTATCGTAAAACAGTTCGGGAGCCCAGCAATTGTGAGCACCCGGTTCATGCATCATAACGGGTATTGCTCGCTGTTCAGACCAATGTATCAGGTCTTTGGAAGAAGCATATCCAATGATACGATCTGTCCAGCTCGAAGTCCAAACCATGTGGAAGGTTCCATCGGGTGCTTCACAGATACTCGGGTCTCTCATCAATTTATCTTTTCCCACCTGAGGTGTCAAAAAAGACTTCCCGTTATTCAAGGCTGTCCACTTCAACCCGTCATTGCTATAAGCCAAATGCAGTCCGTCTTTACTATCATTAATAAAATAGGAAAACAAATAAGCATTCTTCTGTCCCCACATAGAGATCCCGCATAAAAACAAAAAACACAATAAAACACTCTTCCTTTTCATAATATGATCATTAAAATTTATACATACATCAACCATACAAATATAGTTTAATCTGTTAGAAAGCAAAAATACGAACTCCTTAAAAGCCATTCATATTGATTGAAAATACTGTAATATCGTACAAATGAATATAATAACATCCCTTTTCATACGAATTTCTATCATTATGTACATCTTTCTATTAGCGCAAAGAGTAAAACTGCATATTTTAGCATTCCGTTAATTTCAAATGCGCTTATTATGCAAAAAATCTTTTCTACAGCTTTATTGCTTTTCGCAATCATAACAAACATCGTTGCCCAAAATGCCACCGATATTAGTGGCAAATGGAAGTTCCAAATAGACAGAAATGATATGGGGATAAGAGAAAAGTGGTTTGCAAAAACGTTGCAGGATGAAATCAACCTGCCCGGCTCTATGCCCGAAAAATTAAAAGGAGACGATGTGACCGTTCACACCAAGTGGACAGGTAGTTTGTATGATAGCTCATACTACTACAACCCTTACATGGAAAAATACCGTGTTGAAGGAAACGTAAAGCTGCCTTTCTTTCTAACGCCCGATAAGCACTATGTGGGCGTAGCTTGGTATCAGAAAGAAGTGACCATTCCTTCAAACTGGAAAAACAAACGAATACTCTTGTTCTTGGAGCGTCCGCATATTGAAACCACCTTATGGATCAATAATAAGGAAGTGGGCACACAAAACAGTCTCTGTGTGCCTCATGTTTATGACATCACCCAATGGGTATCTAAAGGGAAATGTCGCGTTTCCATCAGGATTGACAACCGCATTAAAGAAATCAATGTGGGACCGGATTCTCACAGTATAACTGACCAGACACAAGGTAACTGGAATGGAATTGTGGGGAGAATGGAGCTACAAGCTACCCCTGTGACTCACTTTTATGATATTCAAATATACCCCGACCTCCAAAACAAAAAAGCAAACGTAAAGATTAAACTGGTAACTGGATTTAATCAGGATAACGTTCAAATAAGACTCTCGGCTAAAAGTTTCAATACAGGAAAACAGCATGTTGTTCCGTCCGTATCAAAGGATTTCATCATCAAAGAAGGAGTTCTTGAATGCCAGATGGATCTGCCCATGGGCGAGAATATGCTAACTTGGGATGAGTTCGATCCGGCGTTATATAAATTACAGGCCGAATTGATCAGCAAGCACGGAAAAGAGAGTAAAACAGTACAGTTTGGTATGCGTGAGTTTAAGATTGAAGGTAAATGGTTTTATGTAAACGGTAATAAAACAATGCTTCGGGGTACTGTAGAAAACTGTGATTTCCCACTAACCGGGTATGCACCGATGAGTATCAAAGAATGGGAACGGGTATTCAGGATCTGTCGCAAATACGGTTTAAACCACATGAGATTCCACTCATTCTGTCCTCCGGAAGCAGCATTCATTGCTGCCGATCTGGTAGGGTTTTACCTACAACCTGAAGGACCTAGCTGGCCCAATCACGGTCCGAAGCTGGGACTGGGACAACCCATTGATAAATATCTGATGGAAGAGACGATCAGACTCACCAAAGAATACGGTAATTATGCCTCATACTGCATGCTGGCGTGTGGAAACGAACCTTCGGGAAGATGGGTAGCTTGGGTTAGTGACTTTGTTGATTACTGGAAAAAAGCAGATTCAAGAAGAGTTTATACAGGTGCTTCTGTAGGCGGAAGCTGGCAATGGCAACCGCGTAACGAATACCATGTAAAAGCAGGAGCCAGGGGATTAAGCTGGGTGGGTTCCATGCCTGAATCGAATTCGGATTACAGGCAGCGAATTGACTCCGTGAAACAGCCTTATGTTTCTCATGAAACGGGGCAGTGGTGTGCTTTCCCCAATTTCAATGAAATAAAGAAATATACGGGAGTCAACAAAGCCAAAAACTTTGAAATATTTCGTGATCTGTTGAATGACGGCAAAATGGGTGATAAAGCACATGACTTTATGATGGCATCTGGAAAGTTGCAAGCGTTGTGTTATAAACACGAAATTGAAAAGACGCTCCGTACACCCGATTATGCCGGTTTTCAGTTATTAGCCCTGAATGATTATTCCGGACAAGGTACTGCTTTGGTAGGACTGCTGGATGTTTTCTTTGAAGAGAAGGGCTACGTAACATCCGAAGAGGTTCGTCGTTTTTGCAGTTCCACTGTTCCATTGGCTCGAATCGATAAATTCGTTTACACCAACAATGAAATTTTCAAGGCTAACATAGAAGTGGCTCATTTTCATAAGAATCCCCTCAAAAATGCGCTGGTTACGTATACAATCAAAGATAAGTGGGGCAAATTATTTAGCAACGGAACCGTATGTACCAAAGACATCCCAGTTGGGAATTGCTTTGAACTGGGACAAGTTAGCTACGATCTAAAAGACATTACTGAGCCTGTACAACTAAATCTGGAGGTAAAGATAGGAGGTACAGATGCTGTTAATGACTGGGACTTCTGGGTATACCCCGAGAAGGTAGAAATGAACCAGGGAGAGGTTTATGTAACCGACTCTCTAGATAGTAAAGCACAACAGATACTCGAACAGGGCGGCAATGTATTGATAACAGCAGCGGGAAAAATTTCATACGGTAAAGAGGTGGTTCAATACTTCACTCCTGTGTTCTGGAATACTTCTTGGTTTAAGATGCGTCCTCCGCATACCACCGGTATATTGGTAAACGACAAACATCCGTTATTCAGGAACTTCCCCACTGAGTTTCACAGCAACTTACAATGGTGGGAATTACTCAATAAAGCTCAGGTAATGCAGTTTACAGAATTTCCGGATCATTTCCAGCCATTGATACAAAGCATTGATACCTGGTTTGTGAGCCGAAAAATAGGAATGTTGTTCGAAGCTAACGTTCTGAAAGGGAAGTTGATGATGACAAGTATGGATCTGACCAGTCGCCTTGACCAAAGAGTGGTTGCACGACAGATGTACAAGTCTGTTCTGGATTACATGAACTCAGATAATTTCCGTCCGACAGAACAAGTCGACATCGAAATCATTCGGAATTTATTCATAAAAAAAGCGCCTAAAATTGACTCTTTTACAAAAGATTCACCCGATGAGCTGAAACCGGTGAAAGGCAATAAAGGCATATAAATAATCTACTAATTATGAACAGATACACATTACTGGCTGCATTATGGCTTAGTGTTACCGGCTACGCCCAGCAAACAAGTTTTTCATTTTGTTTTGATGGAAACAAGAAAGATGAAAAGGCATTGCAAATTACTAAACAACAAGTGTTTAGTGAACAAACGGGGTATGGATACGACTTACAGTCGGCACCTGATTTGAAAGCAAACAAACCTTTCTATTTTTCCGTGGCGGTTCCCGATGGCAATTACCGTGTAACAGTTACGTTAGGTTCAAAGAAATCGGCCGGAGTAACCACAGTGCGAGCAGAATCACGCAGGTTATTCATTGAAAATCTGCCTACACGAAAAGGCGAATTCGTGCAACAGTCATTTGTAGTCAATAAACGCAATACAGAAATTGCTCCAGGTGAATACGTGAAAATAAAAGTTCGCGAAAAGAGCAAGTTGAATTGGGATAATAAACTAACGCTGGAGTTCAACGGAGATGCTCCCCTGCTTTCCGCCCTTACCATTGAGAGAGTCAGTGATGTACCCACTATCTTTTTGTGTGGCAACTCTACTGTAGTAGATCAGGACAACGAACCTTGGGCTAGCTGGGGACAAATGATCACTCGTTTCTTTGACGACCAGGTTTGTGTTGCCAATTACGCCGAATCGGGTGAATCGGCCAATACATTCATTGCTGCCGGACGATTGAAGAAAGCACTCAGCCAAATGAAAGCGGGTGATTACCTTTTTATGGAATTCGGACACAATGATCAAAAACAAAAAGGGCCCGGAAAAGGTGCGTACTATTCCTTTATGACCAGTCTGAAAACCTTTATTGACGAAGCTAGAGCACGTGGTGCACACCCCATTCTGGTAACCCCAACCCAAAGGAGAAGTTTCGATGAGAGAGGAAAGATTAAAAACACACACGAAGATTATCCCGAAGCCATGAAGTGGCTGGCACACAAAGAAAACGTGCCTCTCATTGATCTCAATTCAATGACCCGTGTACTTTATGAAGCAATGGGTGTTGAAAATTCCAAGAAAGCATTCGTTCATTATCCTGCCAATACGTATCCGGGGCAAACAAAAGCATTGGAAGACAATACACACTTTAATCCTTACGGAGCATATCAAATCGCACAATGCATCTTGCAGGGTATAATTGATCAGAAAATGCCTTTGCAGAAATACATCAGAAAGGATTTTAAAGGGTACGACCCTCATCATCCCGACGACATCAATTTATTTCACTGGAACCTGAGTCCTTTTGCTGAAGTAGAGAAACCTGACGGCAACTAAGTAAATATAAAGCATAACGATTAAATTTATGAGGAAAATTATTATAAATACTCTTGCGATATTTGTCACAATAAGCCTACACACACATGCCCAGAAAAGAGGTGAAGTACCCACATTTCAATGGGGAACCACGGGCAAACAAATAGATCTGTCGTGGGCAGCGGAAGTGGGTAGCAGAGTAGAGGATAACCAAAGTGCAAACACATTTAAGGTAAAAGATTTCGGAGCACAGAACGACAGCAATTACCTGAGTACGCAGGCTATACAGAAAGCAATTGATGCCTGTAGCAATGCAGGAGGAGGTAAAGTGCTTTTTGAGCCGGGATATTATCAGACCGGAGCATTGTTCGTCAAAAAAGGTGTTTACTTACACATTGGCGCCGGGACCACTCTACTGGCAAGCACAGACATCAATCAGTATCCCGAATTCAGGTCTAGAATTGCAGGTATCGAAATGGTATGGCCATCGGCTGTAATCAATATCATTGATACGCAGCATGCTGGTATAACGGGAGCAGGTACAATTGACTGCAGAGGTAAAGTTTTTTGGGACAAGTATTGGGAGATGCGGAAAGAGTACGTCCAAAAAGGTCTTAGGTGGATTGTTGACTATGACTGCAAACGGGTTCGGGGCATTCTTGTTTCAGGATGTTCTGATATCACGTTAAAGGATTTTACGCTGATGCGAACAGGCTTTTGGGGAATACAAATATTGTATTCCAACCATTGTACATTGCACAAACTTACTGTAAACAACAACATTGGCGGGCACGGACCTAGTACCGACGGCATTGATATCGATTCTTCTACTTACGTGCTTATTGATGGTTGTGACATTGACTGTAATGACGATAACATCTGTCTGAAGGCAGGAAGGGATGCCGACGGATTACGGGTTAACCGCCCCACCGAATATGTAGTAGTTCGTAACTGCATTGCACGAAAAGGAGCCGGACTGATTACTTGCGGAAGCGAAACATCCGGAGATATCAGGTATGTATTGGGGTATAATCTTCAGGCATACGGTACTTCTTCTACACTCAGGTTGAAATCTGCCTTGAATCGGGGAGGAACTGTTGAATACATATACATGACCAACGTGGTTGCCGATGGCGTACAAAATGTTCTGGCTGCTGATTTGAACTGGAACCCCAGCTACAGCTACTCCGAACTGCCGGCAGAATATGAAGGAAAGGAAGTACCTGAGCATTGGAATGTAATGCTGCAAAAAGTTGAGCCCGTTGAAAAAGGGTATCCTCATTTTAATCATGTATATTTGGCCAATGTAAAAGCCACCAATGCCAAACAGTTTATTTCTGCATCGGGATGGAATGATTCACTCACGTTGAATGATTTTACGTTATACAACCTCGATGTTGAGGCAGAAAAGGCCGGTATCGTAGCTCATACAAAGAAATTCAGGTTAACAGATATCAAGCTAAAGATTAGCGACAATAGCCAAATTGAATTTAACAAGAACAGTCAGCTAAAAAAGAACATTCGTTATGAGTAAATTGCTTACTATCAGTTATTTACTGGGCGTATTCTTAATTTCCGTACCGGTTTTTGCTCAAAACAAGAAGGATTTTCAAAGAGTAATAGGTGGTGATGTTAAGAGCCCCAGAATTTTAGCTTGTGATCATCCTGAGTTTTCATTTCACTTACCTGAAATGGCCGGAAATCTTCATTTCGGTATAGAAAACCAAGGCAAAAATAAATGGCTGAAAGATTTTACTCAAATAAAGACGAAAGAGAGCAAACAGAATATTATTTATAAGATCAAAGATGAGTTTATAGGAAAGGCAGAACTGATTATTCGTGTCACAAACCTATCTTACACAGATGGAATTATATTAGAAGCGGAAATCATTAACTTACCTGCCGAAACTTATTTAACTTGGTCTTTTGGAGGGTGTTACGGCATAGAGCTGACCGATAAAACAGACAGTCATTTAAAACCCTCGTATTGCAAAGACAATGTGTTCAGCATAGAAGGGAATGCGTTTACCTGCTACTACGGAGAAAGCATGAAGCTACGAGTTATTCAGGGAATAGCTCCTCTCAGTTCTGAACTAAAGCTATCAGAGACATACCGGCAAGGTGCGCCGGCATTATCTGGACGCACGCCTCTGAAAAACGGAGAGAAACTTTATTTCTGTATTTACAAACAGAACAAGCAAGCCGATTATAATTATTACATGCTGCGAGATCTCTTTGAATACGAATACAATAAATAGCAATACCAATGAAGGCTTATTTAAAAAAATGGTGGTTGTTCATTCTGATTCTGGCTATGCCGGTTAACAGCATGGCTCAAGAATATAAGATATGGCAGTTTACCCCCGAACAATTGCCTAAAATAGACGGCAACGCAACAGATTGGGAAGCGGTTCCCGACTCATTCGTGATTAGCATTGATCGGATGAAAGAAGATGAAGGGAGATACACCAGCGCCAAGAAATCAACTTTAGATATTCGGGTCAAGGTGGCTTGGTGCGCCGGAATCAATCGGTTGTATTTTCTTTACGAAGCCTATGATAATTATTGGCGATTTAGCGAGAACAGTTTAAATACTGACATATTTGAGGTGGTAGTAGATGGCAACTGCTCAGGCGGCCCTTTTATAGACCGATTCTTTCCCGGCAAAAAGATTGACGTATGGCAAAGTTGGTTTAATTTTCACGGTTGTCATGCACAAAACTACCACATTTTCACCCCACCGCACAAAGAAGACTGGTGTATGTTGTGGGGACCACAGGTTTGGCTCAAAGAAAAACCTTACGCAGATTACGCATATAAATACCATTTCAAAGAGGGCAAACCGGGAAAGTTGACACTGGAGTTTTACCTTACCCCCTTTGATCATGCAGACGCTGCCGGTCCGCAAAAGTCAAAGCCTACGATTCTACAAGAGAACAAATACGTAGGTTTGTGCTGGGCCGTCATTGATTATGATGCCGATCCGCAAAATAAAGACGGATTCTGGAACCTCTCGTCGGAACATACCATGTATGGCAATGCCGATTATCTTTTGAAAATGCGTTTAATGCCTCTCATTAAAAATAAAAAGCCATGAAACACATCCTCTGTTTGCTGTTTTTTCTTAGCCTGACAACTGTCGATCTTGTTGCAGCCACACACAATATCAAAGAATATGGCGCCACAGGAGATGGCAAGTACATCGATTCTCCGGCCATAAATGCTGCTATTGAAGCAGCAGCTCAAAACGGCGGAGGAACCGTCTATATTCCAGCAGGAAAATACGCTTGCTACTCCATTCGATTAAAAAGCCACCTAACCATTTATCTGGAAGCAGGTGCTGAAATTATAGCAGCATTCCCTACGCAGACAGAAGGTTATGACGAAGCAGAGGAGAACCCTCATAACCTGTATCAGGATTTCGGACATAGTCATTGGAAGAATTCACTGATGTGGGGCATCGGTCTGGAAGACGTCACCATCTGCGGACCGGGGCTTATCAATGGTAAAGGATTAACTCGTGAAGAAAGCAGATTACCCGGTGTGGGCAATAAAGCCATCAGTCTCAAATTATGTAAAAATGTTATTCTAAAAGATTTCTCCATGTTACACTGCGGGCATTTCGCTTTGTTGGCTACCGGTGTAGATAATCTGACCATTCATAATCTTAAAGTAGATACCAATCGCGACGGATTTGATATTGATTGCTGTCGGAACGTACGAATATCCGATTGTAGTGTGAACTCTCCCTGGGACGATGCCATCGTGCTCAAAGCATCGTATGCACTAGGCTTTTTTCGTGACACCGAGAACGTTACCATTAACGGTTGTTACGTATCCGGGTTTGATAAAGGCACCATGTTATCGGGTACATACGAACGGCTGCATCCGCAGGCACCCGACCATGGATTTGTAACCGGAAGAATTAAGTTGGGAACCGAATCAAGTGGAGGCTTTAAGAATATAGCCATCAGTAATTGTATTTTTGAACGTTGTAGGGGACTGGCATTGGAGACCGTTGACGGTGGTCATCTGGAAGATGTTGTTATATCCAACATTACCATGCGCGATATAGTGAATGCCCCTATTTTCTTAAGATTAGGAGCCCGTATGCGTAGTCCGGAAGGAACGGCTATAGGAACGATGAAGCGCATACGGATAAGCCATGTGAATGTATTTAATGCCGATTCGAGGTACTCGTGTATCATAAGCGGCATTCCCGGCGCACGGATAGAGGATGTCTCTTTTCAAGACATTCATATCTATTTTCAAGGAGGTTATACGGAAGAAGATGTCAAGAGAACGCCACCCGAACAGGAAAAAGCGTATCCGGAGCCTTGGATGTTTGGCACGATTCCCGCTTCAGGTTTTTACGTTAGACATGCTAGGAACATTCATTTTGAGAATGTCAACTTCCATTTTGAAAAGCCCGACGGCAGACCCCTTTATGTAACCGATGATGCCGAGATAACCAGAAAATAAGTCTACACAGATGTTTTTATTATCTTTTTGCAATAAAATAACGGTATAAAACCATTATCTTTGCACGTTGCAAAAAGATAATAAAAACTCAAGATATGGATAAAAAGTTCAAAAGAACAACCGTGACCTCAGCACTTCCTTACGCAAATGGTCCGGTTCATATTGGCCACTTGGCAGGTGTTTATGTACCCGCAGATATTTACGTGCGCTATTTAAGATTGAAAAAACAAGACGTTTTGTTTATCGGTGGATCTGATGAACACGGAGTACCCATTACCATCCGCGCCAAAAAAGAAGGAATCACCCCTCAAGACGTAGTTGATCGTTATCATTCAATCATTAAAAAATCATTTGAAGACTTTGGTATTTCATTTGATATTTATTCACGTACATCATCTGAGACACACCACAAACTGGCTTCAGACTTTTTCCGTACCTTGTACGACAAAGGAGAGTTTGTAGAAAAAACGTCCGAACAATATTACGACGAAACGGCACATCAGTTTCTGGCCGACCGTTACATTACCGGTGAATGTCCGCATTGCCACTCCGAAGGAGCTTACGGCGATCAATGTGAAAAGTGCGGAACTTCACTTTCTCCCACTGATCTGATTAACCCCAAAAGCGCTATCAGCGGAAGCAAACCCGTGATGAAAGAGACAAAGCATTGGTACTTGCCCTTGGACAAGCATGAAGGGTGGTTGCGCCAATGGATTCTGGAGGATCATAAAGAATGGCGCCCCAATGTGTACGGACAGTGTAAAAGCTGGCTCGACATGGGCTTACAGCCTCGTGCAGTGAGCCGTGACCTTGATTGGGGAATCCCTGTACCGGTTGAAGGTGCAGAAGGAAAAGTACTTTATGTATGGTTCGATGCACCCATCGGATATATTTCAAATACCAAAGAGCTACTGCCTGATACGTGGGAAACCTGGTGGAAGGATGAAGAAACCCGTTTGGTACACTTCATCGGAAAAGACAACATTGTATTCCATTGCATCGTATTCCCTGCTATGTTGAAAGCAGAAGGAAGCTATATATTGCCCGATAATGTACCCAGTAATGAATTCCTGAATTTGGAAGGTGATAAAATATCAACTTCGCGCAACTGGGCAGTATGGTTGCATGAATATCTGGAAGAATTCCCCGGAAAACAAGACGTACTTCGCTATGTGTTGACCGCCAATGCTCCGGAAACGAAAGACAATGATTTCACATGGAAAGATTTTCAGGCGCGCAATAACAATGAATTAGTAGCTGTTTACGGTAACTTTGTTAACCGCGCTCTGGTACTTACTCAAAAGTATTTTGAAGGAAAGGTTCCGCAAGCAGGCGAACTGACTGAATACGACAAAGAAACATTGAAGGAATTTGCTGATGTTAAAACGGAAGTTGAAAAACTACTCAATGTATTCAAATTCCGAGATGCACAAAAAGAAGCAATGAATCTGGCCCGTATCGGAAACAAATACCTGGCCGACACTGAACCCTGGAAACTGGCTAAAACAGATATGGACAGAGTAGCTACCATCCTGAACATCAGCTTGCAGTTAGTGGCCAACTTAGCTATAGCCTTTGAGCCTTTCTTGCCGTTCAGCTCTGAGAAATTACGTAGAATGCTCAATATGGAGAGTTTTGACTGGGCCAATCTGGGACAAACAGATCTATTGCAAGCCGGTCATACACTCAACACACCCGAATTACTATTCGAAAAGATTGAAGACAGCACCATTGAAGCTCAGGTGCAAAAATTACTCGATACCAAAAAAGCAAACGAAGAAGCCAACTACAAGGCCAACCCCATTCGTGCTAATATTGAATTCGACGATTTCATGAAGCTCGACATACGCGTTGGTACCGTTTTGGAATGCCAGAAAGTGCCCAAAGCAGATAAACTGTTGCAATTCCGTATTGACGACGGCTTGGAACAAAGAACCATTGTATCGGGCATCGCACAGCATTACCAACCCGAAGAATTGGTAGGGAAACAAGTTTGCTTTATAGCCAACTTAGCTCCACGTAAGCTCAAAGGGATTGTTAGTGAAGGAATGATTCTTTCTGCGGAAAACAATGATGGAAGCTTGGCTGTTATCATGCCCCAAAAAGAGGTTAAGCCGGGAAGCGAAGTTAAATAGACGCTTTTTTTTAAGCTATTAGCATAATGAAAGAGCAATCGCTAAAACAAAAAACAGTCGGAGCTCTGCTCTGGAACTTGTTGGACCGTATGGGACAACAAGTTCTGTTGTTTATTGTAGGCATCATCGTTGCCAACATCCTCTCCGTAGAGGATTACGCATTGGTGGGGATGCTTGCTATCTTTACCGCTATTGCCAATATTGTGCTCGACAGTGGTTTCAGCTCCGCTTTAATTCGGAAGCAAGACGCTACCGAAGAAGATTATAGTTCCGTTTTTTACTTCAATCTTTCTATTAGCGTAATACTATATGTCATCCTTTTCTTTGCCGCCCCTTACATTGCTCAGTTCTATAATCAACCGTTATTGACAGATCTTACCCGGATCATCTTTCTAAGCCTGCCGTTCAACTCGCTAAGCTTAATACAAAACACCCTTCTGAACAAGAAGATAGAGTTCAAAAGGCTTGCAAAGATAAACTTTATATCCTTGTTGATATCGGGTGGCTGCTCACTGGCTATGGCCTATAACGGACTGGGTGTATGGACATTGGCATGGCAGCCGGTTATCTTGTCGTTTAGCAAATCTGCCCTGCTTTGGATGTCAAACAAATGGCGACCGAAGCTGATCTTTCAACTCTCTAACATCCAGAGTTTGTTTGGTTTTGCTTCATCTCTGTTGCTTGCCAGCCTCATCAATTCTATTTTTACAAACATCTATTCAGTAGCCATCGGTAAGTTGTATCCTACCAAAGATCTGGGCTATTATTCTCAGGGTAACAAGATCAGCCTGATGGTTATCAGTTCCATCTATTCCAGTCTGCAAGCTGCCACATATCCTATTTTTTCGAGCATTCAAGACGACAAAGAAAGAAGCATCCGGTCTTACAGAAAAACCATACGTTTTACTGCATTCCTCACCTTTCCGTTAATGATTGGACTTGTTTCCATAGCCGAACCGTTGATTTCCATTCTTCTGAAAAAGGAATGGGCGGGCTGTATACCCTTCTTTCAGCTCACCTGTATAGCCGGTATCTTTACCATACTAACATCCATCAACCAAAATTTCATTAAAGTATATGGCCGATCTGACGTTATATTCAAATTAGAAATAGTCCGTACCGTTCTTATTATTCTTGGCCTCTTGGTTTCATTAAAAGAAAGCGCCTTAGTCATGATTGGCATTCAAACACTCATTCAGGCAATTATCTACCTGATCAGCATAATCTATATTGGCCACTCTATTGAATATTCATGGACGAAACAACTCAAGGACATACTTCCCTATACAGTGATTTCAGTTTTGATGTGGGGACTGCTAGTGATACCTGAATATTACATAGATTCCTATTACGCGTTGCTTCTGACTAAAATGACGATTGGCATCCTTTTCTATTACATAACCAATAAGTACTTAGGATCACAAATACTTCGGGAAGCCGTTGAAATACTCTTTAAACAAAAATCCAAATAACATGAACTCTCCATCAGTAAAAGTAAGTATCATTATGTTGGCATACAACATAGGTCGGTATATTGAAACTGCCATAAAAGGAGTTATCCAACAAAAGACCAATTACCAGATACAACTCGTAATTGCCGAAGATTGCAGCACAGACAACACATTGGAAATATGTACCCGTTACAAAGAATTGTATCCTGATGTAATTACATTGGTAGCACACGAAAAAAACAGGGGATTACAACGGAATTTCATGTCGGCTCACGAACATTGCACCGGTGAATACATCGCAATTTGTGATGGAGATGATTATTGGATAGACCGAAAGAAACTACAACGCATGACCGATTTCATGGACAAACATCCTGATTTCGCCATCTGTTTCCATCGTGTCATTAATTACTACGAAGAAGACGGTAGTAAAAGTTTATCAAACGGTGGACAGAAACAAATTACAGATATCAAAGACCTTGCCAGAGGGAATTACATAACCAACTCATCTTCACTTTTCAGGCGGAATTACTACCCACAAGTGCCCGAATGGTTTGGTCAGATTAACCTATGTGATTATGCCATGCACATGCTGAACGCACAACATGGAAAGATATACTATCTCAAACGTCCCATGGCAGTATACCGCAAACACAGCAAAGGAATATGGAGCGAGAGAGGTACCGATAAAAAGCTAGCCATAACATTACATGTCAGAGAGCTCTTAATGGATTACTTCAAAGATCAAGTAGAAGTCCTTCAAGGGCTCAGACAGTCCCATAAATCCATCTCATTAAACCTGATCAGGTATTATATGCAGAAAGGAGATACCCACATGGTAACAGTTGTAGAAGACAGAATTCTCACATACAATCCGGGAATAGAGAGACAACAACTGAAAAAAGAAGCCGCAGAGACCTCATTAACTCTGAAACAACGCTTGCGACAGTCGGTTATGCACTGCATGAAACAGGGCAGAGTTTTGGTATCACGATTAATACCTCTGCCCGGAGTTCGATAAAAGCTACATGACACGACGTAAGGCCTCTTCCAGCATGCCATTATTGACCAATATCTTCTCTACAAATTCCCTAAAGGCACCAAAGCCACCGTGAGCAGATGTGACATAATGAACCTCCTTTTTGATATAAACTGGAGTATTAGCCGGAGAGGCACTAAAGCCAACCTCTCTGAGAAGACGGATGTCATTGATATCATCACCAATAAAAGCCACATCAGCGAGAGTAATACCCATTTCCTCGCATAATTCACGCGCCTTAGCCAATTTATCATTAACTCCCAGATAACAACGCTCTATCTTCAATTTAGCCGCACGTTTCTGTACAATCTGCGTATTCTCGCCGGTCATAATGGCAACCGGAATACCAAATTCACGGAGGAAAAGCACACCCCAGCCATCTTTCACTGAAAAACGTTTCATGACATCACCATCGGCCGTATAATACATGCCACCGTCTGTCCACACACCATCAATATCTGTAATCACCAATTTGGGTAAAGCCATATCTTCTATTCTATATCTTTGGGATAAATTATTTCGTTACGTTTAATGGTTGCCTTCACTTTTTTACCGACAACGCTATCTTTGTCCACCCATTTGTAGCCATCGCCTGGACTTAACAAATGAATATCATCTTCCGTAATAACATGACCGGGTAATAATTCCTGCCTGGTAGCTATTGAGCGTTCAAGTTTTACTTTGGCACCAGCCACACTCTCATCAATATAAAGTTCCTCTTCGCCTAACCACCTCTCGGCTATTCGTATATCTCTGATCATGCGGTTTACCCCCTCGGGTCCTAAAGAGCCCAATTGGTCGGTTCCTTTCATGTGCCGATCAATCGTGATGTGCTTTTCAATGATTTCAGCACCCATACCTACAGCCACCACCGGAGCCGAAATACCAATGGTATGATCCGAGAAACCAATACGATATTGTCCGTAATGCTTTTTCAGATAAGTAATGGTTTTCAGATTCAGGTTATCCGGATAAGTAGGATATTGAGAGACACAGTGCAAAATGGATATCTCAGAATGATATCGCGTAATCACAGCCAGTGCCTCATCCAACTCTTTTTTACCCGCCATACCCGTTGATAAGATGATGGGTATTTTCGTTTCCGCCATAATTTCCAACAAAGGCAAGTTCGTCAAGTCACGGCTCGCCACCTTTAAGAAGTCAGGAGTAAACAGTTTGAGCAAAGACATGCAACCTCTTGAACAAAGAGTCTCCACAAAATCAAGTCCTAAAGACTTAGCGTGTTTATATACTTCAAAGTGTTCTTCATCGGTAAGCTCTAAAAAAGCACGGTGCTCTCCATAAGTCCGTCCAAAAGAATGCGGAGAGTCATACAACCTATTCATCTGAGAATCAGTAAGTTCCTCATTCAAATCACGTTTAGTCATTTTCACCGCATCCATAGGACACAAGTCCAAGCCAAATACCTCCTCCTTTACAGGACGCGATACTAAATCAACAATAAGTTTAGCGATGTCAACCGATCCATTGTGATTCTGTCCTATTTCACCTATTATATAAGTACTCTTCATCACCTATTATTTTTCATTTTTTGCAATATTCTCCAGCATCTTCGCACGATAGTCCGGATGCTGCTTTACTAACTGTAGCAATTCACTCACTCCGCCTCCATTGATAGCCTTAAAATCAGCATACAAATTCTGGAGCAACGTAAAATCGTCCATTGTATCGAGCGTGAAACGCAGATCAAACCTTCCTTCCAGATAATCGGGTAACGGCAACAATCGAACGGAAAACTCTTCGGGATGAGTGTACATGTAAATTGTGACATGCTCCACATAGAGTTTCTCTTGCGTAACCTTTGCTATTCGTTTCAAGGCATCCAGCGTAGTAACTTCCGCAAACAATCCCAGATGCGATTTAATAGTAGGCCTTCCATCTTCAAAGCCAAACGCCACGTAATCAGCCGGCAATTCATCATGCGCATTTAGCAATGTTTTAAAGCTATCCGGCTGCAGAAACGGATTATCCGAACACACACGCACCATTCTATCCAGTCCAAAAGCTTCTCCCGCTTTAATAAAGCGATCTAACACATTATCCTCATCGCCACGAAAACAATGAATGCCCAGTTTACGGGCAGTCTCTTCCAGCACATCATCCTGCTTTCTTACCGTAGTAGCCAGTACAATACACATTTCCGGGAAAGCCGCCTTTATATTTCCTATCAAAATATCGAGAATGCACCTTTCTCCATCAAACGGCAGCAAAATCTTGTTATGCAACCGAGTAGAGCCCGTACGAGCCTGAATAACTATTCCATCTTTCATATTTTCATCCTCCTGAAAGCATCAATGTATGATCCGGGCGTGACGTTAATCACTTCCTTCCCTTTTTTACGAGCATAAGCATCCAATACAAAATAAGACTTGAAAGCCACATACATGTGATACAGAATCGTATAAAGATGAGCCGAGTTCAAATCTTCTTTCTGTACTTTGGCCGCCTGAGACTGATTCTGATCATAAAAATGCTTTTGATGCATTAATACTTCATTGTCATCGGTCACCGTAATCTCGGGCAACCACGAATGATCGGCTCCCGCCAGATATATCTTCTTAAAAGGAAGTCGCAAACCCACTGCAATAGAAGGAATCAATACATTGTGAGGACGCGGCACTCCCCATCCCCTATCAAAAATAAAGTCACATATATTCTGAAATCCCTCTATCGGCGTTGTGTTATATGCATACACTTTAATGTGGGGATTTGCAGCAAGCATGGGTTGCCAATCTTTGTTTTTGTAAGCCCTTACAGGAATAAAGAGACACATGGGCCACACTGTTTTCCGAGCCATTGTTTCAAAAAGTTGAACACGTTTCTCGGGCACTATCCAGAAAAGAGGATCTGCAATCAGATACAACTCCGGTTTCAATTCCTCAAACATAGGAGACGAGACACAAAAGTTCACTGCCAACAATGTTTTTCCTTTTATAAACCCGGCTGCTTCTTGCACCGTTTTGTTAAGTGAAGGTCCGTTAGCCAGAATCAGTAACTCATCTGCATTACGGAAAGAGGTAGGCAACGTAGTGTTTAAGCGCGACTGAAGTACTATTTTCACTACGCTTAACAAGCTTTGCCAACCTTGTTCCATCCGTTTCATCCATTTATCTCCCATATACTATTTTGCTTATATCCGGCAAAGATAGATACTTTACCGTTTTTTACACTAAAAAATAAACGAATTTATAGATAGAAAGCGGTAAAAGCACTACTTTTGTCAAAACATTCAGCTTATGAGAGTACTATTAATCAACACTTCCGAACGAATTGGCGGGGCCGCCGTTGCCGCAAGCCGCCTCATGGAATCATTGAAGAATAACGGCATAAAAGCCAAACTATTGGTACGCGATAAGCAAACCGAACAAATCAGTGTGGTAGGGCTAGAACGTTCCTGGCTGCATATTTGGAAATTTGTACGGGAGCGTATCACCATTTGGCGAGCCAATCATTTTAAGAAACACAATCTGTTCGCGGTCGACATAGCCAATACCGGAACAGACATTACTTCACTGCCCGAATTCAATGAAGCAGATGTCATTCACTTGCATTGGATCAATCAAGGAATGCTTTCATTAAAAGGAATTGATAAAATTCTAAGATCAGGCAAACCGGTTGTGTGGACTATGCATGACATGTGGCCATGCACTGGCATTTGCCACCACGCACGTGAATGCACCAATTATGAGGAAGGTTGCCACGATTGTCCGTTCATCTACGGAGGTGGAAGCAAGAAAGACCTTTCGTACCGCACCTATCGCAAAAAACAAAAGATATACAAAGACCATTCCATGGCATTTGTTACTTGCAGCCATTGGCTAGAAGAGAGGGCACGGAAAAGCAACTTGTTGACAGGCAAAAAGATTTTAAGCATACCCAACCCCATTAACACCAATCTATTCAAACCCGCTGATAAGGAAGAAGCAAGAGAACGGTGCATGCTACCGCAAGACAAACAGTTGGTTCTATTCGGTTCGGTTAAAATAACTGATAAAAGAAAAGGCATTGACTACCTGATTGAAGCATGCAAAATACTTGCCGAAAAACATCCCGATTATGTTGACAAGCTGGGCGTGGTCGTATTTGGTAACCAGTCGGGCCACCTTGAAAACCTGTTGCCTTTTAAAGTATATCCGCTCAATTATGTCAGAGATGAACATCGCTTAGTAGATATATACAATGCAGTTGATTTATTTGTGACCCCTTCCTTAGAAGAAAATCTGCCCAACACCATCATGGAAGCCATGGCTTGCGGAACACCCTGTGTAGGCTTTCACGTGGGTGGAATACCCGAAATGATAGATCATTTGCACAATGGCTATGTGGCACAATACAAATCGTCGGCCGATTTTTCCAACGGTATTCATTGGGTGCTGAGCGATCCGGCGGAATATCACAGATTATCGGAAGAAGCTTGCCGAAAAGTTGTTGCTAATTACTCAGAAAGTATTATTGCCAAGAAATACATTGATTTATATAACAAGATAACAGGAAAAAATGCATAGCCATATCACCCCTTTGTTTTCAATAATAACCGTTACCTACCATGCAGAAAGCGTGTTGGAAGAAACGATATTGAGTGTTGTGTCGCAAACCTACCACAACATAGAATATATTATTGTTGACGGAGCATCCAAAGATCGCACTCTTTCTATTGTGAACAAATACAGAGATAAAATTCAAGCAGTAGTGAGTGAGCCCGACAAAGGGTTATACGATGCCATGAACAAAGGATTAAAAATGGCAAAAGGAGAGTATGTATGTTTTCTCAATGCCGGCGACACTTTTCACGAAGATGATACCCTGCAGCTCATTGTTCATCAGCTGAACAAAAGCAACGTGCTGCCCGATGTCATATATGGTGAAACCGCATTGGTCGATGCACAAAGACACTTTGTTCGAATGCGCCGCCTCCAAACACCCGATACATTAAACTGGAAAAGTTTCCGTCAAGGGATGCTGGTGTGCCATCAAGCATTTATTGCCAAACGTGCCGTTGCCGAAACTTACGACTTGAATTATAGGTTTTCGGCAGACTTCGACTGGTGCATTCGGGTAATGAAAAAAGCATCTCTCCTGCACAACACACGCCTCACCCTGATTGATTATCTGGATGAAGGCATGACAACTAAAAACCGGAAAGCATCCTTAAAAGAACGTTTCCGGATTATGGCCAAACATTACGGATACATAAGCACCGTTCTTCATCATATATGGTTTGTTCTACGCCTTTTGCTTAAGCCGGGACAATAATTCGGCAACCCCTTCAGAAGCGCCTTTTCGGATCACTTCAATGTGTCTGTACGAATTAACTTGTACCTCATGAGGGTCAATCAGGTAAACAGCAGCCTGTTTCGGCACATAGTTGAGCAAGCCCGCCGCCGGATACACATTCATCGAAGTGCCTATAATCACAAACACATCAGCCTGTTCCACAAATGTTACCGCTGTTTCAATTTGAGGAACCGCCTCACCAAACCAAACGATAAAGGGGCGTAATTGCGAGCCGTCGCCTGCCAAGTCACCCAGTTTAACTTCGTACTCATCCGGTTTAAGCTCTTTCACATAACGTAAATCGTAAGGCGCATAACTGGAACAAACCTTTGTAAGCTCACCGTGCAGATGAATAACCCGATTGCTACCTGCCCGCTCGTGCAAGTTATCAACATTCTGTGTAACGATTGTCACATCAAACTCTTTCTCCATTTCTGCCAATAACTCATGCCCCCTGTTGGGCGCTACAGTTAGCAGTTGCTTTCTTCTTTCATTGTAGAATTGAGTCACCAGAGCCGGATTTTCGCGATAACCCTCCGGTGTAGCAACTTGTTCAACCGGGTATTTATCCCATAAACCACCGGCATCACGAAAAGTGCTTAAGCCACTTTCGGCACTCATTCCCGCACCCGACAATACAACCAATTTCTTCATAAGTAATCTCCCGATATTTGTTTAAATCTGTCAATGATCTAACAAAGGTAGCAACAATTGGCTAAATAATTAATCATAAAGATATAAGAATAAGAAAAATTAAATACTCAAAAACATAATGATTCAAATAAAACACGTACTTTTGCCTCCATTATTTGCTTAACAGCCCAAAGATGTTATAAAGAAAAGACACTGACGGCTAACAACAAAAAAATTATGGATAAATTTAGCTATGCAATTGGCCTGGGAATTGGTCAAAACTTATTGGGAATGGGTGCCAAAAGCATCTCAGTAGAAGATTTCGCACAAGCCATCAAAGACGTGCTCGAAGGTAACGAAACAGCAATTAGTCACAATGAAGCACGCGATATAGTGAATACCTATTTTGCTGAATTAGAGGCTAAAATGAACGCTGCCAGCATAGAACAAGGAAATAGCTTTTTGGAAGAGAATAAGAAGAAAGAAGGAGTTATCACTCTTCCTAGCGGACTACAATATGAAGTAATAACCGAAGGTACAGGCAAGAAAGCACAGGCTACGGATCAAGTTAAATGTCACTACGAAGGCACATTGATTGACGGAACGCTTTTTGACAGTTCTGTTAAGCGCGGACAGCCCGCCGTTTTCGGTGTAAACCAAGTTATTCCGGGATGGGTAGAAGCGCTTCAGCTAATGTCCGAAGGAGCCAAATGGAAACTATATATTCCTTCTGACTTGGCATACGGTGCACAAGGAGCAGGAGAACTGATTCCTCCACACAGCGCTCTTATCTTTGAAGTTGAGTTAATTCAAGTACTATAATAAAAAACAAAGTAAAATGAAAAAAGTTAGTTTATTTATGGCTATTGCAGCCGCAACCAGCCTTGCTTCTTGTACAGCACAAAGCCCAAAGGCAGATCTTAAAACAGACATCGATTCTTTATCATACTCTATCGGTATGGCTCAAACTCAAGGTTTGAAAGACTATTTGGTAGGAAGAATGGATGTTGATACTGCATACATGGATGAATTCATCAAAGGTTTGAACGAAGGTGCAACTAAAACCAGCAAAAAAGATATCGCTTACTTAGCAGGTCTTCAAATTGGTCAGCAAATCAGCAACCAAATGGTGAAGGGCATCAACCAAGAACTTTTCGGTGAAGACTCAACTAAAACCATCAGCAAAGAAAACTTCTTAGCAGGTTTCGTTTCAGGAACTCTTCAAAAAGGCGGTGTGATGACTATGGAGCAAGCACAGCAATTTACTCAAACCAGAATGGAAGCCATCAAAGCTAAATTGATGGAATCTAAATTCGCTGAAAACAAAGCTGCCGGAGTTAAATTCCTTGAAGAAAACAAGAAAAAAGCAGGTGTAGTTACTACTCCTAGCGGATTGCAATACAAAGTTATCACTAAAGGAACCGGTGCTATTCCTGCTGATACAAGCAGCGTGAAGGTTAACTACAAAGGTACTTTGATTGACGGAACAGAGTTTGATAGCTCATACAAACGTAACGAGCCTACTACTTTCCGCGCTAACCAAGTAATTAAAGGTTGGACAGAAGCTCTTACTATGATGCCTGTAGGTTCAAAATGGGAAATCTATGTTCCTCAAGAACTTGCTTACGGTGCAAGAGAAGCCGGACAAATCAAACCTTACTCAACATTGATTTTCGAGGTTGAACTTCTTGGCATTGAAAAATAAAGAATTACTTTTTCTCAATGTATAATAAAAAGAGAGGTGAAGTATCATATTTCACCTCTCTTTTTATTTGTATATACAGAAACGAAGAGCAAAAAGTACACTAAATGAATGATTTTACATCCTTTTTTCCATTGAAATAAAAATAATTCTCTATATTTGCTTACTTTTTGATAAGAAGTGGAATTAATAACTCATAATTATGGAGAAAATCGACAATTTAGACAAGCAGATTCTGGAGATCATTTCGCAGAATGCGCGTATTCCATTCAAAGACGTTGCCGCCCAATGTGGTGTTTCAAGAGCAGCCATTCATCAGCGTGTGCAAAGACTCATTGATATGGGAGTAATTGTAGGCTCGGGCTATCATGTAAACCCTAAAAGCTTAGGTTACAGAACATGCACCTATGTCGGTATTAAACTGGAAAGAGGTTCAATGTATAAAACCGTAGTGGCCGAACTTCAAAAGATTCCTGAAATAGTGGAATGTCACTTTACCACCGGTCCGTATACCATGTTAACCAAAGTATATGCTTGTGACAACGAACATTTAATGGAATTGCTCAATAACAGAATGCAGGAAATTCCGGGAGTAACTGCTACCGAAACATTGATTTCTCTGGAGCAAAGCATCAAGAAAGAGATTCCTATCCGCATAGATAAATAATAAAGCATGGATTTTCTGAATGAATATCATCTTGCGGGACTTTTTATAGGTATCTGCACCTTTCTTATCATCGGGTTGTTTCATCCGGTGGTAGTAAAGGCAGAATATTATTGGGGTACCAAATCCTGGTGGATATTTCTAGTGTTGGGAATTGCAGGCACTATTGCCTCATTATACGTAGAGAACATTCTTATATCTTCTTTATTGGGGGTATTTGCCTTTTCTTCGTTCTGGACAATCAAAGAAGTATTCGAGCAGGAAGACCGGGTGAAGAAGGGTTGGTTCCCTAAAAACCCCAAGCGTACTTACAAATTTTAAGGTTCCCGATAAACTTACTTCGTGTAACTCTTGCATATATCGGCAAAATGCATTAATTTTGCCCCACAATTCAAGAGAATTGTACTAGTGCGGGCTTTTAGCTCAGTTGGTTAGAGCAACAGACTCATAATCTGGAGGTCCTAGGTTCAAGCCCTAGATGGCCCACCGCAATGAAAGTAGGAGAAAGCCGTAATGGCTTTCTCCTACTTTTTTTTAGCTCTTTACTCTATTTTTTCTCATTTTTATTGTTAAAAGACTATATAATCAAAGATTTAATTTCAATTACATTTATCAATTCAAGGAAAAACCTTATATTTGCAAGCAATATGACCTCCCACGCTTCCCATTTGAACAGCGCACCCGGGGAGGTCTTCGAGTTTATATACCTTATAAAGCATTATAAAAGTAAATACCTTATTCCCAAAACGCCTCCAGCATGTATGGCTTTGGAAGTGATTTCTCTTGGTACATTGAGTCCTTTATATGAGTTATTGAATAAAGACGACAAAAAAAACTATAGCAAAACAAATTCTTTGCTTATTTATGTTGTGTCAAATACATATTAGATATTATTAGCCCCAATAATGATTTTCATAAGAATCTAAAGGCTTTGATTGCAGATGGAGGAAGATTATTATCTCTAAAAGATATGGGATTTCCTGATAATTGGAATTACCTTGGAGTGTGGAGGGGATAATTTCAATTGACACCAAATAAAACTCATAACTTGATACTATTCATGTGTTACCTTACTATTCAATCTTTTCTTTTTTTGTAACTGCACCATATTACAGCCATCCTTAAGATTTGTTATTCAAGAAGCGAATTTACAAATTCCCCAAACCTCAATATCTTTTCACTATTTGCTTTCATTAGTGTCCCGTTAAAATCGGGACGAATTAATAATTAATCAAACCATTCCGGAAAAAAGGGATTAAGTTGCTCTTTGACTTCATTGAAATTAGTCTTATTGAACAGATCTTGTAAAGGTGTTTTATCCGTCAGTGAGATGCTCAGAATTTGTAAGACCTCATAGGTCGAACGGTTCAGCTGCATATCATGTTGGACGATAGCTACCAAGCAATAGGTGATGATAGCTATACTGATCTGTATTCGCACTGCATTCTCTGTGGTACCCCAGAACTTTTTTATCTTGAGGTGCTGTTTTAACCATTTGAAGAACAGTTCCACGAGCCATCTTTTCTTATAAAGATTGGCAATATCAAGTGCAGATATGTGTTTGGCATTCGTCAAGAAAGTAAATTCACGATCATTCTCTTCATCATAGAAGCAGATGACTCTGAATGATTCAGGATACTTCTTTTCAGAGGTGTACCCAATCAGTTTCACTTCCGCATCCGAAAGGATATTCTTGGGCATTCTACGCTTCCATTTACAGAACTTGCACTTTAGATTTGACTTCGCTCTGACTACAAAGAAAGAACCTGTAAGATGAATCCGATAAAGTTCCTTAAACGAGTCATATGCTCTGTCGAATATATAATAGGCATTTGGTTCATAATTAATTGTAGACATTGCAGTTGAATCATGTTTGGATGCTGTAGTTACTGTATAAAAGGCAGGGACCTGTGCTTCTATGTCATAAAGGACATGAGCTTTAACCCCAGCTTTTCTCTTCCGGAACTTCGCCCAAGGAAATGTAGCCAAACATAAAGGAATCGTGGTGGAATCAAAAGCATACTTTCTTCCTGGAATATCCAAGATATTAGTAGCTCGTTTTTCACATGCTTCCTTCATCATGTAGAAAGCAAAGTCTTCGAAGATTCTGTAATCCCGATTCTGATTGGCTGACGCAAGCGTAGTTTTGGCAATGGATTCACGACCAAGTCCCAAATGATAACGCTTTCCTTGATGAGCTTCCAAAGCTACAATCAAGTCACGGAGACTTTCACGATTGCTGAGTTGACCGAATATCATTGCAAGTAACTGGTTCCAGCAAGTGAAATGTTTCACATAACGGTTGCCATCGTATTTACGTACGTAGTTATTAAACTGAGTTCTGTTCAAAAAAGTGGAAAGTTGAGAAAAAACGTATTTATCTTGATTCATATGCAGCCGTTATTACGACTGCAAAAATAGAATTTCAAATCCGTTTCATTTCAAAACACCACTTAAACGACTATATTTCAATTATTTCAAAGAACTATTTACCCATTTTTACGGGACAGTAATGATTTGCTTTATTGGAAAGCTTTAATAAAATCAAGAGAATTTATGCAAAAAATATGTGCACAATATTACAAACGTCATATCTTTTTCGTTGCGCAGGCGTGGCAGTAAGTTCTGAACGGCAGGTGTGATATTTCCCTGTGTCCTTTCGACTTCCTTATGGTAGCTTTGGGTAGAGTCCCGTAAGAGCAAGGTATGCCCTGTGGGTGCGGTGTCTATTGCCACGACTTGGTTATCGGCTTTTGCTACAATTTCGGCAAAGGCGTTAGATGCGGCAATTTCCTGTGTACAGGGTGAGCGTATATCTTCCTCTATGTAGCTTAAATCGGCATCGCCAATTGTTTATCGAAACAAAAGTAGAGGGCATCACCGTTAGCCATATAGACGAAAAATCGGTACTGGCAGCCTATCAGAAGAACGTACTGGATAAGGCAAGGGAAACGATAAATGGTTGGCGGGGTCGGTTCTTTGCCAGCCCTCTGGCGATGCTGTCTGCAATGGTAGCTCAATAGCAATATTCAGGGACAGACAAAGCCAAAAGGAAATCAATACGAACGTTCCGCTTCGTTCCTACAACATGACGGGTATTGATAATATCCGATTTTCAGGCCGTAGATAATATCATTGATGATTTACCTTTTCCACCCGTTACAGACGGAATACATAGAAGCAAATAAAGGATGTTATCGGTTTACTTTTTAGGGTAAGTTCTTCCTCTTTTACGTTCATCCATTCGGCTATCTGTGCGTTCGACGGATATTGCTTTTTAAATACCACTTCATCGTCCAACGTAGTGATAGGCAGGACTTGGACTGATTCTTTCATCAGGTATTCATTAATTATCTTGTTATCTACATATACCTATGGATGGTCGCGCAGGTTAAAGCGTTCGATAGCGATTCCTTTCTTTTTCAGGGTTTCATCACTACGGCGATGCGCATGAGTTCGGGGGCTATGTTTACACCGCACAATCCTGTGGGGCAACATAGTCCAGGGTCGTATATCTTTACTTTTTTCGGGTATCTAACTTTAAATCTAACATGTCTTTATTTAATTTGAAATTTGAAATTAAGAATTAGGAATTGTTTTAAAATCCCTAATTCCTAATTTGTAATTATTAATTGAATTAATTCTTCGCTAATTTCAAAATACGTAAAGCACCCCTTACAACAATGGCAAATACGATGCTACCTATCACAAGATCAGGTATCTGATTATCCAATTGCCATACTAAGAATCCGGCAAGAATAACACCTGCATTTATTATCACATCGTTGGATGAGAATATAATACTTGCCTGAATGTGGGCATCATTGCTTTTTGTCCGTTGAAGCAAAAGTAAACATATAACATTCGCTATTAAAGCCAGTATGGATATACTTATCATCGTCTGAAAAACAGGCATTTCTTCTGCCCCTATAAAACGCCTGATTACTTCAATAAAGCCAATGGCAGCTAATAGAATCTGGAAATATCCACAAATCAAAGCAACACGTTTTTTCCGGCTAACGGCTGCTCCCACCGCAAACAGGCTTAATCCATACACAAAAGCATCAGCAAGCATATCAAGGCTATCGGCAACCAGTCCCATAGATTTAGATAGGATACCTGTTGACATTTCAATCAGGAAAAAGCCGAAATTGATAGCCAATACAATCCATAGCACTTTTCGCTGTCTATTATCTTCTTCGGCGTGAAAATCTCCTGCTGCCAAACTTTCTATAAAGCGAGAACCGAGATTTAAAGTAGCAAGCTGATGCTCTATTACCTTGTAATCCCCCGTGTGGTAAACGGTTAAAACCCTGCCTTTAAGGTCAAACTCTTGCTTTGCAATGCCCTCTATGTTCTGGAGTTTCATCCGAATGAGGTTTTCCTCACTCGGACAATCCATTTGCTCAATTTTAAATATTGTCTTTTTCATTTTATAATTTAATTATGATACCCGTATTCAATACAAAACCGTCCAACGGTGCGTAAATATCCCTAAATTCGGGATTCGTCATCGAACCTGTATGAATGGTATCGAATCTTGTTTGCCTTCTGTCGGTAAAGTTCTCAAAATTAGCATATATTGAGAATTTTTCCCAAATCCGTTGCATCATTAACCCGCAGATCAGATAATCTTTCCCTGTTCTGCCGTCATTGAGTTTTTGTTTTCCCGTATAATAGGCTTCCAGTCCTATTTTCCATTTGTCTTCAACCTCATACATCAGTACGGAGTTTACTTTATGTTTGGGGGTAAGTGTTTTGCGGTAGCTTCTGCCGTCTTCCTTTACGTTAGCGTCTGTATAGGTATATCCAACGAATAAACCGAAGTCTTTATATTTTATTTTCATATTGGTTTCAGCACCTTTACTGTCTACGTGTCCGTCTATGTTATTAAATTGCCAACGATTATTATCGGCACTTTGCAGTTCAAGAGGATTTTTCAGGTAAGTGTAAAAGAATAACTGATTTATGCTTAAAAATACCTGATCGTTGAATAAACCTGTTTTGTAAGTAAAATCCACATTTGCCCCGTAGCTTCTTTCCAGCTTGTTTATATCATCATCTATCGGCAGAACATTTTGAAACTGGATGCGTTCACTGTCTTCGGAGAAAATCGTAGGTGCTTTATAACCGAATCCGCCACCGATGCGTGATGAAAACTTTTCTGTTATCTTAAAATGTGAGGATATACGGGGGAGAACGGCAAAACCGTAGTCGGTAATATAGTCAGTACGCAGCCCGGTTTCAAGATTCATCCAATCTGTTATCTTCGTATTGTTTTGTACAAACAAGCCGAAAGTAGTCATATTGTAATCACGCACAGGAAAGTCGGTCAGTTTCTTTTCAGTAAACTTATCCGTCCACACATTCGCACCTGTTACCCATTCGGCTTTTTCTTTGGTATGAATATAAGACACTTCCGAGAAAGATGATAACTGATTGCCGTCAAATTCAAAGTCGGGAATTTCAATCTTACGGCTGAAATAAGTAATGCTGTTTTTAACATTTAATCGGTTTTGATTATCAAAACGGTGTTCAAATGTAAGTTGGCTTGAATGCCTTTGCGTCTTATTTCTTTCAAAATAAGAATGTTCTTCATCTCCTTTACCCTCTACATACTTCATATCGCCGCCCAAACGGTTTTCAATCATAGAGTTTATACCAAAGCTGAAATCAGTATTTTCAGATAAATAAAGGAATAGCTTGGGATTGAAAACAAACCTGTCAAATTTCGGTATGACGGTGAAGCCCACGTCAGACGGATCATAAGCCCAGTTGCGGTTATAAGATGCAAATACGGTAGTACCCACATTGCCGAATTTCTGCCCGAAAAAGCTGTTTATATCAAGTTCCTTGCCTGTTGTTCCGTTCAGGTGGATTGAGAAATCCCTTTCGTTTTCGGGTGTTTTGGATATGAGGTTAACCAATCCCGCAATCGCACCACCGCCGTATAAGGTAGATGAAGAACCTTTTATTATTTCTACCTGCTTTAAGTCGAGCGGAGGTGTCTGTAATAAACCCAAACCGCTTGCAGCACCCGAAAACACGGGAAAACCGTCTTTTAATATTTGGGTATATCTACCGTCCAAACCTTGTATGCGGATAGATGAATTACCCGATATGGCAGAGGTTTGTTGTGTCATAATACCTGTACTTTCGTTTAGTAACATACGTATATCACCGGGCTTCATTACTCCCTTTTCACCTAATTCTTCGGCATTTATAAATTCAATACGGGTAGGTATGTCTTTAAATGTACGTGTTCCCCTTGTCGAAGAAACAACTACTTCCTGCAATGTTTCTTCATCGGCTTCCACCCTGATTACAACAGGTTCATCCGAAGAGAGTGGAAATGTAAATTCTTTTATGGTCTTTTCATAACCCACATAAGTAATTTCAAATCTTTGTTTTCCGTCGGGAATATCGGAGAGTACCGCCAATCCTTCGGTATCAGTAGATGCACCGTTTGTCGTATTTTGCAGCACGATATTAGCGCCGATTAAAGGCTCTTTTGTATCACAATCTATAAGTTTGACAGTTAATGTATTTTGTGCGAAAATTGTTGAAATGCTGAATGCCAGAAATAGCACGAGTATAAATTTTGTTTTCATTTTAATTCTTGTTTTAAATCTTCAATTTGATAAAATATAGTTATTACGGCATTACATCAATGTAGTACCATAGAGATGAAGGACATACTGATTATGACCTATATAAACTAACTAAGATTTATACTCGTGGGGGTTGCCAGATTGAAGATATAAAATCAGGAATATTTCCTGAACAATTGTATTCCGACTTGCATTCAGAAATTAAGTCGATAGATACCCTGATAAGGTTAACGACACGGGCTTCCGGAAACCCGGCACAGGTATTACAGTGAAGAAAAGGGGAACAACAATTGTTATCTGAACAGTCATCGCAACTATTAGGAATATCATCACCTACTTCTACAGTTTCAATGTTAGAAAATAAACATTTATCCTCTAAACAGCCAGGTATTACCGATAGCAGTAATACATATACAGAAAATATGAAGGATAGATATTTCATGTTGTAAAATTAAATAAAATGAATGATTAAATTATGAATTACTGTTTGTAATATTTCCGTTTCAGCCAAAAGGCTAAGTTTACCAACAGGATTAATACCGGGACTTCGACCAATGGTCCGACTACTCCGGCAAAGGCTTGTCCGCTATGCAATCCGAATACACCGATAGCAACAGCAATAGCCAGTTCAAAATTGTTTCCGGTTGCAGTGAATGCTATCGAAGCATTTTTGTCATAAGAAGCCCCCATCCACCTGCCGGCAAAGAAACTAAGCAGGAACATGACTACGAAATAGATAAATAGCGGTATAGCTATACGAACCACATCAAAAGGTATCTGCACAATCAGTTCACCTTTCAAGCTGAACATAAGGACTATTGTAAATAATAGTGCAATTAAGGTGATAGGGGATATTTTGGGGATGAACTTTTCCTTATACCATTGTTCACCTTTCAATTTCACTAATATAAGCCGGCTTAATATTCCCATCAAGAAAGGAATACCTAAGTAGATGGCGACTGTTTTGGCAATCGTTCCGATGGATATATCAATGATAGCCCCTTCAAATCCAAATAAAGGCGGAAGTTTCGTAACAAACAGCCAAGCATAGAAACTGTAAAAGAACACCTGAAAGATACTGTTCAAGGCGACAAGTCCTGCGCCGTATTCGGTATTACCCTCTGCCAGGTCGTTCCACACAAGAACCATCGCTATGCACCGCGCCAACCCAATAAGGATTACGCCGACCATGTATTCCGGGTAATCGTGCAAAAAGAGTATAGCGAGTAAAAACATTAATATCGGTCCGATAATCCAATTCAGGATTAACGAAACTGATAATATTTTTACGTCCTTGAAAACCTTCGGCAGTTGCTTATAATCTACTTTTGCCAATGGAGGGTACATCATCAGGATTAGACCGATAGCCAGTGGCATGTTTGTTGTTCCGCTCGACATGGAATCGATATGGCTACTGAAAGAGGGGATAAAGTATCCCAATCCCACACCGATTGCCATTGCAAGGAATATCCAGAGGGTTAAGTTCTTATCTAAGAACCTCATTTTCCTTTTATTCATAGCCTTTTATCTTATTTGTATATAGTTCGTAAAATGCTTTTTTAATCTCATCCCTTACGCGGATATACTCGGATTGAACATATTCGGGCGTTCCTGTGGCTTCGGAAGGATCATCGAATCCAATATGCAAACGGTTCTTTACGTTTCCCGAAAATGTAGGACAGCTTTCGTTTGCGCCACCGCAAACGGTAATCACATAATCCCAATCATCACCTATATATTGCCCAATGCTGTCGGACGTATGGTGCGAAATATCCACCCCTGCATCCTGCATTACCTCTATTGCTTTGGGGTTTACCTCTCCGCTTGCTTTTGTTCCTGCGGAATAGACTAATAGTTTAGGATCGAAAGATTGTAAGAAACCGTGTGCCATTTGGCTACGACAGCTATTGCCTGTGCAAAGGATCAGGATTTTAGGTGGTATTTGTTTAATAATAAGTTGCCAATGTTCTACGTCACGCCATTGGTCGAACTTCCAACCTATTTCTTTCATGTGCGATGCCTGTTTGAATCCGAATTTTTCATGCAGGTGGACACTGCTTTCGTTGGAAATACATATTCCAGCTATCAGGGCGTGTATATCGTTTTTATATATTTCTTTGAAAAGATGCTGATACAAGATTGTACCAAGTCCTTTTCCTTTTTGGTGTTTACCCAGATATATAGTCACTTCTTTTGTGGATAATTGTATGACTTGTGAATTTCCTCTTCACTGTCAAGAGTATCTACCTCTATTGTTGATTCTGTATTATCATCAATCAGAACAATATTTTTTTCTGTACTATCTTCTATATTTTCACTTAGAGGTTCTCTCTTTATTTCTTCTCCAAGAATTATAAAATTTAGAATGTAATACACTATAACACCACAAATTAATAAGGAAGTTATACCAATAATCCAAAACCATGGATTTTTTATAGCATCACTCCAATTGAGATCTGATAACAAAAGGATTAACGCCCCACCAGCCACAGGTATACCCATTGAAATAAGTTTGCTTATTACAGGGTCTTTCCATATTTTCCTTGCCTTTTCATGAATAGTCATAAAAACAACTTCTTAAATCTACTAATATGAAATCCTAAGTAAGTTGACACTATATCCTTAACATCCATATCGTTATGTAAAGCTTATGTCGCCAACAAAGATACACATATGTTTTGAGTAGCTAAAATCATTCAACTTATTTCTACTTATAACGCCACATACTGCCACCTGCCTCAAAAATCGCTGTCAGCCTATTGATTAGAACTACTTTCGTTACGCATTAATATTGATGCGTAACAAAAACAGTTTTAAGTATGGATGAAAAATTAAATCCGAAAGACAAAGTTCTCCTGATGCGGGATGAAGGAGAAGGCAACAAACTCAAAGTCGTGAGAGGCATCGACAAGAAAGGAAAGATCGATGCCATAGATCCGATGAAGGCAAAGCAAACTGATTTTATCAAAATAGACAAACACGCCGACCCACTCGAAAACTTTTTCACAAACTTCTTTAATCAGGCTAAAAATCCATCGCATACAGGTTTCTATGAGGTAACGGTTGATATGCTTGATAAAGTTCTAAAACTAAGCGAAAAAGATTTGGAAAAGTGCCGTATCAATCCCAAAGATTACCTGAACAACGAGCAGGAACAATCGACTAAAAAAACAGAAAAAGAAACAGTAACCCCAAAAAAAAGAAGAAAAAATGGAAACATCAACAAAACAAAGTACAAACGAACAGACGAATGATTTTACGCCGTTCGACACTAACCGCATTCCCGAAAGCGAGTATCAGAAGTATGGCATTAAGCCTGAAAATTTGGAAGGCGAACTCAAAGCGATGAGTTACGGCTATAAATCCCCACATCTTGTCGATATTAATCCCAATATTGACGGAGTAGATTATCCGATGAAAGCCCGTCTGTCGTTAGAGGAACAGCCGGACGGAAGTCTGAAATTTATTCCGCATCCATACCAACAACAAGTTGATTTGGATAAACCGTTTCAGGGTGTTATGCAGCCAAATGATATCAAAGAAAACTTGTTGGCAACAGGAAATGCCGGACGTGTCGTAGAATTACAGTCAAACGGCGAAAAAGTACCGTCGTTGGTATCTATCGACAAACTTATCACCCGTTTGGAAGCCGTGCCACTTGACAAACTAACTGTATCTCAAAATCTGAAAGGTGTTGAACTATCTCCCGAACAGCAACAGGCACTCAAAGAGGGGAAGAAAGTATTGATCGAGGGAATGACCTCTAAAAATACAATCGGCACAGACAATCCCCGAAAGTTCGATGCTTACGTTCAGTTAAATGCTGCCAAAGGTGGATACGATTTCTTCTACCACGGATTAGACCGTAATAAGTATAGACAAGAGAACAAACGGGAACAAAGTCAAAGTCAAAACGATGACCAGCAAAATAAAGTCCGTATTCCCAAAAAACTCTTAGGGGTAGATTTAGACGATAAACAGCAAAATTCACTCCGTGAAGGTAAATCGGTCTATGTACAGGGAATGTTGAACGGAAAAGAGCTGGATACTAAGAAAGAGTTGCAGGGATTTGGCCAATTTTTGAGAAATGCCAAAAGGCAGGAAAGGCATTCCAGATAAATAACGGTAATCAACAAGGGTTGAAGGATCTGGATAAAGCCAGAAATATTCTAAATATTGGAAACACAACTAAGAAAGAAATTAAAAAGTAAGAATTATGCCAGTAACAGCAAGATGGATAGGAGGTTTTGTCAGATGGTTATTGAAAGGTTGCAAAACAAGTTTGCAAGATGAAGTGGAAGGTAACCTTGATGCCACTTGGGGCGGATCCTACAATACGGAAAACTATATTATTGGGGTGGTTACAGTTATAATCATATTAGGAATTGTTCTCCCGCTAGTTTTTTAATGAGACAAAATCCACTCCCAACAAACATCTGCACCGCTTACTACATCCTTCCAAGTTGACTCTAATTGTACAGTAGGGAGTAAAGTCGTCTCCCCACACTTAGCAGCATCCGGGCGAATAAATATTTTATGGCTAATGCAGCCTTTTACATTGGTATTAGGCAACATCCAGTATAACAAGTCACCGTAGTGACAAGGCTTATACGAGCTTTTTCCTCCTATAATAATGCCCAAGTTATTATCAACAATAGTCGAGATCAATAGTCCGGCACTACTGTAGGTCTTCGCGTTTTGAATAACAATCAAGTTGCCGTTAAAGACCAAAGCGGCATCTTTGTTTAACCGGAAATACCCTTTCGTTTTTTCATCCCTCTGAGTTCCTTTATTTAATGAAGGCAGAGAGGAGCTTTGATATAGTTTCCCCCATTCAAACGATTGATGGTTATCTAAAAAGGCCTGCTTATATTTATCTGCCAATAAGGGATAAGTAGCTTCCCACAATTTTGAAAAACGAATAGCAGAGCTATATCTTTTAATCTGTTGATATGGCTTTATCCAAGAAAGTAAGACATCGCAAAGCTTACTATTTCCTCCTGAATTATTCCTAACATCAACAACTAGCGTCTGTATCTTGGCATTTCTCATTTCTTGAAACATTAGTTCTAAAAACTCATCAAATCTTGGAATCTGAGACAGTCGCTTCTCCAAAGATTCAGGAGATAATCCAGCACTAGATTTCGTCATGTCGTATTGAGAACGCAAAGAACATTGATCAACACAAGTATTAAATTGAAGATAACAAATACTTTTTTCAGGCAATATCTTATAAAGAAAAGGAGCCTTACTGTTTTTCCTGATTGAATTAGTTGTAAGGTTATTAGGCATAAAAGCCATATTGATTTCTTGTTTAGAAGTAGGACGAAGAGAAATGGATGTTCCGTCAGAAAACCTAAACTTCAGCATTGAATCGGGCAAGCAGTACGCATTATTTTCCCAAACAGAATATAATTGCATAAAGCCACCCACCTTATCGTAAAAATAGATTTCATTATCAGAACTGATAGACGCTTTAAAACTATCAATAACTTTAAATGCTGGTTGATTATTTATTTCTAAGATTTCATTGCCTAAAGATCCTTCGTATTCTTTATTAATGCCTCTCAAGTACACTTTATCAGTATCTATATAAAGCATGAATGGGTAGATCAAGGATTCATTTACAACGGGCAACAGCGCTGTATGCCCATCATTTAATCGACTTAAAATGGCCTGTAAATAACTTCTAAACGCTGTAATTGAGGTACACGTTCGCATTTCTCTATATCCTACTGTCCTTAAACTATCCATATTTAACGGAGCTGGTAGGCCAGACGAGAAAGCCGGATGCACCTCTCTTAACAGTTCAGTCATTAAAAGAAAATCTTTTTGATAGTTGTTGCCATCTTGATAATCACTTGAATTCATGATGGCACTGTTTTCATATTTTTGTGCCATCTGAGCATGAGATGACAATACATTAAAAGCTACTATATGAACAAACAATAATATAAATTTTCGCATCATCATCGTCAACAAGTTAATTCATTGTAATTACATATTTACATTTACAAATATAATATATTTTCCTAAAAGCACAAATTAGAATAACGATTATAAGAGTATGATGTAAAAACGAAACAATTAAAACAATCGGTCATTCACCATAACGCTTTACCTTTTTGTGATAGGAAACAATCAATTGAGTAAAGCGTTTAGTCAACCTATATTAGGTTATTACAGTTAACCATATAGCAGAACTAACTTTACAAATTCCTCCCTTTACCTCTTTAATTAGCCAAATCTTGTCAAGAGCAGATTTATGCATTATTAACTAACGAGAAGTGTCGCATTGGCCACAAGGAAGAATCAAGCAAAACATAACCAACTTTTTGAAAAACATAACCGCCGATTTTAAAAAGATAACGAGCAATTTGAAAAGATAAACCGTCTTTTGGGTCATGAGAAACCGTCTCCCGGCCAAGAGACGGTTTCTCGCGGACCTTTTGCTACCGTGCAAATGGCAATAAGCAACCGTCTCCGCGAAAAAATGAACGGCACATAACGAAAAAAGGCAGGAGTTTGAGCTCCTGCCTTTGCGCCTATAATAATTTGAATATACTATAAGATTATAGGTACAAAGATAATACATTATACTGTCAATTCCAAGTAATTCGGTCTTTTATTTGTTTGCAACAATCACACAATTAGCTGTTATCCGATCCATGCTATTCAAACCAACAGAGACTGAACGGTTTTTTGCCGTTTTTCATCAAAAAGCACTCGAAATAGCCTAAACGTCGTCGCCTTTTTAGTTAAATTAGAGTTAATGAATCTATAGTCTTAGTTAAAAGTGATAGATAGTGAGGGTAAAACAGTCGTTTTAGTGGTAGACATCTTTTACCATCACTACCCCGAAACGCCTTTCAGCAAGTGGTTTTAGCAAGTTAGTGAGGGTAAGTGA
>Ga0129308_1000832_pt1 | contig 39877 bp, 31 predicted proteins | sample L827metagenome_FD_94440 | JGI IMG/M metagenome (GOLD analysis project Ga0129308, IMG submission 94440) | Ring-tailed lemur group fecal microbial communities from Wisconsin, USA - L827 metagenome | ecosystem: Host-associated > Mammals > Digestive system > Large intestine > Fecal | place: USA... | reverse complement strand
GGAACGCACCTTGCCGCGTACCAATCGTTTCGCGGATACCTCTGCCTGTTTGCCGCAGTCGCACTGGCACCTCCAGACAACGTTGCCGTTGTCTATTCTTTTTTCCGTTGGGGACAATACCACCAGCTTTCCAAACCGCCGGCCTGTCAAGTCAATTTCATTGCCCATAGCGTTCCTCTGTCCTTGCCGCTTCCGGCTGGACCCGCTCCTCTTAACAGAATGTCAAATCCGTAGTTTGCAGCGCCTATTGTCAATCGGCTCAGTCTATATACATACATAATAATTATAACAGGCAGGCATAAAAAAACAACCTTAAATCCAAAAAAATTTTAATCGACACGATTCTTATAAAATAAGCGGCAGCACAAAGGCACCATCACGTCCGATTTTTGAAAAAACCGGTGATGGTGTTGATTTTGTGCGCCTAAATTTTCCTGATCGTGCAGGGCATTCAAGTAAATTCAGGACCATATAAAACAGATTTGACATTCCGTGGTTTTTTTCTTTCTACAGCACCAGCCCCAGCCGCTCCATCTGCCGCAGATGCTCCAGGCCCGTGGTCATGATATAGATTCGGGTGGTGTTGATGCTGGAATGACCCAAAATATCTGCCAGCTTTGCAATGTCCTTCTCGATCTTGTAGAACATCCGGGCGAACAGCTTGCGCAGATTGTGGGGGAATACCTTGCTGGCGGCCACGCCGGCGGCTCTGCAGAGCTTCTTCATCTTTGCCCAGATGTTGCTGCGATCCAAAGGTTTTCCGCTCCGTGTCACAAAGATCGTCCCGGCCTTGATGCCCGTTTTCTTCGCCCAGCTCAACAGCTTCTTTTTCAGCTTCCCGGTAATCAGGATGGTGCGGGTCTTTCCCTTGTTGCTGATCTCAATCTTTCCTCTTTGTACGGCCTCCACCGTGAAGAATTGCAGCTCAGACACGCGGATTCCTGACCCACAGATGGTCTCCATGACAAGCTGAAGCTGCGGCTGATCCTTCGCCGCCTCCAGCAGACGCAGATATTCCGCTTTCTCCAGCGCCTTTTCCCCCGGGCAATAGGTCTGTCGCTGGGTTTTCAGATTCTTCACTTTACAGTCCTCCCAGCCCATAAAGCGCAGCAGACTGTTCAGCCCCGCCAGCTTGGAATTGACCGACCGGGCGGCGTATTCTTTTTCTATGAGGAATTCCTTCCATGCCACGACTCGTTCCTTCGTGATCTCCTGCTCTCCCAAAAAGGCCGCGAATGCCCGCGCATCCCGAAGATACTTCTCCATCGTGGCCGCGCTCTTTTCTTCCCGCACCAAATAGGCGCGAAATTCCTGAATGTCCTGCTCATCGATTCTGTTTCTTTTTGTATTCTCCATTGGCGGTTCCTCCTGGAATTGATGTGATGCTGATATTGTATCCAATTCTCAAAAGGCGGCTCAGAATGTTTTAAGGCGCAAAAAACCGGCTGCGATGTCCTATGGGCAGCCCAGCGCCGGAAGCGCGGAAATGAAAAAAGCCGTTTATTCTTTACAGAATAAACGGTTTTCAAAAAACGGCCATGATACAGAGAAGGGGAGGCGTCTGCCTCCCCTTACTCATTTTAAATTTTGTGACCGCGGACCCAGGCCAGCAGCGCCTCATATCCGATGCTGCCGTCCGCCACACCGAGACCGGCCTGCACAACGTCCTCGTTGGTGCATTCCAGATGGACTCCGTTGACCTCCAGGAAGGTCAGCATGACGTACATCCCGATTCGTTTGTTGCCATCCACGAACGCATGGTTGGAGATCAGCGTGTAGCCAAGCCGGGCGCCCTTTTCTTCCCTGGTTGGATAGAATTCCTGGCCGCCAAAGCCAGAGAAGGCGTTTTCCAGGGCGGAATCCAGCAGCGCTTCATCCCGGACGCCAATGCTCCCGCCGGTCTCCGTTGCGATTAGACGGTGGAACTGCAATACTTTTTCTTTGGAAAATCGAATCATTTTGCCAACTCCTGAAAAGCCGGTTTGTATTTTTTCAGAATGCGGGCGGCAACCAGGTCGATCTTCTCGTCGTCCGTCATGTCGAGAATCGGGCAGTTGTCCACATCCACCAGCAAATACTTCGGACGGTTGTTCTTGAAAATAACGGCCTGTCCGTTCTTGTCCGCGATTCTCGTCACACGGGAGAAGTTTTGGTTGGCCTCGGTCACGGACACGATGCTGTTGGTGTCAATCATCATAGGAATCCTCCTCCTTATTCGTATACTTTGTTTATTATACATGGGAATAGGAGAAAATCAACCTAGAATTTATCGGAGAGAAGAATGTGCAAAAAAGCGTGAATCGTTTGTTGACACCTTTAAAAAAGCAGTGTAAAATAGGGGCGAAAAGTGAAAAAAGAGGCAAGTGCCGCCGGCGCCGCACAGGGACCGGCGGAGGATAGAGAATCGGGTGAGAATCCCGAACGGTACCGCCACTGTATGCGCGGAGACCGTACACAGGGCGAAAGCCGGCCATTGGAGGCGGAACCTCTGAGAAGGCGGTGTGCGGTCGCGGATGCGCGAGCCAGGAGACCTGCTTGCTTCGATGTGCTCGTACATTCTGCGTGTGATGGAGTGTGCGGCCTATGTTGGCGCAGAAAAACGGCTGCGGCAGCTCATATTGGGCTGCCGCAGCTTTTGTTTTTTGGCAAAAAAACGACAGGAAAATCAGAATTGGAGGTTCATGTATGAAAAAACGATTGTTGAGCCTGTTCCTTGCGATTGTCATGGTATTCAGCATGCTGAGCACCACGGCGTTTGCGGCGGGAACAACGGACGCGGCGGACGAATCGGAGACGATTTCCGAGGCTGCGCCGGAGACAGCGCCGGAGGCCGAGCCGGCAGAGGAGCCGGAACCGGCAGAAGAAACCGAGCCGGCAGCCGCCCCGGAGGTTGAGCCGGCAGCGGAAGCCGAACCGGAACCGACAGAAGACCCGGCCTCGGAGCCGGGAGAACCGACGTCTACCCTGACGGCGGAAAATGTTGCTGTCAGCACGATTCATGAGGACGCAAGCGAAGGCTCCGCGGTGGAGCTGAGCTTTGACGCGGAGGCCAAAGCCTTCACAGGAAAGCTGAGCAACTATACGGACCTGGCGGCCTATAACGACGCCGACATCTCCATTGCGCTGACGGGGCTGCCGGAGGGCACAACCGCCGCGCTGAAAAACGGAGCCGGGGAAAAGATTGCCGACTTCGTGGACGGCGCCGCAAAGACCACCGGCAACGCGGTGGCCAAATTCGGAACCTATTCCTTTGAAATTGTCCTGACGAACGGCGAGGGCACGGAGAGCTATCGCCTGACGCTGGAAAAGACGCTGGGGGCTTATTGGGACAAGCTGGCCTTTGCGGGGATCCCCGCTTTTGAAGGAACCGACTATTACGGCCAGCCCGAGGGAACCCTGTTCCAGTTGGATGACGAGGGTAACCGAACCGGCGAAACCGGCGTTTCTCCCGACTGCCTCCACTATGCAGTCTATGTAGGCCCGCAGACAACGGCAGTGAAGCCGGCAGGCTCAAGCGGTGTGCAGATTTTCAGAGATTCATTTGTTTTTGTATCATTAGACCAACATGCAAGCGTATATATCGACGATGTGCCGCTGTTTGAGAATGTTCCGACAAGGATCGCAATGGCAATGAAATGGGCTGCACTGAAAGACGGTGTTGAACTGGTGCCCGGAAGCACTGTCATGCGGGTGGAGTTCAAGCTCAGCGATACCCAGGTGGTCAATTCCACCATCACCTTTGTGCAGAGTACGGATGTCAGCGTGGAGGAGTTTATCACCATGCTGGAAGTACTGGACGTAGACAGCCTTGTCTACCCGGACAGCACAAAGAAGGTAGAACGCCTGCAGGGCTTCTTTGAGGCGCTTACGGAGGAGGAGAAGAACCAGATTTCCGAGGAGCTGCGGCAGAAGCTGGAGCGGGCGGTAGAACTGATGGATCCCAACCGGATTCCGGAGAAGCTGGAAATTGTAAAAGCACCAAACCTGCTGACCTATGCAGCCGGAGATACTTTCGATCCGGACGGCGTGGAGCTGCTGGCCACCTACGCGGACGGCACCACCCGGACGATTACAAAGGACAGTGTGGGCTTTAGCTTTGCACCCATGGAGCCGCTGTCCAGCGAGACAGAAGTGACCCTGACCTACAACACGGTTACGGTTAACCAGCCCATTACGCTTTTGAGCGGCGGCTGGAAAGGCGAGGGCACGGAAGAACTGCCCTACGAGATCGCAACTCCCGAGAATTTGCAGCTTCTCAGTGCCTATGTAAAAGGCGGCAAGGAAACTGCTGGCCTCCACTTTAAGATGGTTGCGGATATTACCCTGCCCGAGGGCTGGGAGCCCATCGGCGTGCGGAAGGACCCGAGCATCAGCCACATTGACGGAGGCAAGAATCTTTACGCTTTCCGTGGCGACTTTGATGGCGGTAATCATACCTTGACGGTGCCAGAAGGCGGTCTGCCGCTCTTCGGCTATGTCCAGGGTGCGTCCATTGAAAACCTGAATATTTATGGTCCTCGGATTGCGGGCTACGGCCTGGTCAACAACCTGGAGGGCGTTGGCCTCTCCGGCGAGGCGGTCTGCATTGAGAATGTGACCCTGAAATCCGATACCCAGACCCTGAAATCCGGCCTCATCGGCACCTATATTACCAACAACGGCTTTGCGGGCTGCTCCGCGGCGTTCTATGTGACCATCCGCAACTGCACGGTGGAAAAGGACGTCGTCATTGGCTATAACAAGGATCAGAGCATGATCGGCTCCTTCGCCGGCCGGGTCCACGGCACCATTGAAAACTGCGTCAGCTACGCCACCGTCTATGGCACCGGCTATGTCGGCGGCATCCTGGGCACCCGGGACAACGCCATGGGCACCTGTACGGTTACAAACTGCGAATTCCACGGCACGGTGGAGGCCAGCGCTACTGAGGTCGGCGGTATCGTCGGCGGTGGTTATAGCAACGGTACTGCGCCCAACGGCGGGAAAATCCCCATCAATAACTGCAAGGTTACCGGCACCATTTCCGGCCAGGACAAGGTGGGCGGTATTGTGGGCAGCGATACCTATGTGGTGCAGTCCTGGGGTACTTATTCCTTCAAGGACAACTCTTTCACCGGCAAGGTCAGCGCCACAGGCGGCGACTATGTGGGCGGCATCATCGGCTACTATGCCAGCCTGAATATGCACGACGACATTTCCGGCAACTATTATGCCTCCGGCTGCGGCGCGGACAAGGGCATCGGCTTTGTCAAGTATGTGGATACAAACTGCGAGACCCATGAGACCGAGAGCGGTGCAACCTACTTTAGCACAGAAAACGGGACCGACGATTGTCCGGCTGTGACCGGATGCGGTTGGAAGGCGGCCCACCATCGTACCGACGATCCTCTGGGCGCGGACGCGGCCAAGCTGTGCTACACCGACGACACGCCGGTCACGGCCATTGAGCTTGTGGTTTCCGGTGCGTACAAGAGCGAATACACCGTGGGCGACGCGCTGGACCTCACCGGCATCGTCCTGACCGTGAACTACAGCGACGGCAGCAGCGAAGCGCTTTCGCTGGACGACGTCACCGTCACCGGCTATGACCCCGACCAGGTGGGCAGCCAGACATTGACCATCGCCTATGGCACTCTGACTGCGGCCATCCAGGTCCAGGTCCGGAATGCGGCGGGCGAGATCAAGGTCACCGTCTCCGTTTTGGGCGACGCCCTGCACGACAGCGACGAGGACGGCAATGTCCACACCCTGACGGCCGGCAATCTGACAACCTGGGCCGCGGCCAAGGAGTACACCGTTGATTCCAACGCCACGGTGTGGGATGTCCTTCAGAAGGTCTTTGCGGGAAATAACATCACCTGCACACATAACACGAGCATGGGCACCGTATACATTGACTCTCTGACCTATAACGGCGTGACGCTGGCGGAGGTCGACAACGGCACAAACTCCGGCTGGATGTACACAATCAACGGCGTGCATTCCAAGAACAGCGTCGATCAGCAGTACATGAAGAGCGGCGACGTCATCATCTTCCATTATACGGACGACTACACGCAGGAAAAAGACCGGGCGGCGGAGATCGAGGTCAACGTGACCATCGCCAATGCCGGCGAGGTCGTCATGGCGCAGAAGGCAGTCTCCGTCCAGGACCGCGACGGCGACGGCAAGTTCAACGTGGACGAGGTCCTCTATGCGGCCCACGAGGCCGGCTACACCGGCGGCGCCGCTGCGGGCTATGCCTCCGCAGTGGGCGAATACGGCCTCGCCATCACCAAGCTCTGGGGCGACGAGAGCGGCCTGTTTGGCTACTGGCTGAACAACGCCTCCTGCTGGAGCCTCGGGGACGAGGTCCAGGCTGGCGATAACCTGGTCGCCTTCATCTACCAGAAGAGCGACTGGAGCGACGCCTATGCCCGGTTCGACAAGTTCAACTATACGGCGGCGGCGGACCTGACCGTCACACTGGAGAAGGCCGGCTACGACGAAAGCTGGAACACCGTATTCACGAAGCTCCCCGGCGCAACCATCACGGCCTATGACGCGGAGGGCAAGGCCCTGGAGACCAGCGCCTACGCCGTCAAGGACAACGGCGACGGCACCTATACCATCGTCTTCACGGAGGACGGGACCTACACGCTGATCGCAACCGAGGATACCACGCCCATCGTTCCCGCTGTCTGCAAGGCGTCCGTAGTCCTCAACCGGAAGGACACCGACCCGGCAAAGATCTACGAGGAGACCGGAAATCAACTGGGCGGCTATGACGATTCCATGTATATCTACGGTACGGAATGGGTCGTTCTGGGCCTGGCCCGCAGCGGCCGGGAGGTGCCGGACGGCTACTATGAGAGCGTTGTGGAATATGTCAAGGCCAATATCGACGAAAATGGCCGGCTCAGCAGATCGAAGTCCACAGACAATTCCCGCCTGATTCTTGCTCTGACGGCTGCGGGCTATGATCCCACCAATGTGGGCGGCTACAACCTGCTGCAGGGCCTGAACACGATGAGCTTCGTCAAGAAGCAGGGCATCAACGGCCCCATTTGGGCGCTGATCGCGCTGGATTCCCACAGTTATGAGATTCCTGCCGGCGGCGACGTGACCCGTGAAGGTCTGATCGATGCGATCCTGGCAGCGCAGCTTGCCGACGGCGGCTGGGCCTTCAGCGGCGACAGAAGCGACGGCGACATGACCGGCATGGCCCTTCAGGCTTTGGCTCCCTATTATAATTCCAACCCGAAGGTCAAGGCGGCGGTAGACAAGGCGGTTGAGGCCCTGTCCAACATGCAGCTTGAGGACGGCAGCTTCTACACCTTCAACACCGACGGCACCACTTATTCCAGCTCCGAATCCACCGCGCAGGTCATTGTGGCCCTGACTGCGCTCGGCATCGATCCTGAGACGGATCCGCGCTTCGTGAAGAACGGTATCTCCGCCATGGACGCGCTGTGCGCCTACGCGGTCGAGGGCGGCGGCTTTAAGCACCTTGCGGATGGCGACCGGAACGGCATGGCGACAGAGCAGGGCTACTATGCGCTGGCGGCATATTTCCGCCTGCTGAATGGGCAGACCAGCCTGTACGACATGAGCGATGTGAGCGTTCAGAAACCGGACGACACCCAGAAACCGGACGATACGCAGAAGCCGGACGACACCCAGAAACCGGGCGATACGCAGAAGCCGGACGACACCAAGAAGCCCGGCAATGCCCAGAAGCCCGGCGGAACCACGGCCGGCGGCACTGTCTCAAAGGATGGCACCGTCAAGACCGGCGACGAATCCAACATCGCAGTGTGGACCAGCCTGATGCTTGCCAGTATGCTGGCGGCGGCAGCCCTGCTGGCGAAGAAGCGCAGGGTTACGGATAAATAAGATACAATTTGCAGCTCCTGGGAAACAGGGTACAGCGCAGATCGCGCTGTACCCCTTTCCCTGTTTTATGTCCACAGAGAAGAGAGGTATGCCTGTGAAAAAGAAGACGATTGCGAATATCGTGATGGTTGTCGTAATCCTGGCCATTGCCGCGGCCGGTGTGTTGACCGTGGGCCATATTCAGGGCTGGTTTGACAAAGCGGATGCTGACGCGGCGATCTTGACGGAGCTTCGCGGCATTGTGAGCTTGGAGCGGGAGGGCGTCGCCTATCCTGTAGAGGAGGAGACGGTGCTCCGCGCCGGAGATCAGCTTACCTGCGAGCTTGGCGCGACAGCGGTGATCCGCGCCGGTGAAAACGAGCTGACGCTGGGCGAAAAATCCGGCGTAGAGATTACGAATCCCGCTTCGTCCGCGTTTGCAGCCACGGTGACGGCCGGCGAGATTTTTGTCAACACGAGGGGCACTGTCACGCTTGCCTTTGACGGGAAGGAGATCGCCTTTTCGGACGCCGTGGCCATGCTCAGCGTCCGCAGCGGCGCGCAGAGCATCAGCGTATTTGAAGGCGCTGTCGGGGATGCGAAGGCCGGCCAAATGCTGGATTGGGTCGGAGAGACGCTGAATGTCACAGAACTGTCCATCGAATCCCTGAACGATTTCAGTATCCGGCAGCTTCGCCTTGCCAACGAGATGCGGACGCTCTGCTTCTCCAATGACGATCTGGATAAGCTGGAGGAGGCGCGCAAAATCGCTCTGCAGGAAGAGGCGGAGCGGGCAATGGCGCTGGAACGGGAGAAAAAGGAAGCGGCGGAAACGGCAAAGCCGGAAACAGAAGCGCCCGAGGCGGAAGAAAAACCTGAGGAACCGGAAACCGGCGCAGCCGAAACGGAAAAGCCGGAGGCGGGCGAGGCAGAGAATCAGCCTCCGGAAGAGGTGAAAGACCCGGAGCCGACAGAGGAGCCGGAAACGCCGGAAGAACCGGAAACGCCGAAGGAGCCTGAGGAACCGGAGGAGACTCCGGAAGAAACGCTGACCGTCACGCTGAACATCTACTGTGATACGATTTTGAACAATTGGGACAGTCTCGATCCGGCCAAAGCCGGCTATGTTCCGGCCAGCGGCGTGATTCTAACCTCTACGGTAGAAATCAGCGCAGGGGAGACGGTGTTTGATGTCCTGACGCGGGCCTGCTCCGCCTACGGAATCCCGCTGGAATATAGCTGGACGCCCATGTACGGGAGCTACTATGTCGAGGGGATCAACAACCTCTATGAATTTGACTGCGGTCCGGAGTCGGGCTGGATGTACAAGGTCGACGGTTGGTTCCCCAATTATGGCTGTTCCTCCTATACGCTGTCCGGCGGGGAGAGCATCGTTTGGACCTATACCTGCAACGGCCTTGGCGCCGATGTCGGCGGCCCTGCCTGGTAACGCCATGGGCAGCGATGCTTTTTCGGGCTGCCATCCGGCGGTCAACTTTGTCTTCTTTTTGGGAGCGATTGGCTTCGGCGTCGTAATTCTGCATCCCGCCTATCTGCTGGCCGGCGCTGTCGGGGCGGCTGCCTATTATTTGCTGCTCCACGGGAAAAAAGGATGGAAGATGATTTTTGGGCTTTTCCCCCTGTTTCTCGTTCTGACGGCGATCAATCCGCTCCTGAATACCCAGGGGCAGACGATCTTCTTCCGCGTCTTCGGCAGGCCTTATACGGCGGAGGCCCTGTTGTACGGCGCGATGATTGCCGGTATCTTTGTGGTGACGCTGCTCTGGTTTGGCTGCTATCACGCCGTTATGACCAGCGATAAATTCACCAGCCTGTTCGGAAACTGGGCCTTGTCCCTGATGCTGGTGATGGTGCTCCGCCTGATTCCCAATCTGCTTCGGAAGGCCCGGCAGATCGCCGGAGCCAGGAGATCCGTCGGCAGAGGCGCCGGCGAACAAAACGGCAACCGGGAAAAGCTGACGGAGGGGATGACAGTCCTCTCGGTCTTGATATCCTGGGCGCTGGAGGGCGGTGTGGGCACGGCCGACTCCATGCGGAGCCGCGGCTACGGCGTGGCCAAACGCACCAGCTTCCAGATCTACCGCATGACGCCGCTGGACCGGGGCCTGCTTGCCGTGATACTTTTTCTGGCGGCAGCGGTGCTTGCCACAGCCATCACCGGCGGCGCCTCCGCAGTTTTTATTCCAGCATTTTCCATCGCGCCAATTTCCGGATTGCATGCGCTGGGCTTCGCAGCCTATTGCTGCTATCTGCTGATTCCCACGGTATTACATATCAAGGAGGCCATCCAATGGAGCATTTCGAGATCCAGAATCTGACCTTTTCTTACCCAACGGCCAAAGGCAAACCGTCCCTGCAGAATATCAACCTGACGATTGGGCAAGGAGAATATGTCGTTCTCTGCGGCAAAAGCGGCAGCGGCAAGACGACGCTGCTGCGGCATCTGAAGCCGGTGTTGACGCCGCATGGCAAGCGCAGCGGAGAAATTCGCTTTCTCGGAACGCCCATTGAGGCGGTGAACCAGCGGGACCAGGCGGCAAAAATCGGCTTCGTCATGCAGAATCCGGACGACCAGATCGTCACGGACAAGGTCTGGCATGAGCTGGCTTTTGGCCTGGAGAGCCTTGGCTGCGACCAGAAGACCATGCGGGCCAGGGTGGCGGAGATGGCCTGCTATTTTGGCATCCAGGACTGGTTCCACCGGGAGGTAGCGGAGCTGTCCGGCGGTCAGAAGCAGCTTTTGAATCTGGCCTCTATCATGGCGATGCGGCCGGAGGTCCTGATTCTCGATGAGCCGACCAGTCAACTGGACCCGATTGCGGCCTCTGATTTTTTGAACACGGTCCGAAAAATCAACGCCGAGCTGGGGACGACGGTCGTGATTACGGAGCATCGTCTGGAGGACATTTTTCCCTACGCCGACCATGCAGTCGTCATGGACGGCGGCAGAGTGATCGCGGATGATATGCCGCATAAGATCGGTAAATTGCTGCATGAGCAGCGAAACGACATGTTTGCCGCCATGCCGACGCCTGTGCGGGTCTTCTATGAGGCCGGCGGAGAAGGAAAATGCCCCCTGACCGTCCGGGATGGGCGGAATTGGCTGAACAGCATTTTCCCGGAAGCGCCAAGGGTCAGCGCCCTCCCGGCGCAGCTCCCGGACGAGGAGGTTAAAGATCCGGCGCTCTCTCTGAAAGAGCTCTGGTTTCGCTATGAAAAGGACAGCCCCGACATTCTCCGCGGCGTCAGTGCTCAGATTCCCCGGGGCAGCCTCTATGCCGTCGTCGGCGGAAACGGCGCGGGAAAATCCACCGTGCTGAAGAACATCTGCGGCATTTGCCGCCCCTATCGCGGCAAAATCAAGGTGTTTGGAAAGCCCATAGAGAAATACAAATCTGCCGAGCTGTTCCGGAATTGTCTGGCGATGCTGCCGCAGGACCCTAAGAGCCTCTTCGTCAAAAAGACGGTCCGGGAGGAGCTGGAGGAGATGAGCCGGGATACCGGCAAAATTCAGGAGACGGCGGAGCTATGCCAGATAACGCCGCTTCTGGACAGCCACCCCTATGATCTCTCCGGCGGCGAGCAGCAGCGGGCTGCCCTTGCCAAGGTTCTGCTGACAGAACCGAAGCTGCTTCTGCTGGACGAACCGACGAAGGGCATCGACAGCTTTTTCAAGGAGACGTTTGCCGCCATCCTGTCGCAGCTTAAAAACCGGGGCGTCACAATCGTTATGGTCTCTCACGACGTGGAATTCTGCGCCAGATATGCGGACCTGGTCAGCATGTTCTTTGACGGCCAGATTTTAACCACGGATACGCCCCGCCGCTTCTTCAGCGCCAACAGCTTCTATACGACGGCAGCCAACCGGATGAGTCGCTGCGTGTTCCAAAATGCTGTCACCGCGGAGGATGTTGTCGGCCTCTGCCGGCAGAATATGGAGGGATAGTGTGAAAAAATCGAGTATTGCGACTCTGGCGGTTTTCCTGGTCCTGATTCCGCTGACGCTGTTTCTGGGGCTTCGGCTGTCTGGCCGGGCGTACTACCTGAGCAGCACCCTGATCGTGATTGAACTGCTGATTCCATTTTTTCTGGCCTTTGAGGGCCGTAAACCGCAGGCGAGAGAGCTGGTCGTACTCGCGGTGATGTGCGCCTTGGCGGTAGCGGCCCGTGTCGCCATCCCGATTCCAAACTTTAAGGCGATTTTTGCCATAATCATGATCTCCGGCATTGCGTTCGGCCCGGAGGCCGGATTTATGGTTGGGGCCGTCGCAGCCTTTGCCAGCAATCTCTTTTACGGACAGGGCCCCTATACGCCCTGGCAGATGATGGCCTACGGCGCAGGAGGAATGCTGGCGGGCTTTGCGTTCAAGGAAAAACGGCTGCCAAGAAGACCATTGGTGATGGGCATATTTGGGTTTCTTGGCGTGCTGCTCTTTGTCGGCCCGCTGCTGGATACCTGTTCCGTCTTTCTGGCAACGCCCAGCCTTCGATGGGAGACCGCTCTGCCGTTTTACATCTCCGGCGTCCCTGTAAACCTCAGCCAGGCGAGCTGCACCTTTTTGACCATGCTGCTGTTTGGACGGCCCCTGCTGGAGAAGCTGGACCGGGTCAAGGAGAAGTATGGCATGATGGAGGGCGAGAATGGGCTTTGAACGATGCCATCCAGCGGTGAATCTGATCTATTTTACGGCTGTGATCGCCGGCATGATCGCCTTTCAGCATCCGATTTTCCTCGCCGTCTCTTTTATTTGCGCTTTCCTCTATAGTGTGAAACGAAATGGTCGGCGGACGCTGGCGTTCAATCTCTGCCTGCTGCCGCTGGCGATAGCCTTTGCGTTTTACTACAGCAGCTATCATCACTTTGGCGTGACGGTGCTGCGGCGCAACTTTATCGGAAATAATATGACGCTGGAGTCGCTGGTGTATGGACTGGCGGTAGGCGTTGTCATAGCCGGCGTGATGATCTGGATGTCCTGCGTCTACGCGGTCTTCTCCTCCGACAAGGTGGTGTATCTGTTTGGCAGGGTCAGCCCGCGATTATCGCTGTTTCTCGCGATTTTGCTGCGGATGGTGCCGCGAATTAAGAAGGAGGCAAAGCGCATCAACATGGCCCGGAGGGGGATCGGTATGGGAGCCGGTCAGGGAAATTTTTTTCAGAGGCTGCGAAACGGTATCTGCATCTTTTCGATGCTGATTACATGGACAATCGAGTCGCTGACAATGGCGTCGGAATCCATGCGGAGCCGCGGCAGCGCGCTGCGGGGACGGACGGCCTTCTCCATCTATCGCTTTGACAATCGTGACCGGACTTATGTCATCGTGCTGTTTGGATGCCTGACAGTCACGCTGATGGGCGTGCTGCTGCGGCAGACAGATATGGTCTATAATCCAAGGCTGATCTGGAAACCCATTACGCCGGCATCGTGGGTATTTTACGGCGGCTATGCGCTGCTGTGTCTGTTGCCGCTGCTGTTGGAGCTGTGGACGGAATACCGGTTTCGCCGGGCAAGGAGCATGCTGTGAACAAGAATCGTCTTTATATTTCAACCATCGCGCAGGATGCCGCCGAGACAGCCAGACAATATGGCGTCGGTTTGGAGATTGCCGAATATTGCACTGCGTATAACATGGACGAACGGCTTGCGGAGACGGACGCCGTTGTTCAGCGCGAGCTGAATGGAATTGCGAACCGGATGCTCCATGCGCCGTTCAACGAGCTCTTTCCCTGTGCCATTGATCCGAAAGCGAGAACGCTGGCCCGATACCGCTACCGGAACGCCATCCGGCTTGCCCGGAGCTACGGCGCGGCAAAGGTGATTATCCACGGCGGCTATCATCCCAGGATGTATTATCCCTGCTGGTATCAGGAGCAGTCCGTGCTGTTTTGGAGAGCGTTCCTGAAGCAGGATTTTGACGTCGAGATCGTTCTGGAAAATGTTTTGGAGGAAGAGCCGGGATCTCTTTTGGATATCGTGAAGACAGTTGACGACCCGAGGCTGCGGCTGTGCCTGGATGTGGGTCACGCGAATGTGTATTCGCCGGTTCCGGTCCAGACATGGCTGGAGGAGTTCGCGCCCTGGCTGAGCCATTTCCATCTCCACAACAACAGGGGAGACTTCGATGCCCACCTTGGCCTTGCCGGCGGCAGCATTCCCATGGCGGAACTTCTCCGAAGGGCGGAGCGGCTCTGTCCGGGTGCAACCTATACCCTGGAGGTGGCGGAAGCGGAGCCATCCATCCGATGGCTGATGGAGACAGGGTTGCTGATGTAGCCAATGGTTTTAAAGCGCGCATATGTTCAGCACGACCGATGTAATCTTACGAGATTGCATCGGTCGTTTTTATATTGAATAAAAACGGGAAAGCTGCCGTGCGTGACAGCTCCTGCACATGCGATTCCAATATTTGAGGAGAGCGCAAAGCGTTTTCCATCTATTTCAGATCCGCCGAAAGAACGATATGTTGTCGAATCCTTCAATTATTTGTCCCAAAATAGCTGACATATTTTTGGATAATGTTACAAAAATACCCCGGAGGGAACGCGCAATTCATCATTTATATTGACAAATAAAAATGCCATGATAAAATTGAAATCAGAAATCTGAAATTTCTGATTTCCAAAGAGCAGAATCATTTCTGCTTTTGAGGATTCGAGGTCGTAGGGCTGAGACGTCACAAATGTGTTAATGCCTTCCGTTTTCGTGTAAATCCTCTTCTGCGTGCAGAAGAAGAAATAAAAACAAAAGGAGTTCAACAAAATGAAAAAGCTAATCGCACTGCTACTCTCTATTGCTATGCTGGTACTCGTCTTTGCAGGTTGTACTGCATCAAAGGACCAGGCCGCAAAAGACAATGACACCGCCGCTGCGCCAGCGGACGCTTCCGCTGAACCCGCCGATTCTTCTGCTGCAGGCTGGAAAATTGGTGTTTGCACGCCCAATAACGCAGTTCCTTTTTTTGCCAGGCTGGATGCCGGTATTGAAGACGCCGCGAAAGAGCTGAACTGCACGATTGAAATTCAGGATGCCAACGACGACACGGCTACCCAAATCAACCAGGTTCAGACATTCATTGCACAGAAAGTGGATTTGATTATCCTGATGCCTACGCAGTTGGAGTCCTTGATTCCCGTCTGCAAGGAAGCAAACGAGGCAGGGATCCCCATCATGACGGTAAATCGCCAACTGACTGCCGAAGCGTCTGCAAAGGACGTAGGCGTTGATCTCATTACCTATGTTGGTGCTGATGACTATGAAGGCGGTCAAAAGCAGGGCGAATTGCTGATGGAGCTGATTGGCGACTCCGGCAAGGTCCTTTTGATGCAGGGCACCCTTGGCGCTTCCTCCTGCGTATATCGGCAGCAGGGCCTCGAAGACTATCTGGCGGAAAATGCTCCGAATATTGAGATTGTTGCAATGCAGCCTTCCGATCAGGATCAGTCCCAGGCCCAGACCGTTATGGATAACTGGCTCACCATGTATGCCGAGGGTGAAATCGACGCGGTTATCACGCAGGATCCCTACTCCAGCATCGGCTGTATCGATTCTCTCAAGGCGGCGAACCGCACGGAGCTCTTGGGTAAAATTATCACGTTCGACCTTCCGATCGAAGTTCTCGACGGGATCCGTGCAGGCTCCCTACGATCAGGGCCTTTTGGGTCTTCAGACCGCTGCCAAGTATCTGACCGAGGGCGGCGATGAGATTGAGGAATTCACATATACAGACCTGCCCCTTTGCTATATCGACAATGTTGACGAATTCGATTCTCCCGCATGGTAATCGAAGAAATAAAGGACTGTCGCAAATTCGTAAATATTGAACATTTACGGCACACAAATCTGCTGTGTGCCGTAGATGTCAATTAGCCAGAAAAGGCGACTGTGCTCCAGAAAGAGGTTGTTTTCTGTATGACTGTTAGTACAACGAAAAAGCATAAATTGTTGGGAGGCAGGAATAAAAAGGCGTGGACAATGGTGCTGGTTTTGATAGGAATGGTGATCCTCAGCTCCATTTTGTCGCCTGCGTTCCGCTCGCCCAGAAATCTTTTGAATATTCTTAACCAGAATTCAATTTACGGAATTATGGCGCTCGGCATGGGATGCGTGATTTTAACGGGGGCGATTGATCTCTCGGTCGGTTCAACCGCAGCTTTGGCCGGTGTAATTGCAACGCCTCTGTTTCGTGACTATGGTTTTGCGGCCGGCCTTTTTGGCGGTTTGGCTGTCGGCCTGATTGTTGGCCTTGTAAATGGCCTGCTTGTCACGAAGTTCAGGCTTTCCTACTTCGTAGCAACACTTGGCACCATGCAGATCGGACGCGGCATTGTCTATATCATCACGACAGGTATCCCGATCCAGGGCGTTCCCGCAGAGTACAATGTGATTGGCATGGGCAAGCTGTGGGGCGTGGTTCCGATTGCGGCACTTATTTGGTTTGCCTGCGTCATTGTTATGCACTTTGTGCTGAAATACACGCAGTTTGGTCAGCATATTTACGCAGTGGGTGGCAGCGAAAATGCCGCGTGGCTGTCCGGCGTCAACACCAACAAAATTCGGGTCTTGTCCTTTATGCTTTGCGGTTTTTTTGCAGCGCTTTCCGGAATTATTCTGAATCTGCGCGTTCTGATGGCAACTGCGGATGCTTGCCAGAGCTATGAAATGACTGCAATCGCCTCCTGTATTGTCGGCGGAATGTCTATGGACGGTGGACGCGGCACGATCGCAAGCTCTATCACCGGCGCGCTCATTATGGGCCTGATTTTGAATATTCTCCAATTGCTGGGCGTTTCCAGCTATTGGCAGACGGCTGTGACCGGAGCGATCATCATTGGCGCGGTAGCGATTGATACGTTCTCGAGCAAAAAACGCGATTAAGGGTGATGAACTTGAAAAATACAACGGTTCTGAATATGGACCACATTACCAAGGCGTTTCATGGCGTAAAGGTCCTGGAGAATGTGGATTTTGATCTTCGGCAGGGTGAAGTTCATGCGCTGATTGGCGCAAATGGCGCCGGAAAGTCCACGCTGATGAAGGTGCTCAACGGAATCTATGTCAATTATGAAGGCAGTATATCCCTGAATGGTGAAAAGGTCGCTTTTCAGAATCCATGGGATGCCCAGCAAAAGGGGATTGCAATGATCCATCAAGAGCTGGATCTGGTGATGACGATGGATGTTGCCAGCAATATCTATCTGGGCCGGGAGGTTCTGAAAAAGCGCGGCGTGAAATGCCTGAACCGGAAATCTATGCAGGAGGAGGCGCAAAAACTCCTTGACCGGCTGGGATTTGAGATCCAGGCCGGAACGTTGGTGGGAGAGCTTTCGCCTGCAAACCAGCAGTTGGTATTGATTGCCCGCAGCGTTTCCACGGATGCCAGCGTCGTTGTCATGGACGAGCCGACGTCCTCGCTCTCTCACCAGGAAACCATGGCGCTCTTCTCCGTGATTCGCCAGCTAAAAGAGCTGGGAAAAAGCGTGATTTACATCTCTCACTATCTCGACGAAGTGTTTACGGTTTCGGATCGTATCACGGTCCTGCGGGATGGGCGGAAGGTTATTACGGCGAACACTGCGGATTGCACGACGGATTTGCTGGTTGAATGGATGATTGGAAAACGCGCGGAGTTTGATAAAAAGCGTCTTCGCTCAAACATAGACAGCGAAATTGTTCTGGAAGCAACCGGATTAAGCCAGAAATATGGAATTGTGGATGATATCAGCTTTCAGATTCATCGGGGCGAGGTCCTTGGAGTTGCCGGCGTTGTCGGATCGGGACGGACAGAGCTGGCGAAAATGCTCTTTGGAGCGGAGCCGGTCAAGGCAGGGCAGCTTCAGCTTAATGGGAAGCCTGTCAATATTCGCCGTCCGGCCCAAGCCGTCGCGATGGATATGGCGTTGGTTCCGGAAGAACGAAAAAAGGAAGGGCTTATTGCCAAGCGCTCCATTGCAGACAACATTTCTATCATCGATTATAAGAATCACACAAAGTTTGGATGGATTTGCTACAGCAGGGCAATCGCCCGCGTACATGAAATGATTGACTATATGCATGTCGTTTGCAGAAACAAGGATCAGGAAATTACCTCGCTGTCCGGCGGCAACCAGCAGAAGGTCGTCATGGGCCGCTGCCTTTCCGTCCGTCCGAAGGTTTTGATTCTCGATCAGCCTACGCGAGGCGTAGATGTCGGCGCGAAGAATGAGATCTACGAACTGATCGCGCAATTGGCAGAAGACGGTATGTCAATTATTCTGATTTCCGACGAATTGGAGGAAATTCTGAATTTAAGCGACCGGATTCTGGTTATGCGGCGCGGAAAAATCGTCAGTAGATTTGACAACCATACGGATCATCTTGACAAAAATAAATTGCTCACTGCTATGGTGGGCTGATAAAAACGGAGGATTTCAATGAAACATGTAGACATTACGAAAAAGTTCTTTTTCTATGATGAGAACAACAAGCCTGTTATGACGATCCAGCCTGGCGAAACGGTGGAGTTTGCCAGTGAAGATTGTTTTCAGAATTTGCTTACTGACGCCAGCATTGTGAAAAGTGAGCTTCTGCGTCAAAATGTGATTATCAATCCCTCCACCGGCCCGGTGTTTGTGGAAGGCGCAATGCCTGGAGACACCTTGAAGGTTCATATTGACGAGATCCGTATGCTGGACGGCTATGGGACTATGGCGCTGATTGCGGAAGAATTTGGCGTCTTGGGCAAGTATTTTGACCGGGAAGAAACGGTAAAGGTGCCTGTTGTCGATGGCGTTGCCCACTTCTTCGGCGGAAAAGTAAAACTGCCCATTAAGCCCATGGTTGGCGTTCTGGCGGTTACGCCCAAAGACTATGCCGCGCCTACCAGCACGCCGGGAACCTATGGCGGCAACATGGACTGCAAGATTCTGAACGCAGGAACCGATCTCTATCTTCCGGTCGCCGTGGAAGGCGCCTTGCTCGGTATGGGGGATGTGCACGCGCTTCAGGGTGACGGCGAAATTCTTGCCTCTCTGGAGGTACCTGCTGCCATTACGGTCACTGTGGAACTGATTAAGGGCCGGCAGGAGAAGTGGCCCATTCTGGAAACCGAAGACGCCTGGTATGTGTTGGCCTCCGGCCCGGATCTGAATTCCGCGAACCCCGAGGCTCTGGACGGAATGGCGCAGTTCCTGATAAAGCGCGGCGGCGAATTCACAAAAGAAGAATGGCTCATGATGATGGGAATCGCCGGCGACCTTGAAATTTGCCAGATCGCCGATCCCTGGATGACGGCCAGATTCAGAATGCCAAAATCCATCACAAAGGATCTCAAATTCTGAGAGACCATACAGAAACGAGGTTTTCTCCATGAAGATGGTAGAAGAGAACGGTGTTGTACGCCAGTTGGTCTCTGACGCGTTTATTCCGAAGATGGCTTTGGTGCGGCAGAACTTTCCACGCCCGCGGGTGGAAGACGTCCCAGGCAGAGTCCGGGAGCTGATTCTGAATCCCAAATTTGCAGCGACTATCCGGCCAGGCATGGAAATTGCGGTCACTTGCGGAAGCCGGGGAATTGCCAATTTGCGGTTCATCATCCGGGAGGTCTGCGCTTGTATTCGAATGCTTGGCGCAACGCCCTTTATCGTTCCCTCCATGGGATCCCATGGAGGAGCCACGGCAGAAGGCCAGCGTCAAATCATTGAGAGCTACGGAGTAACGGAAGCATTCTGCCATGCTGAAATACGCTCTGACATGACGGTTGTGAAAATTGGAAAGACGGAGGATGGCCGGGACGTATTCATTGACCGCAATGCTGCCGAAGCTGACGGCATTGTCCTGGTTGGCAGAATCAAGCCGCACACGGATTTTCGCGGCCCGTACGAGAGCGGCATGATGAAAATGATGGTGATTGGCCTTGGGAAACAACATGGCGCAGAAGTGTTTCATCAGGACGGTCCGAAATATATGGCCCGCAACATTCCAATGTTTGGCAATGCGATTATCGCCAATGCGAATATCCTGTTTGGCCTTGCCATATTGGAGAACGCCTACGATGAGACTGCCAGAATTGAAGCAATGCTGGGCGCGGAGATTGCGGAGAAAGAGCCGCCGCTTCTGGAGGAGGCAAAACGGCTGATGCCGCAGTCCTATATCCAGGATGTCGATCTGCTGATTGTGGATCAGGTTGGCAAGGATATATCGGGCGACGGCATGGACCCCAATATCACCGGCAGGTTTTGCAATCCCTATGTCAGCGGTGGAATGCGCGCAAAGAAGATGGCTGTGCTGGACCTGAGCGACGGCAACCACGGACAGATGGTCGGCTTGGGATATGGCGATACAACCACGCTGCGCTGTTTCCAAAAATGTGACCTGGAGGCCTCCTATCCCAACGCGCTGACGTCTACAACGTTTACTCCATTCCGTATTCCCCTGATCCTGCCTTCCGATAAAGAGGCGATTGGCGCCTGCCTGAAATATTGCGGCGACTGTGACACAGCAAAGCCCCGTGTAATTCGCATACAGGATACATTGCATATGGGAGAGATCTGGGTTTCTGAGGCGCTTTTGCCGGAGGTTGAGGCGCATCCCTATCTGGAGCAGATCGGAGAAGCTGCGGAAATGCCCTTTAATGAACAGGGCAATCTTTGGTAGATCATAAAAAGTGAAACGAGAGGAGAACAGATTAAAATGGCGAAAGGAACGCAATTTGAGCTTGTGCCCAGAAAGGTGGCGCCTGTTCATACAAATAACAGAACGATTCAGACCGAAATCCCCAATGCGCAATCTGTTGCGGTTATTGAGAAGCTGCGGAAATATGAGCCTCGTTCGATGACCGGCCAGCCTCCGGTTGTATGGGACCATGCGGAGGGCTTCAATGTGTACGACGCACAGGGCAACAAATGGATTGACCTCAGCTCCTGTGTCGTGGTTGCCAACGCAGGGCACTGCAATCCGGAGGTTCAAAAGGCGATTCTGGATATGGTTCAGCATAAGCTGCTGAATAACTATGTATTCCCGAGCGCAATTCGTGCGGAATTGGCAGAGAAGATTGTTTCTGTAGCTCCGGATGGATTGGACAAGGTTTTCCTCCTTACGACTGGTGCGGAATCAACAGAATGTGCGATTAAACTTGCAAGAACCTATACATTGATAGAGAATTCAAACAAAAATGTTGTCGTAACATTTCATGACGCCTTCCATGGCCGTACGCTGGGTTCTCAGATGGCAGGCGGTTCTCCAAACGACAAAAAGTGGATCCGCCATTTGGATCCGGACATGGTACAGATTCCATTCCCCAACTCATTTAAATATACATGGGCCGATCAAAGCCGCGCGGACTATTCCGACGAGAAATGCTTCGCCAAGCTGCTGGAGTACATAGACGACATTGGCGTCGACTACGACAACATCTCCGCCATCATGACGGAAACCTTCCAGGGCGGCTGGTGCGAACTGATTCCGGCCGGCGTCCTCCGGATGCTGAGAAAGTTCTGTGACGAGCACAAAATTGTTCTGATTTACGATGAGGTACAGGGCGGCTTTGGCCGTACTGGAAAAATGTTCGGTTTTATGCACGCTGGTATTGTCCCTGACCTGGTATGCTGCGGCAAAGGCATCAGTTCATCCATGCCGCTTTCATGCGTCATTGGCCGCCATGAAATTATGGATACCTATGGCCCTGGCGAAATGACCTCCACACATACCGGCAACCCGGTTTCCTGCGCTGCTGCGCTTGCCAGCATCAACTACATCGTGGAACATGACTTAGTAGCGCACTGTGCAGCCATGGAAAAGGTTGCTGCAAAACACGTGGCCGCCATTCAGGACAAATACAGGGACCGCATCGGTTTTGCCAAGGGCGTCGGTCTTGCCTGGGCGATTATTCCTGTTGTTCCCGGTACCAAGGAGCTGGACTGCGCGTTTGCGCATGACGTCGTGCGAATTGCAATGGAAAAGGGCGTTCTGATGTTTGCTCCGGTCGGCAGCGGCGCAACGTTGAAAATTGTGCCGCCGTTGGTCATTACCGAAGACGCGCTTTCAGAGGCTTTTGACGTTCTGGACGAAGCAATCGGACAGGCCATTCAAGAGCGTGGATAACCCGCCGTAACACCTGCTAAGTGGCGTGCGTTGGCTGCTCTCACGGAGCCGGTCGCCTGCTGATGGAATGAAAGACGGATGCAAAGCGCAGAGAAATCTGCAAATATGCAATCATGTACCCAAAGCAGACATCGGCCGGATCAGCCTCGCCGCCACAGGCAAAAACCTGGTCATGAACATGGCGTCCAGGGCCTTCCTGATGCTCCAGATTGGCTATGCCGCTACGAACAGCGCCTACAGCGAGGGATGGGGCAAATAGATTTTTGGATTTTATTGACAATGTGTAAAAAAGCGGATAAACTGAACTTATAAAAACTACGATGATACTTTGAATGGCATAGAGGGTTTTGAGATCATGGTTAAGTGTGAAAACAGAGCGGAAACGTTGCAGATCACAAGGATTAACACGGACAGCGTGAGCAAACAAATATATAATTTAATTAAAAATGATATTTTGGACCGGCGGCTGAAGCCGGGCGAAAAAATCGATACCAGGAAAATCGCGGAAGACAACGGGATCAGCGTCATGCCCGTGCGCAGCGCCCTGCAGCAGCTTGCCACGAATGGGCTGGTGGTTGACCGCGAGAGGGTTGGCTTCTATGTCCGTAAGCTCAGCAATGAGGAAATCCGTTGGATTATGGAAATGCGTACGATGTATGAAATGCATTGCCTGCGGTATCATCTGCCCGCTATCGACAAGAAGTATGTAGCCGACCTTCTGCGCCGCTTAAATGAACCAATCCAGAAAAAGGAATTGGACGATCTTGACGGCGAAATGCATGGACTGATTATTGCCGCCTCAGAGAATACATTTTTGATCAATCAATATAATAACCTGAATGCGCTCTTCGCACTTATCATTCGTATTGGCAGAGAAGAAACGCCTCAAACGGCAAAGAAAGAACATATTGCCATTCTGGACGCGATTTTCAACGACCGGACAGAGGAAGCCGTTCAATTATTGCAAGCCCATTTGAATCGGGCCTGCGAAGAGGTAACAGGAATATATTCGAGTTCCACGTGATTTTTGCGCCATTTATCTATTTTGCTTTTGCCCCTCGTTCGGAAATATGCTGACCAAATACGGTAAGAAGGGAAACGGCCCGGAAGGCCGCAATTTGCGAAAAAAAGTTGCTTGAAAATTTCCAACCAAAGTGGTATACTGCTCTATAGATTTCATAGGCAATCAACGACACATGCAGCGCATCTGCGCGTAAGTCTGATTACGGTACAGATGTGTAGCGTGTGTTGGCAGTTGATATATTTTCAGCACATGCGTCTGCATGTGCTGTTTTTTTGCCCAAAATCAAGGAGGTCACTATGGAACATTCAAATTATCTTGGCACCGAAAAGGTGGGAACACTGCTGCGAAAATTTGCAATTCCCTGTATTTGTTCCCTGATTATTTCCTGCCTTTACAACATCGTGGATCAGATCTTCGTCGGCAATGGCGTAGGCTATCTGGGCAATGCCGCAACGGGCGTTATTTTCCCGATTACGGTTGTAGGCTGGGGATTGAGCTTGTTTTTCGGTGACGGCGCGGCGGCTGCATTGAGCGTTTCTCTGGGGAGAGGGGAAACGGAGGACATTCACAGAAGCGTCGGAAATGCGGTTTTTGGTTCCTTTCTCTCCGGTGTGATCGTTATCGCCATCGCATACTTATGGGGCGATAACTTGCTTCGGCTCATTGGAGCGACAGACGCAAATATTCAAATGGCGCATGATTATGGGGTGATTATCTTCGCCATGATGCCCTTCGCTATGACGCAAAACACATTGGCGTCGATTATTCGAGCGGACGGCAGTCCGAAGTATGCTATGGCGGCAATGCTGACAGGGGCGATCATCAACATCATTGGCGACCCAGTGGCAATTTTTGTGCTGGAGATGGGGATTCAAGGCGCAGCATGGGCTACTATTTTGGGGCAGTTTGTCAGTTTTGTCATTTGCGCTGCCTATTTGGGCCGCTCCAAGACGTTCCGACTAAAGGCCAGCAGCTTCAAGCTAGGCATTGCTCTTTTGAAGCCGGTTATGGCCTTGGGAACTTCCAGCCTGCTGACGCAGCTTTCTATTGTAATGATCACCGTTGTAAACAATATCCTGCTTGTAAAATATGGCACACGGTCGATTTATGGCGCGGACATTCCTTTGGCGGCCTTTGTGGTCATCATGAAGCTCTTTCAAATTGTCCTCAATATCGCCATTGGGATCGCCGCAGGCGCACAGCCTATCGTAGGCTACAATTACGGCGCAAAGAACTATGACCGGGTGCGGGAACTGTTGAAACTGATGATTCGGTGGACCGTTATCGTTGGACTGATTTGCACGGCGCTCTTTGAGGCCATTCCCGGTGTGTTTATTCGCATGTTTGGCTCGGCGGACGACCCGATTTACTTTGATTTCGCGATCCTGTGTCTGCGGATCTACCTTGCCCTGATTCTCGTCACCTGTGTTCAGAAGGTTTGCGCCATCTTCCTGCAGTCTATCGGAAAAGCAAAGGCCGCTGCTCCATTGTCAATTTTGAGAGACGCGCTGTTGATTATTTTTTCTCTGCTGGTTCCGGTTTTCTTAGGCGTTACTGGAATTTTCTGGGCTGCGCCGGTTGCAGACATGGTCGCTGTATTGATTACTGCCGCGGTTATGGCTCGGGTGTGGAAGGAGCTGAGCCATGGAAGCAAAGCGCAAGAGCCTTTGGCCGCAATCCAGCCCTCACGCCAGGGCGTAATCATAACGATTGCGAGAGAACATGGCTCCGCGGGAAAGCGAATTGGACAGTTGGTGGCGAAGCGTCTGAATATTCCTTGCTACTATAAAGAGCTGGTAGCTGTTGCAGCGCAGGAAAGCGGTTTGGCGCAGGAGTTTATCTCTGGGATCAATTCCGATGAAAACGCTGTTATGCGGGAACTGTATCTTACTACCGACCCGGTGAAACGCGCTGTTGCGGCACAGGAAAAAGCGATACGAAAAATTGCGGATGCGGGTTCTTGTGTCCTCATAGGCCGCTCGACAGATTATGTATTGCGGAATTACAAGGACGTGGTACGCATTTTTATCCATGCGCCCAAGAACTACCGGGAGAAAAAGGTAATGGAAGTGTACGGGGACAGCCTGGAAGCCGCCCGGAAAAGCATTGCCCGTTCTGACGCAGCCAGAGCAGCTTACTACAAGAGCGTTTCCGGCCAGGAATGGGGCGAGCCCCACGGGTATGAATTATGCATTGACGCATCTATGGGAGAGGACGCTACAGCAAATCTGATTTGCGACTATGTTAGCCGAATGAGCAGGCTGTAAGATAAGAGACAACAGGTCGCGTGCAGCGCTCGACACTGCCGCGGAAATACAGAATATAAGCTGAAATACGTTTGAAATCGAAAATGGATCCAGATATTCCAAATATCTGGGTCCATTTCAAATCATTCCATATATGCTTGCCCGGCTTTCGTCCGATTCCCGCTGGCGTCGCGGGTGTCGGTCTGACCGCCCGCTGCGTCAAGGGAAGATAAAACTTACCGCGCCGGAACCTCAAAAATGGAATCCAGCAGCGCGCCATCCCGGGAAATGACTTCCGCAACAGGACGGCTTCCCTTTGGCGGGATTTTTGGAACGCCGGTAATTCGTTCTGTCTTTTCTTTCAGCTCATGGATGTCCACGACGGGCAATCCGGCGTCGGCCAAGCGCTGCCGAAGCGCTTCGTTTTTCGGATTGACGGCAATACCGCCCTGGGTGACCAAAACGTCGACGTCGCGTCCGGGCGTCGAAATACAGGTGACATGATCCAGGATAATGGGCCGTCTGGTGCGGAACATCGGCGCGATAATCATGCAGAGCTTGGCGCATGCCGCCGCGTCGCTGTGTCCGCCGGAGCCGCCTATGATATAGCCGTTGGAATCGGTATGGACGTTGACATTGAATTCCGTGTCGATTTCGGTCGCGCCGAGGATGACAACGTCCAGACTGTCGACGGCCGCGCTGCGACATCCGGGAGCGGCGTATTGCAGGGCGGAAATCTCCTGGTGCCGCGGGTCGGAGCGGATTGACTCGGCCGCTTTCAGATCAAAGCATTGGACGTCCATCAGACTCTGGAAGCAGCCGGCCTGAAGCATATCCACCATATAACCGGTGATGCCGCCAAGACCAAAGCTGCCCCGGATGTTTTTTTGAAGCATGATGTCCTTCAGATATTTTGCGGCTGCGACGGAAGCGCCGCCTGCGCCGGTCTGGAAGGAAAAGCCATCTCTCAGCAGGCCGGAATTTTCAATCACCTGCGCCGCATAGCCGGCCATGACCAGAGCAACCGGGTCGCGGGTGAGCTGCGTCGTGCCGGATATGATCCCGTTCGGATTGCCGATTGCGTCGACTGTAACAACATAGTCTACATAGATCTCAGGAATTGACCATCCCTGCAGCGGGTAGGGAACCAGATGATCCGTGATGACGATGACTTTTTTTGCATATATTGCGTCAGGATATGCGTACCCAAGACTGCCGCAGGCGGATTTTCCTGTTTTGCCGGTTAAATTACCCATGGGATCGGAGGTCGGGGCGGCGATAAAGGCGACGTCGATCGGTGTGTGTCCAAGCGCAATATCCCGGGCGCGTCCGCCGTGAGTGCGGAACTGCACCGGCGCTTTCAGAATGCCTTGGGAAATGATTGCTCCGATTCCGGAAGACATGTAGTTTGTTTGCAGCCTGGTGACGGTCTGGCTGCGGATGTGCTCACAGAGCGGAATGTGGATGTCAAATAGGGAGCTGGCGTTTACGGTCAGATCGCGAATGCCCAGAGCCGCAATCTCTTCCATGACAAGATTCAGAACGTAATCGCCGTTCCGGAGATGATGGTGGAACGAGATGGTCATACCGTCCCGCAGGCCGACCTTTTGAATTGCCTCCCGCAGAGAGGACACAACTTTTGAACTCATACAAGCACCTCCGTTTTGATGCCCTGCCTGTTTGCCGCATCGAGCACCTGCTGCGCCTGCGCTGCAACCGGGGCGTCGATCATCCTGCCGCGCAGGGCGACTACGCCGCGCCCCTGCTCTTTTGCCAGCGCGATTGCTTCCATGACCTCCTGGGCGTATTGGATTTCATCCGGAGAAGGCGAGAACACGCGGTTGATGATCTGTAGCTGCCGCGGGGAGATGGCGGCTTTTCCGGTAAAGCCGAGGGATTTGGCATAGGCGGTGTCCTCGGAAAGCCCGGCGTCGTCGTTGACATCAGTAAACGGCGTGTCGTAGACGTCGATACCGGCGGCCCGGGCGGCATTGACCAGCCGCTGGCGGGCATAGGCAATTTCCTGACCGGATTTGGTCCGCTTGCATCGAAGGGTTGCCGCCAAATCTTCAGCGCCAAGAAACAGCGCCCGAACACGTTCGGAGGCCGATGCGATCAAGTAAGCGTTTTCAATCCCCAAAGCCGTTTCAATCAGGGCGATGATACCGGGGGAACGGCCGGAATGCCGCTCCGCAGCGAGAAGATATTCATCGAGCAGCAGGACATCCTGCGGCTGGCTGGCTTTCGGGAGCATGATGAGGTCCGGCTGCCGGGGAAGAATTCGATCCAGGTCCAGCTTCCAATCGTCCGTGTCGATGGCGTTGATCCGGACAATTTTTGTGCAGCGGCAAAAATCCAGGTCGCGCAAAATATTGGCGACGAGGATTCTTGCCGCGTCCTTCTCGGCGGGCGAGACCGCGTCCTCCAGATCAAAGATGACGGCGTCAGCGCCGAAATAGTTGGCGTTAATCAGCATTTTGGGCGTATTGCCGGGAAGAAACAGCATGGATCGAAACATCAGAATGCACCTCTTCCTCTGAGAATCGCGGCTTCCAGCCGGGCTCGGAGTACGCAGTCAAAGGCCCCGTGGTCCTGAATGTGCAGCGCTGCGCGGTCGATGTTGTTTTCCCGCAGAATTGCGCGGACCGTGTCCAGGATGGCTTCGCCAAATTGTGCCTCCACCGTGGATTCCAGGGTGATCTCCAGGCCGGAATTGGATGGAGAAATCTCAACGAGAACGTCGCAGGAATCTGTTGTTCCGGCAAAGGCAGCCTTTTTAATTTCCATTTTTTCTCCTCTTTCTTCTCAATAGCCCAGCCGTTCAAAATCTGCGCGCCGGCGTTCCAGCGCGGAAAGGAAGATATGCCAGGCATCCGGGTTGATAAAGGGATTGGAGCCGGGGTGCTCCAGCATCCATGCCCGCTTTTCCAGCGTACAGTTGTGATTGGGGTGATTGCCCAGAACAATATCGGCCGGCTCGTCCCAGATTCGCCGGATCGACGCTTTCATCAGCGCGCATTTGTTTTGCGGGAGCCCGTATTCCCTGCAATACGCCTTATAGACGGTGAGAAAGCCAAGCCCGCCGAGATAGGCTGCGCGGCAGACCGTTGTCCCGTCGGTGACGTTGAAGAAAAAGGTCATCGTGCCCATGGTGTGCCCCGGCGTCAGCAAGCACCGCACGGCGGTATTGCCCAGCGTGATCAGATCGCGGTCTTCAAGCGCCACGTCGGGCCAGCACATGGAATCGCCTGCGACGGGGCCTAAATGGAGCAGCGCACGCTCCGGCCACTCACGGATGAGGTCCAGGTCTGCCTTGCTCATGAAGATTTTGGCGCCATAGCGCCTTCGCAATTCATTGCCGCCGCCGAAGTGGTCGAAATGCCCATGGGAATGGATCAGATACCGAATGTCCCTGGGGTCAAACCCAAGACTTTGGATCGAATTCAGCAGATAGCGGGTGGCATGCCCGTATCCGCTGTCGAAGAGGAGCAGGCCGTCGCCGGTATCCACGAGGTGCATACAGACCTTTTTGTCACCGACATAATAGAGGTTTCCAAAGATGCGAAAGGGCGCAATCTGATAGGCTTCCGGATGCGCATAGTAGTCCTTTAGGTTCGGGAGAAAGTTGTCCATGACCTCCCGATAGGGCTTGTTTGTGCCAAGGTTACACTCCATATACAAAATATGTACGCTCCTCTCCTGCTGGGCATAGGATTCTGTGACGAATCTATCATACCACCGGGGGACGGTGCGGCGTATATATATAATTTTTATAAGGAAGGGCGCAAAATCCCAATACCGCATAAATACTTTGCGGAAATTCGCATTTTCGCGCGGGCTTTTGCCGGCCCTTGAAAAAAGTCTCGGCAATGCATATAATATCCCTGATCCGACAGGACACGGCAGCCGGGCGCAGGAGGGATGGCTATGAAAATTGAGCAGCTTCGTTACATGGTTGAGATATCGAAAACCGGTTCGATCAATCAGGCTGCTGCAAACCTCTATTTGTCTCAGCCCAACCTCTCCATGTCGATTCGAACGCTGGAGGATGAAATTGGCTGCGCGCTGATCCGGAGAACCAACCGCGGCGTCCAACTGACCTCGGAGGGCCGGGCTTTTGTGGAATATGCAGAATCGATCATTGATCAGTTTGACCGCCTGCGTACCATTGGCGATTCAGAGGAAACGCCTGGGATGGCCTGCCTGTCCATTGCCAATATGTTTTACCGGTTCGTAAATCTTCTTGCGGCGGAGCTGTTTAACCGGCATCAGGAGGACCCCTTCCGTCTGCTCCTGCATGAATATCCGCGCGATGGGGTGATAAACGCAGTGGCAGAAGGCTATGCTGAGATTGGACTGATTAATATGCTGAGCTGCTATAAACGGGACATTATGAATCAGATTCAGAGCAAGAATCTGCGGTTTTCCCACATCTCCACAGACGATGTGGCTGTGTCGGTCGGCCCGAAAAATCCGCTGTATTATCAGGAAGAGAATTATGTGACGGTCGAGAGTCTTGCGCAATTCCCCTTTGTAAACTATGAGGATATGGACCATTACCACTATTCGGACAAGGCGTGGCTGATTGGCGTCCGCTCGACGAAGGGACAAATCATCGTCGGCACCAGAAAGGAAATGCATGAAATTCTGGAACATACAAATGCATTTGCGGTGATTTCCCTGAATGAGCTGCATTACAAACGCTTCGGATATGACAAGCGAATCCGGCGCTTTCGGATCAAGGGCTGTACATTGACCCACGAGTTTGGATGGATTATGCGAAATGACCATGCGCCGTCGCCGCTTGCCAGAGAATTCATTGAGATGCTGTCAAGCGATATCGTGTGATTTTAAGCAGTATGGAGGATGCGCAATAGACAGGAAAATCTGCTTGCCGCGCAGAAATTTTAATGGAATCCAGACTCCGCGTGTAGAATACCTGCGTATTTTATCAACAGTAAAATTCCATCGGATAGGCCAAATACGAAATTTCATCCAATTCATCAACCGTCACCAGGCCCGATGGCGCAGTTAAAACGCTCGGAATACGGTTGACAATCGTTGCGCAGGTGTGCGCGACGGTAGCGGGCTTGACGACATGGAACTCGGTATCCGGTTCGCCTGTGATTTTCCAGTCGCACATATCGCCATCGTCGGGACCATATACCTTGCCGATACATCTGGTTTCAAGGATGGGACCCTGGAATGTCTCGGTTTTTACAACGGCAGCCATCCCAATGCATTCTCCCTTGGGGATCACTCGCTGCATAGTGGAGGAGTAGACATCCGCTTCCTTAAAATACGGAACGCATGTCTGCGTCTGCCGCTTTATGGTAAGACCGAGCTTTGCAGCCAGGCTCTCGTTTGAATTCCATACATAGCTCGGCTCGATCGTTTCGGGATGCGCAATTTGCGCTTCAAATTCCTCTGCACTTAACCCCACTCCGTGGGCCTTTGCCAGAGCCAGCCCGTAATCCTCCACATTGTAGCTCACGGCGCCCTCAATTTTTTGGATGCTGTTGCAGCTTCCGGCAATTATGCCGACCATGTTGATCCAAAAGGTGTCCTCCATCCCGCTTCCGACAAAGGTGCAGCCGTGCTCTTTGGCGATCACGTCAAGCGCATTGGCGCGCACCGGATCGGTTGTCCAGCAATAGGTGGCCTCCTCGCAGGTCGAGATGACGTTGATTCCGCGGCTGAGACACTTTACATAGTGCTCATAGCAGTCACGAACCAGGCTGAACAGCGTGACAACTGCGATATCGGCGTCGGTGTTATCCAGGACCTCATCGGCATTGCTGCTGATCAGCACGCCCGTTTTTATACCAAGGCCCGCAAAATCGCCGATATCCATGCCGACGATTTCCGGGTTGATGTCGATCGCGCCGACAATTTGAACGCCGTGCTCGTACATATAGCGCAATGTGTATTTGCTCATTTTTCCGCAACCATACTGAATCGCTTTGATTTTTCCCATAATAGACAGTCCCTTTCCTTCCTATCCTGCCGCACAGCCGGCAGCGCAGGCAATCTGTGCCGCGAAGTTATTCGCTAGTATGCCCGCAATTCGGGAAATCTAACAGGGCACGGTCATTTTCTCCCTTGCGCTTTTTGTTGCAAAATGAGGGGAAATCCGGTATAATCAAGATAGACAGAGGACATTTCTGAGAATGGCTATGGTGATAGTGAGAGAGGTCACTGTAGCCACTTTTTCGCGATTACGAACGTCGAGGGGAATAAGCGAATGAATACACTCCACTTTGTATATGCGTTGGAGGTCGAAAAGACCGGCTCCATTACACAGGCGGCAGAGAGTCTTTTTATGAGCCAGCCGACTCTGAGCAAGGCGATCAAGGACCTGGAAACAGCGCTGGGATTTGCGATTTTCCGGCGGACCTCAAAGGGCGTCGTTCCTACGCAGAAGGGCACGGAATTTCTGGCGCATGCCAAGAAAATTGTGAGCCAGATTGAGAAAATGGAGCTGGCGCTGCACGCGCAGGATACGTCCAACCAACTGTTCAGTCTCGCAATTCCCCGCGTCAGCTATATCGCCAAGGCGACGTCGGAGTATGTTTGCTCGTTTGACAATGCGCGCGATATGGAGATCGACATTTTGGAGACCAGCTCCATGCGCATCATCGATGCCGTGGCCGACGGTCATTTTGTGCTTGGCATCATCCGGTGCCATGTAGAGGACGAGGATTATTTTCTGAAATGTCTGGCAGAAAAGGGGCTGCAATTTGAAACGATCTGGGAATCGGAGTATGTTGCCCTGATGCGCAGGGATCATCCGCTTGCGGAGCGGGAACGGCTGTGTACGGCGGACTTTTTGTCCTATATTGAAATTGTCTTTGGCGACGACGAGGTGCCCTATATTCGCGTCAGCGGATCGGAGGCCGCGCTGGGACAGCAGGGCGTAACAAAGCGGATTCTGGTGTATGACCGGGCCATGCAGTTTGATTTGCTGCAGGCAAACCGCTTGGCCTATATGTGGGTGTCGCCGCTGCCCCGTGAGATTTTGCAGCGGAATGGCTTTGTGCAGCGCAAATGCAGCCAAAGCTGCCAATTCAAGGATATTTTAATCAGCCGGGCCGGCTACCGGTTCAGCGCGCTGGACCGGGATTTCATCAACCGCCTTTACTACCAGCGGAATGAGGTCGCGTATGGGGATTAGACATTCCACTTTTCTATGATAACTATCGAGAAACGGAATGAGGCATCTGGGGAAGTTGAAAAATGGTGCTGCGATCGGAATACTGTACGCAGCCGGGATTTGGAGAATCGCCTTGAGGCATCCCATGTCCCGGCTGCTTTTTGATGATTTTGAACGAAAATAAAGTATAAATCAACAAGAATCAACGCATTCCAAAGCGGAAATTAAATATGTTGGATTTCGATTTCACACTTTTTTTGTTGTTTGTTAGAATTGAAATGAAAAACAGAGCGATATCGTCCGGCGTAATTTTGCGGTGTCGCGGGCGGGTTTATTTTTCAAGGAGGAGATCAATATGGAGTATCGGATTGAGCATGATTCTATGGGTGAGGTACAGGTTCCGGCTGACCGCTATTGGGGTGCGCAGACCCAGCGGTCCCACCAGAATTTTCCGATCGGCGTTGGAATCGAGACAATGCCCGAGGAGATCATCCATGCCTTTGGCATCCTGAAGCGGGCTGCCGCGGCTGCAAACCATGCGCTGCGGCCCGAAAAAATGACGGAGGAAAAGCTCTGCGCCATTGAAACGGCCTGCGACGAGGTGATCTCCGGAAAGCTGCGGGAACATTTTCCGCTGGTTGTGTGGCAGACCGGGTCCGGTACCCAGTCCAACATGAACGCCAACGAGGTGATTGCGAACCGCGGCAACGAGCTTGCGGGGAAAAAGCTGCTTCATCCCAACGACGATGTCAACATGAGCCAGTCCTCCAACGACACCTTCCCAACCGCCATGCACATTGCGGCTGTGCTGTCCCTGGAGGATAAGGTGCTTCCTGCCCTTGACGGCCTGGTGGAGACGCTCCAGGGCTTGGAGAAGGCAAACCGCGGCATTGTCAAGTCCGGCAGAACCCATTTGCAGGACGCCACGCCGATTGCCTTTTCACAGGAGATTTCCGGCTGGAGAAGCAGCCTGGAGCGGGATTATGACCTGATCCGCCTGTCTCTTACGGCTTTGAAGGAGCTGGCCCTGGGCGGCACGGCTGTCGGCACCGGTCTCAATGCCCCGAAGGGCTTTGATTACCTGGTGGCAAAGGAGGTCTCGGCGCTGACCGGCAAGGAATTCCGCACGGCGGAGAACAAATTCCACGCGCTGACCTCAAAGGATGAGCTGGTCTTTGCCCATGGCGCTTTGAAGGCGCTGGCCGGCGACCTGATGAAGATTGCGAACGACGTCCGCTGGCTGGCCTCCGGCCCGCGGGACGGTCTGGGCGAGATATTCATTCCGGAGAATGAGCCCGGCTCCTCCATCATGCCCGGCAAGGTGAATCCGACCCAGTGCGAGGCGGTCACGATGGTGGCAGTCCAGGTCATGGGCAACGACACCGCCGTGGGCATTGCCGCCAGCCAGGGCAACTTTGAGCTGAACGTGTTTATGCCGGTGCTGATCTATAATTTCCTCCAGTCGGCCCGTCTGCTGGCGGAGGCCATGGACTCCTTCAACCGGAACTGCGTGTCCGGTATCCGCGCCAACCGGGAGAAGATGGAGCACAATTTGCACAATTCGCTGATGCTGGTCACGGCGCTGAATCCCTATATCGGCTATGAAAACGCGGCAAAGACCGCGAAGCTGGCCCATCGCGAGAATATCTCGCTGAAAGAGGCCTGCGTGCGCCTGGGATTTTTGACGGCGGAACGGTTTGACGAGGTCTTCCATCCGGAAGAGATGATCTGACAAAACGGGGACTGACTATGAAATTTTCTTATTTTCCGGGCTGCACCCTGAAGACAAGGGGCAAGGACCTGGACCGCTGGGGACGGGCGTCTGCGGAGGTGCTCGGCTTCCGGCTGGAGGAGCTGCCCGAATGGCAGTGCTGCGGGGCGGTATACCCCATGGCAAAGGATGAGATCGCCACACGGCTGTCCTCCGTCCGGGCGCTGATGGCTGCCGGAGAGCGGGGCGGAGAACTTGTGACGCTGTGCTCCGCCTGCCACCATGTGCTCAAGCGCGTCAACCTGGATCTGGAGCGGGACGAGACAATTCGGGACCGGGTCAGCCGCTATCTGGAGCTGGAGACGCCCTATGCCGGCGAGACCCGTGTGCTCCACTATCTGGAGGTGCTCCGGGACCGGATTGGCTTTGAGAAGCTGGCCGGGAAAGTGGTGCATCCGCTGCGCGGCCGGAAGATCGGCGCCTATTATGGCTGCCTGCTGCTGCGGCCCAGCCGGGAGATGGAGTTTGACGACCCGGAAAATCCGAGAATTCTGGAGGATTTTATCCGCGCCATCGGCGCGGAACCTGTGATCTATGCCAGACGCAATGAATGCTGCGGCGGCTATTGCACCGTGGAGAACAGCGCGTATGCGGGCAGGCAGGTGGACAGAATCATGGAAAATGCCAGAAGCTGCGGGGCAGAACTGCTGATCACCGCATGTCCGCTCTGCATGTACAATTTGCGGGAAAATGCCTCGAACGGTCTGCCGGTGGTCTATTTCACGGAGCTGCTGGCAGAGGCCCTGGGCATTAAGGAGGCGGCGACATGATGGAAACCATTCGCCGGATCTCCGGCGTAAATCCCAGAAAATGCATGAAGTGCGGCAAATGCACGGCTTCCTGCCCGGCCTATGACGAGATGGACTACCATCCGCACCAGTTTGTGGATATGGTGGAGAGCGACCGCATCGGGGAGCTGATGCAGTCCAGAGGCATCTATCTCTGCCTGAGCTGCTTTGCCTGTGTGGAGCGCTGCCCCAGAAGCGTGGAGCCGGCGAAGCTCATTGAGGCCGTGCGTCTGGCTGTGATCCGCCAGCAGGGTATGGACCATTTGACGCCGGATCAGATTCCGGAGAAGCTGGACCCGGCGCTTCCCCAGCAGGCGATCACCAGCGCCTTCCGAAAATACAGAAAGTGAGGTGGCGAAGATGCAGCGAGTTGGCGTATTTGTCTGCTGGTGCGGCAGCAACATTGCCGCTACGGTGGACGTGGAGCGGGTTGCGGACGTTCTGGGCCGTGAGCCCGGCGTGGTCTTTGCCACCCATTATCAGTATATGTGTTCCCAGGCGGGGCAGGAGCTGATTCAGAATGCAATCCACGAATACGACTTGACCGGCGTGGTGATCTGCTCCTGTTCGCCCCGGATGCATGAGGTGACCTTCCGAAAGACCTGTGAGCGCGCCGGATTGAATCCCTACATGGTGGAGATTGCAAATATCCGGGAGCAGTGCTCCTGGATTCACAAGGACAGGGAGAGCGCGACGGAAAAGGCGGTCATCCTGGGGCGCGCGGCCATCGCCAAGGTGCATTTGAACGCCCCATTGACCTCGGGGAGCAGCCCGGTGAAGAAACGCGCCCTCGTCATCGGCGGCGGAATCGCGGGCATTCAGACCGCGCTGGATATCGCGGAGGCTGGCTTTGAGGTGGACATTGTCGAAAAGAAGCCGACCATCGGCGGCAAGATGACCCAGATCGACAAGACGTTCCCAACGCTGGACTGCGCCGCCTGTATTTTGACGCCCAAGATGGTGGACGCGGCGCAGAACGAGAAAATACATATTTACGCCTACTCGGAGGTCACGTCTGTCAAGGGCTTCGTGGGCAATTTCCGCGTGACCATCCGGAGAAAGGCCCGCTATGTCGACGAGACGAAGTGTACGGGCTGCGGCCTCTGCACGGAGAAATGTCCCCAGAAGAAGATTCCCAACGAGTTCAATCTGGGCCTCGACAACCGCCGCGCCATCTATATACCCTTTGCGCAGGCCGTGCCCAAGGTGGCGACCATTGATCCGGCGGCCTGCACGATGCTGAAGACCGGCAAATGCGGCGTTTGCTCCAAGGTCTGCACGGCCGGGGCGATTGACTACCGGCAGAAGGACACCTATGTGGAAGCGGAATACGGCGCTATCGTGGCTGCCACTGGCTTCAACCCGATCAAGCTGGACAAATTTGACGAGTTTGCCTATTCGCAGAGCCCGGACGTCGTGACCTCCCTGGAGCTGGAGCGGCTGATGAACGCGGCCGGCCCCACCGGCGGTACGCTGCTGCGGCCATCCGACGGGACGCACCCCAAGACGATCGTTTTCGTCCAGTGCGTCGGCTCCCGCTGTGACGACGCAAAGGGAAAGCCCTACTGCTCCAAAATCTGCTGCATGTATACGGCCAAGCATGCCATGCTCTGCCGGGAGAAATATCCGGACACGGATGTGTATGTATTCTATATCGACGTCCGGACGCCGGGTAAGAATTTTGACGAGTTCTACCGCCGGGCGGTGGAGGAATACGGCGTCCACTATATCAAAGGAATGGTGGGCAAGGTTGTGCCGGAAAATGGGAAGCTGAAGGTGCAGGCATCCGACCTCCTGGGCGGCAGACAACTGCACATTGACGCCGACCTGGTGGTTCTGGCGGCGGCAATCGAGCCGGATGAATCGGCCCGGCCCCTTGCGACGATGCTGACCGCTTCCATGGACACCAACGATTTCTTTACCGAGGCCCATGCCAAGCTGCGGCCCGTGGAGAGCCCTACTGCGGGCGTCTTCCTGTCTGGCGCCTGTCAGGGCCCCAAGGATATCCCGGAGACTGTGGCGCAGGCCAGCGCGGCGGCGGCCAAGGTCATCGGACTGCTCAGCAAGGACTCGCTTGTCTGCAACCCCTGCACGGCAAAGCCCAATGAGCTGATGTGCAACGGCTGCAGCAGTTGTGAAAAGGTCTGCCCCTACGGCGCAATCACCTATCTCGACAAGGAATTCCGTGGCCCCAACCGCACGGTGCTGCTGCGCCGGGTGGCCCAGGTGAACCCGGCCGTCTGTCAGGGCTGCGGCGCATGCACGGTCGCCTGTCCCTCCGGGGCCATGGACCTGCAGGGCTTTTCCAATCAACAAATTCTGGCGGAGGTGGACGCAATATGCCGGTAACCGAGACATTTCAGCCAACCATTGTGGCCTTCTGCTGCAACTGGTGCTCCTACGCGGGCGCGGACCTCTCCGGCACCAACCGCCTGCAATATCCTGCCAATGTGAAGATCATCCGCATCCCATGCTCCTGCCGGCTGAATCCGCTGTTTATTCTGCGGGCCTTCCAGCGCGGAGCCGACGGCGTGATCCTCTGCGGCTGCCACCCGGGCGACTGCCATTATACCACCGGGAACTACTATGCCCGCCGCCGTATGACGCTGCTGTTCTCCATGCTGGACTATCTGGGCATTGAGCGGGAACGCACACGGGTGGAATGGGTTTCTGCGGCCGAGGGCGCAAAGTTTGCCGCCACGATGCAGGAATTCACCGCCGCGGTCACAAAGCTGGGTCCGAACCGGAGACTGGAGGATTTGCGATGCAGGAAAGATTGAAGCAAAAGGCGGTCGAGCTGCTGGAAAACGGCGGAGCGGATCGGATTTTGGGCTGGAAAACGGGCGAATTTTTCTATGATTTGACACCGGCAGTGTTTACTTCTTCGGCGGAGATCGAACGGGAATTTGTATTCAGCGCTTTTTCCGGGGCAAATCTCAGCAAATATCTGATCGCCGAGTCCCGGAAGGGAGGAAAGGTAGCGGCGTTTCTGAAGCCCTGCGACTCCTATTCCTTCCAGCAGCTCCTGAAGGAGCACCGTATCCTCCGGGAAAACGTCTATATCGTCGGCGTACAATGCGCGGGCATGTGCGATATGGAAAAGCTCCGCGCCAGGGACTGTGACGGCGTCACCGCCGTCCGGGAGAACGGGGAGAAGCTGGTTGCTGAAACACTGTACGGCGAACGGATTGTGGACCGGAAGGACGTTCTATTGGAGCGGTGTACCGTCTGCAAGAGCAAGAAAATCGTCGCCTTTGACGAGCTGATCGGTGAGCAGGGCGAGGAACAGGACCTGGGCCGCTTCGCGGAGGTCGAGAGGCTGGAGGCCATGACGCCCGAGGAACGATATGCGTTCTGGCGCGGAGAGCTGTCCCGCTGCATCCGCTGCAATGCCTGCCGCAACGTATGTCCGGCCTGTAGCTGCGAGACCTGCATTTTCGACAACGCCAATTCCGGGTTTCGGAACAAGGCCGCAGCCGACGCCTTCGAGGAGAACCTCTTCCATATCATCCGGGCCTTTCACGTGGCGGGCCGCTGTACGGACTGCGGCGAATGCAGCCGGGTCTGTCCGCAGCACATTCCGCTGCACCTGCTGAACCGGAAGTTTATCAAGGACATCAACACCTTCTATGGTCCCTATCAGGCAGGGGCGGAGCTTGACAGCCCTTCGCCTCTGACGGACTATACCACTGCCGACTGCGAGCCGTCCGCTGTCCTGACAAGAGGAGGGAATTCGTGATGAAACAGATTCCGGTTTCCAAACTGAACGAGCTGTTTACGGCGATTTCCGGCGAAAGAACGCTGTACATCCCGGCGGACGACGGCTCCGGTCAGGCGCGTTTTACAAAGTGGCATGACGGCCTGGAGCTGACAAAGAAGGGAAATACGGTCCGCAGCGCGAAGGACCTGTTTTTCCCGCAGATCGAAAATCTGGCCGCATTCCGGGTCACGGGGAAGGAGATTGCGGTGCTTGAAAGCCGGGAAACCGGCGGACCCTTTGTCCTCTTTGGCGTCCGGGCCTGCGACTGCCGGAGCTTTGAGATTCTGGACCGGGTATTCCTCAGCGACCCGGCAGACACCTACTATCAGGACCGCCGGGAGAACGGTCTGATTGTCACGCTGGCCTGCTCCCGTCCGGCAGAGACCTGCTTTTGCGGAAATTTTGAGATCGACGCCGCAAATCCCGGCGGCGATGTCACCTGCTGGATGGATGCAGAGCGCCTCTGTTGGCGCGCCAACACGGAGCGGGGCGAGGCGCTGACGGCGACGCTGCCCATGCTGGAGGACGGCGGCGAGGACGCCGTGGAGGCCCAGCAGGCGCAGACAAGGGCCATTCTGGAGCGGCTGCCCCTCCGGGCGCTGGACCTTGCGGGCTTTGACCGGGAACACATGCTGGAAATCTTCAACAGCGAACGGTGGGCGGACCTCTCCGAGAGCTGCCTTGGCTGCGGCGCCTGCACGTTTGTGTGTCCGACCTGTCAGTGCTATGACATTCAGGAGTTCCACACCGGCAAGGAAATCCGGCGCTTCCGCTGCTGGGATAGCTGCATGTACTCGGATTTCACCCAGATGTCCGCCGGTCAGCCCAGACCGACGCAGAAGGAGCGGTTCCGTCAGCGGTTTATGCACAAGCTGGTCTATTTTCCCAACAATAACGAGGGCGTTTTCGGCTGTGTCGGTTGCGGCCGCTGCCTGCAGAGATGCCCCATTCATATGAACATTGTGAAGGTCGCCAAGGCTCTGAAGTCTAATGGTGTGATGTCAATAGGGAAATAAAAAGAAAAAATCAAAAGGAAGCATCCCAAACCGTCTATCTCCGGCAAAAAAGCGTACACCAACCAAAGCCCTGCCTGCAGAATTTTTTGACAGGGCCTGTAGTCACCGGGAGAAGCTGCTGCAATCAGCTCTCCGGCACGATATACAGGCGGTTGTCTTTCAGCAGTCG
>Ga0129308_1000831_pt1 | contig 39997 bp, 37 predicted proteins | sample L827metagenome_FD_94440 | JGI IMG/M metagenome (GOLD analysis project Ga0129308, IMG submission 94440) | Ring-tailed lemur group fecal microbial communities from Wisconsin, USA - L827 metagenome | ecosystem: Host-associated > Mammals > Digestive system > Large intestine > Fecal | place: USA... | reverse complement strand
CTGGTATACAGCACAGTGCCGGGGCGGAATTTGCTTGTCCAGATGGTAAAATCCGAAAAACCATTTATGAAACTGCAATTTTCTTTCTATTTCGGTCAAAAATTGGTTCAGGCTATTGCTTTGCTGCCCCATGGACAAAAAGATCTTCATTTTTTCCGAACAATCATGAGTCAGCACATAGTCCACCGACCAGCGAAACCGTTCCAAGTTTTCCCGTGCGTCCTGCATCTCCTGCGGACTGGGCAGCTCTTGGGAAAACCACTTCTGCTGCTGGGCGCGCATTTCTTTTTCATCGCTCTCCCCACCGCCCATGGTAAAAATTCGCTTGCCTTCTATAACATATACCTGTCCCCGCATCAGGTATCGCAGGTTGCCGTCAATCCGGCGAACCTGTCCGCCGCCCCATTCTTCTACCGGATATTGTTCCAGCAGGTCAAAATTCTCATGGGCGCCGTCGAGAAAAAGGATTTGATATTTCTTTTTGCCCAGTTTTTTCAAAAGTTTTTTTTCTTTTGGCGTACCCTGCCAAAGAAACCCAAAATCGCCCAAAACGATGAGCGTGTCTCCTTTTTTTAACCGACGGATTTCCTTGGTGCGAAGGCGTGTGGCATCGCCATGCAGATCTGCGGTAACGTAGATCATGGCGGTCAGTCCCCCTTTTTTGGATGTGAAAATTGTGAATTTTTGCACCCCGCCTTTTCCTTTTGGCATAGGTCTGTTATAATAGAAAGCAATCAAAGGTTTTTCAATAAGGCGGGAAATCGGCCTTTTCTATCATATCATATTTGGAGAGAATGTCTATGAAAAAGTTGTCAATTTTTATGGCTGCCCTGTTTGTTTTCATGCTTTTTGCCGGCATTCGGCCTGCATACGCGGCACAGTACAATCTGGATTTTGAGGAGACGGCTGAATCAGTATACATGGTTAATTTGGATACGGATACGGTGGTCTTTGAAAAAAATGCCGATGAACGCCGCGCTCCTGCTTCTATCACCAAAATCATGACAATGGCACTGGCGCTGGAGATGTGCGAGGATCCTGCCAATACCTATGTGACGGCGCCGTCTTATATCTGGAACGAGTTTGAGGGAATCTCCATTTCCCACTGTGATATCCAGCGGGGCGAAACGCTGACCATGCAGGATTTGCTATATGGCATGGCGTTGCAGTCAGCGAACGAAGCGGCCAATATCGTAGCGGATTATCTGGGAAACGGCAGCATTTCTGACTTTGTGGAGCTGATGAATCAAAAAGCGCAGGAAATCGGCGCGGTCAATACCCATTTTACCAACCCGCACGGACTGTATGGAGCCGACCATTATACCACAGCATACGATATTTACCTGATTGCAAAATATGCGCTGAGCGTACCCGGATTTCAAGATTTGGTTTCCACAACGGTTTACACCGCTCAGTACGCGGACAAACATACCGAGCCTTTAAATTTTTACACCACCAATAAAATGATGGTGAAAAACAGTGATTATTATTACGAAGGGCTTTCCGGAATCAAAACCGGCACCCTGCCCGAATCCGGCCGCTGTTTTGTTTCCACAGCCACCCGAAACGGTTTTACCTACCTTTTGGTAGTATTGGGATGCCCGGCCTATGATGAAGAGGAAAAACAGCTGGCCACCAACTATGCTTTTCTGGATACGGAAAATTTTTATGATTGGGCCTTTTCTACCTTCCGGGTGAAAACGCTGGTGGAGGAAGGGAAAATTGTCGGGCAAACGAATCTGGACTTGTCCTGGGGAAAGGATTATTTGCTGGTGATGACCAACGGGCGTTTTACCGCGCTTTTGCCGGAGGAAATTCAGGTTTCCAGCGTGGTGACAGAAGCTGTTTTTGATCAGGAGGCGGTGCGGGCACCGGTGCAGAAAGGCGATAAGGTCGGTTATCTGAAACTGGTGCTGGCCGGGGAAGAGGTGGGCCGCGTCGACCTGGTGGCTGCCGAATCGGCGGATATGAATGAATGGCTGTTTTGTCTGGACTATGTGAAACAAATCAGCGAGTCGTTCTGGTTTAAGTTTGCCGTTATTTTTGTGGCGTTGCTTATTCTTGTGTATGTGGTGCTGACGGTGGTGCGCAACCGAAACCGGCGCCGGTACCAAAATGTTCGCCGCCGCCGCAGATTATAGCCGACAGATAAAAATGCCTTTCAGGGGAAGTCTATGGATTAGGATTCCCCTTTTTCTTTTTAGAAAAAGGCGGGCAGACAGTTGACAGGGATTGGAAGAAAGACTATACTTTTATTCATAATCATTCCGAATAATGAAAGGGGATTTCATATGGATCTTCAGGCTTTTTTTAAGTTGTCCTATGGTTTGTACGTGATCAGCGCCCGCTCCGGCGAAAAAAACTATGGCTGTGTTGTCAATACATTGCAGCAGGTTACTGCCGAGCCGCCGATGCTCTCGGTGGCAGTCAACAAAAACAGTGTGACGGCAAAAGCAATTCTGGATTCCGGACGTTTTTGCGGAACGGTGCTGACCGAAACAGCGGATCTGCAGTTAATTGGTACTTTCGGTTTTAAAAATAGTGAGGCGGTGGATAAATTCGCTTCTTTTTCCACCCGGTCGGATGAATATCAAATCCCTTATCTGGTGGAACACACCGCTGCCAGATACAGCTGTAAAGTGACCGATACGCTGGATCTGGGCACGCATATCCTGATCGTCGGTGAAGTGACAGAGACGGAGATTTTAAGCGATGAGCCGGTTATGACCTATGATTATTACCATCGGGTGGTCAAGGGCGGAACACCTCCCACCGCACCGTCTTATAAAGGGAACCTCGCGAAAAAGCCAGAGAAAAAAGCCCAATGGCGCTGTAAAATCTGCGGATATATTTATGACGGCGACCCGCTTCCGGCGGATTTTGTCTGCCCCATCTGCGGACAGGGTGCTGACCAATTCGAAAAGATCTAAGCGGTGGTGAAGCGGCGAAAGTTGGACTGAAACGGGCAGAGCATATTTTGTGGGCGGAGGCGGACAGGTCGGGCCTGCATGCGGAAAAGACAACATCCGGCAACAGTTGGGAAAGACAGGAGGAAAAAATGAACCTGCTTCGGATTGCACTATTGCAGATTTTGCCACAGGGCAGCCTGGAGAAAAACCGGCAAAAGGGGGTTTGCGCCTGTATAGAAGCCAAAAAGGCAGGCGCGGATATTGCGCTGTTCCCTGAGATGTGGAGCAACGGCTATCATGTACCGGAGTACCCGGATAGGCTACGGCTAGAATCGATACCGGCAGCCGGCGAGTTTGTTCGGACCTTTGGCAGGTTGGCGGCGCAGTTGGATATGGCCATCGCCATCACATTTCTGGAGCGCTATGAGCCGTCTGCCAGAAATACGGTTGTTTTATTTGACCGGCATGGGAAAAAGGCGTTCACCTACGCCAAGGTTCACACCTGCGATTTTGATGAGGAGCGGAACTTGACGCCTGGCGAGGATTTTTATGTTGCACAATTGGATACTGCGGCGGGGCAAGTGAAGGTCGGCGCCATGATTTGTTATGACCGGGAATTTCCCGAAAGCGCACGGATTCTGATGTTGAAGGGCGCGGAAATCATTCTGGTACCCAACGCCTGTCCAATGGAAATCAACCGTCTTGCACAGCTGCGGGGCAGGTCGTTCGAAAATATGGTGGGGATCGCCACCTGCAATTACCCGGACGGACAACCGGACTGTAACGGACGATCTTCTGCATTTGACGGGGTGGTATATCTGCCGGAAATGTCTGGTTCGCGGGATATTTGCATTTTGCAGGCCAGCGGAGAAGAGGGGATCTTTCTGGCGGAATTCGATTTGGACAGGATGCGGGAATACCGGAAAAACGAGGTGCATGGCAATGCTTACCGCCATCCGAAAAAATACGGGCTTCTTACGGAAGAGCGAATTGAGGAACCCTTTATCCGCAGCGATTACCGGGCGTAAAAATAGTTGGATTATGAAAAAACGGTATGCAGAAAACGACTGCATACCGTTTTTGTGATGGGATCAAAATATCATTTCAGCCCAATCCATCAGGCCGCCGAAATCATCAGATTTTTTCCAGCGCCTGCTTGATATCATCCAAAATATCATCCACATGCTCCAGCCCCACGGACAAGCGGATCATACCAGGTGTAATACCCGCGGCTACCAGCTGCTCGTCGGAAAGCTGCCGGTGGGTAGCGCTGGCCGGATGCAGCACGCAGGTGCGGATATCCGCCACATGTACCACATTGGAGGCGAGTTTCAGGCTGTCCATAAACCGAATCGCGGTGTCCCGGCCACCTTTGAACGAGAAAGACATTACGCCGCTGCATCCGTCAGGCAGATATTTTTCTGCCAGTGCATGGTAGGGGTCGCCGGCAAGACCCGGATAGTTGACCCATTCCACTTTTTCGTTCGCAGCCAGAAATTCTGCCACGATCTGAGCATTTTTACAATACCGCTCCATTCGGACCGGAAGTGTCTCCAATCCCAGGTTGAGCAAAAATGCATTGATGGCAGCTGGATATGCACCAAAGTCCCGCATCAGCTGTACGCGTGCCTTGGTAATGTAGGCGGCTTTGCCAAAATCGCGGGTATAGCGTACGCCGTGGTAGGATTCGTCTGGTTCCACCAGCTCAGGGAATTTGCCGTTATCCCAAGGAAAGTTCCCGCTGTCTACAATCACGCCGCCTACCTGGATAGCATGCCCATCTAGGTATTTGGTAGTGGAATGGATGACGATATCCGCGCCAAACTCAATGGGACGGCAGAGAATAGGAGTGGCAAAAGTGTTGTCTACAATCAGAGGAATCTGATGAGAATGGGCAACCTGGGCAAATTTTTCAATGTCAAAAACGGTTAAAGCAGGATTGGCCAGCGTTTCACCGAAAATCAGCCGGGTATTGGGGCGAATTTGCGCGGCGATTTCATCGGGAGAAGCATTGGTATCGATAAAAGTACATTCAATGCCCAGACGCTTTAAGGTAACGCCAAACAGGTTGATGGTGCCGCCGTAAATGGTAGAAGCAGCCAGAAAATGGTCGCCGGCGCTGCAGATGTTTAAAATACTGATCAGTGACGCAGCCTGTCCAGAAGTGGTGCACAGCGCGCCGACACCACCTTCCAGCGCGGCGATTTTCTTTTCCACCATCTCAACAGTGGGGTTGGAGATGCGGGAGTACATGTGCCCTTCCACCGCCAGGTCAAACAGCTGGCCGATATGTTCGGTTGACTGGTAGTTGTAAGTTGTGCTTTGATAAATCGGCATAGCCTGCGGTTCGCCGTTTTTGGGCGTATATCCTTCGTGCAGGCATTTGGTTTCTATTTTCATTTGCGTCCGTCCTTTCATCCCAAATTCCATAAAACAGTATACCCTAAAAATCCTGGCTGCGCAATTCCTCTCAATAAGAAAAATCCGTTCCTCTTTCTTATGCAGGAACAGCCGCCTTTTGATTTTCAAATGCGTGAAGTGGGCCTTCATACAACAGCGTAAAACCGTTCAGATCACAAAAGTCGGCTGGCCGCAGCAGCCCGAATGGCTTATGAAAATGATGGATGCCGCTTTCGTTCAGCATTTTTCCGCAGAACTGGGAGCAAAAATAAGCGTTTTTCCGTTCCAAGGGGATTCCGGCAATCAATGTGAGCAGCCCCAAATGGTTAAATTTGCAGCTGCGGTTTTCTATTTTATGCAACAGATGTAAAAATTTTTGGTACTCCCATTCGCCGATTTTTTTGCTGTAAACCCGGCAGTGGGTATCTCGGAAACGCCGGAAAAATCCTTTGTTTTTTCCTTCGTGCACAAATCCGCCAGGCATCGGCATAGAAGGGTATAGCCGGCCGAAACTGACCATATCCTCCAGCCGGCTGTCGATGGATAAGGAAACATGATTGTAGGGGCAGCCGGTATAAATCCGAATGGCTCTGGATGGAATGGTATTGGTTCGGGTTACTACAATGTAAATTGTTCGATCTCTCATATCGTTCTTTTCTCCATTTTTCTCTCCCTAAACCGCAGAATTTTGTATCCGGATGGGAAAAACAGTTTTGAGATTGGCCATTTGTCTTGGTACGTGCATATGCCTTGCGCCGTGGTTATCCCATATTCAGCACATTTTTAAAGGCAATGGCTTTTTAATCTTCAGGCCGCTTTTTCAAATATGACCTGGATTTGGCTGCCCGATTCCAGTGAAAAGGAGAAGGAGGAACGGTTTTTCACTGAATGCACGGTATCACCACAAATCACGGCAATTTCCGCAATCCGGTAACCAGGATCGGGAAAAGCAAAAATTTGCAGGCTGGTACCTGCTGGGAAAGCCTCTTTCCCCTGTGCGAAGCCGAAGGGATGGGCAGGCTTGACCCAGTAGCGTCCATTTTTGGCAAACAGGCAGGAGATGCGGCAAAATCCTTCCTCTACCGGAATGACGGCCGCAGGGCGCTGATTTTCGAAAGAAACGCTTTGATCTTCTCCTTTTTCCGGTTCAGCTGTCGAATCGCCGGATAGCAAAGCATTCTCTTGGCCGGTTGATCCAGTATTTTGGCCATCCGTTAAAGCAGCGGTTGCATCATCTCCACCGGGGGAATAGTCCGACGAAGCGAGAGCGGGATAGGAGAAGCCAGTGGAAAGGCCCTCCAGAAGGCTGCTGTCCTCCAAATGATCCCATACCGAAGAGGAGCCTTTTAGAAAGTAATCATAGGGTCCAACGCCCGGCGCGTCGTCAAAGGTGGCGTCTACCAGGTAATAGGAGCCGCCAATCTGGACATAGTTCCACATGTGTGCTTCTCCGTTTACCGTTCCTCCTATGATTTCGCAGGCAATCCCCGCCCGGTTGCATAAAAGCTTGAAAGCCTTGGCATATCCTTCACAGATGGCACTGCCTTCTACCAGTGCGCCGTATGCCTCGCAGGACATGGGCTGATAAACCGAAGCAGCGCCGCTGTTATAACTGCACCGGTTTACAATCGTATCGTGAAAGTAACGTACCTTATCGTAATCAGAGCCGGAAGCGCCCTGCAAAATAGCGCTGACGGCCTGTTCCAGGGCGGATTTTTGCGACTGATAGGACGATGTAGTGAAAGATACCTGCAAAGAGAATCCCCAAATGCGGATGCTGCCCGAAGAGGTATCATATTGAGCGGAAAAGGAAATCCCGGATTTGTCCAACCAGAAAACTTCCGGATAATCCCGATAAAAAGCCTCATAAGCTCTGGATACCTGCATCTGCAAGCTGCTGTTGGCCTCTTCGACAGTAGCATAGATTGCCGGCTGGGACAATTCACAGCGGAAAGAGTCGTATCCCTGAGGCAGATAGGAGACCATGGCGTCATAGAGTTCGCATTCGGTGCGGCTGAGCTGGTTTCGATAGGTAGAAGCAGAAGCTTCCACAGTTTCAGACAGAGAAAACAAGAGAAAGACAGCAGCAAAAAAGGCAGCCAGGCGCTTCTTCATGAAAATACTCCTTTCGCACATCAATCAGGGTTCGGAAAATCCAAACTCTATTATAAAGGACAAAGCGGCACAGTACCAGAAAAAAATGGGACCGGTCGGTAAAAAATTTCTATATATTGTTATGAATTTTAGATAATATACAATTTGTAAAACGTGTTTCAATAAAAATTGATAATACAAAAGGCCTTATGTTATTTCTGCACCCTTTTTGTGTGAGAAGACACGGCTTTGCCGGAAACAGGAAAAAATGCGCTTTTCCCAAGAAAAAGCAGACAGGCGGCAGTAACGCCCAGCACCGCACCCGAAATGGCAAAAGCTATGGATGTTCCCAGTGCTTCACACAGAAAGCTGAGAGCGGGAGTGGCAGCAATCATGGCGATGCTGAACAAAATAGAGCTTACTGAAATCAAAGTGGCCCGCTGGTCAGAAGGAAGCTCCCGATTGATCTCATTGCTGGTGGCTGTCTCCAAAATAAGAGAAAAGAACCGCAGACCAAACCCGCCGGCCACAGACAGCGCAGGAACGGCAGAGCCGGTGAGCATGGCCGCTCCCGCCGCCAGCAGGGCGCATACCGCTGCCAGTCGGCCAAAGGGGAGTTTTCCGGCCAGGGCTGCGGCAGATTTGGTACCCGCCATGCCTCCCAACTCTGCAATCAGCAGAAAAAAACCGATTTGCCCCAGAGAAATACCGTTAGCTGAAAAATGCTGCTGTAAAAAGAAAATCGTCAGAGTGCCGCCGCAGCCGATGAGAGCATCCAGCAGCATTTTTACGGCGATGTCTGTATGCCGCCGCAAAAAGCGCAGGCTCTCAGTCAGCTGCCGCCAGAGTTCTTGTCCAATGGTGGCAAAAGAGAATTTGGCGCGGTTTTTCTGCGCTTCGGTTACCTGCGGCTCTTTCATGCCGCTGATCAGCAGAATGCTGATACCGGAAAAGACCATGTTGCATCCATAGGACAAAAGATAGCCAATGCGGCCGGCAATCCCGGTAGCCAGTTTCGACAGGCTAACAGCGGCGCTGCACAAGAACCGCTGATTAGAGTTTACCGAAAGATAGCACTCTTCCTCTCCGCAGGCTTTGAGGCTGTCATAGGTCAGCGCGTCGCGGGTGCCGGAATTCAGGTTATAGCTCAGAGCGGTAAAAGTCATGGCCAGGCACAAAGAGGGCAGGTTCCAGGCGGCAACGGTCAGCACAGCGGACAGGATCATGCACAGATAACTGGCGATCATGGCCTTTTTTCGTCCGAACAGGTCGGCAATGGCCCCGGAAGGAATTTCAAAAAGAAAACTGGCAATATGAAATACGGTTTCGGCCAGCCCCACCTCGACCAGTGAAAAGCCTCGTTGGATCAGAAAAATAATCCAGATGCCGTCTGTCAGCGAGAAGGAACCGAAAATTTCCAACAGATAGAGCCGTAAAATTTGTTTTTTCAAATGCAATCCAATCAAATCCTTTCGTATTTTGATCAAAAGAAAGGGATCGGCGCACAAAAAAAGCGCATGGCACAAGCCATGCGCTTTTCGGTTCGGTTACAATTACCGTCTCAAGAGCATGCTGTCACCATCGAAAAATGGGCGCACCAATCCCATGAAACAGAAAACGGTTCCCGCTGGAAATATATACCATTCGCATTTTCCAACCCATGGAGATGCTCCTTTCGATGATGTTTTTTCTATCTTAACATAGATTACAGCATTTGGTCAAGTTCGATCAGGGCGCGGACATAGACCCGCATGTTCAAAAGCAGGTTGGGGATGTCGCAGTACTCGTCGGCCTGATGGGCGCCGCCTTTCGCAAATCCAAACAGACGAACGCGGCCGGGAACGGTAGCGCCGTAAGGAATGGCGTTGGGCAGGCGGCGGGCATAAGTTCCGCCGTCTTTCAGCGGTTCGATGTCCGGCTGCTCCAGCGCGTCGCGGGCCACCTCGATCAGTTTCTGGGCAAAAGGATTGTCCAGGGAGATGTAGAATGGATCCAGATTACTGAAGGATTCCAACTCCATGGGAGAAGCTGCCCAAGCCGCTTTGATACCGGAAAGTACTTTATCCTGATCGGCCAGAGAAGGATAGCGGATGTCGGGATAGAAGCAGATACGGCCTTCTTCCATACGGATCATGTTAAATGAGCAGCGCAGCGGACCGTTGGGCTCATCGTTGCAGGCGATGCCCATTTTTTCGCCCCGGTAGTCGTCGGAAATTTCGGCCATCCAGTTTAAAACTTCCTGTCCATTGCCGGTGAGCAGGCCGCTGCCGGCCAGCACTTTACAAAGGCGGGCGGTAGCGGTCCAGGTGCCGATGGGATCGCGAATAACCTTGTTTTCATCTTTTTCCACAGTGATTTTTACGCCGCCGTCAACAGCCTCCACCGTGGTCTTTTCAAATTTCTCCAGCGCTTTTTCGGCATCTTCCCGGCTAACGCCCTCCAGCACCGCCCAAGCGATGGGGGAACCGGCGTTGACTGCCAGACCGGACCACATGTCTTTCAGATTGCCGGTCATTTTCGGCGATTTTAGCACCGATTTGGTAATTCCTTTTTCTGCATAGGTGATGGGATATTTCGCATCAGGAACCAGGGAAAATTTCGGGCATTTTTCCCGGGCCAGAAATTCGGGAATATCGTTCATGCCGATTTCTTCGTTCATGCCAAAGACAAGCATCACATTGTTTTTGAGTTTAATGTCGTGCTCTTTCAAATAGCGCATGGCATACATGGCCATAATGCCGCAGGATTTGTTATCCGCAGTACCGCGGGCAAATAAGTATTTGCCGTCCTCGGAGAGAATCGGATCAAAGGGGTCGTGGGTCCAGCCTTCGCCCTCGGGGACGATGTCCATGTGGGAGAAGATACCGATGGAATCATTGTCCGGATTGCTGCCGTAAACGGCGCTGCCGCAGAAGTTGTCGTAATTGCGGGTTTCAAATCCATACCGGCCGGACATTTCCAGCGCCTTGTCCAGCATTTGGCGGCAGGCTGCGCCAAAGGGCTTTTCCGGATCTTGTTTATTCATAATGCTGACGCTACGGATGCGGCACACCTCGGAGATGTCGTCGATAAACTCCTGGCGATGGGCGGCGGCCCACTGATCCACATCGTCGTACAATTTTTTCCAATCCATAAAAAACCCATCCTTTCTGATTATTTGGAATACATTTCGTCCAGTTCAATCAGAGCGCGAACGTAAATCTGCATATTGATCAGCAGGTTGGGAATATCACAGTACTCGTCCGCCTGATGCGCGCCGCCTTTGACCATGCCAAACAGGCGAACCCGATCCGGCACGGTGGCGCCATAGGGAATGGCGTTGGGCAGGATTTGAGCATAGGTGCCGCCTTCTGTCAGATAAGGGATATCCTCCCGACCCAGCACGTCCTTGGCAATTCGAGCCAGCTTTTCCACCCGGGGATCTTTCGGATCAATGTAATAGCCATCCAGCCGGCGGCGCTGCCGTACTTCCATGGGAGAAGCGGCCCAGGTTTCCTCGGCTTTTGCGAGTATTTTTTCCTTGTCCGCCAAAGAAGGCCAGAGGATGGAGGTATACAGTACGATTTTTTTATCGATCAGGCGGATATAGTTGAAACGAATGGACAGCGGAGCATTGGGCCCGTCATCGCAGGCGATGCCCATATGGGCGCCGGTCGTGTCGGAGGTGTACCAATCCAGCCAATTCAACACTTCCATGGTCTTGGGGTCTTTGATGAGGCCGCATTTTGCCAGTACGTGGCACAGGCGGGCGGAGGCGGTGATTTTCTCGTCTTTTTCAACAATGATCTTTACATCGCCGTTTTCCAGTGTTTCCACCTTGGTGTGATCGTAGAATTTGGTGGCCCACTGAGCAACCACGGGATCTACACCGCTTAATACCGCATAAGCCTCCTTGGAGGGTACGCTGACAGTGGCATCACACCAGTCGTCATCGCTCACGCCGGACCAGATATCCTTGAGGTTGCTGTCTTCCAGTTTGGCGGACTCCAGCCCGTAACGGGAATTCCCGGATTCGGAAATGCAGACCGGATATTTGGCATCCGGCACCAGGTAGATTTTGGAGTGTTTTTCCCGTTTGAGGAATTCCGGCATATCTCTCATGCCGATTTCTTCGTTAAGCCCATAAACCAGCATCACATTGTTTTTGAGTTTGATATTGTGTTCTTTTAAGTACCGCATGGCGTACAGCGCCATAATCCCGCAGGATTTGTTGTCACAGCTACCGCGGGCAAAGAGATATTTGCCATCTTCCGAGAGGATCGGATCAAAGGGATCGTGAGTCCAGCCGCCCGCGTCGTTTGCCAAATTGCACATATTCTCCGGTACAATATCCATATGGGCTACAATGCCGATAGAATCATTGTCCGGATTATCCCCGTAGACGGCGCTGCCGCAGAAGTTGTCATAGTTGCGGGTCTCAAAGCCGTAAGCGGAGGACATTTCCAGTGCTTTATCCAGCATATCGCGGCAGGCCTGACCAAAAGGAGCATTGGTACAATCCAATTGGTTGTGGCTGATGCTGCGGATACGGCAGACGTCTGAAATATCCTTTACAAATTCGTCGCGGTGTGCTTCCGCCCATTGGGCCACATCGTCGCACAGTTTTTTCCAATCCATGATTCACATTCATCCTTTCGATAATCGGTTGATTGCCTATGAAGCAGAACAGAGATGTCCTATGTCGTTCTAATATAGAATATCATAATCCATCAGGATCGTCAATGCTTTTGCTGGAAATTGCAAAATATTGACAGGAAAAAGCAAAGAAAAGAAGGCCCCTTCTTTTCGATGGGACCTTCGCAAAATTTTAGTAAGAAAGCTGACGGTAATATCTTCTGATGGCCAGCGGATGCTTGCCGGCGTCTTCCTGATACGCTTCGATCCGGCTGGTAAAGCAGTGCATGACCAGCGGAGAGAACAGACCGCGGAATTTGGGATCTACGTTCGGCAGCGGCAGAGAAGCGGTGTCGAATTTGTAGATGTTGTTGCAGATGGTTTTAAGGAATTTCTCTACGCGCTCCATCTGCGGGCGGGTTTCGTCCTCGCCGAAGAACAGCAGCACAGTGTCATCCCGCTCAATGACTTCCAGCGTACCGTGGAAGAAGTCGCCGGCGGTGACAGATTTGGTCCGCATCCACTGCATCTCTTCCATGATGCACATTGCATAAGAGTAGGTCGGACCCCACAGGTTGCCGGAGCCGATCAGGTACTGAATTTTGTCATCGCGATGCGCTCTGGCATAGGCTTCGCAGTACTCATCTGCCTGTTTTTCTGCAAAGGGCAGAACATCTACCAGGTTGGAAAGGTTCTTGACCATCTCATCGTACTCCGGATAATCGCCCTTATTGTAAGCAAAGCGCAGCAGCATCATGTAGAAAATCAGATCCCCATAACCCTGAATAGAGTAATCGGCCAGCTCGACCAGAGGGGTGTTGGGCGCGCCAACAACCGAGATCACGCGGGCGCCAATCTTTTTGGCAGTTTCCACCGTCTCCACAACCTCTTTGGTGTTGCCGGTAGCGGAGGTAACGATCAAAACGGAATCTTTGCTGAATTTTTTATTGCCTTCGGTATTAAAGTCTGCCGCATGCTCTACGTAAAAGGGGAAGGAGGCAATCGGTTTTAAAGTTGCTTCATAGCTCCAGGCCTGAGTCAAAGTACCGCCAACGCCAACAAAGAAGATGTTGGAAAAACCGTCGGCACAGATTTTGTCGACAACAGCAATGATGTCGTCTTTTTTCTCCATCGCTTTTTTGTTCCAAGCAAGGGATTTTTCAGGATCATAATTTAACAGGGTAGCCATGGAAAGTCCTCCTATTTCATTTTGGAAAAAGGCGCCGGAAAATCCACGGCGCCTTTTGCGTTTGATATGGTTCCGATGCAGAAAAAGAGATTAATAATCCAGTTTTCTGTAGTATCTTCTGATGGGCATCGGATGTTTGCCGTACTCTTCCAGATATACGCCGATTCTGCCGGTAATGCCGCCCAGAACGATCGGAGAGAACAGGCCGCGGAATTTTTTGTCAATGCCGGGCAGTTCGTATTTTGCAGTGTCAAATACGGTTACATTTTTGCAGATGGTGTGCAGGAATTTCTCAGCACGCTCCATCTGGGGACGGGTAGCGTCTTCGCCGTAGAACAGGATTACGCTGTCGTCACGGCCGATTACTTCCAAGGTGCCGTGGAAGAAGTCGCCTGCGGTGACAGATTTGGTCCGCATCCACTGCATCTCTTCCATGATGCACATTGCATAGGAGTAGGTCGGGCCCCACATGTTACCGGAACCGATCAGATACTGAATCGCGTCGTCACGATGGATTCTCGCAAATTCCTCAGCGTCTTTCTCAGCCGCTTCTGCAACGGTAGGCATCAATTCAGGCAGTTTCTCCAGGTTTGCATACATTTCGTCGAATTCAGGATATTCGCCGTTGTTATGTACCAGACGCAGGAAGAAGGTGTAGTAACGGTAGTAGCTGCCGCCGGGGATGTAGTAATCCGCTTTTTCAGCAAGAGGAGTTCCGGGGGTGTCTACAAAACCAACAACGCGAGCGCCAACCGCTTTCGCTTTGTCAACCGCTTCCACAACCTCTTTGGTGTCGCCGGTGGAGGAGCTTACGACTACAATGGAATCTTTGGTGAATTTTTTATTGCCCAGAGTGTTGAAATCAGCGGCATGCTCTGCATGATACTCCAGGGTGGTCAGAGGTTTCAGCGTTTCCTGAATGGACCAGGCATAGGTGATGGTGCCGCCAACGCCGATGAAGAAGATGTTAGAGAACCCTTCCTGGCTCAGCTTGTCAGCAACCTCGATGATCTCTTTTTTGTTGGCGAGGCAGCCTTTTGCGCGCTCTACCATTTTCGCAGGATCGTACTTTAACATGATAATCCTCCTAAAATAAAATGAAATGATGGACCCGCCGAAGGAGATTCTTCAGCTTTTGTTGTATAAGAGCGGCGTTTGTCACGCCCTCGAACAATTTCATTTTAGCGGATGGAAAGTGGGTTGTCAATAATAAGTTGTATTATAACGTGTTAAATCCGTATGTTTGTATAGATATCCAATTTATTTGTGGATAAATTTCAAATTATGGGTTATTTTGTACAATACAGATGGGCGTAAAAGCAGAAAAAGCAGACGGAATGGGGTAGATTTTCTGTATTTCTTCCGGCTTTGCCCAGATAAAAGGGCAATCGGGCAAAACTTGGTCTGCGCTGATTTTCCAAGCTGTCATATGCCATTCCAAGTGGGTGAAAACATGTACGGCAGGAGAAAGCGGCACTGGTTCCCCGGCAGGACGAACCCAGCGGTTCAGATAGGCGGCAGCCTGTTCGCGGTTGAGGGGCTCCGCCGTATTGGGAAATTCCCAAAGTCCGGCAAGCAGTCCCTTTTCCGGACGCTGATTCAGCGCCCAACGGCCCTGATTTTCCACCAAAAAAACGGTCATTTTGAGGATTTTTCGCGGTTTTTTCGGGCTTTTCAGCGGGAAAAGCATCTGATTTTGGTCTTGAAACGCGCGGCAGCAGCCCGAGATGGGACAAGATTGGCACAGAGGGGTTCCGTTGGGCAGGCAGACAGTGGCGCCCAGTTCCATCAGGGCCTGATTGTATTCTCCCGGCGCGTCCGGCGGAATCAGGGCGGCAGCAAGCGCGGTCAGTTCCTTTTTTACCGCTGGCGCCGCAATATCTTCCTCCAGCGCCAGCAACCGGGAAAAAACACGAAGAACATTGCCGTCCACCGCCGGAACCGGCAGCCCCAAAGCGATGGAACAGACTGCCCCCGCAGTATAGGGCCCTACCCCAGGCAAAGCGAGCCAATCGTCGTAGCCGGTAGGACAGCATCCGTCAAAACGATCGCAGATGATACGGGCGGCCCTTTGCAGATTGCGGGCGCGGGAATAATATCCCAATCCTTCCCAGGCTTTTAGCAGCTGTTCCTCCGGCGCCTGGGCCAGCGCGGCCACATCTGGAAAAAGCGACAGAAATCGGTGATAATAGGGAATCACTGCCTGGACGCGGGTTTGCTGGAGCATAATCTCTGAAATCCAAACCTGATAGGGCGTTGGGTTTTGCCGCCAGGGAAGATCCCGATGCCCCGCCTGATACCATTTCAGCAAAGGGAGGACCGTGGGCGAGAGGGCGGTATAAAAATCCATTTTATCCATATCTAATACCTTTCTTTTGTGGGGAAATAGGGCCTGTTTTCGGCTGGTACCAGTGTAGCGGAAAAAGGCGAAAAAGGCAAGACATCAAAAATGGACAAGGACAGGGGTACCTGCGGGGAGAAATACGGCGAAAAAAAACGGCGGGGAAACCAGGACGGCGGGATTTATTTTTTCCCTCCAAGCCGATAAAAAAGAGGAAAGATGCGGTGAAAGAGTTTGTGATAAGAAGAGATGCACGGGAAAAAGGCGAAAAGCGGAATTTTGCGGTCAAGCGGGTGTTTTTATTTTTGACAAAGTAGGAATCGGGAGGCAGCTCTGTCTCGAAACGGGCAGGACTTCAAATCAAAAAAGAGGGCCGAAGCCCTCTTTTTTGTGGTTCCGGCCGCAGAAAGGGACCAGCATTTAAAAGTTTTTGATGATATCAGCGTTCAACCGCTTGATGATTTCCACCGCCAGCTTGACACTGTTTTCAAAATCGCACAGGGATGCATAACAATGATGGGTATGGATATACCGAACCGGCAGACCGATGACAATAACCGGCACCCCCAGCCCGGACAGATGGATCGGCGCGCCATTGGTGGAGCCGCCGGTGCGGACCGCCTGCTGTACCGGAATGCCCAGCTTTTCGCCAAGGTCGATGGCGTAGCGGATAAAACGAGGATTGGTAATCATTTTTGCGTCAATGTGACGCAGCATCGGGCCGCGGCCCAGCGCGGTCTGGATCAGATAATCAGGCGTAAAGGTATCGTCCGCAGGGGAGCCTTCAAACACGATGGCGATATCCGGCTTTACTGTTTGGGCGGCCACCTGCGCGCCGCGGGTTCCCACTTCCTCCTGGGTGCTGAATACGCCGACCACATCCACATCCAGGATTTGCCCTTTCAATTCTTTCAGCGTTTCGATCACACAGGCACAGCCGAGCCGGCAGTCGAACGCTTTGCCGAGCATAACGCCGTTTTTCTCGTTATATTCCATGGTGACATCCGGAACAACCGGAGCGCCTACGCGGATTTTGAAATCCTTGACCACTTCTTCGGCGCTGGTGGCGCCCACATCGATTACCATGGCGGAGAGCGGCAGGTTTTTCCCCTTTTCTTCCGCTGTCATAAAATGCGGCGGTTTACTGGCCACCACACCAGAAATATATTCCCCGTCGGCGTTGCGAACCTTGACTTTGTGGGCGGGAACATTGTTTTCCACCCATCCGCCCAGAGGGATAAACTGCAGGGTACCATTGGGCTTGATCGCCTGCACCATAAAGCCTACCTCATCGCTGTGGCCGTCCAGGAGAATGACCGGCTTATCTCCAGTATTTTCATTGCGATAGAAAAACAGGTCCCGGATGCAGTTTTCTTCGATTCGGGCCAACCCTTCGCCGTATTTGCGGCCTACCAGCAGCACGTCGTCTTCAAATCCGGACGCGCCGTATGCGTTGGAAAGTTCTTCGATCATTTTCAATGACGTTTGTTGATCCATAGCTCATACCCCGCTTTTTCGATTGATATTAGCTTTATTTTAACATGTTTTGGAAAAAAATACAAGCAAGCGGCCGGGCAGAATTTCTGCCCGGCAGAAGACAAGCCGTGTTAACAAAGGGACAGACGATATCGATGGGAAGAATGATACCGGCGGCATAAAATCTGACGCTCAGACCGGCGGCGATGAGAGTGACCGTTTGCCGGAAAGCGGCATAAAATGCAATAGACTTTTTTAAGTCGTATTTTTCAAGAAGAAAGGAGCGCGAATCAATTGGAAAGATGTGCAACGACAGGTGCTGCCGCCAACTATGCCGGCAGATACACCGACTTTGTACCGACCGGTTGCTGCGGCGAATCATCTTACACCGCACGAAATGCCTGTGCAGATCCTTACGCCGCTTATCGTCGCGCAAATGCCGCTGAAAATGTGAACTATCAGCGCACCACCGTCGCGGAACGAACGGCCCGCGATTGCGACTGCGATTTGAGTGCTGCCGAACAGCTGCCGGTAACCATGGGATATGTACCGGTTCAGGACTGGTGCAACACCTATGATACCCAGACCGCGCTGTGCCGGGGAAGTTTGTTCCCGGAGCTGTATAAACCTTTTTGGGGAAGCCGAGGTGACTGCCATGTCCGGTAACGAGAGAAGATGTATTTTAAACCGTGTGCAGCAAGCGGGGTTCGCCGTAGACGAGGCGGTTTTATATCTGGACACCCATCCGTGCGACAGCAACGCTTTGGCGTTTTATCAGAAAGCGCGGGACGAACAGAAACGGGCAGTCTGCGAATACAACGCCAAAATCGGGCCGCTGACCAACGATCTGGTAGAACCGGCAAACCGCTGGTCCTGGACCGATTGCCCCTGGCCTTGGGAAAAGGAGGCGAACTACTAAATGTGGAATTATGAAAACCGTTTGCAGTTCCCTGTGAAAATCGACTGTACCAGCCCTGCGGCGGCAAAGGTGATCATCACCCAGCTGGGCGGGCCAGACGGAGAGACGGCTGCCGCAATGCGGTACCTGAACCAGCGCTATGCAATGCCCAACCGGCATGTAGCCGGCCTGCTGACCGATATCGGTACGGAAGAACTGGCGCACATGGAAATGATTGCGGCGATTGTTCGCCAGCTGACTCGGAATATGACGATGGAGGACGTGAAGAAAGCGGGGTTTGACACCTACTTTGTGGATCACACCGGCGGTATTTGGCCGCAGGCGGCATCCGGGATGCCTTTCTCCTCTATGGTCTTCCAATCCAAAGGCGATGCGATTACTGATCTGTTTGAAGATCTGGCAGCAGAGCAGAAAGCTCGTACAACCTATGACAATATCCTGCGTTTGGTGGATATTCCCGACGTGCGGGAGCCGATTAAATTTTTGCGCCAGCGGGAGGTTACCCACTTCCAGCGTTTCGGCGAGGCGCTGCGGATGATTCAAGAGGACATGGATTGCAAGAACTTCTATGCCATGAACCCGAGCTTTGATAATCCAAACAAATAATCTTTCTGCCGCTTTTGTGAAACACACGCTGGACGGCAGATGAGCCATAAGTTGTAACATGAAAAAGCTTCATGATCAGGGGACACCTGTCATGAAGCTTTTGTTATGAAAGGTAATGATCTTTTTAGACCAATGCCCACAGCACCGGAAAACCGGCCGCTGCCAGTCCGCCGGCGGCAGTGTTAAGAGCGCAGAGCCTGTGCGGCAGCTTCTTTCTCAAATTGCTTGGTATACAATGAGAAATAATACCCCTTTTTATGCAGGAGTTCCTCGTGGGAGCCGCTCTCGATGATTTTGCCGTCTTTCACCACCAGAATCACGTCGGCATGGCGGATGGTGGACAGACGGTGGGCAATTAAAAAGGAGGTACGCCCTTTTAGCAGATGCGAAATGGCGTTTTGAATCAACTGTTCGGTTTGGGTATCGATAGAAGAAGTGGCTTCATCCAGCACAAAAATGGCGGGATCTGCCAGCACTGCCCTGGCAAAGGAAATCAGCTGCTTTTCACCGGTGGAGAGCCGGTCGCCCCCTTCGCCCACATCGGAGTCATAGCCGTTTTCCAGTTTTTCGACCACGGTATCCGCCGAAACCGCTTTGGCTGCCGCTTCGATTTCCGCATCGGTGGAGTTTAACCGGCCATATCGAATATTTTCTTTGATACTGCCGGAAAACAAATGGGGGTTTTGCAGCACGTAACCGATATTACTGTGCAGCCACAGCTGGGACCGCTCCCGGTAATCCCGGCCATCAATGAGGATGGTGCCTTCCGTTGGCTCGAAAAACCGGCAGGCCAGGTTGACCAGGGTGGATTTTCCCGCACCGGTCTCGCCCACAATAGCGACCGTCGTGCCGGCGGGGATCTTCAGATTGAAGTGTTCCAGAATGTTTTCGTTTCCATCCGGATAGCGGAACGTCACATCCCGAAATTCGATGTCGCCGCGGATCGGCTCCCAATTTTCGGTTTTTCCCACAAAGTTGTCTCCGTACTTTTCCACCACGTCGGGAGCATCCTCAATAGCGGGCACCTCTTCCAAAAGGCCGCAGACCCGCTCGATATTGGCCTGGGCAGAGATGATGTCCGCCAGGATACGGGCAATCTGCTGAATGGGCTCAAAAATGCCCACCGCGTAGGAAGTAAATGCGGACAGGGTACCGATTTCCATCAGTCCCTGCATGGAAAGATAGCCGCCGCGGGTCAGCACCAGCGCGGTTGCCACCGAGCTTAAAAACATGATGGAAGGAATATAGACGGCGCTGAGCATCTGGGTTTTAATCGATGCCTGGCGCATATCCGCTGTCAGAGCTTTAAAATCCCGGATATTATGTTCCTCGATGACCAGCGTTTTGGAAGTGCGGGCACCGGAAATCCCCTCGTTGAAAGCGCCGGTAATCTGCGAATTGATCCGGCGGGTTTTTCGGTTCCAATGGAGGATTTTGTTCTGAAAATAAACGGTTAAAACCGCAATCAGCGGGACGATGAGCATAACCAGCAGGGCCAGTTTCCAGTTGAGCATCAACATGGAGATAAAGACACCAAGCACGTATACGAGGCTCCACATGACATCCATCAGCCCCCAGGCGAGCATACCGGAAATACGGCCGCTATCGCTCATGACCCTGGCGATGAGGTAACCGATGGGAGTGACGTTATAAAAGGAAAAAGAGAGCTTTTGCAGATGAACGAAGCAAGCGCGCTTCATATCCCGGTTGGTTTTCATTTCAATAAACATGGACTGGCGGGTAGAAATGATGACCACCACGGTTTGAAACACAATGGCGGCTGCGTAGAGCAGTGTGAACCAGCCGATGCCCTCCAGTGTGCCGCCGCCGATATAATGGTCGATGGTATAGCGCTGGAACAGCGGCATGGAAATATCGATCAGGGCCATAACGATATTGAGAACAATGACAATGCAAAGGTTGACATAATAAGGGCGAAGGAAGGGAAGCATTTTCTTCCACACCGTCAAATCAAATGGCTTATTGTATTCCTGTTCCTGGAAAACAGCCATGGGTTACACCTCCTGAGCCAGCAGCGCCTGGTCCTCCTGGGCTGTCTGGATATTGTAGATGTCCCGGTAGATGCCGGGCTGGCTTATCAGCTCCTGATGAGTGCCCATCTGGGCGATTTGGCCGTTTGAAAGGACCAGGATACAGTCGGCCTTCATCAGGGTCGTAATGCGATGAGAAATGAGTATGACGGTGGAACCGCCCAGGTTTTGATCCAACGCGTCGCGGATTTTAGCGTCGGTTTCTGCGTCCACCGCCGACAGGGAATCGTCAAAAATCATAATGGGCGCCCGCTGCATCAGCATACGGGCGATGGCTACCCGCTGCTTCTGTCCGCCGGACAGGGTTACGCCGCGTTCCCCCACGATGGTATCGTAGCCGCCGGAAAAGCCCATGATAGCATCGTCTACACTGGCAATGCGGGAAGCGTGACGGATTTCCTCCATGTCCGCGCCGGGCCGGGCGGCGCTGATGTTTTCCCGAATGGTCCGGGAAAACAGGAACGGTTCCTGCAGGACCATGCCGATATTTTCCCGCAGATAGCTCAGACGGATGGCGCGGATATCAACACCGCCGATGGAGATGGTTCCGCCGGCTTTGGGCAGTTCGTACAGTCGGTCCAAAAGGTGCATCAGGGTAGATTTCCCGGATCCGGTGCCGCCCAGGATGGCAAAGGTGGAGCCGGCCTTGATGGTGAAATGGATATCTTTGAGAATCGGCATCAGCCCTTCGTAGGCAAAATTGACGTGGTCAAACACGATGTCTCCATGGAGGTCGGGAGTCAGCCCGGCAGGATCGTCCTGCTCCTCCTCTTCCTCCAGAATGTAATTGATACGGTCGATGGAGACACCGGCCTTGCTCATTTCGGACAGCACCCGCCCAAGGCTGCGGATAGGCCAGACCAGAGTGGCGTTATAGGAAATAAAGGCCATAAAAGTACCTACCGAAATATTGCCGTTTACCGCTTCGACGGTGCCTAACACCAGGATGGTCATGATCTGAAGGCCGGTAAACAGGTCACCGAACCCCCAGTACATGCCCATGACGTAGCTTAGGCGAATCCACATATCGGCAAACCTGTTGTTTTTTTTGTCGAACCGGTCGATTTCATACTTTTCCCGGCCAAAGGCGCGGATGACACGCACGCCGGTCAGATTTTCCTGCACGGCGGCGGAGAGCTGACCCTCCGCTTCGTCCGCCTTGCGAAACCGGTCGGAGATTTTGGAATAAAAAATAAAGGAATAGGTGACGACCACTGGGACAAAGGCCAGCGCCACCCAGGTGAGTTTGGCATCCATGGAAAACATCAGGCTCATGGCAAAAACAATCAAAAAGACAATGCGTACAATTTCCAGCATCTGGCCGGAAACAAAATTGCGTACAACCTCCACGTCAGAGGTACAGCGCTGGATGACATCACCGGTCTGATTTTTGACATGCCAGTTGTAGGGGAGCTTTTGAATGTGAGAGAAAAGCTGTTCCCGAATGCGTTTGGTGAATCCTTCCGCGCCTTTGGCGGTGAAAGTGCGGCTGAAAAAGGTACAAATACCCGCACATAGGGCAATCAGCAGGATCGCCAGCACCACTACCCACAGATGGCTGCGGATATATTCCCGGCCGCCGATCTGGTCGATGAGCGTGAGCACTGGCTGCGGCAGGCTGAATGGCTCTGTACCGATGATGGAATCCACCATGGCGCGGATCACCTGCGGGGTCAGGGAATTGAATACGGTATACAACATGGATGTAATGACTGCAAGGAAAAAATATAAATAGGAACCTTTCAAAAAACGCATAATCATGCTTTTTCGGTCGGTCTTTTTTGGTTTCAAATGAATCCCTCCTTTTGGGGTTTGAAAAAGGTGAATCCGGAAAAAAGCCGGTGTCCGACACCGGCAAACCGTCTTGGCAATGGGCTGTATGGCAAAGACGGGGCGCCAACTCATGTTTCAGTATAAAGTATGGAGTAAGTCTAAGGTCAATAAGAATTGTAAAATTTGTAAAAAGTAGCGAGGGAAAAACGTTGATATTTGGACAAATCAAAAACAGCGAGATCCGATTCCAAGAAAAAACCCCTGGAAGCGATGCTCCCAGGGGGATAGCAGCTGGAAAATGCTGCGGTCTGGCGGAAATAAACGGATAATTTTTATTTAGCGTGAATGTTAATATACTCGGCACGCAGCTTGGAATACATGATTTTTTGGCTGCTGTAAAGACCATAGTAGCCAGACAGCATAAAGCTGACGCCGCAGGCGATGGCGAACAGGATCAGACCCTGTGCACCGAACAGCTCAATGCTTAATATTATGGAAGCAATGGGGCTGTTGACCACGCCGCAGAACAGGGCGATCAACCCGACTGCCGCGGCAAAGCCCGGGTCAAGCCCCAAAAGAGATCCGGCGACACAGCCAAAGGTAGAACCGATAAAAAAGGTGGGGACAATTTCACCGCCTTTGAATCCCGCGCCAATGGTAACGGCAGTAAAAAGAATTTTCAGCGCAAAAGCTTCGGGCCGGGCGCTGCCGCCGATGGCTGCCGTGATGACATCCATTCCGGCGCCGTTATAAGCGTTGGTACCCAGCAGAAGGGTCAGCAGGATGATGGCGGCGCCTCCGCAGAAGGCTCGCAGATAACCGTTTGGAATCCATTTTTGCAGATAGTGATGGGTTTTGTGCATAGCCAGGCAAAATACAATGGAAAGCAAAGCGCACAGAGCGGACAGGCCGATTACCTGGAAAATGCTCCCGATGGTGGGAGATGGTACATGGGTCAGGGAGAAACGAACCGGTTCGGCGCCAAAGAATACCGACACGCCATAGGCAGTCAGGGAGGAAATGATGCAGGGCACCAGGCCGGCGTAATAAATCACACCAATGCTGATAACCTCCATGGCGAAAAAGGTAGCGGTCAAGGGAGTTCCGAACAATGCGGCAAAAACAGCGCTCATACCGCACATGATGAGGATATGCTGGTCCTTTTCATCCAGACGGAACAGCCCGCCGATCTGTGAGCCAATGGTGCCGCCCAGCTGCAGAGCAGCGCCTTCGCGCCCGGCAGAGCCGCCGCACAGATGGGTGATAACGGTGCTGATGAAAATAAGCGGGGCCAGGGCCAGCGGAACTTTTTTCTCGCTTCGGATGGCATCCAGAATCTGGTTGGTGCCAAAGTTTTCCGGCGTTTTGAAAAGGTGATACAAGCCGACAATCACCAAACCGCCGACAGGCAGCAGGTACAAAATCCAGCTGTGGGCGATGCGGACGGCAGTGGCGTATTCCACCGCTTTGTGAAACAGGGTGCCTACACCGCCGCCTACCAATCCGGTCAGTGCGGCCAATAGCCCCCAACGGACAAACGCAACAACATAGCGCTCGGCGGAGCGCAGTTTTTCCATATAAGTTTTTCTTTCCATAACACACGCTTCCTCAACGATCATTTGCCGCCGGAAAACAGCGGCACTATCCGTCATTATAACACCGCAGACGGCTGGGAAACAGCGGCGATTTGCATAAGCTTTTCGGGGAAAATCGAAAAACTTCCGTGAAAAAACGAAATGGACGGCAAAAAAGGCTGCTTCTTTTTTGAAACAGCCTTTTTTCAATATGCTACATATGCTCTACCGTTTCGATGCCCAGCAGATCCAGGTGATTGCAAAGCACCTGACGCACCAGGGAGATCAGGGCAAGCCAACTTTGCTTTTTCGCCTCGTCCGGTTCGTCGATAATCCGGTTATCATGGTAGAATTTGGAGAAGGAATTGGCCAGCTGATAAGCGTCTTCACACAGGTAGTTGGGCGCTTTCTCTGCCAGGGTTCTTTGGAACACATCGCCGCCCATGAGGATTTTCAAAAGCAGTTCCCGTTCGGAATCGGTATAAACACCGGTGAGCAGAAGCGGCTGGTCTGCCGGAACGCCTGCCTTTTTCAAGATGGAGTTAATGCGGGTAATGGTATAGAGCAGATAAGGGCCGGTTTTCCCCTCAAAGGAAAAGAATTTACTCAGGTCGAACACATAGTCCTTGGCGCGTTGGTTGATCAGGTCGCCAAACTTGATGGCGGCGACACCGACTTTCAAGGCGATATCCTGATAATCCGCCTCGTCCACAAAGCTGGATGCTTCCAGCTTTTCCTGCGCGCCGGCGGTGACGGTGGCAATCATATCCTCCAGTTTCATGATACCGCCTTCCCGGGTTTTATAAGGTTTGCCATCTGCCCCATTCATCGTACCGAAACCGAGAAATTCAAATTCTGTTTGAGGAGGAACCAGGCCTGCCTTTTTTGCGCAGCGGAACACCTGGGTGAAATGCAGACCCTGACGGTTATCGACTACATACCAGATTTTATCTGGATGGAAATCCTCTTCCCGCTGGATGATGGTGGCAAGGTCGGTGGTAGCGTAAATGCTGGAATGATCGGATTTACGAACGATAACCGGCGGCATGGGTGCCTTATCCTCCGGTTCGGCTACCTCAACGATCAAGGCGCCGTCGCTTTCCACCAACAGATTTTTTTCGGCCAGAATATCCATCAGACGTGGAATATACCGGTTGGCATCGCTTTCGCCGTACCACAGATCGAAAGTGACGCCCAACTTTTCATAGTTGCCTTTCATATCCGCGATAGAGGCGCGCAGAATCTCTTTCCATAAAGCAATATATCCGGGACGTCCATTTTGCAGCTCATAAGTGGCCTGGTGGGCTTTTTGAGCGTAGGCTTCATCAGTTTTGCTTTTTTTACTGGCAAAGGGGTACACTTCGTTGAGCTCAGCGGCCTGCAAAGGCTCGACCTGATCGGCAGCAGGGTCAAAATCCGCCGCAAAGCAGCGCCAATGGGGATAACGCGCCTGCAGTTCGGTAATGACAAGGCCGATTTGCAGGCCCCAGTCGCCCAAATGAATGTCGCCGATAACCTTATGACCGGCAGCCCGGGCAATCCGTTTGATGGATTCACCGATGATAGCAGAACGCAGATGCCCGATATGCAGCGGTTTGGCTACGTTGGGGCCGCCGTAATCCAGCACGATGGTAGCAGGCTGCTCTGCCTGCGGAACACCGAGATGCGGGTCGCAGGCAATTGCGTTGGCCTGTTCCAGCAAATAACTGTCGTTCAAGGTCAGATTTAAAAATCCGGGTTTGGCTACCTCCACTTTGGAGAAAATGCCGTCGCTCTTTAACACTTCCGCCACCTGCTCGGCGACGATAAACGGCGCTTTGTGATACTGTTTGGCAGCGGCAAAGGCGCCGTTGCACTGAAACTGGCACAGATCCAACCGGTCAGATGCGGTAACGGCGCCAAGACTGGAATCATATCCGGCGATTTCGAATGCCTGGGAAACTATTTCGCTTAAAGTTTGGGTAATCGCTTTCATATCGTTAAAATCCTTTCCGTGATGAATGGCAAGCCGTGCGCCGCATTAGACGCCGCTCTTTTTTCGATGTTTTTCTTTTACGAACTGCGCAAAGTCCAAAACTTCCTGCAGCATTTCTTCGGTGATTTTATCGTCGCCTTCAAACAAGGCGAATTTCAGATCGTCCCGGCTGATGGAAGACGCTGCGGCGGGGTCTGCGCCGAACAGGTCGTTTGCTGTGATCGACAGCGTATCGCACAGCTTTCGGATGGTCTCGGTATCCGGTTCATTCTGACCGGTTTCCCAATTGCTGACCGAGTTGTGCTTTGCGCCGACAAGATTTGCCAGCTGGCGCTGCGTCAGGCCGCATCGCTTTCGGGCTTTTTTCAGGTTCTCGCCAAAGAATGACATAGAAATCACCTCTATGACAGAATAGCAGAAAGGAAAATAAATGTAAAGATTAATTTCAATAAAATTGAAAAAACTATTGATTTTTCTAAAAATACGGAATATAATAAAACTCAATAAGAAACATATGTTCTTTAACGGGGAATAAAATAGCCGGACAGCGTCCGGCCTAAAAGTGAAGGAGAAAAAATCATTATGTCCCAAAGCGGCGATATTGCCCATCCAGCCAGGCACGTATCTCGGCCAGGCCGCCGGGCGAAAGGGGAAAAGAGGCACAGTCCAGTATTTGGGCCAGTTCGAAACAAACATCCTGGTTCCAGACCTGAACCTCCAGCGTTTCTTGCACGGGTTTGATCAGATAACGCAGCTGCCCGGCGCTGCCGGTATAGGTGTTTCGATTGGAAAAAAAGTCAAAGGGACGAAGTGGAAAAAGAGTATCCATAGAATTCTCCTTATCAAATCAAAAAATACGGTTTTATTTTACACCCATTGAACGAAAAAAGCGAGCTTTTTATGCGCGGCAGGAAAGGGGCCATATCGATGAAGCGCTGCAAAAATTGTTACTACCGGCGGGAACTGTTTGGATTTCCGGATTTTCCGGCCTGTCATTTTGCGATTGAAGAAGGGAGACTGCGAAATTGTGAGCCGGATGGCTGCATTCATTTTCGGCCCAAACGGAAAAGAGGGGCTAAAAGCGCTGCTGAGCGGGCGGCAGAAGCAATATGCCAAAAATAGGAAGGAGAGAGGCCTTTTGAATTCTGAGAAGCAAGAAGAGAAAAAACAAAAAGCAAAAACAAATCGAAATGTCACAGGACAGACGGAAAAAGGCTGCCAGCTGGGGCAGCGGTTGTAGATTTTGCTGGAGATGCCGCTGACTGATCCGCAGGAGAAAGAAATTTTAAAAAGCGCCGGTCTGCCCGTTCGGTACCGGGATCATTTGCAGCTGATTGCCTGGAACCTGTATCAGAAAGCGCTGAGCGGAGACATGGCAGCAATCCGGGAACTGCGCGGCATTTTGGAGGAGGGAGAGGCGGCAAAGAGAAAAAATCGAAAGGCTGAGGCCTGCTGGCCGGACACGCCGCCGGTTGTCATTATTGATGATGTGCGGTGAACTGCAGGAAAAAAGCCGGACAAAGCCCCATCCGGAAGAACAGACAGAAACCGGCGTTTCCCTGCGGAGACTGATTGCCTCCGCTTTTACCGGGCTTCACCGGAAGATATTGGAGCAGGGCGGGGAATATGTGCTGAAAGGCGGGCGGGGGTCGGGAAAATCCAGCTTTGTGTCGGTGGAGTTGTGGCTGACGCTGCTGCGGCATCCCAACATGCACGCGGTGGTTTTAAGACGGGTAGGAAACACGCTGCGCTCGTCGGTATTTACCCAGCTGCAGTGGGCGGCGGGCGCGTTGGGAATTGAGCAGATGTGCCGGTTTACACTATCCCCCATGGAGGCGGTATATGAACCGACCGGCCAGAAAATCCTGTTTTTCGGAATGGACGACCCAGGAAAGTTAAAATCCTTAAAAGTCCCGTTTGGATATCCGGGGGTGCTTTGGTTTGAGGAGCTGGATCAGTTTGAAGAAGAACAGGTACGCAGCACGGAACAATCGGTACTGCGGGGGCAGGGACCTTTTTACTGTTTTAAAAGCTTCAATCCGCCGCCGCTGGAGCAGCACTGGGTCAACCGTTGGACCAGAACGCCGCGGCCGGGACGGCAGGTTCATCATTCGGATTACACTCAGATGCCGGCAAGCTGGCTGGGAGAGAAATTTTTGGATGACGCCCGGTTTTTGAAGCAGGAAAACCCCCGGGCATACCGGCAGGAATATCTGGGTATTCCGGCGGGACTGGGGGACAGTGTATTCGACAATATTGCCGCGGAGCCGATCAAAGACCGGGAGATCCGGCGGTTTGACCGCATTATGGCCGGGGTGGACTGGGGATTTTATCCTGATCCGTGGGCATTTAACCGAATCCATTATGACGCGGCGCGCCAGACGCTTTACATTTTCTGCGAGTTGACCTGCTATAAAACAGTGAATCGGGAAACGGCGCAGAAAATCAAGAATTTGGGGGTGGGGCCGAAAGAACAGATCACCGCTGATTCAGCAGAACCCAAAAGTGTGGAGGATTATCGGGAGCAAGGGCTTTTTTGCCGTGGTGCGGTCAAGGGGCCGGGGAGTTTGGGGTATTCTTTCCACTGGCTGCAGGGACTGCGGCGCATTGTCATTGACCCGGATCGATGTCCGGACACATTGAAGGAGTTTTTAGAATACCGGTACGAAAGGGGCAAGGATGGAAAGGTCCTGCCAGGGTATCCGGATCGAAACAACCACCATATCGACGCGGTGCGTTATGCTACTGAGCCGGTTTGGGGAAGAAGGGGGAATCAGTAATCCACATGTGGGGAGAATGGATGGAACGAGTTCAGGCTGCGGCGGCCGGATCGCTGTCGGAGACGGAACAAACGCTGGGAGAACAGGTCCTCTGCTCGCGGCAGATGGAGGAAGCGATTGATCTGTGGAGGCGCGTTTACGAGAACGACGCGCCATGGCTGGAAGGCGGACGGGTAAAAGGAATGAACCTTTTGCCGGCGATCTGCAGCGAAGTGGCGCGGCTGGTTACGCTGGAGTTTGACTGGACGGTGGAGGGCTCCGGCCGGGCGGCGTTTTTGAACCGGCAGATTCAGCCGGTCAGGCAGCGGCTGCGGCAGTGTCTGGAATATGCCGTGGGGAAGGGAGGAATGGTATGGAAACCTTATCTCGCAGACGGGAAAATTCTGGTGGAAATGGTACAGGCTGACGCGTTTTTTCCGCTGGAGGCAGGCCCGGACGGCAAGATTACCAGCGCGGTATTTTTAGAACAGGTTCGTCAAAGAGAAAAGTGGTTTACCCGAATGGAAGAACACCGCATGACACAAGAGGGGGTATTGGTAACCAACCGGGCATTTGTCAGCAACGGCGCGGAGCGGTTGGCGCAGCAGATTCCATTGGAGAGCCTGCGTCAATGGGCAGGGCTGGAGCGGCAGGCACTGCTGCAGGGGCGGACATCGCCGCTGTTTGTTTACCTGAAAATGCCGTTTGGCAATACGGTAGAACCGGAGTGTGTGCTGGGTGCCTCCATTGCGTCACGAGCAATGGAACTTCTGGAAGAAGCAGACCGGCAGTACAGCCGCCTGCTGTGGGAGTATGAGGGAGGCGAGCTGGAAGTGGATGCCGACTCTACCTATCTGACGGGCGGCAGAATGCCGCAGACCACTCGGCGGCTGTTCCGCAGCCTGAACACCGGGGCGGACTTTTACCATGTGTTCAACCCGGATTTTCGGGATGGGAGTCTGCGTGCGGGGCTCAATGAGCTTTTGCGGCGGATTGAGTTTTCCTGCGGTCTGTCTTACGGAATCATCAGCGACCCGGGGCAGAGGGAGATGACTGCCACCGAAATTGTCAGTGCAAAGCAGAGGCTTTTTTCCACTGTGAAGGAAATTCAAAATACACTGGAGCGGGCACTGGAGGAGCTTTTGGACATTATGAACTACTGGGCGGATTTTCTACCCGGCGTTCCGGCAGGCGGATATCGGACCGATTATCGATGGGATGACAGCATTGTGACCGATACCACGGCGGAAAAAGCGCAGTTTTTGCAGGAAATCGCCGCCGGTGTGCGCCAGCCATGGGAATTTCGGGTGCGTTTTCTGGGGGAAACGAAAGAACAGGCCAAAGCGGCGTGCATTGCAGAAACTTCCCCGACAAACGATGGTCTGGACAGTTAAGGGACGGCGCAGTGAGAAAGCCCTTCCGGGGGCTGATCCGGGGCACGGCAGGTGATGGCAACCACCGAAAACGCCTAGCCGGAAAGGAGAAAACATGAAAACAGAAAAATTGAAGGAATGGGGCCTTGATGAAAGGCAAATCGGCATGGTGATGCGGGAAAATGGCCTGGACATTGAGGCGGTAAAAGCAAAATTCTCCGGATACGAAGCGCTTAAAGAGCGGGCCGCGCAGCTGGAAAAAGCGGCGGCATCGGCCGAAGAGGCGCAGAGATGGCGGGAAAAAGCAGAAGAAACCGAGAAAAACTGGAGGCAAAAGTGGGAAAAGCGTGATTTTGAGGAGGCCTTGGGGCGTTCTTTGCGGCAAGCGGGGGCTCGCAGCGAGAGGGCAGTGCGCGCGCTGCTGCGGGAACAGGATCTGTCTTTGGAAAAGGACGGCACCATCAAAGGGCTAAAAGAGCAGCTGTCGGCGATCCGGTGCGAATGCGGCTATTTGTTTGGGCCGGATCAGCCACCGCCCAAAATCATACGCCCCGGAAACCGGGTGAGCGGCGAAGTGGACGATGGGCAGGTGCGGAAAATCATGGGGCTGCCGGCTTTTGCGCAGGGAAAGGATGATTTTTAATGGCAAATACACTGGCAAGATTTAAGAAATATACTGATAAACTGGACGAGGTATACCAGCATGCGTCGGTCACTGCGGTGCTGGATGGAGACGGCTCCCTGGTACAGATGGGCGCCAACGCGGGGGAGATGATTATTCCCAAAATCAGCATGGATGGGCTGGCAGATTACTCCCGCAGCGGCGGTTATGTGGCAGGCGATGTGACACTGACCAACGAAACGGTGAGCTTTAACTATGACCGAGGCCGGGTTTTCACTGTCGACGCGATGGACGACGAGGAAACGGCTGGCGTTGCGTTTGGACGGCTGGCGGGAGAATTTGTACGTACCAAAGTGGCGCCGGAAATGGATGCGTTCCGCTTTGCGGCGTATGCGTCTCACAGCGGCATTGGGAAAAAAGCAGCGGATTTAACCGATGGAGACGGCGCATTGACGGCGTTGATTGAGGGGCAGAACACCATGGATGAGGCGGAAGTGCCGGAGGAGCAGCGGTATCTTTTTATCAGCCCCTCTTTATACAACCTGATCTTGAATGTGGACACCACCAAGTCCAAGGCGGTTCTGGAGAGCTTTCAGAAGGTAGTGAAGGTTCCAAAATCCCGCTTTTATACAAGTATTGTATTAAACGATGGTTCTACTGAAGGGCAGACGGACGGCGGTTTTGCAAAGGGAGAATCGGCCAAGGAAATTAACTTTATGATTATCCACAAACCGGCGCTGCTGCAATATCCCAAGCATACAGTAAATAAGATTATCGCGCCGCAGGACAACCAGACCTCTGACGGATGGAAATTTTTCTACCGCGCTTATGGGTTGGCGGATTTGTATGAAAACAAAGCGGCGGGTGTTTATCTGCACAGCAAAGCCTAAATGGGAGAATGCCCTGCCATTGGGCGAAAGGAGGGATAGAATGCCGGATTTGTGTGATTTTTCTTTTTATCAAGAGCAGTACAAAGGTCATTTGCCGGAACAGGAATTTATCCGCTTTTCTCAGAGGGCGCAGGCCTTTTTAGCTTTTGCGACTAAGGGGAAAAGTGAAGAACTCCCGGCAGCGCAGAATATGAAGATGGCGCTGTGCGCGGTGACGGATGAGATGGCGAAGGAAGCAAAAAACGGGGCGCTGCTGTCGGAAAAAGCGGGAGAATATGCTGTGACCTATCGGGACGGTACCAAGCAGGCGGACTGCTATCGGTCGGCGGCTCTTTATCTGGAGGACGGCGTTCTTTTTCGGGGGTGCGGTCAATGCTGACCAACGGATGTGCTACGCTGTATAACCGCTGGGAGGAGGAAGACGCAGAACAATGTATCAGAACGGTACTGCCGGCGGTGTTTTGGCAGGGAGAGGCACAAGGCGGGTTCACCGGGCGGCGATATAGCAAAAAGGGAAAGGAAGCTCGATACAACGCCTTGATACTGGTCCCGGGAGACCGCTTGCCAGCAGACCGGAGCTATTTGCCGCCCAGGCAATGGCTGGCACTGCCGAAAGAAGAAAAAAAACAGTTTTTTACCTTTCAAATCGGAGATGTGTTGGTGAGGGGCGACTGCCCCTTTATCTGGAGCGAGCAAAATCCATTACGGGAACTGGTTCAGACATACGATCATTTGGCCAGTCTGCGGACCATCCGGAAGGTGGAGAAGCCCGGCGGATTTTCTCACTGGGAGTTGGAGGGAGTTTAAAAGGCGGTGGAAAAAGTTTGAACGATTCAATTTTGGAGAGGCTCAAAACCTTGATCGCCGCCTGCCCGCATCTGGAAAAGGCAAAGGTGTATACGGATTTCGTCCGGGAGGATGAAATTTGCTGCGGTATTTTTCCGGTGGGGGAAAAAAGGCTGTCCGCCGACTGGGCAGGCAACGAACGCTGGCAGTATGACTTTACCATCCAGATGGCCGGATTTGCCTTTCAGGAGCGGGAACGGATGGAAAATGCAGCCACTGCGGAACGGTTCAGCCGGTGGATGAGCGAAAACGGCGCGAAAAAATGGATTCCGGCAGAGCGGGAGCGGATGGAAAGCCTTTGGACAGGGCAGGGACATCTGCTTTATCCGGCACGGGATGGACAGACCTTTGTATATGAGATGGCGGGACGGCTGATCTACTGGCGAAAAAGGACAGACGCTGTGCCGCAGCGACACTGGTTTTTCGCTTTTGAATCAATAGAAGAGCGGTCCTGGCTGGAATGTGCCGAGGGGATCGTGAAAATCGAGGAAAAAGGGATGGAAAACACCTGGTTTTTTGATCTGTCGGGCCGGAAAAGGGGCACAGAGACCGCTGCCGGAGAGATTGTATTTACCGGATGGCTTTGCCCGCAGGATCCATTTCAGAACCGGGCTTTGCGGCAGGATGCACAACAGGCGGTACAGTGGGTTTGCTGCAGCGAAGAGAGCGAAGCGGCAGATGCCGGAGCCGAGGGAGGCCTTTGCTATTTACAGGTGCAGAGGATTTTTGAGACAGAAGATGATTCCTCTAAGATCCGGATCCGGATGCAGCCGCTGACCAGGGAAAAAGGATCCTTTTATCAGGACACGGCGGGAAACAGGGGATTCCTGCCGGAAAAACCCGGCAGTCAGGAGGATTTATTTGGAAGCAGATAAACAGATAAAAGATTTGATGCAGGCCGGAAAAGCTCGGATTGCCGAGAAAAGTCCGGTGAGGACGGCGGTACAGGAGCAGAAGGAAAACCGCCGGCTTTTATATCGGGCCGGCTATACGGGAAGGAGAGGGCATGGCGCAGTATAAGGAAACGGTATATGCCAGAGACAGCTGGGCGGAAAATTACGTAAACGGGGATTTGAGCGGGGTGACCCGAGCGGCGGTGCTGAGTTCACAGGAGAACTTTTCCTTTACTTATGAGAATATGCCTTACTTTCTCTATGCGGCCAGCGAATCTTGGATCCGGGTGCGGTACCCAACCACTTCCCAATACCAAAAGAAAAGGCTGGTGCGGGCACAGCAATACGTCTATGTGACCGGGACAAGCTCCTCATCTTCCGGCAACATCAAATCAGGCCGGTTTGTATTTGGATACGGTGATTTCATTGGTGATTTGTTCGACGTAGGAGTGATAGACTCCCAGTTGGCAGAGCTGGGGGATTTGCCAAAAAATCAGTATGCCCCAATAGGAGATCTGAATCACGGCAACGGGGAACTGTCCACCGGCGTATCCAAGGGGTATCTGGAGATGACGCCAAACGTATGGGCAGGCTGCACGGGGAGTTTGTATACGGGGAACCGGTACACGGCAAAGGCGAGCATGAGCATTCAGTCGCATACGGGGGCGAACCGGCCTTATGTGGTTCTGACTTACGAGGACGTCACGCCGGAAGTAGATCAATGCACGCCCAAGTCTGGCTTTGTAAATGAGAAAGCGGAGAACATATTCCGCTGGCGGTTCGGGGCGAGTAAGACGGCGGTGGCGCAGCCGGTACAGCAGGCGGGGTATCAGTTCCGCTGGCGACAGACGGGACAGAGCGTCTATCAGGAAAGTACGGTGACCAGCGGGGAGCCGAGCCATACCGTTCCGGCGGGGACCTTTCCGGAAAACGGGAGCATTGACTGGTGTGTACGGGTTCAGTCCGACGATGGGATATGGAGCGAATGGTCCGACTGGATGACCCTTACTACGCAGGACAGCCTTTCAAAGCCGTCCGGGCTGCGGCCCGACCTCGGTTATGTGGACGGAAATCTGGCGCAGCAGTTTTCCTGGAAACATGTGATTTCCACCGGGACTGAGCAAAGTGCTTATGAAATACAGTACAAAACTGCCGAGGGGGAATGGACGGCACTGGGGGCGGCAGAAACCGGGGATACCCAGGCGGAAATTTTGCAGGATACACTGCCCTCAGGCAAGCTGTTTTGGCGGGTGAGAACGGCAAACAGCGACGGCGTTTGGGGAGAATGGAGTGAGCCTGCCTCGGTTGTCGTGCAGGCGAGACCGCCGGAGCCGGTAATCAGCCGGATAGACCCGGCACCCCGCATTTTCATCTGCTGGCAGGCGCAGGATCAGCAGGGATATCAGGTACAGATCGGCGACAGGATTTTTCCGGAGCAATACGGTACAGAAAAACAATGGCGCTGTCCAGTTTATCTGGAGGACGGCTGCTATACCGTGAAGGTACGGGTACAAAATGTATTCGGACGATGGTCTTTGTGGGCGGGCGCGCAGGCTGTTATCCAAAACAAAGAGAGCGGAAAAATCTTTCTGACGGGACGGGCAGTAGGATGGGAAATACTGCTTTCCTGGAGCTTTGTAGGAGATTTTGCAGGCTTTCTGATTAAAAAAGACGGAAAGGTAATTGCCGAAACAAAAGAAACGGCATTCTGTGACCGGTTATACTGCACCAAGCACCAGTACGAGATCATCGGGCAGACAAAGAACGGTTATTACGTCAGCAGCGGAGTGCGGGCAGAAATTTTTTCGATGTCTGGCGCAGCAATATCCGGCCTGAGCGGCGGGAAATGGATTCCGTTGCAGGTGAGGCGGGAAGGCGCACCGGCTCACCGGATGGAAAGTACGGCACAAGTGGTGTATCGGTATTATTACGGTTTTCACCTGCCGCAGGCTGAAACGGCGCAGGCTAGAAGCCGGCGGCACCAGTTTGCATTTTCTCTGCCGGATAACCAGTATTTATCTGACCTGCAAGCGCTTGTGGGACAGGAGGTAATCTACAAGGACCAGTGGGGCTGCTGTCTGACCGGAGTGCTGGACGAAATGACGGCAGATATTAAAAAAAGTTCGGATATTTCCTTTTTTGTGACCGAGACAAGACAGGAGGACGAAAATGGGGAATAGCGGTATTCGGGAATTTGCCCTCCGTTATGACATTTTGCGCGGCGGCATAAAGTATGCTGAAGCGAAAGCGGCAGGGCCGGCAGCGGTTTCGATGGATATGCGGCGGAAGATCAAACGACTTTTTAGCGGCGATCTGATATTGCCGGAGGGAATGGACCGACTGGGGGACCGGCTGCGCCCGGTGCTTATTTTGGACAAAGCCGAATACCCCTTGGGGCAATTTATTCTGACCACGGTGAAGGCTGTAAGGGAAGGCGCAAGCTGTTTTTGCCGCTGTGAAGGATACGATCTTTGCTTTTTAGCGCAGAGAACTCGACTGGAACAGAAGCTTTACTTTTCGGCGGGAGAGCGGTATACCGACCGAATCCAGGCGCTGCTGCAACAATGCGGTATCCAGTCGGCAATCGTAGAAGAGTCGGACGAAATGTTTGCCACCGACCGGGAGGACTGGGAGATCGGTACCCCGGTTTTGGACATTGTCAACTGCCTGTTGGACGAGATCAGCTACCGTTCCCTGTGGTTCGATGAAGCGGGGTACGCCCGTATCAGCCCGATTTTAGAGCCATCGGTTCAAAATATCCGCCACCGATATGGACCGGGGAAGGAAAAGGGATACGCGCTGGTGCAGGAAGCTTATGAGCGGGAGGATGATCTGTTTGATTTGTGCAATGTTTTTGTCGTCCAGTGTGAAAACCCGGAACTGAGAGAAATGATGCAGGCGGTATCAATCAACGATGACCCGGCCTCCGCTGTTTCGGTTACGCGGCAGGGGAGAGTTATGGCGCCACCGGTGCGCCTGGATAATATTTCAAGTCAGGCCGCGCTGCAGCGGTATGCAGACCGCCTTCGATGGCAGTCAATGGCGGCGACCGAGACAACGGTGATCCGGACGGCACTGAATCCGACCCATCAATGCGGTGATATCCTGGCGCTGGAAGGCGATTTGGCTCCGGGCGTGTATGAGGAAAGCGGATGGGCGATGGAACTCACTGCCGGCGGGTTGATGGAACACACATTGAGGAGAATCTTAGACCGATGATTTATCAAGAAGAACAGGATATTCAGGAAAAACAGCCGGAAAACGCCAGCTTTGCTACTATTTCACAGGTGTTTGAGGATGGTGTGACGCTGCGATTTGGCCAGGAGGATACGCCCAGTCAAAAAAGATACCGCGTCAATAGCTTTGCCGTTTTCCACGCGGGGGACCGAGTGTGTTTGGCGAAAGACAGCGGTACTTATGTGGTGTTGTTCCCCGTTGGCAAACCAAAGTCGAGTTTTCGGGCGGACACAGCGACGCAGGCGGACACTGCCGCCACGGCATCGCGGGCAGCTTTGGCATCCTATGCAGAGAGCGCGGCTAAGGCGGATGAGGCGGGCCGGGCGGATACGGCAGACCGGCTGACGAGCGCACGCACCATTGCGTTGACGGGAGATGTATCCGCCTCCGGCAGTTTTAGCGGCGGCGCTAACCTGTCGCTGCCAGCAACTTCTGCCAAGACCGCAGCGGTAAAGGACCAGAGCAGCCCATCCAGCCGGACGATCCGGTTTCGGGTAGCGGCCGCCGGAAAGCTGCAGTTTCAATCCAGCTACTACAACAATTCAACATGGTACAATATGGACGGCACACAGGCGTAAAAAAGGGGGGGGAAGACGTGGAGTTAAAAGCAAATGAGCGGAAAGTTGTCAATACACAGCCGCTGGATTATCTGTTTACACAGGGAGAAGCGGGAGTGGATTGTATTCCAATTATCCTGCCGCTGCAGTATGGTGAGATTGATCTGTCGGCGCTGCGCTGGTCGATTCAGCTGGTCAGCGAGCAGGATACTTTTATCAGCAAGCCGTTGAGCGTACAAGCAGGGGAAGACAGCTTGACCGTTTTCTGGAAAGTAGACAAAGATTGCACTGCTGTGCCAGGACGCATCAAATTGACCATTGTCGGGATCAGCGAAGACAAAACAGAAGTGATCAAATTCGATGGTCGGGAAATCATGATTAAAGCGGCGGCTTACGGCAATTTTGCCCCGACGCCGGATACGCTGTCAGCCGCTTTGGCACAGGCGCAAAAGCATGAGGAAGAGGCTGCTGCTGCGGCAAAACAGGCAATACAGGCAGCGCTTACAGCGACGGAAAATGCCCAAACGGCGCAAGATGCTGTGGGAAAAGGGCCATATATCGGAGAAAACGGGCATTGGTATTTGTATGACACCACAGCCAATCTTCACCTGGACAGCGGTATTTCCTCCTACGGGTCGGAGGGGAAAAGCCCTTATATCGGCACTGATGGGTACTGGTATCAATGGGACCAAACAGATGGGATCTATCAAAAGACCGATGTTCAGGCCCAGGGACCCAAGGGGGAAGCCGGAGGCGTGACATCGGTCAATGGAATTTTGCCGGACGCATCGGGCAATGTGATGATATCGGACGGTATTTTTAACGCAGATGAGATCGAGGAGACGACGGCGCGGATTTTTGTTTCACCACAGGAAAGGGATAAGTGGAATCGGCCGGGAGATCTCATCAACGGCTCTTTGTCTGTCTGGCAGCGGTATAACGCTGATGACAGTGCGACCTATACCAATCCGTCGGACAGATATGTAGCCGACCGTTTCCGATCCGGCGGTACCGGCACGGTACAGCCCAACGCGCGGGGATATGGTGCGGATATTGCCGGCACCATCACCATGCAGTATTGGATGGAAAAGGCGGATTTTGCCAGAATGCCAGATCCGGTTACAGTCTATTACAGTGTCGACGGCGTGATGCAGAACGTCTGCACTGATAAGGCATCTGTACCGTTGGACAACAATGGAAATGCCTGCATATTCAGCCTTACGGTAACCGACGCGGTGCTGGACTGGGTGAGTTTGTATCCGGGCAGGCTGGTGCGCCCCTGTGCTCAGGAGTGGGTACTGTGTCAGAGATATTATCAAAAATATACGCTGAGTTTGCCGCCGGTCAAAGAGAATACGACTGCGGCACTATACGCCATGCCGCGGATTCGTTTTCCGGAGCCTATGCGCGTTGCGCCGACTGCGGCTTATACAGCTCGGGATGGCAGCAGCGGTATTTCCTATTACAGTACGCATGACAATGTGCCCATTGTCACGCCGTCAGGTTTTTCGATTATTGATACCAGAACCGCAAAAATTGTGTTTGCCTTGCCAAGCGGCGTTACCATATCCCCGGGGGATTTTTTGTATACGAATTTGACGCTGGACGCGGAAATTTATGGATAAAAAGCATCTGTCCGCTTGGCTAAATGCTAAGCGGACAGACGATATAGGCCCTAAAAACACCGTTCCTCTTTTTATTTTGAAAAGATTGTCCGTTTTATAGGACTAAGGTTTTGCTATGATGTGGTCGAAAGGAAGGTTTTCCTCGATTGACAACAGGGAGAAAGACGACAGATGAAGCATGATCTGAACGAGGTTTATAAGGATTTTGAAAAAGAGAACATCACCGTTTTGCCGTTCCGGTTCCAGCATTTGAAAAGCGTTTCGTTGGGTGACGAAAAAGTGGTGGGAATAGACCGCAGTAAAATTGATGGATGTGCGGAAGAATATACCATTTTGATCCATGAAAAGGGACATTTTGACTCAGGAGCGTTTTATACGGCCTCCAGCCCTTATCTATTGAAAGAACAGGCGGAACGCCGGGCAGATCGGGCTGCCATTCTGCGGTATATTCCGCTGGAGGAACTGCGGGAATGCCTTGCTGCGGGAATGGTTGAAATATGGGATTTGGCAGAGTATTTTGGTGTGACGGAGGCCTTTATGCGCAAATGCGTGGAGTATTATCGGGACACGCTGGGAATGTCTTTTTAATCTTAGCGGAATTTTATCAAAAAAAACGCTACATTTCCCAGTACAATTGTGATAAAATAGGTGCGAAATTCAATTTGCCTTTTTGGGAAAGGATCGATTGAGATGGCACCCGTTTTGCAAAATCCAAATTGTCCCTGTACTTCCAAATGCCCGCGGCATGGGAAATGCGTGGAATGTATTATGGTACATCAGGCAGGAGGGATTTTGACGGCCTGCATGGGATTGGTGGCGGCGGAAAAGTTCGACGGAATGGACGCAAAAGAATTTGGGCAGATGCTGCACCACTATCAGAAACGGGCAGATCCGGCAGCAGAAAAAAAGTGAAAAACAGTTGGAACAGATCAAAAAGCGGAGGAAAAATCCTCCGCTTTTTGCATTGTAGGCTTAAGCTATAAAGCAACCACCAGCTATGCTGGTGGGGATAAAAATCTTTAGATACAAGAAAACCTCCTTTTGCTAGAAAAGGAGCAGGTTTGCCGACCGCACCAGAGCAAAAGGAGGTTTTTGTCATGAAAGACATAAATAGTTTATCACATTCGAAGTGGAGATGCCAATATCATATGGTATTTGCACCGAAATATCGCAGACAAGTAATATACCAGGAGATAAAAGCAGATATCGGACAGATATTGAGAAAGCTTTGCGAACAGAAGGGAGTAGAGATTATAGAAGCAAATGCGTGTCCG
>Ga0129308_1000828_pt1 | contig 40056 bp, 39 predicted proteins | sample L827metagenome_FD_94440 | JGI IMG/M metagenome (GOLD analysis project Ga0129308, IMG submission 94440) | Ring-tailed lemur group fecal microbial communities from Wisconsin, USA - L827 metagenome | ecosystem: Host-associated > Mammals > Digestive system > Large intestine > Fecal | place: USA... | reverse complement strand
TCATCACCTCCAACGCGGAAAAGGAGCTGCCCGACGCCTTCCTGCGCCGGTGTGTGTTCCACTATATCGCCTTCCCCGACAAGGAGCTGATGGGGGAGATCGTGAAGGTCCACTACCCCGACCTGGACGAGAACCTGCTGACCCAGGTGCTGGAGGCCTTCTACAAGATCCGCTCCCTGCCCCAGATCAAAAAGAAGCCCTCCACCAGCGAGATCATCGACTGGATCCAGGCTCTGGTCCATGGAGGCGTGGACCCCGACCGCATCGTGAAGGAGGTTCCCTACCTGGGGGTGCTGCTGAAGAAGAACGAGGACATGGACGCCCTGCGGCGCAACTGGAGATAAGATATGTTCGAGGATTTTCTCTACCTTTTGCGGAGAAACGGCCTTAAAATTTCCCTGACGGAGTGGATGAGTCTGATGGAGGCGTTGGACAAGGGCCTCCACGACTCCAGCTTCACCGGGTTCTACCACCTGTGCCGCTGTCTGCTGGTGAAAAGCGAGGCGGACTTCGACCTGTTTGACCGGTCCTTCCTGGAGTATTTTCAGGACGTGCCCTTCCAGCAGGAGCTCCCCCAGGAGTTGATGAGCTGGCTGGAGCACCCCAACGGCCCCATGGGAGAATACGACGAGCTCCAGGCGGAGCTGAACCAGAGCCTGAGCAACACGGAGATTGAGGTCATGTTCCGGGAGCGGAAAAAGGAACAGCGGGAGGCCCACAACTGCGGGACCCACTGGGTGGGGACCCACGGTATGTCCGTTTTCGGCAACATGGGCATGAGCCCCGACGGCATCCGGGTAGGAGGCCCGTCGGAGCATCACCGGGCCTTCCGGGTGGCGGGGGAGCGGCGGTTCCGGGACTTCCGGAAAGACGCCGTGCTGGACACCCGGCAGTTCCAGGTGGCCCTGCGGAAGCTGCGGCAGTTCTCCGGCCTGGTGGACCTGCCCCCCACGGAGTTTGACGTGGATAACACCATTCAGGACACGGCGGAGAACGCCGGAAACCTGAAGATCCGGTACAAGCGCCCCCGGGAGAACACGGTGAAGGTGCTGCTGCTCATGGACTCCGGCGGCTCCATGGAATACTACGGGACCCTGTGTACCTCCCTGTTTCAGGCGGTGAGCAAGTCAGGGCATTTTCAGTCGCTGGACATCTACTATTTCCACAACTGTGTCTACACCCGGCTGTATAAGGACCCCGTCATCGATCCCCACCAGGCCGTGCCCACCGAATGGGTATTGTCCAACCACTCCGGGGACTGGAAAATCATTTTCGTGGGGGACGCCCAGATGGACCCCAGCGAGCTGGAGGGGCGCATCTACGGCCAGGCGGCGGACCGGCCCCAGAGCGGTCTGGAGTGGCTGAAGCTGTTCCGGGAGCAGTACCGGAACATCATCTGGCTCAATCCAGGAGACCGTCCCGAGTGGGGCGAGGAGTGGAGCTACAGCTATGATACCATCGCGGACCTGTTCCCCATGTATCCGCTTACCGTGGAGGGCCTGGAGGATGGAATGAAGAAACTGCTCACCAGGTAGTTCCGCGCGGGATACCATCTGCCTTACGAACAGGACGCGGCATCTTTTGCTGCGTCCTGTCGGCGTTTATACGCGGAATAGCTGGCTTGGCCGGGGCGTCTTTTCGGGCTGTTTCCCCGCGGCTTGGAGGTGTCAAAAACGGGAAAAGGTTCCGTTTTGGAGGGGAGATGTAATCGCACAAAAATGGGATTTTGAAATTCGCTCATAGAGAATCCGAGGAAGAAAAAAGACATATTGCATGTAAACAATCAACAAAAATTGTGAAACTCGCACAAAAAACTTGCGATTTTTCTAAAGATTTGATAAAATAAATAAAAAGAAAAATGTTCTGCATTACAGAACGAGGTGAAAAAACAGTGGCAAACGGACAGGTTCCCAAGGTAAAATCGCTGGCAAAGGCGCTGCGTCTGCTGGAGTGTTTTACCATTCAGGAACCGGAGTGGGGCGTCACGGAATTGGCGGAAAAGCTGGATATGGCCAAGTCCAACGCCCACAGCATCATCTCCACCTTTGAGCAGATGGGATATATCATCCAGCTCCCCAACAAGAAATACACCCTGGGCCTCAAGCTGCTGGAATTTGCCTTTATCATCAACCAGAACCTGGGTTATCCCAAGGCGATTTATGACCTGGTCCTGAAAGCCGCCAATCTGACCGACCAGATCGTCTACTTCGGGGTCCCCTACGGGGACAAGGTCCTATACTTATATGTGGCCCACCCGGTGGACCGGATGCATGAGATCCCCTACCGGGAGATTCTGGGGGAGAACGTCCCCCTGTGCAGCGCTGGGATCGGGAAGGCGATCCTGGCCGCCATGCCGGAGGAGGAGTGGATGGACCGGATCCCGGAACACCCCATCAAGTATACCCCCAATACCCTGACCGACCGGGAGGACATCATTGACGAGCTGCGCAACATCAAGCGGCGGGGCTTTGCCATTGACAACATGGAGCACCACACCAATATCCGCTGCGTGGGAGTTCCGGTGTATAACGGGACGGGGCAGTTGGTGGCCGGGATCAGCACCTCCGGCCCCTGCGACGTGATGACGGATGAAAAGCTGATGGAGTGTGCGGGTATTCTGAAGAATATCGCCCTTCAAATGAAGGAGCGCATCTACCACTGAGTGAGGCGCGCGGTAAAATTTGTTCCAATTGCCGGGACGGACCTGTTCCGGCTGGAAATAGAGACCCCAATCTGATCTGAGAATCAAGGAGGAAAAACGACAATGAAATCCTGGAAAAGAACTCTTGCTCTCGCACTGAGCGCCGTCATGGTGGTTGGCCTGCTGGCCTCCTGCGGCGGCAATAAGACCACCGCCAACTCCGGCGCTGCCGCCAGCACCGGCTCCGCTGCCAGCGCCGGTTCCGCCAGCGCCGGCGAGGATGTGGGCGACCCCGTCAACCTGGTGTTCTCCATCGCCGCCGTCCCCACCGACGCCCACGGCATGGCCCAGAAGACCTTCAAGGAGACCCTGGAGTCCATCTCCGGCGGCAACATGACCGTGGAGTGCTATGATTCCGGCACCCTGTACGGCCAGGACACCGAGCACGACGCCCTGAAGAACGGCGACGTGGACATGATCTACTCTTCCGCGTCTTGGCTGACCGACGGTTCTCCCTGGGTCTCCATGTTCACCGCCGGCTATGTGTTCCAGAGCTATGAGCACATGACCAAGGTCATGAACGGCGACATCGGTAAGGAAGTCTTCCAGAAGATCGCTGACGAGCAGGGCATCCTGCCCCTGGGCGCTTTCTATCTGGGCACCCGTCAGGTCTCTCTGACCGCGGACAAGCAGATTAAGACTCCCGAGGATCTGAACGGCATCAACCTGCGTATGCCCAACTCCGACGCCTGGGTGTTCCTGGGCAAGGCCATGGGCGCCAACCCCACCGCCATTGGCTTCAACGACCTGTATCTGGCCCTGCAGACCGGTACTGTCGACGGCCAGGACAACCCCCTGCCCACCGTCAAGTCCGCCAAGTTCTATGAGGTCCAGTCCTCCATCTCCCTGACCAACCACCTGGTCGACTCCGTGTGGCCCACCATCAATGTGAACACCTGGAACAAGCTGACCGACACCCAGAAGGGTTGGGTCATGGAGGCTGTTGAGGCCGCCCGTAAGACCTGCGACGACCAGAACCTGCAGGTCGAGTCCGAGGTCCAGGACTTCCTGAAGGAGCAGGGCCTGAAGATCTACGAGGCTGACGTGGCCGCCTTCGCCGATCATGTTCTGGAGACCTACCTGAACGACCCCATCTCCGACAGCTGGGACAAGGACCTGCTGGCCGAGATCCAGGCTATGGCGTAATTACTTACCTCCACTGGGGACCGGGCATTCCCCGGTCCCCAGTCTGTTTGTGCTGAGAGGAGTTGAATTTGATGAAAAAGGTGGGCGGATTTATCCGCAACTGCGTGGAACAGTACATCCCCGCCGCCGCGTTTGTGATCCTGTTCGTGGTATTCGTATTCCAGGTATTCATGCGCTATGTCATGCGCGCTCCCCAGGCCTGGACCACCGAAGTGGAGCAGTCCTGCTTCCTGTGGCTGGTCATGCTGGGCGCCTGCTATGCCCAGCGTGTGAAGGGCCACGTTACGTTTACTCTGGTCTATGACAATCTGGGGATCAAGGGCAAGGCGATCACCGCCATGCTGGGCAATATTCTGATCACCTTTACCTTCCTGATCACCTTCCTGCCTTCCCTGAACTACATCTGGGGCCTGATGGAGCGCCAGCAGGTGACTACCCTGCTGAAGTGGCCCAAGACCGTGGTGTTCTTCCCCTACGTGGTGTTCCTGGCCATCATCATTGTGTACGCCGTCATGGAGATCTATGAGGAGATCATGGTCCTCAAGGGCGACGAGAAGTACATCCAGAAGATGCTGCAGGAATCCAAGAGCGAGGCTGAGATCGCCATTGAGGAATCTCTGGCTCAGGAGCAGCTGGATCTGAGCCACATCGATTACGGTGAAGGGAGTGGGAAGTAAATGTTGGACAATCTGCCTCTGATCGTATTTCTGATCTGCTTTGTTTTGATGTTCGTCCTGCGTATGCCCATCCCCACCGGCATGATCGCGGCCTGTACTATGTATTTCCTGTTGGACGGCCTGCTGAAGGGCAACAGTTTCATCGGCATGATCACAGGTCAGGAGGGCCAACTCCATCTGGTGGCCCAGAAGACCATTGAGAATATCTTTACCAATACGACAATTATCGCCGTGCCGCTCTTTATCTTTGCCGCCAACGTCATGAACGCCGGCAAGATCACCGAGTACGTGTTCGGCGTTTGTAAAGGGCTGGTGGGCCGGTTCCCCGGCGGCCTGGCCCACGTGAACGTGCTGGCTTCCCTGGTGTTTTCCGGAATGACCGGCTCCGCCGTGGCCGACGCCTCCGGCCTGGGCAAGATGGAGATCGACGCCATGCGCGCCGAGGGCTATGACGACGGCTTCTCCTGCGCCATCACCGCCGCCTCCGCCACCATCGGCCCCATCTTCCCCCCCTCCATCCCCGCCGTCATTTACGCCATGCTGACCGGGGCCTCTGTGGGCGCTCTGTTTATGGCCGGTATGATGCCCGGCGTCATCCTGGCTGCCGCCCTGTGCGTCTACATCGCTGTCATCTCTCAGAAGCGCAAGTACCCCAAGTCTCTGCCCCCCAGACTGGGCGCCTATCTGCGGTACTGCTTCAAGGCCATTTGGGCTATGCTGACCCCCGTGATCCTGCTGGTGGGCATTTACACCGGCATCATGACCCCCACTGAGGCGGGCGCCATCGCCGGCGCTTACGCCCTCATCGTATCCATCCTGGTCTACCGTATCCTGTCCTGGGACGGTCTGAAGCAGGTGCTCATCGACACCGTCAAGGGCACCGGCAACGTCTCCATCATGGTGGGCGCCGCCTCCGCCATCTCCTTCATCTTCGCCAAGGAGCAGATCGGTACCCGCCTGGGCAACTGGATCATGTCCTTCACCGACAGCAAGGTGGTTTTCCTGCTGATGGTCAACGTCATCATCCTGGCACTGGGCATGTTCGTGGACACCTCCGTCATCCAACTGGTCATGATCCCCATTCTGTGGCCCGTGGCCCAGCAGTTCGGCGTCAACATTATCCACTTCGGCCTTATCATCATCTTCAATATGATGATCGGCCTGTCCACCCCTCCCTTTGGTATGTGTCTGTTCATCACCTCCGGTATTTCCGGTACCCCCCTGAAAGATGTTATCAAAGAGATCTGGGCGCCCATCGTGGTCATGCTGCTGGTGCTGCTGCTGATCACCTTCGTCCCCGAGTGTGTGCTGTTCCTGCCCAGAATGTTCGGCATGATCGCTTAAATCTGATTGATCTATATTAAAAGTGAGGAGAGATTGTTATGGCATTTTCTATCGCTCCCGGCGTTTGGCCGGTCATGATCACCCCCTGGACCGATGACAACAAGCCCGATTTCAAGGCCATTGAGGGCCTGTGCAACTGGTACATCGAGAAGGGCTGCACCGGCATCTTCGCCGTCTGCCAGTCCAGCGAGATGGCCTACCTGACCGAGCAGGAGAAGCTGGACATCGCCAAGGCCGTTACCGAGGCGGTGGACGGCCGCATCCAGGTGGTGGCCTCCGGCCACACCGCCGACGACAAGGCCACCCAGTTCCGGGAGATTGAGAACATGATGAAGATCCCCGGTATCGGCGCCTACGTGCTGGTGTCCAACCGTCTGGACCAGAAGCATGAGGGCGAGGCCGTCTTCGAGGCCAACGCCCGCGAGATCTTCGAGAAGTTCCCCGAGATCGACTTCGGTATCTACGAGTGCCCCATGCCCTGGAAGCGCCTGGTCAGCCTGGACTTCCTGAAGTCTGTGGCTCCCGAGGGCCGCATGGTCTTCCTGAAGGACACCTGCTGCGATTACGAGCTGATTCGCGAGCGCCTGAAGGCCGTGGAGGGCACCCCCCTGAAGATCTTCAACGCCAACGCCCAGTCCTGGTTCGACAGCTATCAGCACGGCTCCGCCGGCTACAACGGCGTTATGGCCAACTTCCATCCCGACCTGTACAAGTGGTGCTTCGACCACAAGGACGATCAGCCTGAGAAGGCCCGCCTGGTGGCTGACTTCCTCACCGCCGCCGCCATGATCGAGATGCGCATCTATCCCTGCAACGCCAAGTATCACCAGAATCTGGTGGACGTGCCCATGAACGTCTTCGCCCGCAGCGCCGACTGCACCAAGCTGGACAAGAACGCCAAGGGCGAGGTGGAGAGCCTCATCAACCTGGAGAACTACGTCCGCAAGCAGCTGGGGATCATCTGAGAAAATACGCATCCCGCTTGATTTTCCCCTTGGATTGTAATACAATTTCTTCAACCAAGTGGATCAAGACGTGACAAGGAGGAATTCCCAATGCTGAAAAAACCCAAGATCCTGGTCGTGGGCAGCTTCATGATGGACCTGATCGCCTCCACCAAGCGGGCTCCCAATTCCGGCGAGACTGTCATCGGCCTGAAATTCCAGACCGCCCCCGGCGGAAAGGGCGCCAACCAGGCCGTCCAGTGCGCCCGTCTGGGCGCCCATGTCACCATGGTGGGCCAGGTGGGCGATGACGCCTTCGGCAAGATCATGACCGATACCGCCGCAGCCTCCGGCGTGGACGTGTCCCATGTCTCTGTGGACCCCAACGAGTCCTCCGGCGTGGGTCATATCACCCTGGAGGTCACGGAGCACGGCGCCCAGAACCGCATCACCGTCTGCCCCGGCGCCAACTTCACTCTGACCGTGGAGGATGTGGCCTGGCTGCAGGATGAGATCGGCAGCTACGACCTGGTGATGATGCAGTTTGAACTGCCCATGGAGGTCATCGAGGCCGTGGCCCAGTGGGCTCACGACGCCGGGGTCATCGTGATGATCAACCCCGCCCCCGCCGCCCCTATGTCCGACAAGCTGCTGTCCTGCGCCACCTATATCTCCCCCAACGAGCATGAGGCCGCCATTCTGGCCAACCACTCCATTGACGTGTCCAACGGCATCAACTTTGAGGACGTGGACATTGTCTCCAAGGCCTTCCAGGCCCGGGGCGTGGAGAACCTCATCATCACCATGGGTGAGAACGGTTCCGTCGTGGCCGGCAAGAATGGCATCCACCACACCCATTGTGTGAAGATGCCCCATGTGGCTGACCCCACCGCCGCCGGCGACTCCTTTGTGGCCGCGTTCTGCACCGGCCTGACCGCCGGACTGCCCCAGGGCGAGGCGCTGGCCTTTGCCAGCCACACCGCCGCCATCACGGTCTCCCGGATGGGCGCCATGCCCAGCCTGCCCACCGTGGCGGAGGTGCAGGCCCTGCTGACCGAGCGGGGCTATCAGGGCTTTGATCCCCAGATCCTGGACGCGCTGAAGTAACTGATTTTCAGGCGGTCCCCTTCATGGGGACCGCCTAAATATGATTCAAGGAGGAAATATCCATGCTCAAGCCTGAAAGCAAACAGGCCGTGACCAATTTCCTGGCCTCGGTGGATACCGAGTTCAACGCCTTTCTGAAGGGCCTGACCCCCGAGGCCTATGAGCAGGCGGCTCAGATCATCCTGGAGTCCCAGGCCCAGGGCGGCCGCATCCATGTCACCGGTATCGGCAAATGCAGCCATGTGTCCACCTACGTGGCTTCCCTGCTGTCTTCCACCGGCAACCCCGCCTACTACCTCCATGGGACCGAGGCCGTCCACGGCTCCTGCGGACAGCTGGTGGCCGGAGACGTGGTCATCGCCATCTCCAACTCCGGCGAGACCGGCGAGCTGAAGGCCACTGTTCTGGCTGTGAAGAACAACGGCTGCAAGGTCATCGGCGTGTCCGGCAATCCGGACAGCTGGCTGGCCAAGAATACCGACGCCTTCCTCTTTGCGGGGGTCAAGGCCGAGGGCGGCCCTCTGAACCGGGCCCCCCGGAACTCCGTGCTGGCGGAGATGCTCACCCTCCAGACCCTGTCCGTGGCCCTCCAGGCCGAGAAGGACTGGGACCCTGTCCGCTATGTGCGCTGCCATCCCGGCGGAAAGCTGGGCCAGCTGCGGGAGGGGGAGAAGTAAATGCTGACCGGAAAATGTATCAATCCGGAGCTGATCCGGGTGCTCTCCCTGTGCGGCCACGGGGACAAGGTCCTGATTGCCGACGGAAACTATCCCTTGGCCTCCAAGACGGGGGACGCGGAGAAGGTGTACCTGGGGGTGACCCCCGGCCTGCCCACTGTCACCGATGTGCTGGCCGCCCTTCAGAGCGTCATCAACATTGAAAAGGCGGAAGTCATGGACCCCGCTGACGGCACTACCCCTGAGATCTTCGGGGAATTCCAGACCATGCTGGGCGGCATGGAGCTGCATAAGCTGGGGCGCTATGAGTTTTATGACGCCTGCTGCCAGGAGGGCGTGAAGCTGGCGATCTCCACCGGCGAGGGACGGGTCTTTGCCAACCTGCTCATCACAGTGGGCGTGGCCTGAGCGCCGGGCGCTGACCACTCAAAACACAATGAAAGGGCCGGCGGGTATTTCCCGCCGGCCCTTTTGCGCGTATTCAGATGACGTAATTGTTGCCGGGGTCATACCCCTGGGTCAGATCCGCAATGGTGATCTGATCCAGATAGTCATTGATGACCCGGTCCAGTCCCTGCCACACGGAAAGGGTGCGGCACTCCGCCATGCGGGGACAGGATTCCGGACCCTGCTCGATGCAGGCGACAGGGGCGAGGGATTCCTCCGTCAGACGGAGGATCTCGCCCACGGTGTATTGGTCCGGCGTTTTGGTCAGCCGGTAGCCGCCTCCCTTGCCCCGGAGGCCGTTCAGCAGCTTGGCCTTTACCAGCAGTTTAATGATGCTCTCCAGGTATTTCTCAGAGATCCCCTGGCGGTCTGCGATCAGCTTTAAGGGGATGAATCCCTCCGATTGATGCTCTGCCAAATCGATCATGACCCGCAGCGCGTAGCGGCCCTTTGTTGAGATCAGCATTTGCATCCCTCCATCCAATGATAACCCTATTATAATGCGTACTGGACAAAGCCGCAAGCCTTGCAAGCCAAGGCCTTTAAGGTTCAGTGGCTTTGTTCAGGTGCAAGGGTTTTGGACAATTTAGTCCAAAACCCTTGCACCTTCCACTGGAGCGCCGCGGCGCTCCAGTGGAAATACGCATTGTAACAATATCTGAATTCCATGAAAACGGCTCAAAGAAGCCGTTTTTATGGAATTGTGCGGCCACCGCCGCACGAATAAACCGCAAAGCGGTTTATTCAGTAGATATTATTATACAACGTGTTTGGTAGGGAATCAACAAAAATCGAATGGAAGCCACGGCGTTTTACAGGCCGTTCCGGGGTGGGCTGGTTGTCAGGAAAGGCTTGCGCCGGACGTGGGCAATTCGTACTGTTGGCGGAAGGGGACCGCGCCGGACTTCATAAAAGTGATTGACTTTGTCTGCCCGGGTGCCATATAATCATATCAATGATTACGGTAGAAAAGTGGAATGACATGAATTATAAGAATATTAACGGCGTATCAAAGCTCCCTCTGAACGAGCAGGTTTACCGGACCCTTGTGGAACTCATTACCAACGGCAGCATTGCACCGGGGACAGAACTGAAGGAACAGCACCTGGCAAAGCAGATGAACGTGAGCGCGACCCCCGTCCGGGAGGCGATCAGGCGTCTGGCCAGCGAGGGCTTTGTGGAGACGGTCCCATACCGGGGTTCTGTGGTCCGGATGCTCAACCAGCAGGAGATCACGGAGGCCTACGCGTGCCGTGAGGCCCTGGAACGGCTGGCCATTGTCGAGGCCATCGGCCATCTGCAGGATCAGGACATCGAAAATTTGAATGAATTGGTAAATTCTTATCAGTCCATGGATGACCCCACCGACATCTATGAGAGCAGCCAAAAGTTTGACGATTATATTTACGGCCTGTCGCACAACCAGACGCTGCACAATCTGCTGGGCATGCTGAAGGGGACCATCAGCCGGGACAAGAAGTACTCCGCCGCCAACGTGGAGCGGAGGGTGGAGATCTATAACGAGCACAAGGAGATCATAAAGGCAATGGAGGAGCGGGATGTGGAAAAGGCCAAGGAAGCGGTCTCGAAGCATATCCGCAACGGCAGAAAATTTATCGAGAACAAGGGATAAGTTGGAATCCCAGAGAATTCGGAGCGGCTGCACAAAAGCCGCTCCAATTTTTTGTCTAAAACAGAAAAAATAAAAATAACACTTGACTTCAAGAAAATATTCTATAGAATATTAAATATAGAATATGGAAAGAAGCGAGAGACAGGTCCATATTTTGAACATGCGGAAATTGTGATCATGGGAGGATGAGACATGGAGAACATTTATATGTCCAGGGGGGCAAGCAAGATCGTCAACGTGTGTGCCAAGATCAAGCCCGGAGAGCAGGTCCTGATCGTGACCGAGCTGTCCCGGCTGAGCATTGCCCAGGCGCTGGCCACGGAGGTATACCGCGTGGGCGCCGAGCCCGCGGTCTGCATCATGGAGCCCCGGAAGCAGGACAGCGAGGAACCCCCGAAGGAAATCGCGGCGGCCATGAAGGCCAGCGACGCCTTCCTCAGCGTGGTGGGAAAATCCATCACCCACACCCACGCGGTAAAGGACGCCATCGCCGCGGGCTCCCGCGGCCTGGTGCTCACCCATTTTACGGAGGAAATGATGATCCACGGCGGGATCGAAGGGGATTTTGAGGAAGCGAAGCGGGTCTGTACCGCCATGGCCGAGGGGATGGCGGGTGCGGAAAAGATCGTCCTCACATCGCCCAGCGGTACGTACCTGGAGTATTCCGCCAAGGGCCGCCGCGGCAATAAGCTCTACTGCATGGTGGAACCGGGACAGTTTTCCACTCTGCCCACGGTGGAGGCCAATGTCTCTCCCCTGGAGGGGACGGCAAACGGCGTCATCGTAGCCGACGGCAGTATTCCCTACATCGGCATCGGCGTTTTGGAGGAGCCTGTTACCCTGAAGGTGGAAAACGGCCGGATCGTGGACATCTCCGGCGGCTATCAGGCCAAGATGCTGGCGGACAACCTGGCGTCCAAGAATGATCCGAATGTCTACAATGTGGCGGAGCACGGCGTGGGCCTCAACCCCAAGTGCCATTTCTGCGGATTCATGCTGGAGGACGAGGGCGTGTTCGGGAGCTGCCATATTGGCATCGGAACCAGCATTACCCTCGGCGGAACTGTAAAGGCCTCCTGCCACTATGACGTGATCATGAAAAACGGCACTATCGTCGCGGATGGGAAAGTCCTGATGGAGAATGGAGTCCCCAAGGTTTAAACAATCGGACGCCCAGGGAGAACATTTGGTACATTGCCCCATGGAAAGCCAAGAGAGAACATATCATGAGAGGGGAAACTACAATGTTAGAAATCAGTCTGAACGTATACTACACCATAGCGCTGTCCATTCTGGTCCTCATGCTCGGCGATTTTATCAAAAGCCGCATGGCGGTACTGCGGAAATTCTGCATCCCGACCCCCGTGGTCGGCGGTGTGCTGTTCGCGGTCCTGATCACTGTTTTGAATATGTCCGGCATCTGCAAGGTGTCTTTGGACAGCTCCTTCAATGAATTTTTCAGCCTGCTGTTTTATGCCGGCATCGGCTACACCGCGAGCTGGAAGCTGCTGAAGAAGGGCGGTCCCCAGGTCATCGTGTTTCTGATCCTCTCCAGTATTCTGGTGGTATTCCAGAATGGACTGGGTGTTGTGGTGTGCAAACTCATGGGCGTGAACCCCCTGGTGGGTCTGGCCTGCGGCTCGATCCCCATGGTGGGAGGCAACGGAACCGCGGCTGCCTGGGGTCCCATTCTGGAAAACGCCGGCCTGGAAGCGGGCACGACCATCGCCACTGCCGCCGCGACCTTCGGCCTGGTAGGCGGCGCCCTGCTGGGCGGTCCCATCGGCCGTTACCTGATCGAGCACAACAATTTGAAGCCCAATCCGGAAGCCATGGATATGAAGTTCGGCAACGAGGAGAAGAAGGTCCCTGTGGACGAAAAGCGGATGACCGCCGCCGCGTATCAGGTGCTCCTGACCGTGGGTATCGGCACCCTGATCTCCTACCTCCTCAAGAAGACCGGGATCGAATTCCCCGCCTCTGTGGGCGTGATGACCGCCGCGGCTATCCTGAGAAACGTCGCGGACCACACGGAGAAACTCGACCTCAAGCTGCCTGAGCTGTCTATGATCTCCAATATCTCCCTGCTGGTGTTCCTGGCGCTGTCCATGATGACCATGAAGCTGTGGAAGCTGATCGACCTGGCTCTGCCCATGATCGTCATCCTGGTGGCGCAGATGATCCTGATGACCCTGTTTGGCATCTTCATTACCTTCCGTGTCATGGGCAAGAATTTTGACGCGGCGGTCATGACAGTGGGATAGACCGGCTTCGGCCTGGGCGCCGTGCCGACGGCTATGGCGAATATGCAAGTCATCGACTCCAAGTACGGCTCCTCGCCCAGCGCGTTCTTCATCGTTCCCCTGGTGGGCAGCCTGTTCATCAATCTGGTCAACTCCGCCATCATCACAGTCTTCCTGAACATTGTCTGATCCCGTGAGCGGGCCTGTGTCAACCGATGAGCGCAGTATACGGTTTTACTTTGAGAATGCGGCTATCCTAATGTGAATATCCCGGGGACCCTTGACGATTCAAGGGCTCCCCGGGATGTTTTTTGGCATAAAAAGCCGGAGCAAGCGGTATGGCCTTGCTCCGGCATGTACCAATAATATATATACGATCTCATGAGACGGGTGACGCCCAAACCGGAGTCCGGCGCAGCGAATCCGTGGAAGGGGAGGAGCGGCGGAATGGGGGAGAGGCGGCGTTTGCCGTGCGAAAGAAAACGCCGCCGGTTCATCTCTATGGGTTTGGATATGTGGAACCGTGCTGCCTGAGGCTGCCACATGACCCGGCATTACAGAAATATTTCCACAATATAGGCCAATTCGCTGGTGGGAATCACAACGCCAAATGACTCAGAGGGATACTGCATCCGGTTTTCAAGAGAGGAGAAAATCTGTGTGTGTTCGTTGGCGAAAGCCTTGAGGTGGTCATATTTGAGAGACTGCCCGCGGATCAGCCGCTCAAACATATGGGAACAATGGAAAATAAACCGGAGGGCGATCTCGTCACTATATTTGATAGACAGGTCGTCCAATATTTTATCCAGCGTTTGCAGCAGCACTGCCACGGCTTTTTGCGGATCCAGAAAAGTCAGTGAGGGCGCCAAGATCTCATTGATGATTTGGTCAAGATAGGTGTTCCGGCCTTCCTGGAGCTGATTGTGGAGGCTTCTCTGCACAAAATCATGCACATTTTCACTGGTCCGCATGGCCATTTGCCCGATGGTGATCAGTGTGGAAAGACCTGACTCCAGCACCGTGGCTGCCGCTATCCCGGTACGTTTTGTGATGGATTCGTGGAGATTACAGAGGGGGTCCATATCTGCAATGATCAGAATGCCATTTCTGGCATCCAGCCCTTGCGCCAGGCTGGTAAGCTGGTTGATATAGTCCTCCAAGGATTCAGCGTGGGAATAGCTGATCCCCCGGGCGATGCCGGAACCACACACATCGTTAAGGAAGGACGCGGTCTGTTCCGCGATACCGTCACCGTGAAAAGCCAGTATGACCGGCAGGCCGCACCGTTCGTTGCGGCTGGCGGCCTGGCGTTGACTGGCCGCAGTCTGTGTGAGGGTGAGCTGCGGAGCGGCAGTGGAAGAAAATGTTGCGAAGCTTTGCGGAAAACTGGAAAGGATGGCTTGCGTGGCGGCGATCCGCTCCGGGGCCGGAGTGATCCGGTGCAGAAGGCCGGAAGGCAGATGCCGCTCAGAAACCTCTATTTGACCGGTACCGGTGCCGTTCAGCATATAATCACGGAACGCAAGGGAGCAGATGGTTTTAATAGAACATCGGAGTTCGTTGACATTTCCGGGGTAAGAGGCGTTGAGCAGATGGGAGAGCACACTGCAGCTGACACGAAACGCCCCGCCCACATTGCCCGCTTCTTCCCGAAAAAATAGGGAGATGTAGGCGAACAGCTCATCCTGTCCGCGGTCATTCAGATCCGGAATGGAAATGTGGACAGGAAAACTGCGCACAAATGAATCAAGCTCAAACGACGGATGCGGATCGGAGGAGAGCGCGATCAGAATCGTATTGCTGTACCGTGTGACTCCGGACTCGCCAATGCGGGAGAAGCTCTGGTTTTCCAGCAGTTTGCTGAGACGTTTTTGAATCGAGATCCCTAAGCTCTGGATCCCGTCCAAGCATAAAATCCCGCCGGAGGCTTTTTCCAGCAGACCCCGCCGGCTCCTGCGGTCGCCGCTCCGGCCCTCGCCGAACAGCTGTGTGATCAGCATTTGCGGCATATCGCTGTATTCCCGGCAGTCGCAGACAACAAAAGGAGCGCTTTCCGGAAGCACAGATTTTGATACCGAAAAACGGTAGACCTCTTGGGCAAAACGGAGCTTTCCGGTCCCTGGGTTCCCGGCAATGAGAATGGGAAGGCCGTGGGGCGGATACATAACCGCGGCGCTGGCCTGCAAAAAAGCCTCCTGCAGACTTCCGTCGATTCCGATTTGAATGTCGTTGGTTTCCAATTGGGCGGGAAGCGACGCATATTCGTCCTGCTGTTCGCCCTCGCCGCCTAAGTAATCGAGCAGATTTTTCCCCTTTGGAATCGTTGTGGGGACAAACACATTGGGATAGACTTTCGATACGGCAGGCCGGTGTAAGTATAGTGTCGGTTTGCCCAACAGTTTAATAACCTGCCCGGATTTGTACAGGTTGTTCAACTCGCGGGAGACGTTGGCACGGTCCAGACACAGCGTCTCTCCGATACCGGCCGCATGCAGTCCGCCGCTTTTTCCGGCAGGGCTTTCCAGGTAGCAGACGGTGTATTCGTAGAGCATACTGATGATTTTTTCTTGCCGGCTTTCTTTCTTCTGCATGACAAATTTCTCCAAAAAATTTAAGGATATGTGTGTGGTTATTGGTGAAAACAGCAACACATTGTAAAGCGAATATAACGTCAAAAAGAAAATCCGTGTTATTTTTGCCTGAAACAGCAACACTGGCATTGTATGTGCTGCGGTTCCTCCTCCCGTATCAAACCGGCAGACCGCGGAGAAATGTAAAGCCTGATGAAAGTATACGGAAAACACCTAAAAAATGTGGCGCTGTCTTGGTGTTATGGAGGCCGATGAAAAAAGTATAACACAAAAAATAAAAAGGCGCAATTCAAAACAACACAAATCGAGTACCGTGTTAAAACCCTGGAAAGTTTGACTGGGTATTTTTTATCGATTATAAATAATAATGAACTACCTGAGAAACGGATGTGTGTGGAATATGACAATGCGCTGCGGCGATTTTGGTTGGAGGTGAGAGATTGAAGGTTTTACTCAGTCGAATCGATGAGAGGCTGATCCATGGTCAGGTTTTGGTGTCGTGGATCAAGCAGCTGGCGCTGGAACAAATCATTGTCATCGACAACAGGCTTTCCGGAGATCAGTTGATGCAATCGGTCATGCAGGTCACGGTACCGCAGAGGATCGGCGTCGTTTTTCTTTCCGCGAAAGACGCGCTGGAGTATTTAAAGCGGGAGGACATGGGAATTGGGAAAAATACCCTTCTCCTGTTCCGGGACATCTACACAGTCTATGAACTGGAAAAGGGGGGTTACCACCTTAACTCGCTCAATGTAGGCTTTATGGGGGCCCGTGCATCGCGCAGAAAGCTGACGGAATATGTTTATGCCTCCCATGAAGAAATCGAATTATTCCAGCAATTGATGAAGGCGGGAACAGATATCTACGTTCAAGTAGTCTACGCGGAGAATCGGATTCCAATGGCATCAATCATCCGTTGAAAACCTCAAAAGCAAGAAGGAGGATGCGCGAATGATGAAGGGCACAGGTGCCTCGCCGGGGCTTGTATTAGCCAAAGTGTTGAAATATGAGCCAAAGGAGATTGCCGTTCCAATCGATACGGTGCTGTCGGAAGAAGTGGAGCGGGTTGCGTTTCAGGAGGCGGTTGAACAGGTAAAAGAAGAAAACCGTGTCCTTTGCGATCAGGCGGAGGCAAAAGCCGGTACAGCGGAAAAAGAAATATTTGAAGCGCACATTGAATTTCTGGAAGACGAGGATTCGGTCTTGAATCCCATTATAGAACGGATCCACGCAGGAAAAAGCGCCGCGCAGGCAACGGAAGAACATTTCGACAGCCTGATCGCGGTTTTGAATGGCTTGGAAAATGAGCTGATGCGGGCTCGCGCCAACGATTTCCTGGATGTGAAGCAGCAGCTGCTCCGCAGATTATTGAAAGTTGCGTGTGTCAATTTGTCCGCTCTGCCGGAGGATGTCATTCTTGTGGCCCACGAGTTGACGCCTACCGACACGATCAAGATGGATCTGACACATGTCAAGGGATTTGTCACAGAAACGGGAGGGACAACCTCTCATACGGCGATCCTGGCCAGGGCTGTCGGTTTGCCTGCCATCGTAAGCTGTGCCGGAATCCTGCAGGCGGTGGAGGACGGGATGTGGATCATCCTGGATGGCGGCCAAGGCACCGTGAATCTTGCGCCGACGCCGGAGGACAAACAAAAGCTGCTGCTTCAGCAGCAGGCGGCCGGACAGGAGCGGTTGGCGCTGGAAATATTCCGGGACCGGAAAACAGTCACTTCAGACGGGAAAAATGTGGAGCTGCTTGCCAATATTGCTTCCCCTCAGGAATGCGGCGCGGCTATAGAACATGGATGCGAAGGGATTGGGCTGTTTCGCAGCGAGTTTCTTTATATGGAAAGCGACGAGCTTCCGGATGAAGAGACCCAGATGAATGCCTATCTCCACGCGGTACAGGCGGCGCGGGGCAGACCGGTCACCATTCGGACCATGGATGCCGGCGGAGATAAGAACATCCCGGGACTGAACATTGCGAAAGAGGAAAATCCCTTTCTGGGATACCGGGCGGTGCGTATTTGCCTGGATCAGGTGGAGCTGTTCAAGACACAGCTCCGGGCAATCTACCGGGCCAGCACCGCGGGGGCCCTGCAAATCATGTTCCCGATGATCTCAAGCATCGACGAGCTGCGCCGCGCCAAACAGATCGCCGCCGAGGTCAGAGCGGAGTTGACGGAAAACGGGATCCCCTTCTCCACCGGTGTAAAACTCGGCATGATGGTAGAGATCCCCTCGGCGGCCGTACTGGCGGATGTCTTCGCGCGGGAGGTGGATTTCTTCTCCATCGGAACCAATGACTTGGCACAATACACATTGGCTGTTGACCGCGGCAATGACAAAGTGGCCTCTCTTTACACCCATTATCATCCGGCGGTGATTCGGCTGATCCAGAACACCATCGAGGCGGCGCACCAAAATGGCATCCCGTGCTGCATGTGCGGGGAGGCCGCTGGAGATTATGAATTCATCCCCTTGCTGCTTGGCCTGGGCTTGGACAGCTTCTCCATGTCTCCGCCCAAAATTCTGCGGGCCAGGAAATTGATCTCAGAGCTCTCTTATGAGCAATGTGCGGCTTTGGCGCAAAAAGTGCGGACGGCGAAAAGCGCGCAAGAGGTTAGATCGGTAATCTCCGCAACAAATTTGACAGATTGAGGAGTTAAAACGTGGAAAGACAAATATTCACCATTACAAATCCCACAGGGCTCCATGCCCGTCCGGCCAATGTATTTGCTAAAACGGCCAAGAAATACGCCTGTGACGTGAAGATCGAGGCCGGCGGCAAGGCGATCAACGGGAAATCGATCGTTTCGGTCCTCTCCGCCGGCATTATCCAGGGCGCGCAAATTGTACTGATCACCGAAGGTGAGGACGAACACGGCGCCATGCAGGAGCTGGGCGATTTTCTCCGGTCCGGCTGCGGTGAATTGGGATGAGCCAGAGAGGTAGGATCATGGAAATGAAGAAATTCACGAATTTTTCCTTCTACTTTCCCACGGAGATCGTGTTTGGCAAGCAGGTGGAGAACCAGACCGCCGGACTGGTCAAAAAATATGGCGGCACGAAAGTGATGATCGTCATGGACGGCGGCGGTTTCATTAAAAAAAGCGGCCTGTTTGATAAAATCACAGACAATCTCCGCCAGGCCGGGCTCCCCTTTGTGGAACTGGAGGGCGTCCAGCCCAATCCCCGGCTCTCTCTGGTGTATGAGGGCATTCGGAAGCTGAAAGCCGAAAATGCCGACTTTGTTTTGGCCATCGGCGGCGGCAGCACCATCGATACCGCGAAAGCCATTGCCCTCGGCATGGAGTATGACGGTGACGTATGGGATTTTTACGCCAAGAAGGCCGTTCCCCAGAAGATCGGTCCGGTAGGCGTCATCAGCACCATCGCGGGCTCTGGCAGTGAGACGAGTTCCGGAACGGTGATTCTGGATGACGTCAAATCCCAGATCAAGACGGGCGTGATGAAAGATTTTGTACGTCCCCGCTTCGCGATTATGAACCCCGAGCTGACTTACACCCTGCCGGCCTTTCAAACTGCTTCCGGAGCGGCAGATGTGCTGGCTCACGCTTTTGATACATATTTCACCGACGAGGCCTCGTACCTGGGCGACCACTTCTGCACCAGCGTCATGCGCACCGCGGTCAAGTACGGCCCCATTGCCCTGGAAAAACCTGACGATTACGAAGCACGTGCCGAGTTGATGCTGGCCGCCTCGTTCGCGCAAAATGACACCTGCCGCATTGGCCGGGCCCGCTCCCCGATGACTGGCGGCGGCCACAACTTGGAACGTATGAGCGGCCTGTTCGATACGACCCACGGCGCCGGATTAGCCGTGATGATGCCGGCGTTTCTTCAGTCCCTGGTGGACCACGACCCTGATTCCCATGGCCGCATCGCCGAGTTTGGCGTGGAGGTATTCGATGTCTGCGGCGAGGGCAAAACGCGGGCTCAGGTGGCGCAGGAAGGTGTCGACCGCTTCCGCGCGTGGCTGAAGGAGATGAAAATGCCCTCCACGCTGCACGAGCTGCTGCGCCGCGAGGTGACAGACGAGGACATTGAACGTTTGGTCAACACCGCGTGGTTTACGCCCGGAGGGAAAATGCGTGCCTTCGGAACCAGCAGCCGCGAAGATGTCCGCAATATGTACCTGTCCGTACGGTGAAACCAAGCGTTTCGCAGGCTTCAATACGTTCAGAGCAAAGGATGAGAAGATATGATTGAGTTTAAAAAGACTCCGGCCATTTTGATCGCATCCCATGGAAACTTCTGCGAGGAGCTGATCCGGTCCGCCCAGATGCTCTACGGGGAGATGGAAGATGTCGTTGCGCTGCCCCTGCTGGTGGGCATGGACCCGGAAGAGTATGAGAAGCAATTCAACGAGATCATTGACCGTTATGACGGCGACATCATTGTTTTTGTCGATATGTTCGGAGGCACCCCCTTTAACACGCTGATCAAAGCCGGCTGCCGCAGGCAGCTGTGTGCGATCACCGGCGTCAACATGACCATGTTGTTCCAGGCTCTGGATGAGCGGGACACTGAGCGGAACGGCGAAAAGCTGGCGGAGAGTATTATGACAGCCGCTGCCGCCGCCATAAAAGACGTAACTCCAAGCCTGGCCCGTTTTTACGAGCAGGCGCAGAATCGATAAGTTTCAATCCAGAAAGGAGAACAATCCTATGTATGTCCCAATGAAAGAGATCCTGGACAAAGCCTATGCTGAGCACTATGCGGTACCCGCCGTTCTGGGCGGGAATGAGAGCCTGATCCGTGCTTCCATCGAAGCCGCGGAGGAGACCAATTCTCCGCTGATCATTCTGGGCAACTTCCGGAACCACCCCGACCCCTACTTCCTGGCCGCCATGGTCAAGCATATCGCCAACCAGGCATCCATCCCCGTGGCGCTGGTTCTGGACCACAGCAAGACCTTTGAGGATGCGATGCTGGGCATCCGGACCGGCTACTCCAGCATCATGGTTGACCGCTCTGAGCTGCCTTTCGAGGAAAATGTGAAGCAGGTCAGGGAACTGACCCGGATCGCCCACTCCGTTGGCGTCTCGGTTGAGGCTGAACTGGGCCACGTGGGAAAAGGCGTGAATTACGCTGTGGACGGCAGCACCGCGCTGACCGTCCCGGAAGAGGCCAAGCGTTTTATTGACGAGACCGGCGTGGATTGTCTGGCCGTTGCCATCGGCACGGCGCACGGCGCCTACAAAGGGACGCCCAAGCTGCGCTTTGATCTGCTGGAGCAGATCAACAAGGCCTGTGGGATTCCTCTGGTCCTGCATGGCGGAAGCGGAACCGGCGATGAAAATGTACATAAGGCATGCACCATGGGCATTACGAAGGTAAATGTGGCAAACGACATTGTCCAGGCGGCGATCCGTGCGGTCAATGCCCACGACATGACCGGCAATAACGCCTATTCCTTCTTCTCCACCGCGTTCGGCGGCTGCAAGGAACAGGTCAAGCATCTGTTTGACGTCTGCGGCTGCACCGGGAAGGGGTGGCAGCAGGTGCCCCGCCTGACCAGCACTCCCATGATGGTGAACATAGACGTTTCCGATATGTGACAAAGCCCCCCGCGCCACACTCCGTCATTTCTATGGCTGTAGGTGAAGGCGGCCATGATTTGAAAATATAAAAGTAAAGGAGAAATCGTTATGCCATTTGCCCTTGCATTGCTGGTCGGTATCGTATACTGGTTATCCATGTACGACACCCATATCTTCAACTGGCTCAAGGAACCCATTACTCTCGGCGCGTTATTTGGCTTGATCTTCGGCAACCTCCAACTGGGTTTGACGATCGGCGCTCAGATCCAGCTGATCTACATTGTTGCCAACTCGGTTGGCGGCAATATGCCTGCGGATAAAACGTTGGGCGCTGCTGTTGCTGTTCCGCTTGCGGTTATGAATAACCTGGATCCCGAGATCGGTCTGGCTTTGGCTATCCCCTTTGCCGTTGTGGGCCCCGGCCTCGATAACCTGCGCCGCATGATCAACGTCGTGTGGTACAAGAAGGCGGAGCGCGACATTGAAAATCTGAACGAGAAACAGCTGTGGCTGGACGCCTATATCTACCCCGCTCTGGTTCAGCTGCCGATCCGTGTCATCCCCGTCACCCTTTTGATGTACTTCGGCACTGACTATGCCGGCACGCTGGTTGCTCTGATGCCCGGTTGGCTGACCACCGGCCTGTCCACCATCAGCAATATGCTGCCTGCCCTCGGTATGATCGCCTGCGTCCGCATGATCGGCCGCAAAAACCTGCTTCCCTACTTCTTCCTTGGCTTCTTCACTATGAAGGTCATCAATATGACGACCCTCACCTTCACCGCTTTCGCTTTTATCATCGCCATTCTGAGCATGAACCTGGGCAAGGAAGGGCTGGATATGAGCAATGTCACCAGCATCTACGACAACAAATCCCTGGACGTGGAGAACAAGGACCTGCAGTATCAGTTGTCTAAGAAGGCGCTGAAGAAGACCCGCTTCAGAAGCCTGTTCGCATTCCGCATCGCCCAAAACATGGAGACCTTCTATGGCCTGGGCTACTGCATGGCCGCCCAGCCCTGTCTGAAAGAACTGTATGGCCACGATCCCGAGCAGTATAAGGCCGCTCTGCGCCGCCACATGGTGCCCTACATCAGCGAGGCGTCCTGGGGCAACTGCATTGAAGGCGCCGCCATGGCCATGGAGGAACAGATGGCGAACGGCGCTCCCATCACCGCGGAATCCATTACCTCTGTCCGTACCGGCCTGATGGGTCCCTTCGCCGGCCTTGGCGATACCATCAACGGCTATATTCTTCGCCCCATCATCGCCAGCGTCTGTATCGCCCTGGCGCTGGAAGGCCATGTGATCCCCGCTTTCTTCTACGGCTTCTGGGGCGCCATCTCCTACATCCTGATCGGCTTCCCCACCTTCAATACCGGCTACAAGCTGGGTAAAAACTCCCTGCTGAAGATGCTGAAAGGCGGCTGGGTCGAGCGCGTCATGAACGCCGCCGGTATCCTGGGCATGCTGATGATGGGCTGCCTCTCCTCCAACTATGTGAAGCTGAGCACTACCATCAGCTGGGTCCTGGATGATCAGGAGTACCTGCTGCAGAACTTCTTTGACAAGATCCTTCCCGGGTTCCTGCCGCTGGTTCTGTTGGTCGTCTCCTACCTGTATATGGTCCGCGGCAAGAAGGCCAGCAACACCAAGCTGATGCTCGCCATGATCGTCATCGGCCTCGTGGGTGCGTTCGTCGGCATTTTCTAAACAGAAAGGGTTGTGTACTGGGGCGCGCGGGGCGCGCTCCGGTACGCCCTTCTCCCGTGATCCTGAACCGGCTTCCGTTGCTGGACGGGCGGCGCAGAAAACTCCCCACCAAGTAGTGGGTACACGCAAGATGAATGATGAACTGGAGGGATTCCAAGTATGGCTGAAATTATGATGACCAGAGTGGACGCGAGATTGGTCCACGGTCAGGTCGCCGGCAGATGGATCAAAACATTGGACGTCAGCCGGGTGATCATCATTGGCGACGAAATCGCGAATGATCCTTTTATGGTGGACCTGTTTGAGCTGCTGTCGCCGCCCGGGACCAAAATTGTCTGCTATACGATCGAGCAGGCGGTGGAAGCCTGGAACAGCGACAAGTTCGGCAGCGGCCGTGTTATGATCCTGTTCAAAGAGCTGCAGACCGCGGACCGGGCGTGGAGAAGCGGCGTGAAGTTTGAATCGCTCAATATTGGCCAGGTCCCCGGCGGCCCGGGAAGAAAACTTGCCTACGCCACCGTCAGCCTGAGTCAAGAAGAACTGGCGCTTCTGGTATCGCTGAACAATGACGGCGTGAATGTCTATTTCCAGGCGATTCCCGACGATAAACAGCAGCCGCTGGCGCCGGTGGCAGCAAAAATGAAGTTCTGACAGATAAAGGAAGCAGCTATGAAAAAATTATTGGTATTCCTGACCGGTGAGCAGGAAAAAAAGAAGTACCAGGCTGACCCCATCTCCAAGTGGTTCGGGGAGCTGAAAGAAAACGGGGTCGAAATTTCCTATGTGGTAGACAGTTCTCTGGATTCCAACGACAACCCCGGCATCACCCCCCGCCTCAGAATGGAGAAGGAGGGACCCGAGTGGGCCAAGTATAACCAAGAGACCTTGGATGCGGTGAAGGACGCCGAGATGATCCTGGTGGGCTACAACGGCGTCAACTCCACCCTGCTGGCTCATGCGGAGAAGTTAAAATTTGTAGGCGTGCTGCGCAGCGGCGTGGAGAACATCAATGTGGCCGCCTGCACGGAAAAGGGAGTCGCTGTCTCCGCCTGTCCCGGCCGCCTGGGCGAATCGGTGTCCGACTTTACCGTCACCATGATGCTGGCCTGCAATCGAAATATCAGCCGCGACGATCTGTCCAAGCGTGCCGGCTGGAAGTACCCCGGCTATGACAATCTCCCCCGGGCCCTTCTGATGAAGGACGCCGTGGTGGGTCTTGTGGGCCTGGGCAGCATCGGACGCAAGGTGGCCCAGCGCATTGCCGGCTTTGGCTCCCGCATCATCGCCTACGATCCTTTTGTGAAGCCTGAAGAGGCGGCTAAGATCGGCATTGAGATGAAGAGCCTGGAAGAAGTCATGTCCACCGCCGACTTTGTGTCCGTCCACGCCCGCCTGGTGCCCGCCACCCGGGGTATGATCGGCGCGGAGCAGCTGGCTCTGATGAAGCCCTCCGCCTTCTTCATCAACACGGCCCGCGCCGGCCTTGTGGACGAGGAAGCTCTGATCAGGCTGCTCCAGGAGCACAAGATCCGGGGAGCGGGTCTGGACGTCTTCCTGGAGGAGCCCCTGCCTGAGGACCATCCTCTGCGGAAGCTGGACAACGTGATCCTTTCGCCCCACAACGCCGGCGGCGCGGGCAACCTGCTCAACGTCTCCATGGAAATTATGAAAGACGAGCTGCTGCGCTACTGCAAGGGCGAACCGCTGCGGAACAAAATGAACTAATATCGGAGGAACCTATGGATTTACAATTGAAAGGCCAAGTCGCCGTCGTGACCGGCGGCGCCCAGGGAATAGGGGCCGGCATCAGCAAGATGCTGGCCGCGGAAGGAGTCAACATCGTCATCAATGATTTTTGCAGCCTGGAGATCTCGGAACCCTTTGCCAAAAGCCTGGAGGAGACTTATGGGGTGCGCGCGGTTGCGGTGCAAGGGGATGTGACGAAACCGGAAAACGCGGAAAATGTTCTGAACGTCTGCCTGAACAGCTTCGGCGGCGTGGATATTCTGGTAAATAATGCTGGCGCCGGCGGACGCCGCTGCGAATTTGAGGAATTGACTTACGAGGATTGGAAGCGGGTACAGGATCTGAATCTGAACGGCGCGTTCCTCATGTGCAGCTGCTTTATCAAATACTGGAAGCGCAATAGCCGCGCCGGACATATCGTCAATACCATTTCCAAGGCGGCCTTTATGTCCAACAGCACCGGGAACGACGCCTATGTGTCCGCCAAGGCCGGCCTGATGGGTCTGACCCGGGCGCTCGCCAAAGGCAATGCCTCCCACAACATCTGGGTCAACGGCATCATCCCCGGCTATGTATTTAACTCCAGACTGCAAAACCGTGAAGCGGGCCTTGCCAGCGGAAACAAGCGCTATGAAACTGTTATGGGTGATGGCCGCCTCCCCTTGGGGGAATTTGCCTCCCCCGAGGACATGGGCGCGGTGGTTGCGTTCCTGTGTTCTCCCAAGGCGAAGCAGATCTGCGGCACCGCCATTGACTGTACGGGAGGTACCTTGGTCTAAGCAATTTTGTGTGAGAGGAGCGTAAAACAATGGTCGGAACAAATCTGACGGAAGGCTCCATTCTAAAAAAATTGCTGATCTTTGCCGCCCCGATCGTTTTGACAAACCTGATTCAGCAGATGTACTCGACTGTTGATCTGATGGTTGTCGGTAAGTTTGTGGGAGGAGTCGGAACTGTCGGCGTATCGACGGGCGGAGAATTGTCAGACATCACAACTCCCATCGCCAACGCCTTTGCAACAGCTGGGCAAATCTATATTGCCCAGCTGACAGGGGCCAAAGAAACCGAAAAGCGGAGAGATGCCATGATCACATTGATCACCATTATGCTCTGCTTTTCGGTTGCATTTACTGCTTTACCTCTGTTTTTCCACAGTGTTTTGCTCCGGCTGCTGAACTGTCCCCGGGAAGCGCTGTCTGAAGCGACTGTGTACATGGTTACCACAGCCATCGGCATGCCGTTTATTTTTGGATACAGCGGTGTGTGCGCGGTGCTGCGGGGAATGGGGGAGTCGAAGCGCCCCTTGCTGTTTGTATCGATCTCCGCTTCCGTCAATGTAATCATGGATCTTGCCTTGGTGGCGGTATTCCATATGGGCGTTTTTGGCGCGGCCATCGCAACGGTGATCACGCAGGTCAGCGCCTTTTTGGCCGCATATGTGTTCTTAAACCGCCACAAGGAGCAGATGGGCGTGGCGCTGCGGCTGTCAACGCTCCATATTGACCTGCACGCCCTTCGGGTGATCTTCCGATTGGGGATCCCACAGATCATCCGCTCCATCTCTGTGCATTTTGCCATGCTTTGGGTCAAGGCAAATGTCAATTCCTATGGTATGCTGGTTTCCACAACATACAGCGTGGGCAATAAAGTGGAAAAACTGATGAACGTGTTCGTTCAGGGAGTGGACAGCGCCGCAGGCGCGATGATCGGTCAAAACCTGGGAGCGCGGCAGATCAACCGGGTCAAACGGGTTTATCTGACAACGCTTTGCTGTACGATGGTCTGCGGCACGTTAGTGGCCATCCTGTTTTTAGGAATTCCCAAAACATTGTTTCGCCTCTTTACAGAAGAACCGGATGTGGTTGAGTATGGCGTGGTCTTCCTGCGGATCATGGCAGTTGGCAGTATCGTCGGCGCTTTTTCCGGGGCGTTCCGTTCCATTGCGACAGGGGCAGGAGAAGAAAAGCTTTGCCTGATCATCGGACTGGGAGACGCAACGTGCCGGATTGCAATCTGCATGATATTTGACGATATTCTGAAGTGGGGGTCTACCAGTTATTTTTGGGGGGCGGCGCTGTGTCAGCTGATCCCCGGGCTGATTGCATTGTCCTACTTTATCAGTGGAAAATGGAAGACAAAAAAATTGATGGCGGAACGGTGACATGTGGGGAGCGCCATTCAAATGGCTTGCGATCAATTGGCATAGTGAATTTTGCAGGCGCTTGGAGCAGACAATCGTTTGCAATGCCAATTCACCCTCAATATAAATAAGAAAGCGTTCCGTTGACATGCTAAACTGCAGCGGTCCGGAATCACGTTCCAAAACAATAGTAAAAAAGCCTGAAAATCGAAGGCTTAATAGTGACAAGTAACTATTTGCCGCAGAGAACGGTGTGACCCGAAGGTCACGCCGTTTTTCTGCGTCCATAGGTTGTTTCTGTAATAATAGGCTCGGAAATCACGGGAATTTCAATCTCATCCACGAAGTTGAAGTAGATTTTGACTTTCTGCTGACACTTGCCGCTGGACTTGTCCGGCGCAAACACGACGATCTTCTTGATATACTCATTCACAATCGTCTGTGTCAGCTCCTGCACATCCACATATTTCTGTGTCAGTGCGATAAAGGCATCCAGTCCGTCATTCATTTCTTCCCGCTGTTCCACCCATTCCTCGATAACTTCAATTTCGAGCTTCAAGCGTTCCTGTTCTTCCTCATAGCCTGCGGACATCTTCTGGTATCTGTCCTTGCTCAGTTCGCCAAGAACGTGATCCTCATAGAGCCGGGAGATGATGACATCCAGATCGGCAAGGCGTTTCTTTGCCTGCTCCACTTTCTTTTTGTCATCCCGGATGCTGCGCTCCTGGTCTGTCCTGCGGCATTGCAGCCATTCCTCTTGAAATCCGTCCACATCGTTTCGGATATACTCGTTGACTGCCCGGATGCGTTCCAGAACAATGTCACGAAGCGTATCTTCACGGATATAGTGGGCAGTACAAGTGCCACGGTTGCTCTTGTAGTGGTTGCAGACGTAGTGATCCTGCTTGCCCTCAAAGCTCTTGCTTGTGGCAAAGTGGAGCTTGCCGCCGCAATCGGCACAGAACAGAAGTCCGGAGAAGAATCCCTGCCGTTCCGCTTTAGCAGGGCGGCGTTTGTTCTTTCTGAGTTCCTGTACTCTGTCCCATTGCGCCTGCGATACGATAGCCTCCTGTGTGTCGGGGATGATATACATATCCTCCGGGGCATTGGGAATCCGCTTTTTCAGCTTGTAGGACTTGGAATAGGTCTTGAAGTTGCAAGTGCATCCGGTGTACTCCATCCGTTCCAGAATACCCACAACGGACTGCCCAATCCAATGGTAAGGTCTTTCCGGGAGGGGCTTGCCTTTCTGTTTGGCATACAGGGATTTGGTGGTCAATACCTGCTCCTGCTCCAAAATCCGGGCAATCTGTTCCGGGCCTTTTCCGTCAATACTGAGGTCGAAGATATACTTGACTACCGGGGCAGCTTCTTCATCAAGAATCCAATGATCCTTGTCCTCCGGGTCACAGCGGTATCCGTAGGGCGGCTTGCCCATGTGCTTACCACTTGTGCCACGCTGACGAAGACTGACACGGACTTTCTTTGAGGTGTCCCGTGGATACCATTCGTTGAATAAGTTACGAATGGCAGCCATACCCTCGCTGTCACCCCGTTCGCTGTCCACTCCGTCATTGACAGCAATGAAGCGCACATCGTAGCTTGGAAAGATAATGTCCGTGTACTGCCCAACGGTCAGATAGTCACGACCGAAGCGACTGAGGTCTTTTACCAGCCAGCAGCCCACAAGTCCCTGCTTCACAAGCTCAAAGCCTTCCTGCACGCCGGGACGATTGAAGTTCGTCCCGGTATAGCCATCGTCCACCAGTACTTTCAGATTGGTGTACCCATGCTCTTTTGCGTATCGAGTTAAATATTCTCTCTGATTCTGTATTGAATTTGATTCATCTGCCTTGCCGCCCTTGGCATCTTCCTTAATGTCCTCCACGGACAGGCGGCAGTAGATGATGGTAATTTTCTGCTGATCCAACATAGCGTCCTCCTTTACGGTTGGGTCAGCTGACAGAATCGGTGTGCATAATGGTATTATATCATGGAAATGAGTCATAGTCATGAACAAATCGCCCCTTTCTCAGAAAAAATGAGCCGTTTTACCTTATCGGCAAGCGGCTCGGTTCCGGCACATTCCGTTTCAATCACATACCATGTGTTTCCAATCTTTCGCTCAATGGTAGTGCGGAAGGGAGAGGTCATAGCTTCCCAACGCTTGCGGCATTCTTCCAGAAAGTCAATGGGCGGCTCAAATACCATGTCAAAGCAGGAACTGATATCAATATATCCGATGGCATCCTCGATTTCCTCCATCGGTGCATTGTTCATAATCATCTTGTTAATTTCATCCATCGTTTTCTTCATAGGCAAAATCCTTTCTTATCGGTGAATATCGTGTTTCTGTGTGCTGCGGTTGGTATATTCCCGAAGCACTTCCGGCGGGATGCTGGCAAGCGTTGCTTTTACATCCTCGTACTTTTGCAGAAGCTGGGTATCGTGCAGCTTCTTCACGGTACTTTCCTTCTTTGCCGCATCCAATTCCGCCGTCAGAGCGTCCTTGTCATCGGTCAGCTTCTTATTGGCTTTTTTCAGCTTGCGGATTTCAGTCTCATAGCGGTCAAAGGTTTTCTTGTACTTCTTCATTTCGGTGTCCATCTTCTCAATATCAGGGATATACTTTTCCAGAAAGGAAAGGATCTCTTTAACTTTCGTACCCGAATTGAACATATTGACATCCCCAAGGAGCTTGCGGAGCTGCTTACTCTGCCTTGTCAGGTGTGTCATCTCCTTGAACACCCTGGGCGGGATATAATCACGCCCGGTTTCACTGGCACTCTCGCCACGTTCCAGGTCGGGGTACTTCTTGACCATATACTCCCAGAACTTGTCCTGCCACTGGGTCAGCTTTTTCTTGTTGCCTAAAATTTCTTTGGCAGACAAGCGATTATCGGCGGTCAGCGGCACAAAGGACAGATGCAGGTGGGGTGTTGCCTCATCCATGTGTACCACGGCGGAGATAAAGGTTTTGGGGTCTTGTTCCTGTCTCATAAAATCAAGGGCATAATTGAAGAACTCCCTGACCTCTGCTTTCTTCTTGTTCTTAAAGAACTCCGGACTGGCGGTTATCATAGCCTCCACAACACGCACACTATCGGAGCGAACACGGCATCCAGCCTCTTTGATTTGCCGTTCCGCTTCTTTTCGGTAGCCGCTACCGATATTCAGCAGATGGAAGTTTTGCGGTGTACGTTTGGTATCAATGTCGGGGTTGCTGGCGTACTGTTCCTTGGTACGCTCGTTGTGGGCTTCGATTCTTCCGATTTCCGGTCCCTTGTACTTAGCAAAGCGTAAAATAGCGTACTGCGGTGCTGCCATTATCTGTCACCCCGCTTTCTCCATACGATTTCAAAGCCCAGCACTTCGGCAAGCTGTACCGCTTCGGTATAACGGAGTGATTCACGCTGGAGCTTGTTGGACAGATTGGAAACGCTGTCGCTCCATCCGTACTCGTCAGAGAGAAGATCAACGACCTCCTGCATGGTCATCCCTTGCCGTACAATGTACGACTTGATTTCATTTCTCAGATTGGATTTCATATTGTTTTTTACCTCCATAAATTCGTGATATTGGTTTTCTGTGCGGTGAACTGTTGTTACCGCTGAATGATGTTTTTGATATTGTTGTTTTGCGTTTTAATTTCGCCTTGCGTAGTCCTGCCCACAATAGCCCACTATCGACTTTACGAATGGGTGAGCATACTGCCGAAACAGTAAGAAGCACCACATTTCCGTATAAATGCTTCACAATTCGGTAAATCACCGAGCGATGAAATGATTTCGGTTTGTGGTGTAAAACTTCACGGATTGCACAAGGCTTGATTTTTAATGCCTGTAAATCGCCCTCGTTTCCGATGCTCATATTAGCGGTGGAGTTGAAAACTGCCGTACGTACTGTACGGTACGTACAGCAATTTTTCACTTCGCTCACCATTTCAGAAAAGAGGACTTCGCCAAGACCTCAATGCCGATAAATCCACGGACACGCTTGCCGTTTACATGGATGTTATTGGTGGCTTCCACGTTGTAAAGACGCTCATTCTGTGCAAGCTCGGAACTGAGCCTGTTTGCCGACATCGGTTTTCGCACATTATCCTCGCACCATAGCTTGTAGGCTTCATAGAGTGCCTTGGAGCTCGCTTCGGCATCTGCCTTGAAGCGGATATATCCCTCCGATTGCAGAAACTCAATGACATTGTTGCTGCTGCGCTTTACTGTCTCCACGTTTTCAATAGCTTGTCCGCTGATGGTGAATTGGTAGTTGTTCGCCAAGAGCCGGTGCAGTCCCTCCAGACACCACAGGAAGATACCCTCCATCTCGGACATGAGCTTTTCCACGAGAAACGGATCGTCGGTACGGTCTGCGGGTCTGTCCTTGGTGGTCAGCACGATCTGACGGCGAAAGAAACCGTCCGATTGGTCATGGAGTGCCGTCAGCGCACCATTGCCGAAGCACAAAAAACGGGCGTACAGTTGGCTCTGATAGCTCTGTACACCCTTGCGCTCCAAATCCATTTTGCACTCCGCTGTGATAATGGACTTGATATAATTGGTTTTCGGTAGTGCGCTCATATCCATATCATCGTCCACCATCAGCAGCTTGTTTTCCAGATCGGCTCGGCTGAAACGGTTGTTTTCGATTTTCTGGATGCTGGTGGTATTCATGCTGTCCCCAAGGATGGAGCGCATCACAAGACCGATACGGCTCTTGCCCTCGCCGCCCTTGCCGATGAGCATGAGCATTTTCTGTCCCTTGGTGGAGGGGATAAGGCAGTACCCTAAATACTCCTGCAAGGTTGGAATGTCCTCCGGCACGAGCAGGTCGGACAAAAAATGCAGCCATCTCTGCGGCTGTGGTGTGTTCGGGTTGTATTTGACTTTCATGCGGTTATTGCAGTAGGTCTTGTCCTCGGTGAACGTGCCATTGAGAAAGTAAGTGCCGTTTGCCACATGGATGCGGTCTGTTTCAATGGGCAGCGGGTCGGAATACGCCATGAGTTTGACAGCTTCAAAAAGGCTTTTCACTTTCTTTGCAATGCCGATACTCTGACAGGTCATGACCTCATCCAAGATCATCTGTTGAATCTTCCCCTCATCCTCAATCATACCGTCCACGGTGAACAGCCGACCTCGGACACATTTCATCGGGTGCTGATGCAGAAACGAACCGCAGAAAGCGACTTCATCAATCATCTTGCCGTCATACCAGGATGGCTGTTCAATACAATCAAATTGTTTGTTCGCCAATACTTTGTTCCTCCTTCCTCACTTTTTCCAGATACCTTTGCAGCTTCTTCAGCTTGTCATCGGTCAGCATCATGTCAATAACCTCCGTGCGCTCATAAGAATCGCCGCTGATGAGCGTATCCACCAGATACTCTGCGTAATCCAGTCGGTCACAGGCTTCCACAAAACGAGGATGCCATTTGTCCTCCGGCGATCTCGGCGCATACAGCACTTTCCACTCCTGCAAGAGCTTCATATATGCCAAGAGCGCAGAAAAGCACAGCTTCTCATTTTCTCTGAGTTGCTGTGCTTCACTTTTCCTATTCAGTTTTTCCTGCATTTCCCCGGTTGGCGGCTTGTCCTGCGAGATACCGAAGTCATACGCCAGCTTGTTTGCCGCATCCAACACGGGCAGTCCGTAGAGATTGGCAACAAGGTCGATTACGTCCCCATGCTCCCCACAGGCAAAGCAATGATAGTGGTCATCATACACAACCATACTCGGATGCCGGTCATTGTGAAACGGGCAGAGTGCTTTCCCGTAGCGGTTGACCTCGATTCCGTAATGCTCGGCGGCTTCTCTCGTGTTGATGCTTGTTTTTACTGTTCCAAATACATTCATTCAATTCCTCCCGAATTTTGTTGATAGGGACGATTTTTCATCCCCTCGTGTATATTATGAGAAAAATTAAAAAAAGGGGTACGATGGCATGACAAGCTCGTTTCAAAAAACATGACAGCATGATTTTGAGCGAAAATGATAGGCAAAAAGAATATTGGTAGCAGCTACCGATAATATCTTTTCACCTAAATCGAACTATCATTTTGAGATTTTGAAATATTTTTAGTAGCCGCTACTAAAAAGTTTTCCGAAGTGCTTTATTTGGTCACATTTGTATGGTATAATAGATTGAATGAAAAAACATGACAAGGAGGGCGCAGAATGGAACAGGAAAAGCGTGGACGTGGCAGACCAAAGATTGATGCCCATTTAACCGAGGTCGGCGCACCCAGCAGACGGCAAGCAATCAATGCCATGTATATGTTTGAGGGCGTACATTTACTTTCAGTAGCCGCTACTGATATTCCAGATAGTCATCTTCTCTATCAGTCGGATGATGCAACAATGACCGTCAAGAGCAAGAACGGCATTTTGGAACAGCTTGGACGCATGATTGAGCAAGATCATTTTTCAGAGGAAGATTGCGTCTATATCGCCAACCTTGCCATTGCCGCTTTGAAGAATGGCAGCACTTCCAGAGATGTTGAAAAAGCCATCCGTGCGATTCGTTTGCCGATGAAGGAATATTACAAAGACATGGATGACCTTTCGCTGAAATATCGTGTAGGAACTGCCATCGTGGAATTGCAGAAGTTGGGAGGTGCGAACGAGTGAGCATCCTTGACCAAAATTTTCTCACACTCGATTTCTGGCAGGATAAAGTAACCTATGGCAAGCGCATTATGCCCGCCGGCAGTATCGGATGTGCCGCACTCAACATCACAGACGAGCAGATCACCGAACTAACGAAGTTGTGTCAGCCGCTTCAAGAAATCATCCTTATGCTTGGTATGGGAAATGTAGATGTGTCTGTGTTCCCCACAGCGGAGAAAAGTCTGTCGGAGATCACAAAGTTTTTGCAGAACACAGAGCCGTTCTCTTATCTGAGTTTGGAAACGGATGAAACGGAGCTTCACCGTCTTTTCGATGAAGAACACGTAGAAAACATCCTCGCATATGTCAAAGCAGCACAAGAAATCGGTGCAGCAGCTACTTTTGATGAACGATATACCCTTGGTGTTGGCGTGATGAAGCTGATACAGGTGATGTCGCAGATTGGCGGTACGCTGTTGATCTACAAGCAATCTATGACCTCTTTCGCTCATGCTCTCCATGACAGCAAGCGCACACCGGATGGATATGCCGCCGCTTTTGCAAAGCATTTTACCAATACAGACAAACTTTCGCTGAATGACCCGTCATGGATGGCGTTATCCAATACGACAATGCAATATGTTTCCTCTGTCATGCCGGAGAAAGAGATACCGCAGCTTGTGAAGCGGTTGCACTACGTTTCTTTCGTAGGAATGTTCCGTTCCGATTTATTTGAGGGATTGTGTGTCGGTCATGCGCCGAGGAAATGCCCCATCTGCGGAAGATGGTTTCTTACCACTGATGCAAGGCAGACAAAATATTGCGGAGGACTTGCGCCGGGGGACAAGCTCGATCGCACCTGCCGTCAGATTGGCAATCTCAAAGGCAGAGAGCAGCGGGAACTTGCGGACGATCATCCTATAAAAGCAATTTATAACCGTCGCATGAACACAATTACACAGTATCTCCATCGTGGAACACTGGACGAGCAGACCGCAGCTATAATGAAGCTGCTTGCGAAAGACAAGCTAGAACTTGCGATTGAAGATGTTTCCTATGCCCAAGGTGATTACGCCATGGAAATGGAACAGGCTACATTGCTGAAAGAAGCAAAAAGCAAAAAACGATAACACAGCTTTGTGAAGGGAGGTGCGCCGTCTATGGCAGAAGAACGCTTCTGGACAACCGATGAATATGCCAGCACAGCAAAATTCGCTGTGCATGACGGAGCCATGACCATGCGACAGGCAGGGCGCATCTTCCGTCTTGCCCCTGCGCCGCCCAAGGTGGAGGACATCAGCGATTACATCGTTTCCGCTGTCCGTGAAAATGATCTGACTTACTTTACATACTTCCTGCATCACTACGAGCCGAGGTTAAACAAGCGTGTCTATCGTTTCATGCTGACCGAGGGTATTGACCGATATGACCCTCTGCGTTTTCTGGATTACAAGCTCAGTTGCGTTCTTGCTATGTTGGAGTGTTTGCAGAATTACGATCCCGGCAAGGGCGCAGACTTTCTGACCTACGCCCATCACTTCATCGGCAACGCACTTCTGGATTGCCGCCGACAGGAAGAAGCAGGCTCGTTCAAATCTCTGGATGAATACAAAGCAGCCCGTGGTATTGCTTGGCTTTACAATAATTCTGGAAAAAGTGAAAAAGAGGTCATTGCCGAATATGCCGCCGAACAAAACTGCACCGAGGAAACTGCCGCCGAGTATCTGACCATTGCAAGACAGAACCGAAGCCGTGTTCCGTTTTACTGTACCATGCAGGACGAGGACGGAGAAGAAACAGGCGAGGATGTCACCCGTGACGATAGTTGGAACTATGCGGATATTCTTTGGAATGGTGTTCGTGCGGATGCGGTACGGGCCGCCTTTGATAAATTCAGCCGCAAGGAAAAGTTTTTCCTTGAAAAGAGAAATGCCATCTGCATGACCTGTGGGCGTGTCGGTGCATGGGACGAGCGTTATTCTTTTGAACGGCTTGCCACCGCTTATGAGTACAGCAGCACCGGAGGCGCAGAGAAAGCATACAAGAAGATCGTGGACAAGCTGACGGGACATCTTGTGGATGCCGGTGTTCTCGGTGTTGTGGAATTGAAGCTGATCGAAAAACACAGAAAGATCCTCGGCGTGATTTATGAGTACAAGGCTGTGCATCGTTTTTCCAATGATGACGATTGCACCGGACAAATCAAAATCAGTTTCAGAGAAATGGACGGAGAAATTCTTTCTTTGGCTGACGGCGATTTTTGCAAGACGAATGTTTTTGCTGAGGTTGCCATCCGACGAATTTTACAAATCCCATTCAAGGAGCTACCGAAGAAATTGACAATTCCCTTTGAGTTGGAGATGGAGCGAATACGCTACGGAGGCTGATCGCTGCGGCGGGTTTTATATACCTTTTGCTCCCCCGTTAGCACAGCAAATCTTTCCGCTTCGCTTCAAGATTTCCTATGCCAACTACACCCGAACAGCCGGATTTTGCTCATTGCAAATCCTTCGCTTTTGTTGCCCGTGTGACCACAAAATCCGCCTGTTCTGCTGCCGCCGAAAAGTGTCTATCTGGCGTGGGACAGCCCCTTTCCAGCGTCAGCGGTCGCCAAAGGTATAACACACTAGACTTTCAAAGGAAAATCGTGTGCCAACAGGGATGCTCTCGCCCCTATTGGAAACCCAGAGCCAAGGGATTGCATCCCTCTGGACACCCTCATATTTTCTTCACAAATGGTACCCACATTGAAAAAACTGCGTTTTCTCATGTCCGTCCATTTCTCGAAAATACTACAGCACATGTTCTCCATTTTTGCAAGTGCATCGCAAAAATCTCAAACTGTACTGTGTTGTGCCGATGAATAATTCCGTGTTTACTGACACAGGAAATTCCTCGCTACGCTGCTGCGGCAGCAAGAATTTTCAAAAAAATATTTTGCTCTTTTGAAATGTGAGCAGAAGAACCACAATGAGGAGATTTTCAGAGGGTCACATTTATTTGAATATGCCAGAGTTATTAACAGGAGAAAACCATGTTTAAGAATCACACTACTTTACGCAAATTGCAAAAAATATTGTCAAAGAAAGAGTATGGAATCTTCGATAATCAGGTCGGCTTTTATAATGGCTTGTTCGGTATCACAAATCCGGAACACTTTCCTGATGACCTTGTTTCATATATGGAATCCGCACATGATTCAGACAAAAAAGACAGGCAAAAACAGTTGGAAATTGAGTCCTACCTAAAAGGCGGTCTGGACAATAGCTCAAGTAATATCGGAAAACACATCAATGATGAACCCGGTATGTCTATTCCACGGTATCACTGTCTCCATTGGGCATACGCAGAACATAAAAAAGAAATATGCAGACGGATTGCTGCTATGATTCGTTACAGCACCTATCGCCGAAAATGTTATGGGAAAGCTGCAATGGATGTGACTGCACTATTTTCGGAACTGAAATCCGAATTATCTCATGCATCAAATATATTGTCTCAAGCGGATACATGTGATGAACTGTTAATGGCAGCAATTCTATATGAGATTGTTCAAACGCATTTAGGTGAGCGGCACAGTGGCGATATTGACGAAGCAGATAATCTTTCTTTTGGCAAGGTCAATATGAATCAGCAGATAGAAGAATACTATTTGACCTGTGATTGTTACGAGGCCACAAGCATTGATTTTTTCATAGCATTAAAACGTATGTCTGGGCGAAATGTTATTGCAGCAAGTAATTTAGCAGGATTTTACTATGTCGGGATGGAGTTTTTAGTAAAAAATGAAAATGGAGGCCCGCATGGAAAATATGTTGTGGAACGAAATTATGAAAAAGCTGCATATTACTTCAAATACGCTGCTTCCAGCGAGCCTCCGTATGCCCCTGCACTGTATTCCTATGGATATATGCTGTTGCATGATGAAACAGGAGATATGCCAAAGGAAGATCGATTGGCAGAAGTTGAGCAGTATTACAGGAGAGCCGCTGACCATAAGTTTCATCATGCAGTAAGCGGTTTAGGTGATTTGGCACTGCTGCGGGCAAACCACCTGCTGAAAGATAATGAGGGGAAAGAACATTTCGGTGAAATCATCAAAGAACTGTCGATTGCGATTGGTCGTTTTCATCAGGCCAAATCGATGGGCTCATTTTGGGGACCAATAAAGGCTGCGCAATTTTTGGATAATCCTGACTATACCCCCTATCTTGCGGATGTTTTGCGAGCTGCAAATCTTCCCATAACGACAAATGCAAGAGATGAGTGGAAATGCGCAGTTGATATGGGAAATGTATTTGCTATGGATGAGCTTGCCATGCTGGATCTGCGGTTGGGATATCAACAGGAAGCAAGGGATCTCCTTGAACAGGCTGCGATGATGAATTACCCGAATGCTTCCTATCATATGGCGTGTTGCTTTTATGCTCCTGACGGGTTAACCCCGGATACGGACAGGTATAGAAAGGCCCTGACGAAAGCTTCCTCAGATGGGAGCGCAAGAGCAAGTCTTCTGTTAGGCAAACTTTCTTTACAGGAATCAGGGGTATATGATACCGAAACAATGGCATGGTTTCTAATAGCGGAGGAGCAAAATCTCCTGTGCTTTGAAAAAGAGGTTTACGATGAACTCCACCACTTTATATAAAGAATCGGCGCTTCGTCTTGTATTGCGGCTGTCACTGCCGTCTATGGGAGCACAGATATCTTCTGTAATTATGCAGTTTATAGATTCCGCTATGGTGGGACATCTGGATACGGATGCAGCTGCCGCAGTTGGATTAGTGGGCGGCGTAACATGGCTGTGCGGCGGACTGTGTTCCGCATTAACAGCCGGTTTTACCGTACAGGCAGCGCAATCAGCCGGAGCAGGCAAGGAAATTGACGCAAGGAAGATCATGCATCTTGGATTACTATCGGCACTGGTTCTTAGTTGCAGTATGGCGTTATTAGGGCTGTGCCTGAGTGATTTCCTTCCAATTTGGCTTCGAGCTGATAATTCCATCCATAAATTATCTATCCGCTATTTCAACATATATGCGTTGTCGATTCCGCTGATTCAATTAAATGGGTATTCAGCCGGTATGCTGCAAAGCGCCGGAAACATGCGTACGCCCGGTATATGTACCATCGCCATGTATGCCATGAATATCTTATTCAATTTCCTGCTGATTTTTCCGTCCAGAACAGTTGATCTATGTGGCAATACTTTGTTCATTCCCGGTGCAGGCCTGGGTGTCACAGGTGCTGCACTTGGAACTGCTCTGGCAGAGACAGTTGCGGCACTATTCTTGCTTTATAAGCTTCTGATTTCTGAATCATCCATGCGCCTGCGGAGTGGCGAAGCTTTTTTGTTACCTGATCTGAAGTATGTGCTTTTTCGGGCAGCTAAAATTGGTCTGCCTATAGCCTTGGAACAGATTGTCATGCGATTCGCACAATTAACCGTAGTGGGCATGATTGCTCCGCTTGGAAACGCTGCGATGGCAGCACACTCACTTGCCATTACAGCCGAAAGCTTTTGCTATATGCCTGCATATGGAATTGGTCTGGCACAGCCCGCTATTACAGGACGATCCATTGGCTCCGGTGACAAGAAACGCACACGGGAACTTGGGCAGGCAGGCATCCGGCTGGGCATATGGATTACGGTGATTCTTGCGGTTATCATGTTTTGCTGTGCATCGCAGCTGATGCGACTTTTGACACCGAATGCAGAACTGATTCAAATTGGAGCCATTCTTTTGCGAATAGAAGCTTTTGGGGTTACGTTGTATGCGGTACATCTGGTTTGTGCAGGTATCCTACAAGGACGTGGCGATACGTTCATATCCAGCATAATGGTGTTGGGATGTCTTTGGGGGATACGGGTTCCAATATCAATGCTGTTGATTCCTTATATGGGTGTCAGCGGTGCTTGGGCAGCGATGAGTCTCGAGCTTAGTATTCGTGGAATTATCTTTCTGTTGCGTTTTCGTTTTTCAAATCGCTGATTTTACCATGGTAATTTAGCTCAAATCTATCCCGCCTATTCTCTCATCATGGTACAATAATATTGTAATAAAAGTTTTCCGTTGCCATACAGTCATGGTGGCAACGGAAAATGCTATTTTAGAGAGGTTGGATCATATAAGAATGTACATCCAGCCTATATTCGGAGGTGATAAATTATGGGAACAATTTACAATGGATATGGCTTGGGGAGTAGCATCGCCGGCAGTGTAGAAAGCGATACCATCTATAGGGGATTTGGTCTTTCCCGTGAGATTGTAGGTAGTATAGAAGGTGATACAATCTACCGTGGATTCGGTCTTGGGCGTGAAATTGTAGGTATAGTCAGCGGCAATGATATTTACCGGGGCTTTGGACTTTCCCGTGAAATTGCGGGCAGTATAGAAGGTAATACTGTCTATCGTGGATTTGGCCTTGGGCGTGAAATCGTCGGTTCATGCACAACCGTTGAAGAGGCAGCCGCACTGTTGTTGTTGCTTGAACCTTATGTACAGAGTCCATCCACTGTTGCACAGGTGCCGAGGCCACACAGACCTCAATCCGATTTGGGTGAGTTTGCGGCATTATACTACATTACGATGATAGTTCTGATTGCCATAGCTGTTTTGGGTCCAATCCTCATCTGGCCCATTATTTTTGGGTCAATCACTTTTTCTGTGGGATGTCGGTAGGGGCATCGAGCAAATGAATTGAATAAAGAAGAGCCACCGATTAGGATAGGGGTATGTCCGGCAAGACAAATACTCCGCCCTAAAG
>Ga0129308_1000826_pt1 | contig 40143 bp, 36 predicted proteins | sample L827metagenome_FD_94440 | JGI IMG/M metagenome (GOLD analysis project Ga0129308, IMG submission 94440) | Ring-tailed lemur group fecal microbial communities from Wisconsin, USA - L827 metagenome | ecosystem: Host-associated > Mammals > Digestive system > Large intestine > Fecal | place: USA... | reverse complement strand
TTCGCTGACACCGCTGCCTTCGTTTCCGATAACCAGTGCAATATTCTCGGACAAATCCACATCCCAATAGCTCTGTTCTGTTTCCAGAGACGTCACCACGATTCGTCTGCCTGCCTGCTGCAGAGCGCTAATCACATCCTGTTCTGCAACTGCCTGAACGATCGGTACGCGAAACAGAGAACCGGCGGCCGCTCTCACAACTTTCGGCGCATATACATCTACCGTTCCCGATGTCGCGATTACTGCCCGATATCCGGCAGCTTCTGCTGTTCGGATGATCGTCCCGATATTTCCAGGATCCTGCAGGCGATCCAGCACGATGACATTCGCCGCACCGGCAGCCCCGACTTCCGGTGTCAGCACCTGCTGCAAATCAAATCGCCGCTGTTCTGCAACTGCAATCACACCTTGTGAATGTTCCGTATCGGAAAGCTTTTGAAACAGCTCCCGGCGAAGCAGAATCGTTCGATTCTCCGGGAAATCCTCCTGCAGCCTGCAGCCTTCCTCGAAAAAAATCGATTGAATCGGAATGCCTGATGCGATCGCATCCCTGAGGGGCTTTACGCCTTCCAGCAAATACTGCCCTGTTTCATTGCGGTATTTCTTGCGCAGCAGCTGACAAGCCGCCTTGTATATTGGATTGTCTTTTGATCGTATCGTTTTCATGATCGATTTCCCGACTCACGACAGATGTGCACAAGAGAAAAAACGCCCTCTGCACAACTGAACAATAGCCGGTCATCAAACCGGCTATTGGAATCGTCATGATCCTTTCTGTTATCTCTTCAGGAAAGTCGGGATATCAATACCAGATGCTCCCGCATAAGGATTGTCATCAGCCGCCGTTGTGCTCTGATCTGCTTCCGCCAGCCGTTCCAGATCGCCGTCAATCGTGCCGTTTGGAATTACAGAACTGTTGAGAAGATCCACGCCTGCCGGCTTTTCAAATCCTGCAGCAATTACAGTTACTGCAATTTCATCCTGGAAGTCTTCCTTGACAGAAGCTCCCATAATGATGATCGCATTGCTATCAGCCTCTTCATCAATCTGCGTTGCAACCTTGTCCACGTCGAACATAGTAAGATCTCTGCCGCCTGTAATATTGATGAGTACAGCCTTCGCGCCGGAAATCTTCGTTTCCAGAAGCGGACTGTCGATCGCGCCGCGAACTGCATCATCCAGCCTTGTTTCTCCTTTTCCGCGGCCGACACCCATATGTACGATGCCTCTGTCCTTCATGATTGTTGTCACGTCCGCAAAGTCCAGATTGATCAGCGCATCATCTACGATGATATCGGAAATACCCTGAACGCCCTGCTTCAGAACTTCGTCTGCCAGCTCGAATGCCTCCAGCAGAGAGGTCTGCTCCTGAACGGTTTCCAGAAGTTTGTCATTCGGAACGACAACCAGGGAATCCACATACTTCTTCAGGAATTTGATTCCCAGTTCGGCATGTTCTCCTCTTTTCTTTCCTTCAAAGCGGAACGGCTTTGTTACGACACCTACAGTCAAAACGCCCATATCCTTGGCGATTTTCGCAATAATAGGAGCTGCTCCGGTACCTGTGCCGCCGCCCATACCGCATGTTACAAATACCATATCGGATCCGGCAATAAACTTTTCCAGATCTTCCAGACTCTCTTCCGCGGATTTCTGTCCAACCTCAGGATTTCCGCCTGCCCCCAGACCCTTTGTCAGCTTTTCACCGATCTGGATCTTCGTTTCAGCTTTACTTCTTGCAAGCGCCTGCTTGTCCGTATTTACAGCAATAAAGGTAACACCCTTCATGCCTCCTTCTATCATTCGATTCACTGCGTTACATCCGCCGCCGCCAACACCGATGACCTTTATTTCCTGCAGCGTAGAGTCATTCATCTCAAATTGTAACATTCAGAACTACCTCCCATAATTATTTTACATCATTTATTCACCGCGCCGGGCGACGCGATTTAATATAACATTTATTATAACATACAATTATTTCTTCGTAAAGGAACAATAATTGTTGCTTCCGATATTGATAACACCGCTTTCCGTGCCTTTTTGATAGAGGTCGAATACGACCATTTTCAGGGCATTTGACTGGATACATTTTACTAAATTATCATACCTTCCCTTGCAGACCAGCTTGTCATATACATATGCATTCACCTGCGTTCCATCGATCGCAATCCGCTTAAAATACAAATCACCCTTTTCTGCCAGTGTCACCAGTTCCATTGCTTTCTGATAGACACCTGTTTCTTTTACCGCAACTTCCTTTTTCAAAACGGCATCCGTCACGGTGACGCCCTCAATCAGCGTCGCTTCCTTTTCTTCCTTGGAAATTTCCAGCACCATGCCTCCGTGATCGATCACCACGTATTTCTTTCCCATCATCAGCTGCGCCTTGCCGCTTCGCTCTGTTACAGTAATTTCAATTTGATTCGGCAGTTTTCGCTTCACATTGACATCTTCAATGTAGAGATTTTTTTTGATCCTCCGTTCCGCAAACCAGGGATGCATGTCAAAAATATTCTCGCCGGTTTCCAGTTCGGAGAGTTTTAAAATCTCTTCATCGGAAATTTCCTGATTTCCGACCACTGCAATTCCATCAACTGTAAAATAGTCAACATGCAATCCGAAATAAGCGCCGACACAAATACAGATCAGCAGTATAAAGCGCAGCAGATAATGCTTCTTACGGCGTTTCTTCTTGCGCACGGTCTTTACTGTGCGGTTTTCTCTGGAGCCCCGCTGTTCTGTCCCGGGTTCTGTCTGCCACTGCGAATCATACCCCGGTTCATAAACAGGAGGCTTCTGTTCAAATCGTTTCGTATCATATAGATTGTTGTGGTTATCATTCTGCATATTCTTCAATATCTCCGCCTAATGCTCTGATTTTCTCCAAAAAATTCCCGTATCCCCGTTTCACATATTTAGTATGTTGCACCGTCGTCGTTCCCTGCGCCATCAGCCCTGCAATTACCAAGGCTGCGCCCCCGCGCAAATCCTCCGCCTCTACTTCCGCTCCATACAAGATATGGTTATTCTTTATTATAACCTGTTTTGGAGAGATTTCAATATCTGCTCCCATTTTTATCAATTGATTTGCATATCCAAATCGATTTTCAAATATGGTTTCCGTCACGCTGCACCCTTTTCCATGCTGACACAGAAAGGCAGTCAGCTGCGGCTGCAGATCCGTCGGAAAGCCTGGATAAGGCGCCGTCGTAATCTGTCTGTTCCGCAAAATGCCCGCGCGGGACTTCACCCAGATCATCCCATCATCATCTCGGATATCGCAGCAGCCATCATCTCGCAGAAGATCAAGCAGCACCTCCAGAGGTTCCTGTTTTGCTCCCCGAAGCAGGACTTCACCTCCCGTTGCCAGCGCCATCAGCAAAAAGGTTCCCGCCTCAATGCGATCCGGCATAATCCGATAGCTGCAGCCAGACAGGGGCTTTTTCCCTTCGATGCGGATCGTTCCGGTTCCCGCACCGCGTACACAGCCCCCGCAGGCGTTCAGGTAATTCTGTAGATCAACGATTTCCGGTTCTCTGGCACTGTTTTGCAAAATTGTCGTTCCTTCTGCGGCTGTCGCTGCCAGCATCAGATTTTCAGTTGCACCTACACTGGGATATTTCAAGCGAATCATATCCCCTTTCAGCCGCGCTGCTCGAAACACAGTATGCTCCCCCTGTCGGCTCACTGCGACACCAAGTTTCTTTAATCCTTCAATATGTATATCAATGGGCCTTGCTCCAATCCGGCAGCCGCCGGGGCTGCTGATCACAACTTCCCCGCACCTTCCCAGCAGAGAACCTACCAGAAACATGCTGGACCGCATTTCCCGCATCAGTTCATCCGGAATGCAGCATTGATCTACAGTTGCGGCATTCACAACAATACGCGAACCCTCCTGTCTGGTTCGACATCCAGATGCCTGCAGAATTTTCATCATATTGGACACATCGACAATTTCCGGACACGCAGCAAAAACATTTTCACCTCCGGTCAGAACAGATGCTGCCAGAATCGGCAAAGCCGCATTCTTGGCGCCCGCTATCTCGACCGTTCCACACAAGGGCTTTCCGCCTTTCATTTGATATTTACTCAAAAAAACACCCCCACATATACCTTATCATATGTGGGGGAAAATCAATGCGTTACTCTTCTGATTTACCGTGCAGCACCTCTATGTGATCACAGATCACACGCGCCGCATCAACCGGCGCACATTGCCTGCTCTTTTCCGCCATATCCTTTCGCGCCTGCGGATTGTTTTTTAAACGCAGGATTTCCGCGATCAACTCCTGATGATCAAGATCCTTTTCTTCGATCACAATCGCTCCGCCCTGATCGGCAACTGCCTTGGCATTAAAAAACTGATGGTTTCCCGTAACCAGCGGTGACGGAATAAAAATTGCCGGCTTTCCGCATACGGTAACCTCCGCCACAGTCAAAGCGCCGCTGCGGCTGATGACCAGATCCGATGCCATCAGAAAAGCATCCATATTATGAATGTATTCCATGATGCGAATATTGTCCTGCAGTTCAATGCCTTTGCTTTTGAGTTCTTCCAGAATCGCATCATAATAATAGCTTCCAGAACCCAAACACACTTTTATATGCTCCACACCGTTAAAGGCTTCTATGACGCTGATCATTGCCTTATTGATCCGCCCTGCACCCTGACTTCCGCCAAATGCCAGCAATACGAAGTCATCTTCCCGAAAACCCAGTTCATTTCTGGCTTCCGCTCTGTTCATGTGCAGAAAGGTTTCCCGAACCGGATTGCCTGCCACCACATGCTTTTCCGGATGCTTAAAATACTGTGATCCAGCTTCAAACCCCAGAAACAGCTTTTCCACGCGGGGCTCCAGCATTTTATTGGTAACGCCCGGAAAAGCGTTCTGTTCATGAATATAGGTCGGAATCTTCATCTTCTGTGCAGTCCGAACTACCGGAGCACTGGCATAACCGCCTGTGCCGATCACGACATCCGGCTGAAATGATTTTAATATTTCCCGGGAACGCTTATTTCCTTTCCGCAGCTTCTTCAGAACATCAATATTCTTCAAGAGCTCCTGTCGGTTAAAGCCTTCCACCGTGATCAATTCGATATCATAGCCGTTCTCCGGCACCAAATCACGCTCCAGTCCGATTTCTGCTCCGACAAACAGAATCTCGGCATTCTCGTCTCTTTTCCTGATCTCATCTGCAATTGCGATCGCCGGATAAATATGTCCTCCGGTTCCGCCGCCTGTCATAATTACCTTCATATTAATTCGCTCCTGTATTCTTCGGACCATGCCGCGAGATATTCAGCAGAACACCTGCAGAAAACATAAATATCAAAAGTGCATTTCCGCCATAACTGATAAACGGCAGGTTAATTCCCGTCGGCGGCATGGTAGATGTCACAACTGCAATATTCAAAATCACTTGAATCGCAATCATCAGAACAATACCGGATGCCAGCATCATACCAAACTGGTCCGGAGCATTCATCGCGATGTGCGCGCCGCGCCACAGCAGCAGACAGTAAAGCACAATCAGCGCCAGAACACCGATAAAACCCAGCTCTTCTCCAATGATCGCCAGGATAAAATCGTTCTGCGGTTCCGGTAGATACAGATTTTTCTGCACGCTTTTTCCCAGACCGACGCCAAACAGACCGCCCGATCCAAGCGCCAGCAGCGACTGCACAACCTGATATCCATCTCCCAGCGGATCCTGAAACGGATCCAAAACAATTGCCAGACGCTGATACCAGTAACTGTCCTTCATGAACAGTATGATCGATAAAATTCCCGCAATACCGACGCTGCCGGCACCGATGACATAACGCCATTTCATTCCGGCAACGAGCATCATCGCCAGAATAATACCTACCACGGTAATCGCCGTCGAAAGATTTGGCTGCTTGATAATCAGAACGCCCAGTACGCCCGCCACCACAACGCATGGTAAAATTCCCTGTGTAATGGATTTAATCCGCTCCGGCTTATCGCTCAGAAACCTGGCGATAAAGATAATTGCCGCCAGCTTGGCAAGCTCTCCCGGCATAATGGTAATCGGACCCAGCTTTAACCACCTGGTGGCGCCGTTTACATTCTGCCCCAATGGTGTAAAGATCAATATCAGCAGCACCACGCTGATGATCAGGATCGGAACCGCAATCTTCCGATACCGCCTGTAATCAAACGATGCTCCAAAAATCATCGCGATAAATCCCAGAATCACCCAGATACCGTGCCGTTTCAAATATCCGTACGCGGAACCGGTCCAGCTGATCGAATAATAGTAGCTGGCGCTGAACACCATGATCAATCCGAAAATCACCAGAATCACAGTAAACAGCATCAACAGGAAATCCCCTGATTTCAGATTCGAGTTGATTTTATTTAATGTTTTTCCTTTTGCCCGCGGTTTCTTTGCCCGCATTGTCTCTGCTCTCAATCCTGATTACCTCTCCAAAGCATGCACGCAGGATTTGAAATGCCTTCCACGCTGCTCAAAGCTGGTGTACATATCCCAGCTTGCACAGGCCGGTGACAGCAGAACCACATCGCCCGGCTCTGCCATGCGATAGCCTTCCCGCACACATTCTTCCATATCTTTTAGCATCATAATATTCGTAAAGCCTGCCGCTTCTGCCGCCGCCTTGATTTTCGGCGCGGTTTTTCCAAGAAGAAGCAGCGCTTTTACTCTGCCGTCAAATGCAGCAACAAACTCATCATACGTCGAATTCTTATCATAACCGCCTGCAATGAGAATGATATTATTCTTCATAGCTTCAATTGCCTTGATTGCCGCATCAGGGTTCGTTCCTTTGGAATCGTTGACAAATCGGATGCCATCGATTTCACCGCACGCTTCGATCCGGTGCTCCACACCGCGGAACTCACGCAGCACCTTGGCAATCACTTCCGGTTCAATTCCGCCAAAATATGCGATCGCACAAGCCGCCAGCGCGTTTTCCAGATTATGTGTCCCCGGAATCTGCAGCTCTTCCACACCGCAGATTTCCGTCAACTGACCAGTCTCATCCGCAATCACGATTTTTTCATTTTTCACAAATGCGCCGAACTTCAATTCCTCCAGCCTGCTGAATGGCACCACCTTCGCCCGACAGTTTTTCGCCAGCTTCCAGCACACTTTGTCGTCATAATTCATTACGCAATACTGGCTCTCATTCTGATTCTTGAAAATATTCGCTTTCGCCAGCCCGTAATTTTCCATGGTTTTATGGCGATCCAGATGATCCGGCGTCAAATTCAAAATCGCCGAAACTTCCGGCGTAAATTCCTTAATCGTTTCCAGCTGAAAACTGCTGGTTTCCGTGATCATCCAGCTATCTTCCTCTGCAGAAAGCGCTTTGGAAATTACTGCAATGCCGATATTGCCGACAACATACGTTTTCCGCTCTGCCGCCTTGTAAATCTCTCCTACCAAAGTCGTGGTCGTCGTCTTCCCATTCGTCCCGGTAATCGCCACATAATTCCCATGGCCTACCCGATAGGCAATTTCCAATTCTCCGATCACCTCTGCTCCCGCCGCCTGAGCATCCTTCACAAATTCCAGCTCCGGAGATACCCCCGGGCTGAGAATCAGAATATCAAAATCACTCATCCGTTCCGGCTGACACCCCAAATAGCAGGTTACCGACTTGTCTTTGAAAAAAGTCAAGAGCTGCGGATCAATTTCCTGTTTCGTTTTGCTGTCCTGCACAGAAACCTGCGCTCCCAGCTTTACCATCGCCTGTACCGCAGCTTTTCCGGAATTGCCTGTTCCAACTACTAATACTCTTTTGTTTTTGATATTTGCCAAATTGCCTATTGCCATACCTTCATCTCCTAACTGATTTTATAATCTATAAAATGATAAAACCTACAATGCAGCAGATCAGCGTGAAAATCCAAAACGCAATTACGACCTGCACTTCACTGTAGCCGCATTTTTCAAAATGATGATGAATCGGAGCCATTTTAAAAATCCGCTTACCGCCGCTGATTTTAAAATAACCAACCTGAAGCACAACGGACAAAGCTTCAATCACATAAAGAAGCCCTACAATCAGGAGCATCAGCTCCAGCTTCATCACGATTGCCGCTGCTGCCAAGCCGCCGCCCAGCGCCAGTGAACCGGTATCGCCCATGAACACCTTCGCAGGATTCTTATTGAACACCAGAAACCCCAGACATCCGCCGCACAATGCCGCAAAGAAATACGCTTCCGAACAAAAACCATAAAGGAGACCTGCTGCAGCGAAAAAAGCCGATACCAAAGCCGTCACTCCGGAAGCAAGCCCATCCAGACCATCTGTCAGATTGACAGCATTGGTCATCGCCAGCACCGCAAAAACAATAAATGGGATATACCAGATTCCGAAATCGAGATAAATATCTGCGATCGGAATATACACCGAAGTGCTGCCTACGGAACAATTGGCCAGATAAACAGCCAGTATCACGGAAAGTATGATTTGCAAACCGAATTTCTGATACGCACGCAGTCCCAGATTATTCTTTTTAATAACCTTAAGATAATCATCGAAAAACCCGATCAACCCAAATCCGACAAATACCAGCAGTATGATCGCAACATCAAGCGCCTTACCGCCCCATACAAGCAAAATCGCCAGAGACGTGAGCGCCGTAGCAGCAATAATGGCAATGCCGCCCATACTTGGCGTACCCGCTTTTGACAGATGGGACTGCGGACCATCCTCCCGAATGTTCTGCCCTGCTTTCCTCCGTAAAATCGGTATTTCAAATTTTGTAATGATCACCGATATGATAAATGAAACTATAATTGCGACCAATGTGATACTGATGCTACTCATGACAACTCCTAAAACAATACTAATTTTTCTACGATTTTTTCCATCTGCATACCCCGAGAGGCCTTTACCAAAATGATATCATCTTCCACCACCCAGTCCTTCATGGCGTCGAAAAATTTTTCTTTGGTTTCAAAATATGCAACTTCAGCGGTTCCCCCTTTTGCACCTTCTGCGATCTGTCTGGCGTTGTTGCCGATGGCAATCACCTGATCAATGTTCAGGTTTCGCGCAAAGACTCCCACATTAAAATGCTGCCTGGAGCTCTCCTCTCCCAGCTCGTACATATCCCCTAAAATCGCAGTTTTACGATGCGCTTTCTCACTTTGCGACAACACCTTCAGGGCACTCTTCATAGAATCCGGATTGGCGTTGTACGTATCATCGATAATCTGCAGATGCGCACCCTTGACAATACGAAGCCTTCTGCCGGTCAGCTCCGTTTTCGCAAGTCCCGCTACGGCCTGCTCTATGGAAACGCCCAGCAAACTGCCGACCGCGATTGCCAGCGCGCTGTTTCCGGCGTTATGATAGCCCGGAACCGGAAGCGCAATACGGCGGCTCTGATGTGCATGCTCTAATGTGAATTGTATACCTTCCAGACCGAAATCGTCAACCAGAGATATGATATAATCACTTCTTCCGTCCCTTCCGATTTCAACCTGACGGTAATTTCCCGCTGTCGTTTCCCGGGTCAGCATGTTGTCATCACAAACGTAAACGAGTGTTCCCGGTTCATGATCCGAAGGATCTTCCCCGGTAAGATGCTTTACGACCTCCATTTTGGCCTGAAAGATCCCTTCTCTGCTCCCGAGATTCTCAATATGCGCCATTCCCACATTTGTGATTACCGCGATATGCGGCTTTACGATATCTGCCAGATAATCAATTTCACCGAAGTGATTCATACCCATTTCCAAGACGACCGCCTCTGTTGTATCGTCAAATTGAAAAATAGAAAGCGGCAGTCCGATTTCATTGTTAAAATTTCTCAGATTGCGCCCGCACTGATATTTTTCACTTAACACGTAGTAAATCATGTCCCGCACCGAGGTCTTTCCGACACTTCCGGTCACCGCAATCTTTTTCACGTCCAGCGTTGACAGATAATACTTTGCAAGCTGTCCCAGCGCGATCGTCGTATCCGCCACCTGAATCAGATTGACATCTTCAGCCTCCTGCAGCTGTAACCACTCTCCCGTATGCGACAGCAGAATCGTACGGCACCCCTGCTGCAATGCCATCGGTATGTATCGATGCCCATCCTGGTTTTTCCCGATAATTGCGACGAAAAGATCCCCTGCACGGCACTCTCTGGAATCCTGCTTTACCGCACTGACTGAAGTTTCCGTCCCATTTCGCAACAAAGTCCCGCCTGTTGCTGCAACAATTTCATCGATTGTAATTTGATTCATCTTCTTTTCCTCACTCTGCAGCATCTATTCATGATACAGATATATTTTACTTCCCTTTTTCACCTTGGTTCCGGCTGATGGATACTGTTTGGTTACCACAAAATCATTTTCCTTGGCGGCCGTTTCATCCATATCATAGGATAAGCCTGCGCCGCTGAGAATTCCAGCTGCTTCACTAATATGCTTTCCGACTACATCCGGAACTTCAATTTTTTTCGCTTCCGCTTCTTTCTGGCTGGCTTCGTCCGGCGAAACGTTCAGATAACGCAGTGTATCCGACAAAATCTGCTTCACGCCCGGCGCCGCCGTTACACTTCCATAATGCACGCCTTTCGGGCTATCGGCGATGAGCAGAACCGCCACCTGCGGATCATCCATCGGAGCCATGGCAATGCAAGAAGAATACGTATAGTTGCTGTAACCGGAGCCATCGCTCTTCATCTTCTGTGCAGTTCCTGTCTTACCGCCGACTTTGTAGCCGCTGACTTTCGCTGCGCCGGCGCCGCCTTCATCGACAACATACTCCATGATATCACAGATTTCGGAAGCGGTCTCCTCCGATACAACCTGACGAACCGTTTCTGGTTCAAAGGATTTTACGGTATTGCCGTCAGAATCCTGCAACTCCTTGACAAGGTGCGGCTTCATCAGCTTTCCGTCATTTCCAAAAGCGCTGACCGCTGTAATCAGCTGAATCGGTGTTACTGCAATCCCCTGCCCGAACCCGATGGTCGCAAGTCCGACCGGACCTGCCGTATCCTTGGACTGTAAAATCGCAGTACCTTCTCCCGGAAAATCAATCCCTGTTGTTCCGGTGATGCCGAAGGTATCTAAATAATTGTAGAATTTATCAATTCCAACCTTCGTTGCCAATTTAATGAAGACCGGATTGCAGGAATGTCCTACTGCCTGTTTCAGAGATTGTGTGCCATGAGAACCCGGATAAACGTGACAGTGAATCGTTTCCCCCGCTACCGTCGTAGAACCGGTGCAGACAAACGTATCGTCCATATCCGTCACATCTTCTTCCAGCGCGATGGCCGTCGTCAGCAGCTTGAACGTGGAGCCCGGTTCATATACATCGCATATTAATGAGTTTCTCCACATTTTATTCCAGTATTCCACCTTTTCAGAATCTGACATTTTTTCTAGTTTGGCCTGTTCTGATTTTTTCAGCGGCACTTTCGGGTCATTTAAATCAAAATCCGGAGTTTCCGCCATCGCCAGAATTGCTCCTGTCTTCGGATTCATGACAATTGCCATAACACGATCGGAGCTGGTCTTTTTCTGAACCTGCTCTATCGCCTTCTCGGTATAATGCTGAATGACCTGATCAATTGTTGTTACAATGCTATATCCATCTTCCGCCTGATAATATCGCTCTTTTCCATAGGATAGCCGATTTCCGCTTGTATCGGTATAATTGATCCATCTGCCGGCAACACCGCTCAAATATGTATTGTACTGCAGCTCCAGACCGGAAAGTCCCGTGTTATCATCTGTTACCGTTCCGATGGTATGGGCAGCAAATGCACCTAATGGATAATTTCTCTTGGTATCTTCTGCGATTTCGATTCCGGAAACACCGGCTTTTCTGATTTTATCAGCAGTATCCTTATCAACGCCTTTCTTGATCTTGATGATGCTCTGCTCTTTGCTGACCAGTTTCTTTACTTCATCATATTCCATATCAAGCGCTTCCGACAATATCTTCGCTGCACTTTCGATATTTTCCTTCTGCTTCTGCTTTCTGGCAGCGGACGACTTTTCCTGATCGACACCGGAATTCTTAATATCTGCCGGTCGTGCCCAAATCGTATAGCAGGTCACGCTGACCGCCAGTTCTTTTCCGTTGGTATCGTAAATAACGCCCCGTTCCGCTTCGATTGGCGTATCCCGCGTCTGCTGTTCCACGGCTTTTTCGGAATACTCGCTTCCTCTCACGATCTGGATCCATCCAATTCGAATGCACAGCAGCAGCAGCAGTCCGAATACGAGAGCCAGCACTATGATTAAATTTTTTCTGCTTTTATTCGATGTTGATGTCATTCTACTTCCTTAAAAACAACCCGGACATCATGAGGCTATTCAACTGTCCGGGTATTCTTTCAAATTAAATTATCTTAACTACGTATATTATATTGTGCCCTCTTAATTATATGCCTTCTGCCTGATGATATCCGCAAAGCCCTGCTCCGGCATATCATCCATCGTCAAATAAACACGGTTCTTTGACTTCGGATATTTCATCTTCAGTTCACCTGTTGCTTTCCCTTCGATGTAATTAACGTTATTTGCACTGTATACCTTGACTTGCAGATTTTCAATTTCGCCCATCAGTACGTGGTTTTCCCGGATCATATTGTTTACATCGTAGCGAACATTTGCAGAATAGGCAGTTATAATAATCAGCATAATCATGGCAAAGCCCACGAGGAGAACCATGGAAAACGCAGCCTTTCTGCCATTTGAAAATGGAATTACAACCTTTCTGCGCGTCCGCGTTTTGCGGCTGCGCGTTCTGCGTTCCTGCGGCTGAGGCTTCATGTCCAGTCCGTATTTTTGATATTCTCTTTGATATTCATACCATCTTTCAGGTGCTATCATTCTTCGTTACCTCTTTTTCTCGATTACCCGCAGTTTCGCACTTCGCGCCCTTGGATTCCGTTCCAGCTCGTCCTGATCTGCAATGATCGGTTTGCCGGTTACCTTTTTCACATCCGCAACCTTCCCGCAAATACATACCGGAAATTCCTTGGGACAGGTACAGGGATTCAATCTGTGCTGGAAGGTCTCTTTTACAATGCGATCCTCCAGCGAATGAAATGTGATGATGCAAAGTCTGCCTCCCGGCAGCAATACATCGCAAAATGCATCGATTGCATTTTTCAACTGCTCCAGCTCACTATTTACCTCTATTCTGATTGCCTGAAACGTTCGCTTGGCAGGATGCGGACCGTCCCGTCTCGCCGAAGCCGGAATTGCCGCCTTAATAATATCCACCAGCTGCCCGGTCGTTTCAATATCTCCATCTTTTCGCCGTTTGACAATAAACTCACTGATGCGGGAAGCCCATCGTTCTTCCCCGTATTTGCGAATGATCTCGGTCAGCTCCCGCTGATCATAGCGGTTGACAACATCCCATGCAGAAAAGGAATCCGCTTGGTTCATTCGCATATCCAGGGGAGCATCCTGCATGTAAGAAAACCCCCGATCGCGGTTATCCAGCTGAAATGAAGAAACACCGATATCAAGCAATGCTCCGTCAATTCCCGGAATGTTCAATTCCGCTAAAACATCGCGAATTTCCGCATAGGTACTCTGCACCAGATGTTTCCTGCACTGCAGGGACTCCAGGCGTTTGCCCGCTGCTGTAAGTGCATCCCGATCGCGGTCGATTCCGATCAGCGTTCCCGCCCCGGAAAGCATGCTTCCAATTCCATAGGCATGTCCGCCGCCGCCCAGCGTACCATCTACATAAATTCCATCCGGTTTGATCTTCAAATGTTCCAGGCAGGCTTCATATAATACCGGAATGTGTTTAAAATCCATATTGCTCCAGACTTTCCGCCACTTCACTGGCATTCATCAGTTCTCCAGTCTCTGCATCCAGTTCTTCATCCCATTGTTCTCTGCTCCAGACTTCAATCGTTCTGTTGCTGCCAATGGTAATCAGATCCTTTTCGATCCTGGCATATGCGCGCAGATCCTGTGGAATCGTCAGCCTGCCCTGCTTGTCCACGTCACACTCTGCTGCCGAAAAATAAAAATGCCGTTTTAATTTTCGCGTATTGGGATTGCTGGTCGGAAGCGTCTCCAGCTTTTCCACCAGCTTTTCCCATTCTTCCGGCGTGTAAATCGTCAGACACTGATCCAGCGATTTGGCGATAATACATTTGCCTCCAAGTTCTTCACGAAACTTTGCAGGCACAATCAGTCTTGCTTTGCTGTCTATTGAATTGTAATATGTGCCCACAAACATAGAGACTCCTCCCATGGTGCATTTTACTCCATTTTAAACCACTTAACACCATTTCGCAACATTTTCTCTCCACTTCGGTAAAAATTCTTTTTTAAAAACAAAAAAAGAAAAAGGAAAGTGATCTGCTGTTATTTTCAAACTACCAGATATGGCTTTCCATTGCGTTATCATCCACTACATTTGCATTTCTTATGAAATTATTACGGTTTCATTAGTTTTTATGAAATCCTCTTGAAAGTCCATGTATATTAGGTGTAAAATAAAACCAGATTTTGTAAATCATTTTTGTGCAATGGGGGAAAATAAAAATGAACAAACGAATGGGAGGCAGTATCTTTTTACTCGTAATATGTCTGATGACAGCAATTCTTTGCTGCAGCTGCGAAAAGAAATCCGGCGGCACCATTGAAGAACCGGATATCACAGCAGAATATCTGACAGGCGAGTACGCAAATCAGTTGACGACGGATGGGGCTGAGATTGTGACCGGAGTCATTTCACTTGAAAAAAAGGGGGATGCTTATGTAATCCACATCGTGGAAAAAAAGGTAATTCCGAATTCCGATTACGACGAGGGGTATTATATCGCTGACACCAATGTCGAGCAGGATGTTACGCTGGGTACGAACGCCCGCATCGTGGGAACAATTGACGGCGAGCCTGCCGTTTTGACAACAGATAAATTGCTGGAACTGAACGCAAAGAATGCGGATCAGCTTTACACGCTGTATTTGATGGGAAATTCTGCTGAACTGGTTCTGGCCGCAGATGCCGCGCAGCTCGCAGGCAATGCAGAAAATAAATAAGTATCTCAGAAAGGAAATGATATGCCTGTACCAAATCCGATTGCTTTTACAATTTTCAATATTGACATTCGATGGTACGGGATATTGATTACAGCCGGAATCATCATTTCAGCGGCCATCTGCTGTAAACGTGCTCCAAAGCACGATCTGACCGCTGATCAGATTTTAAACTTTACAATCATATGCGTGCCCGTTGCGATCATCGGAGCGCGCCTTTATTATGTCCTGTTTAACTGGTCGATGTATGCCGGAGATTTCTGGAAGATCATCAACACCCGTCTGGGCGGGCTTGCCATCCACGGAGGACTTCTGTTCGGATTTGGTATGCTCGCTGTTTTATGCTGGTTCTGGAAAGTACGTCCGCTGAATCTCCTGGATTTAGCAGCGCCCTGTATTGCACTGGCGCAATCCATCGGCAGATGGGGAAATTATTTCAACTCCGAGGCACATGGCGGTCCCACTGATCTGCCCTGGGCCATCACCGTCAACGGTGAAACCGTGCATCCGACCTTTCTGTACGAATCGATCTGGTGCTTTTTCCTGTTCTGGCTGCTCCTGTACATTGACAATCATCGCACATTCGAAGGTCAGGTAATCCTCCTCTATGGAATCCTGTACTCCGCAGAGCGGTTTTGTGTGGAGGCGCTGCGAACTGACAGCCTGATGATCGGACCGTTCAAACAGGCGCAGGTGCTCAGCCTTGTGATCATCGTAATCTGTCTGATCTGCTATGGAATTCTGCGAAAGCAGCAGCGCCGGAAACAGCATCACTAAAAGACAGCCAGACCTTCTGAAAAATTTAGAAATGCACGAAAAAGGAGAGGTCAGCATGCGAACAGCTTTCCTCTCCTTTTTGATACAGCTTTATACATTGAACAGGAAGTGCATAACATCTCCGTCCTTTACAACATATTCCTTTCCTTCCGAACGAATCAGACCTTTTTCCTTGGCGGTTGCCAGATTCCCTCCGCACTCGATCAATTTATCATAGGCAATTGTCTCTGCACGAATGAACCCCTTTTCAAAATCCGTATGAATCTTCCCTGCGGCACCCGGAGCCTTGGTACCGCGTTTGATGGTCCAAGCGCGCACCTCCGGTTCGCCTGCCGTCAGGAAAGAAATCAGATCCAGCAGATGATAGGATGCCTTCACGAGCTTATCCAGACCGGATTCTGCGATTCCCAGCTCCTCCAGAAACATCGCCTTCTCATCGTCTTCCAATTCTGCCATCTCCGCTTCGATCTTCGCACAGACTACGACCACATCCGACCCTTCTGTTGCCGCAAACTCTCTAACCTGCCGAATGTATTCATTATCCTCTGCCGTCGCATCCTCTTCGGAAACATTGGCTGCATAAATAATCGGCTTATAGGACAGCAAATCCAGACTCTTTACGAATTCAGCTTCTTCCTCTTCCAGCTCCATTGCTCTGGCGGATTTTCCCTCTCCCAGAAAATCATTCACCCTTTTCAGCAGATCCAGCTCCTTCTGCAGGCTCTTATCGCCTTTCAGATTCTTAGTCGTCTTCTGAATTCTACGTTCCAGCACTTCCATATCGGACAGGATTAATTCCATATTGATCGTTTCAATATCGGACAGCGGATTGATGGTTCCATCCACATGTACGACATTCGGATCATCAAAGCATCGTACGACATGGACAATCGCTGCAACTTCTCTGATGTGGCCCAGAAATTTGTTCCCCAGCCCTTCTCCTTTCGAAGCGCCCTTTACCAGCCCGGCAATATCATAAAATTCAATCGTTGTATAAATCGTCTTTTTGGAATTGTACATTTCATGCAGAACCTTTAAACGCTCATCCGGTACTGTAACAACTCCTACGTTTGGCTCAATTGTACAAAACGGATAGTTTGCTGCTTCCGCACCGGCCTTGGTAATGGCATTAAACAGCGTACTTTTTCCGACATTTGGCAACCCTACAATTCCTAATTTCATAATTGTTCTCTCCTCTGTGTGTTATATCGCGAACCTGCCATTTCATTCAAAGTCACAGGTTTCAAAAAAGTCTTGATCTTCCTGCCCTATAGAATAAACGAAAACCATCAGGAAATCAAGGTGCGATCTTGATCTGTAAAGGAAATTGCATATTCCAAGAGTGCTGTCCGCCCGCTCGCCCTCTCAGCACGCTTTAATATTTGGCATGTTCTTTGCATTCTATTGGTTTAAAATGAAAACATGACAGAGATACCATTGTCACATCACGACGGAAAGAGAGTTACGACCCACTATGAAAAAGTTTTTCTTTACAACATGCAGAACCTATTCCCTTCCTCTGATCGCCGGTGTCATTTGCGCACTCACCGCTGCAAATTTACTGCCGGAGCAGTATCACCATATTGTTCATGGAGAATTGTGGTCCGGCGGCCCCAATCTGCACTGGCTGATCAACGACGTTTTCATGGTATTTTTCTTTGGAATCGCTGCAGTCGACCTGGTTGACAGCCTGAGAAAGGGCGGCGCCCTAAACCCTTTGAATAAAGCGATTGCACCGCTTATGGCAACAGCCGGAGGTGTGATTGGACCAATTATTGTGTTCTTTCTTTTAAATGCATTCATCGGGAGTCCCGCCTATCTTTCCGGCTGGGGCGTATGTACTGCTACAGATATTGCACTGGCATGGCTTTTTGCCAAATTATTTTTCGGCGCCAGCCATCCCGCAGTCAAATTTCTTCTGCTGCTGGCAGTGGTCGATGATGCCATCGGACTGGTCATCATTGCAATTTTTTACCCGCAACCCGGAAAAGAATTACATCTTCTTTGGTTAATTTTAATTCCGATTGCCATGTTCACTGCATTTCTTTTTTACAAATTAAATATTCATCATTTTCTGCTCTATCTCCTGTGCTGCGGAACGCCGAGCTGGTTCGGCATGTATCAGGCGGGGCTGCATCCGGCGCTGGCACTGATCTTCATCGTGCCGTTCATGCCAAAAGAAGGCAAACTGATCCGCAACCCGTACCAGAAAGGATTGAATCACAGAATCGGGAATTCCACGATTCACACATTTGAATACAGGATCAGTCCGATTGTCGACTACGGACTGTTTTTCTTCGGCTTTACAAGTGCCGGAGTGGAATTTTCCAATATGACCTCACTGACATTCATTATATTTCTGGCGTTTTTGCTGGGGAAAAGTTCCGGCATCGTCAGCTTCACATTCCTGTCTACAAAAATGAAAGCCAAACTGCCAGAGGGAATGTCTATGATTGATGTTGTGATTGTCGGTCTGATCGGCGCCATTGGACTTACCGTCGCGCTGTTCGTATCAGAAAATGCTTTCACGGACACTGTCCTGATCAGCTCTGCAAAAATGGGCGCTTTGTTCAGCATATTGGCAGCGGTTCCGGCATTTGTAACCTACCGCATCCTTCATACAGGCAAACATCCGGAAACAGATGCGACTCCAATACAAGGCAGCGATTATGATTATCGGCCAAAGAAACATCTTTTAAATCAAACGCCTTTTCATTAATTTATAAAACTCTATGAAAAAAGCAGGTATACCGATTCTGTACCGCCCCCAAAAGTTAGACCAAAATCTAACGATTGGAGGTCACCTCATTCGTATACCTGCTTTTTTTATGAGATTTCTCTGAAACGAGCCTATCCGTTCCAAAAGTCATAGCTCTTGATTTTATACTTTTTTCTCGAATTTTGTACCGCAATGTGGACAATTGATGCGAATTTTTCCGGCACCTTTCGGCACACGCAATTTCTCGCCGCAGCCCGGGCAGCGCAGAATTTTTTTCGTCTTATCTTTAACCGTATGAAACGTCGTTCCATTTTGACTGCTCCAGCTGCCATCATATTGCGGACCGCTCCGACCAAATTTCTTTTGCAAGCCGGAAGTCAGCTCCAGGTATTTCTGATTTTCCCGACTTCGGTTTGCATAATTTCTGGAAAACATCCTGCAGTAAATATAAATCAGCAGCAATACCTCCAACAGATGAATCCACCGTTTATGCAGAAACATATTTAAAATGATCAGAACCAGTGTTACAATCAGCAGAAATTTGTTCAGCTGATCCATGCCATATCTGCCTCGCATCACATTTGCAAACCACATGCTAAACCTGTTCATTGAATACCTCCTGGGCCGCTTCCACAGACTTCATTGCATCTTTGCAGTAGTAATCCGCACCGATCTTCTCGGCATAATCCGCGGTCAACACAGCGCCGCCCACCATGATTTTACAATCCGGTGCAGCTTCCTTCACCGCTATGATCGTCTCCTCCATGCTTTTGAGTGTCGTCGTCATCAGCGCGCTCAATCCGACCATCTTAATATCTTTTTCCAATACTGTTTCCACGACGGTCTCCACCGGCACATCTCTGCCCAGATCAATCATATCAAAACCGTAGTTTTCCATAATTACCTTCACGATATTCTTGCCGATATCGTGAATGTCCCCTTTCACCGTTGCAATCACCACACGTCCCAAAGAAACGCTTTCCTGATCACTCTCGGCAAGCCTGGTTTTGATCACATCAAATCCCGCCTGTGCCGCGGTTGCCGCCTGCAGCATCTGCGGCAAAAAGATCGTACCTTTTTCAAAGCCCTGGCCAACCCGATCCAACGCCGGAATCATGTAATCATTGACAACCGAAAGTTCGCTGTGTTCCTGCAGCAACGCTTCAACCGCCGCTACTGCATCTGCTTTCAAACCTTTTTCAATACAATAGAATATATCATGCATTTGTGATGGATTCTTGACAGGTTTGGGATCGTCTGCAGATTTTACGGAAAATCCCGTCGGCTTCACTTCCATATTTCCATAGTTTTCAATATATGCAACGGCATTTGTATCGATATTCTTCAAAACATGAAAAACAGCAATCGCTGCCATCATATCCTCATCATTCGGATTGATGATTGGCAAATCCAGTCCGCATTCCATCGCCATCGCCAAAAATGTCCGATTGACCATCGGTCGCAGCGGCAGACCGAAGCTGATGTTCGATACGCCAAGCGCCGTCTTCAATCCCAAACGTTCCTTCACCATGCGTACAGCCCGCAGAGTTTCATTAACTTCCTTCTGCTGTGCAGATGCCGTTAACGTCAAACAGTCGATGATCACATTTTCCCGGGAAATACCATACTCCATTGCCCGCTTCAAAATCCGCTGCGCAATTTCAAAGCGTTCTTCCGCCGTCGGCGGAATCCCGTTTTCGTCCAACGTCAAACCGACAACGGCAGCCCCGTACTTTTTTACCAGCGGTAAAATCCGATCCAGCACAGCTTCTTCTCCGTTCACGGAATTGACGATCGCTTTTCCATTATAAACACGAAGCGCTGCTTCAATTGCTTCCGGATTTCCGGAATCGATCTGCAGCGGCAGCCCCGTAATCGACTGCAGCTTTTTAATCACCAGCGGCAGCATTTTCACATCATCCAGAGACGGCACGCCAACATTAACATCCAAGATCTCTGCACCTGCATCGATCTGTTCAATCGCCTGATTCAAAATATAGTCAAAATCCGAATCCAGAAGCGCCTGTTTGAGCCGCTTCTTTCCAGTCGGATTGATACGCTCCCCAATGACCGTTACATGGTCTACCGTAACAACCGTATTGCCGCTGCATATTTTCAGCGGTGCACCTGCTGCAGCTGAAAGCGCTTCTCCTGCAGCCTCCTGTTCTGTAGCCCCTGTTTTTTTCACCGGTCCATCCAGAGTTTTCGCGTAGGATGCCAGTCCTCTGATATATTCCGGAGAGGTTCCGCAACAACCGCCTGCCATATTGATGCCTGCTGAAAAAAACTCCTGCATGGTTTCCAAAAATTGTTCACAGCTGATATCGTACTCTCCGGTTTCCGGATCAGGCAGGCCCGCATTCGGTTTGGCAAAAACCGGCACTGAAGTGTAGCTTTTGAGTTCCTTCGCCATCGGCAGAATCTCCACCGGTCCCAGCGAGCAATTGATTCCCATCGCGTCAACACCCAGACCCTCCAAAGTCAGTGCCATCGCCTCCAGGCTTGTCCCGGTAAAGGTCCTGCCATTCGCCTCAAAAGACATGGATACGATCACCGGAAGCGCAGTATGCTCTTTTGCAGCAAGAACAGCAGCTTTGACCTCATAAAGATCCGTCATTGTCTCAATTACGATCAGGTCCGCCTGCGCTTTGCCGGCCTCTACTACTTCTGAAAAGGCCTCATATGCCGTCTCAAAGGACAAAGTTCCCATCGGTTCCAGCAATTCACCGAGCGGTCCCAGCTCCAACGCAACAAAAACCTCTTTTCCGTTGGAAGCTTCCGCCTTCTTTGCATTGCAGGCCGACAGCATCGCCCCATCTACAGCAGCTTTTACAGAAATACCGGTGCCTTCCATCTTGAATCGGTTCACACTAAACGTATTTGCATAAATAATGTCCGATCCCGCCTCGATGTACTGCATATGAATATCCTGCAGAACCTCCGGTTTACGCAGCCCGAACTGAATTGAACTTTCATCCGGTTCCATCCCGGCTTTTTGCAGCATCGTACCCATTGCTCCATCTAAAATATAGATCTTGTCCTTGAAATTAAGCGCCACAGAATTTTCCCTCTTTTCTTAATGTACATTTCTCACGTAAAACGCATTCTCCGCAGGTCGCAAGGCTTCCTGTTACCGGATGATCCGCCAGCCCGATCAAAGCCGTGATCGACTTTCTGGGTACCAGCAGATCATTCTGCGTCACGCTGAGCCCGATCTTTCGCTGTCCGTCAATGTAGTGAATGACGTCCGACTGCATGGAAAGCGGGCAGTCTCCATATCCCGGACTAAAACGGGATGTCGTGTATTCTGAAATTTCTTTTTTGATTTCTGCCTCATAAGCATCACAAAGCTGTTCCACCAACAACGAAGCTCCGCTGTCCAGCACAACCGCCATGGACATATCGGTGATCTGTGCCCTGCGAATCAGATTATCCACACCGATTCCAAGCGTAAAGCCCAGCACCGCAACCTTATGGCAATCCCGCAAGTGTCTTTCAATGGAAATTCCGGTTGTTTTCACATCGCTGCGGTTCATAATTCGATAAATTCCCCTCGGTCCGGCAGCAGCAAACAATTGTTGTTCCGCTTCATCCATCTGCGCCAGCAGCTTTTCATACGGCTCGCCTTTCACCTGCAAAAATGCCAGCCACTTCTCCCGGGAAATCGGTTGAAAACTGTTTTTTGTCATTGTTTCGTACTCTTTTTCGTCCTCTTATAATAAATCTTGAATATTTTCATAGATTCTCTTGGCAACCGTCGGATTGTTCATCGTATACAGATGAATCCCTTCTGCGCCATTTGTGATCAGATCGCGGATCTGCTTCGTCGCATACTCGATCCCGCCTTCAAACAAGCCTTCCGGATCATGCTCATACTGACTGATCATCGTCGTAAAATCATGCGGCAGACTGGCTCCGCTGAGCGCCACCGTCCGTTCGATCTGCTTTGAAGTGGTGATCGGCATAATACCTGCCGAAATCGGCACATTGATGCCCATCATTCGTGCACGGCCGACGAAATCGTAAAATGCCTGATTGTCAAAAAACAACTGTGAAATCAGCACTCTCACACCGGCACCGATTTTATATTTCAAATTCTGAATGTCTTCGTTAATCGATTTGCTTTCATAATGTCCTTCCGGATAGCAGGCACCTAAAATTTCCAGATTATCGTTGCATTTTCTCTGAATCTCAATTGCCAATTCGTTGGCGTGAGAAAACTCCCGTCTCATCGTTTCTTCTTCTACGATATCACCCCGAAGCGCCATCACATTCTCGATATTTGCAGCTGCAAAACGTCCGATCATCTCTTTCACATCTTCTCGGGTAGAATTGACACAGGTCAGATGTGCAACGGTTTCAATTCCATATTTTTCTTTGATCGTGGATGCGATCTCACAGGTATAATTGTTCACCAGGCTGCCGCCGGCGCCATAAGTCACACTGATAAAATCCGGTTTGCAATCTGCAAGCTGCTCTACCGTATTATAGATCGTTTCAATGTTTGCCTTTTTCTTGGGCGGAAAGATTTCCAAAGAAAAAACAGGTTTTTTTGCTTTAAACAATTCAGGTATTTTCATTTTCTCATCTCCATTTATTCTTTTTCTATCGGGATATTATTGTAATTTATCTGCTGCGCATCTATTTATCGTAGGATAAACAACAGACCGCTTAACTATTAATTATATCCCTCCCAAGTATGAAATGCAACTGTTTCAACGCTTTTTCCGAGTTTTTTCATAGGATTTCAGATTCTTTTAGACCGCGACAAACAGTCCGCATTGCCATTGCTCCTGTAAGAAAAAAGAATCGAAACCATCCTCTTGATACCGGTTCGATCCTCTGTTCTCTTTTTCATATTCTCTTTTCCAGTTTTTCTTTCTTGGTCTGTCTTTTTCCGTCATGTATTTTCCGGTCCTGAATCCCGGAACCTGATACACCTTCGCAAGTTCTGCCTTCGTCATATCAATGTGCATGACTTTGTTCTGCTTTGGAGCGTTGGTCGGAATCGCTCCTGTCTTTCTTTTTCCCATACGATATCTCCTTTTCACATAAAAATTTTTTCTGATTCTATCATCAGGCAGCTGTTTCTGTCAATAGCCGTCATAGGAAGACCAGCGCTGCAGCCAGAAATACGATACCCAGCACCCATAATAATATATTTGGTTTCTTCTCACATATAAATCGATCGGGACGCTTCGGATCGATATAAATCCAATAATACGCTCCTTCGGTAAAATTCTGTTTTATATATCTTGCAGGAAAGCTCTGCGCTGTCTGTTCCTCATAAAAGATTCCCCTATATTCATATGCAAAGACAGGGCTGTAATGGACAACGCCATGAGAGCCTGCATACCTGTTGCATCCGGCGTATCTTCCCAGTATCATTTCATTGCATTGAAAAACAATCCGCGTAAGATACCCTGCCGTTATAAACAGGATCCCCGACATGCAGATCGCCCACGCAAAAAGCACACGATCCTCGTCAAAAAGACACATAACCGCCAATGTTACAGCACCCACTACCGCAAAGCCTATACCGATCCATATCAAAGCTTTTCTATTTTTAAGATTCCTGTTTAAAACTCCCCTCGCAATGCAGATCACTCCTACAATGATAAAAAGCAGAGAACAAAACAAAAGCTTCATGCGTTCCTCCAATACATATTCTTACACAATTACAGCAGTGCTTTCAATGATTTCAGCAGTGCCTGACATCCTTCTGCCACATCCTCATACGTTTCGTCAAAATTTCCCGTGTACCACGGATCCGCTATACTTCTGTCATTCCCGGCAAAATCCAGAAGTTTGAACACCTTCTTATCCCTGTCCGCGCCCGTGATTCTGATCATATTCCTGATATTGGCATCATCCATGCCGATCAGATAATCGAATTTATGATAATCATCCTTTGTAATCTGCCTTGCCCGTCTCTTGGAAAACGGAATATTATGTTCCGACAGCTTTCTCTTCGTTCCCGGGTGTATGTCGTTGCCGATCTCTTCCCTGCTGGTCGCCGCCGATTCGATGGAAAACATGTCCTCCAGCCCTGCTTTTTTGACCATGTCCTTCAAAACGAACTCGCACATCGGCGAACGACAGATATTGCCATGGCAGACAAATAATACTTTTATCATAAACGAAAATCCTCCTAAAATGCCGTGTTCTGCCTCGATTTGCCGCAGTTTGCCGATTATAATTTTTGCTCCGAGATTGTTAAATTTGTCACAGAATAAGCAAAATGTGGCAAAAGGGGGCAAGTTGAGGACACCAATCGTAGTAAAAACGTAGTAGAAATGCAAATCCTATCGGAAATCCGCATTCTACTCTGTTTTCCCAACTATAGTTTTGTGTTTTCCCATTAATCAGTTATCTAAACTATCCTCATTCAACAGGAAATCATAGACACTCATAACCAACACCCCCTCGTCATTGTAATACGGTGCAGGTGCATCTTTCGTGATAATGATTTTCTTGAAAAAATCGCCGGTCAACATCAGGGAGCGCTGCTCCTGTTTCATCTTTGCCTGATCCGGAATCGCATAAGCCGACTGGATATAGTAACGCTTAGAGCCTTTGTTGCAGACAAAATCAATTTCCAACTGCTTGCGGATTCCGTGGCCTTTTTCATTGGTTTTATTCAGAGTGATAACGCCCACATCCACATTGAAGCCCCGTATCTTCAGCTCATTGAAAATGATATTCTCCATAGCATGAGTTCCTTCCAGTTGACGGAAATTGAGACGGGCATTGCGCAGTCCTAAATCGGTAAAATAATATTTGACCGGCGTGTCGATATACTTCTTACCCTTAATGTCATATCGGACAGCACTGTCGATCAGAAAGGAATCGCAAAGATAGTCGATATACCTTTTGATGGTTGTGTTGCTAATGGTTTTTTGCTTGACACTTTTGAAGGTAGCCGACAACTTTGTCGGGTTTGTAAGCGAGCCAATAGCAGATGAAAGGATATTCAGAAGTTCCTCTAATTCTGCCCGATTGCGTACATTATGTCTGCCTACAATATCCGAAATATAGGTCTCCTCAAACAACGACTTAAGGAAATCAATCTTTTCCTCCGGACTTGAAATGTTTATGATAGGCGGCAGTCCGCCGTAAAGCATATATTCATTCCAGCCGTCCTGTTTCGTCCCCGAATAGACGGACATAAATTCAGCAAAACTGAGAGGATGCATATGAACTTCATCTCCCCGTCCCCGAAATTCGGTGATCACATCCTTGGACAAAAACCGGGCATTGCTTCCTGTCACATATACATCCACATTTTTCATACGAATCAGGCTGTTTAATACGGATTCAAACTCCCCCAAAAGCTGCACCTCATCCAGCAGCACATAGTACATTCCATCATCTTTAATCTGCTCCTTGAGATAGGGATACAAAACTTCTGGATCACGAAAACGCTTATTCTCAAAGGAGTCAAACGCAATTTCTATAATGTGCTGTTCATCCACTCCTTCTGCCAGCAAATGATCCTTGAACAGATTAAATAACAAGTAGGACTTTCCGCAGCGACGGATGCCAGTTACCACCTTGATAAGTCCATTATGCTTCTTATTGATAAGCTTATTCAAATAGATCTCTCTCTTAATTTCCATATCACGATCCTTCTTTCTACTGAAAGTTTTTGCGAGTTATCGCAAAATTCTTCATTAGTATTATACCCCGCCCGGATTGATTTTACAACTCCTAATGAAAGTTTTTGCGAGTTATCGCAGTTTTATGCAGTAGAATCTGTTAAAGAGACATTCCAATCCAAAACCACAACACTTTAAAGCCTGAAACCAGTATCAACATCTACTTTGTAAACTTATCCCACTACAATCCTCCATACAAAAACGGAAGATACACGCATAGTAAACAAACATTATTTTTACATTTACAATTATTGCCCCTTAAATGCTACGTTTTGCCGCAATTTGCCACCAACGGCACCATGCCATAATATAGGGGCTAAATAAAGCGACCGTAATCCTTACATTTACTGTCGGCATAATTTGTTTTTTCATATCATTTTCTGACCTCAGACTACCATTGATATAAAATTCAAAAATAATTTCACTCCATAAAAAATAATAATCACTCCGCACACCCGATTGATCATCCTCAAAACTTTAGCATTAAATCTGCTGCTGAAAACAGAAATCACTAGAGTCAATCCCGTAAACCATAAGAAGGAAGCTGTAGCAACACCTGATATAAACGGTGTAGACTGCGATGCGGAAAGTGTTACATGAAATGCACCGAGCATCATCGTTCCATCTATAACAGCCTGCGGATTGAACCAGGTTACGACACAGGCAGAAGAAACTGTTTTCCGAATGGACATGTTCACTTCTTCCTTTTCCAATTCTTCCACCTTCGACCTCAACAATCCGACTCCTATATACATCACAATCAGACTGCCCACTAATAAAATCATCATCTGCAGCCATTCGTATCGCTGCATCACTGCACCAATCCCAAAAAAGCATGCCAATGCCAATGAGACATCAAAGAAAATTACAATCAACGCAGTGATCAAAGCTCGTCTCCGTGAATGCGTCAACGCCGAATTGATCACAAATAAGTTCTGAAGCCCAATAGGAGCAACATAGGCAAGCCCCATAGTCAATCCTTCTAAAAAGTAGTTCATTTCACATTCTCCTAAACCAACCAAATTTTATCACTGCTTCTTCATACAGTCGATAATTTATGATATAATTTTATTGTTTTTTCATATTACCAGTCAATTATAGTGATATTATGCTATTTTGTGACCATCCAAATATGCAAAAACAAAACCAACCAAACAGGAGATGATCGCTTGAAACGAACGCCACCGATCCAAATCGATTGGAAACCGGATAAAAAATCAGCAACACCTATTTATCAACAGATCGTACATTTCGTATGCAATAAGGTCGCAAAAGGGGAATGGCCTATCGGAACCAGACTTCCTTCACAACGCACCTTAGCAGAGAATTTTGGAGTGAACCGAAGTACGGTTGTCACTGCCATAGATGAATTAGCCTCCTATGGCATTATCGAAGGCTGCCGCGGAGCCGGAACACAAATTGTCAGTAATACATGGTCTCTGCTCTTGCCTCCTTCCCCGGATTGGAACAATTACGTTTCTTCCGGTTTTTTCAGGGCAAACAATTCTACGATTCAGGCGATTAACCGCTTGGAATTTGTACCAGATATGATAAGATTGGGAACCGGTGAACTTGATCCACGTCTTTTTCCTGAAAAGATGTGGAAATATGTATTAGAAAAATTAAGCCGGAAAGTGAATTCTTTGGGATATTTAGAGCCACTGGGACTTCCTGAATTAAGAGAAGCTATTTCCAAACACATGAAGACTTTGGGGATTGATGCTCCTCCATCCTGTATTTTGATTACATCAGGCTCGCTTCAGGCATTACAGCTGATCTCTGTCTGCCTGTTAAAAAATGGTTCCACCATATACACAGAAGCACCGACTTATCTGAAATCCCTACAGGTGTTCCAGTCTGCCGGGATGAAACTATCCGGCGTACCGATGGATGATAAGGGCATACAGTTTTGGAAGATAACGCAGCAACTAAGAAAAGACAGCCTGCAGAATTCTTCCATTCTTTATACCATACCGACTAATCATAATCCTACTGGTATAACACTGCCAGAAAGCAGACGTAAAGATCTAATTGACTTCTGCACCGCCAACCGCCTGCCAATTATTGAAGATGGCGCTTATCAGGAATTGTGCTATGATGGAGATTCTCCTGGGACGAATTGTCAAGGGCTTTTTAATCAAACTAGCAAATTTTTAAGGAAATATGGGAAGCGGCGGTTGCACTTAAATAACAAGAGCTAGAAAATAGCACAATTTGTCAGATTATCCTTTTTTAATGAAAAAGGATGATAAAATATAAACAAAAGAAGGGCGACAAAATGATACAATTACTCAGAGGTAGCATATTTAACTCAAAATGCGATTTAATAATTATTCCATGCAATAGCATAGGAGGGGTAACCAGAGCAATTCAGAAGGAACTTATGGTGAATGATTTGCCGTACTTACATAAACATGTGCCAACTGGAGATATCTTGTTTGTTCAAAATACAGGCAGTTTTTCTAACGCCTCAATGATTGGTTACGCTGCTTCTGTTGATGTAACCATTGATATGTCAAGTAAAGAAACACTTCAAAAAATTATGAAAAAGATCAAATATTGCTGTCAGAATCAATCGTTACAAAAAGTCAATATTCCATTACTTGGAACTGGTGCGGGTAAATTATCTCCAAAAACATCCTATGATGTGATGAAAACAGAGTTTGAAAACGATTCTAACGTTTCATTATGCGTATATGCATTTTCTGAAGATATGTATAATGAATTGGCTGCTGAAAATGTATCAACATTCAGTAGCGAGATTAAGAATCCAAGAGTTTTTATTAGTTATGCAAGCTCAGATATAAAAAATAGAAATTGGGTAAAAGATTTCACATGTAGGTTGCGTGAGTGTGGAGTAAATGCTCGATTAGATATGTTCCACTTAAAACCGGGGCAAGATTTACCACAATGGATGACAAATGAGTTAATAATGGCAGATAAAGTGTTACTTATATGTGATAAATATTATGCTGAAAAGGCAGACCATAGAAAGGGGGCGTTGGCTGGGAAACTATGATTATTCAGGGTGATATGTTATCCAGACAAGAACAAAATAAATACATCGCTATACTTAGAGATGCGGATATTGATCAGAGTTTACCTATTTATGTAAAATCGCGATATGCCTTGAATTGGGCTAATGAAGATCAAGTTAATAAAGAGTTCGATGAGCTTCTTTTATATTTGTTTGATTGTGATATTGAACCTCCTATTGGAGAAATACCATCGTTTATAAAAGAAAAATTTGCCCAGTAAACTTGACCGAATCTAAAAATTTGGGATGCTCCTAAATCTTCCTTTAATGTGTATAACCTGGCGGGCGAAATCCGCCTGTCCGAAGGGCATAAGTTACACTATGCCCTTCGCTTCTTCTATTGCCGGTGACAACCTTTATTTATTTTATTGTACTAAAAAGTTGGAATTTACTGACCTTACACATTCGACATAGGCAATAGGAATGCGCGCCTGCAATTCTTTACAGTTTCTAACTTTCCAGCCGTTCTTTTCAAGAAATTCTTTGTATTCCTCTGTTTCCCATTGATGTTCAAAACTTATTCCTGTGATTTTCAATATGCTGGACCATATGCTGCTTATAAAACCGCCTTTGTGGTTCACAAAATTAGGTGCAATCAATATACCTTTATCCTTCAATACCCTATCTATTTCCCTGAGTGCCTTTTCCGGATTCGGCATAACATGAAGTGCGTTAGCAATCAGAACAACATCAAAAGATTTATCATCGAACGGCAAATTTATCGCATCTGCAACTTCAAACGTCAGATTATCAGGACAATCTCCTTTTCTGGCCTCTGTAATCATACCTTCCGAATAGTCCGTGGCAATCATTTTATTTGCGGCGTATGCAACATGCTTTGCCAGCAATCCAGGTCCGGTGGCAATCTCCAGCACATCTTTTCCCTCAATGACCTTCGGAATCCGTTTATACATAATTTTATAGACTTTACTGTCTGAACGCATTGCTCTTTCATATATTGGCGCATATAAGTCCCATATCTTTTTATTCATAAATTAAACCTCTCTCAAGTTCTGATTTCCTTAGCTTTACAAAAATGTAGAAAGAGAAACCGAAAAGCTCACTTTTAAGCCTGTATCCGTTTTAGCTGGGCTTTTCCAGTAAACCCCATAAAAACTATCTGTGCCAATTTCAAATCTCATTTTCTTCATGATATCTCCTTTTCAAATATCAAAATTTTTTGAGTCATTTTTTTCACAATTGGCAACCAGTCTATAAGTGCAAGAACGGGTGTTATTTTCCTCATTCCCCGAAGGATATTGTCATCCTTGACTTTTTTAAATCCCTTTGCAATATCTCCTAATTCATCAAAGGAATTTGCACCCCACTGAAATGTCGCTCCTGTTTTTTTGATTGATTTCTCAACACTCTGTTTAGAAACCCACATAGGCGCAATACTTTCCAACAGTACATAAGCATTATCGAAATTATCACGAATAATCCCAAGCATCCTTGAAACCTCATCCGCAGACAAATACATGGAGAGCCCTTCAATAATAAACAGCATTTTTCCTCTTGCTGTAACCTGCAAGACCCAGTTTTGATCCAATACGGAAGCTCCAATTGTAGTGATTCGTCCCTTTTCCTGATAAAGCTGATCCCGTACAGCAATCGTTTCCGGCAAATCCAGATTGTACCATGTAATTCGGCCATTATCCATACGATATGCCCTAGTGTCAAGTCCACACGCAATATTTACAACAGTACAATCCGGATTTTTATCAATAAAATCCTTTACAAGTTCATCCAGTACCAGAGTCCTTGCAATCACACCGCTGCTCATCGTACTGTCCTTTGAAGCATTGCTGAAATCATAGTCAATTTTCTCTACGATCTCTACTGCCTTTGCATCATAAAACTTATTCCTATGCTCCAAAGAATACTGCGCTCTTGCATAAAAGCTCTGAAGCATAGTTTCCGCTGCTCCGTTTAAATCCGGCTTTATCTTTTCCTTCACTTCATTTTCCTTCTTTCCAAATATAATCTGTTTTCTTATTTAGGAAAAAATCCATCATGATCCACCTTCTTTCATTCACACCCATACTTTCCTCGCTCAGAAGGTAATCACTCCTCACTTCAAGTTAGTTGGCTCTAACATTTAGTATACACCTGTTTCGGAAAAAATTCCAGACCCAAAGTTTAAAATTGACTTATCAATAGAATAGCATTAAACGTGGACAACATCTCCCGGATTTAACTTTCTCGCAGGCTGCTCCCACTTCTGATACCAGCCTTCTCCCGCTGTTACAAGAAGAAGTTGTACAGGCTGCAAAAATATTATAAAACATACGATTGCAATAAAAATCCGCAAATTAAAACAGCACGCTGCAACCCCTGTGCAAAGTGCTGTTTCCATAATTTTAAAGAAATCCGTCTAGATCACCGAATTTATCTGATTTCCATTCATCCACTGCTGCAGATTGTCAAAAACAATTTCTGCACGCTTTTTCATGGATTCTTCCGTAGCAAATGCAACGTGCGGTGTTACAATGGTATTCGGTGTATGAAGCAGTGGATGATTGACATCAAGCGGCGGCTCTGTCTCGAATACATCGATCCCTGCACCTGCCAGCTTTCCGCTGTGAAGCGCATCCGCCAGTGCCTGTGAATCCACAACCGGACCTCTGGCCGCATTGATCAGGAGCGCCCCGTCCTTCATCTGCGCGATCGTCTCTGCATTGATCAAGCCCCTGGATTGATCCGTTACCGGACAATGCAGCGTCACAATATCGGACTGCTCCAGCATTTCTTTCATCGGCAGATAGGTCAGCTGCTCCGTGCTCTTCCGGTTCGAAAATCCATTATAGGCAATGGTTCTGCATCCGAATGCTCTGCAGAGCTCCCCTACACGGCTTCCAATGGCTCCTGTTCCGACAATTCCCACGGTCTTTCCCCGCAGCTCTCGTCCCACCAGGCCATCTTTTGTCGCTCCATTTCGGCATCGCTCATCTACCTGTGGAACATTTCTCAGCAGAGACAGCATCATACCGAGCGTCAGTTCTGCAACGGAATCGTTTGAATATCCTGAAGCATTGCTGACAGCAATGCCCTGCGCCTTCGCTGCATCCAGTGCTACATGATCCACACCTGTAAACGCCACATTGATAAATTTCAAATTCGGACAGTTTTGAATCACCTCCGCGTTCAGCGGCATATTGGCGATAATCAAAACATCTGCATCTGCGCAGCGTGCGATCTGTGTGGGAATGTCATCGTCACGTTCATAGGCTTCAAAACAATGTCCTGCCGCCACCAGCGCATCTATATACTGATTCAGCAGATCATTCCCGATTGCCAGCGATTCCAGCATTACGATTTTCATAGGTCAATCTCCTTTTCTTCTGTTGTAATTGAAATTTAGTTTACCATATCAAATCAGGGTGATCAATATTCATCTCCGCCTTTTCATCACGGCATCGTGCTCATGACAATCTTCCTACTTGCCCAGCACCTTTTTCGACCAGCTCCATTTCCCGCATTCCGGACATTTCATATATCGCGTTCGTCCCATATGCATCGCCCAGTAGTGCGCCGCACCGGATGGAACGTATCGGTGTCCGCATTCGCCGCACAAATAGTATCCTGCCTCTCGCTCGATCTTCAAAGCGTATACAATACCGACCAAGAATATAACAGCAGCCGCGGCAATCAATATCACACGCCAAATCAGGCTTTCCACAGCGAATCCCGCTGCAAAAATCATGATCAGAAATGCCGCGCTGCAGGTATAACCAACCACTGCCTCCAGATGCAGCAGTTTTCGGTTGATTTCTTCCTCCTGCCGCTTCATCTGCAATAAATTTTCCTCTGCCGCCTTATAATACTCCTTCATGTCTACCCTCTCTCCTTTCAGCAATTCATTCACCGTAATTTTAAGGATGTCGCAAAGTTTCAGCATGATGGAGGAATCCGGCATGGATTTCCCGGTTTCCCATTTGGAAATTGCTCTGTCTGTAATGTCCAGTTTCTCTGCAAGCTGTGCCTGTGTAAGACTTTGGCTTTTTCTGCAGAATGCAATGAATTTTCCAATTTTGATCTGATCCATCACGTGACCTCCTTTCTGCTCACAGCCTACCGAAAAAAGCATAAAAAGTAAACATACCAGCGGTTGAGTTATTGAAACTACAACGATTCCGCATCCTCTGCGGAATACGTGAAGACTTTTTCCTGCTGATGATGATCGGTTACAAATAACTGATCCCCTTTCAGCTCTCCGCTAAAGTTCGCCGCTTCAGCTTCTCCGGGGTTAATCAAGGTAAAGGTTACGGTATCACCATCCGCCGTATAAGTAAATTCATAAGCACCCAGATGATCCGACCAGTAGCCCGTTCCATCTTCCCGCAAAATCAATTTCTCAGATTCTCCGTTTTTCCAGACACCCGTCAGCGTATGCGATTCCGTCTGCGCCTCTGTTTCAGGTTCCGATTCCGCCTGCGTCTCCTCCGCGTCAAACTTCAAATCACCTGATCCAATCAAATTGATATAAGCAATTCCTTCATCAATTTTTGCTTTCGCACTGTTGTAGCACGGATTTCCCGGCGTCAGCCATCCAACTCGCTGCGCATAGGCTTTGTCATCCTCGCCATTGTACGACTTCGCAAGATTGACGGCATCTGACAACGTGCTGCCATCCGCCAGAAACGCCATAATATCACCGATCATATTGTAATCATAATAAGTAAAAACGCTGTTATAATACCCTGTTACAGCATCTGCTCCGCAATCGATAAAGGTCTGTGCCAGCGCGTAGTCCAGCGATCCGTCAGTTCGCGCTGCACTGCATCCGAATCCGCAGCAGTTTCCCATGTGAACATAAGTATCCTCCAGCTGATTATTCCCATAATATTTTTCAAAGAAGGACGGCATGATCCAGTATCGATCGGCCAGACCTGTTGCGGATTCCCCTTCAATAACCGTCACTTTTGCAATTCGCTGCTCTGCTATATCTTCTCTGTATGCCGCCAGATTCTTTGCAGTGATATCTTCTCTGGTGCACAGAACCGGTGCCTGTGCGGAAGACATGTTTCGAAATCCGTAGCCATAATTCAGAGTACTTCCATGGGTTTCAATAATGACAAAATCCTGGTCTGCCAATTCCGTTTTATAGTCCTCTACCGTCATATCCGTATCAATTTCACAGGACAATCCCTGCTCCTTCATGGTAGCAGCCATTGCCTTATAATCCTCTGCATTGTCGCTGTTCGGAGCATCGATCCCGTACAGGAGAATCCCCTCGGCCTCAATTCCCTCAGGTACATTCCCCTGAAGATCAGGTTCCTGAGAATCGTCCGTTATCACATATTGATCTTTTTCTCCAAAATCAACGATATTCAGCCCACCTTCGCTGTCTGTATAAATGCAGGTGTGTGAGCCTTCATCATATTCGATGGAATCCTCCACAACCGTATTGCCGTCTGCATTCTCTACTCCGTCAGCCGCTGCACGATGCAGGTATTCTTCAATCGCCTTTCCTTTCTCGTCAAACGATTTTTCACTGAAATCACCTTCCTCAATGATTTCACGGATCCCCTGCTTCAAGGCATTTTCCGCGTCTGAACTGCCGCTGCCGCAGCCGCCTAAAGCTGCTGCCAGTATAATACCAATCAGAACCGCTATGATATATCTGCTTCTTTTCATAAAACCACCTCACAAAAACAGGGTGCACCTTCCGTACACCCTGTCCTGATTTTCTGGATACCGGAACATTATTCCGTAATCTTCCTGCATTCCATATAATATCGTTTGTCTTCCGCATGTCCCATTGAGAAGGTTTTTCTCGGCAGCGCACCATCTACAATGACACTTGGATACAGCTCTTCTTTTCCCATTACCGTCAACAGAAATCCGATGCTGTTATCCTGCATGGACAAATTCTTCACAACATCCTCTCCATGGATATAGTCGATTTTACCGCCGTTTTCCTTCAGATACTTATCGAGAAACATCTGAAGACTGCCTACCGTCAGCTTGCTGGTCGGCTTGGTGATGACATAGTCTTCCACCTCACCTTTGAGCATCTTCCGGAACGCCTGCATATCCGCAGTCACAGCAGCAGAGTCGATTTTTTCCAGTCCCAGGGCTTCCGTCATAGCTGCAAAGAGCGCATCTGCATCTACATCCGTCAGAATACGGTGAATTGCTTCGAACTCCAATGCATCGCTGTGGAGATTGACCAGCTCTGCCAGTGCATAACGCGCTGGATGATTGGACATATCTCTATCCGGATTCGCAGCTTTCAGCTGCTCATAGAACTCCTTGGCAGTTGCCAGCGAGTGATTTCCATCTCCCATCGCATAGAGCAGAATCGGTTTGTCAGGAAGTCCGTACTGTTCATCAAAATATTCTCTGGATGAGAGAATACCAAGCGCTTCAAAAATTTCAGCCTGCTGATCCGCTTCTACCAGATAACCGGAAATATGACCGCCGCCCTGCATCATATCGAAGTCGTACAGCTTCTTCAACTGCTCCTTCTTAGCCCCAAGCGGCTCGATTACCGTTTTCTTCTTGTCATCGATGAGAATCATGATATGCGGCATTTCAATTTCCGCATTCTTACGAACTTTGATTCTCGGCGGAATGCGTTCGATAACAGTAGCCTCCGTCGCACGAATCAGGGAATCACTTCCCCTGTTGTAATCATATGCCTCCAAATCGAATTTCCCGACAAGTCCTGCTCTCAGTTTGCCGGTACTGTCGATTCGTTCTACATATACCATCGAATCCGGATATGTTACAAATACATCCTCTTCGATATAGTCTTTCATCGTCTGGTTGATTTTCCCGATTCGCTGCTCTGCATCAGGCTCTTCGAGATAAACTTCCGGCAAAATCATCCTATACGTAGATGGCTTCTCTCCGACGATCTCTTCTACTGCCTCCCAGTATTCCGGTTCGCTCGTAAACTGGTCGCACGCTACAACGGACCATGCTGCATCGTCGATATCCTCCCGCGGCAGCATGATATCAGCACCTAAAAACACCTTCTTCATCGCTTAATCTCCTCTTACTCAATATCAATTCGAATTCTGAAATTCTGAGATACCAATGCTGAACTATTTTACCTTCGCTTCATAGTCCTTCAGAAATTCAACCAGCGCTTCTACACCTTCCTTTGGCATTGCATTGTAAATGGAAGCGCGCAGACCGCCGACACTTCTATGACCCTTCAGGTTGTCAAATCCCGCTTCTTTACTTGCAGCAACAACTGCAGCATCATCTTCCTTGGTTGGTGCGACAAACGGAACGTTCATCAAAGAACGGTCTTCCTTTGCAACAGCTCCGGTAAAGAATTCACTGCTGTCCAGGAAATCATACAGAATTGCCGCTTTTTCTTCATTCATCTTTGCGATCGCTTCCAGGCCGCCCAGATTCAGCAGGTACTTGAATACTTTTCCGCAGCAGTAGATCGCCCAGCAATTCGGGGTATTGTATGCGGAATCAGCATCTGCATGTGTCTTATAGGATAAGTACGCCGGTGTATTGGCCGGAATATCATCGCGAATCAGGTCTTCTCTGATGATGACAATCGCCATTCCTGCCGGTCCGACATTCTTCTGCACACCTGCCCAGATCACACCGTAATCTTCTACGTTACACGGTCTGGATAAGAACATGGAAGACTGGTCGGAAACCAGAATCTTGCCCTTTGTGTTCGGCAGCTTCTGATAGGTCGTACCATTGATGGTTTCATTTTCGCAGATATAGACATAATCCGCGTTTTCCGGAATATCCAGATCACTGCAGTCAGGAATATAGGAGAAGTTCTTATCTGCAGAAGATGCAACGATCTTCACTTCGCCATGTTTTTCAGCTTCCTTGATTGCCTTCTTGGACCAGGAGCCTGTCTCTACATAGCAAGCGCAGCCGTTCTTCATGAGGTTGATCGGAACCATAGCAAACTGAACGGTTCCGCCGCCCTGTACAAACAGAACCTTGTAATTATCCGGAATGTGCATCAGCTCACGCAGATCTGCAACTGCTTCCTCGTAAATCTGCAGGAACTCAGGAGAGCGGTGACTCATTTCCATGACAGACATCCCGCTGCCTCGGTAATTCAAGACCTCTTCTGCGATTTCCTCCAGTACCGGTTCCGGCATCATTGCCGGACCTGCGGAAAAGTTATAACCACGTCCGTATTTCATTTGTTTATCCTCCTTAATTGTATCATTGATTACTTTTATTTACCGCTTATTATTTTACCATAAAACCTATAAGCTGGGCTATAGGCTTCTATCATAATCTCAAAGAAAATTCATTTGCTTTACGCTTCCAATCGGACCTCTACAGCAGTCTGCAGGAATCCTTCGATCGCTTCTAAGGGATTTTCCTTATAGATCGTCAGGCGGATGTACGGCTCTTTGCCCCCATTGATCTGCATTCGCTCTCCATATGCTGCAACCAGAGCTGCCATCACGCGTTCAGCAAGCCTGGTGTTTTCCCACAGCCGAAAGATCACCTTATAGCCCTGCTGTAAAATCTCACTGACTCCCATTTTCCCCGCCATCGAACGGATTTTGGAAATTTTAATGAGATTCATCGTATCGTTTGGAATATCGCCGAAGCGATCCAGCAGCTCGTCAACAATCTCCAGTTCATCCTCACTGCTCTCAATCATTGCGATCTTCTTATACATCTGCAGCCGCAGCACCTCATTTTCAATATAGCGCTGCGAAATCACTGCCGGAATGTTGAGGCTGAACGCCGTCTTTTCCGCTTCCGGCAGCGGCGCTTTCCCTTTTGCCAGCGCGACTGCTTCCTCCAGCATCTTACAGTACAGTTCATAACCGATGCTCAACATGTGCCCGGACTGCTCCGTCCCCAGCAGATTTCCCGCGCCCCGAAATTCCAGATCCTTCATGGCAATTTTAAAACCGGAGCCGAATTCTGTAAAATCCTTGATCGCACGCAGGCGCTTTTCTGCAATTTCCGAAAGATTTTTATCCTTTTTATACATCAAATACGCATAGGCCATCCTGCCGGAGCGCCCGACGCGTCCACGAAGCTGATAAAGCTGCGCCAGACCGAACCAGTCTGCATCGAGCACAATCATGGTATTCGCATTCGGAATATCCATCCCCGACTCGATGATCGTCGTCGAAACCAGCACATTCGCCTCACCGTTGGCAAAATCCATAATCACATCTTCCAGCTTTGACTCCCGCATTTTGCCGTGCCCTACGATTACTTCCGCCTCTGGCACCAGACGGCTGATATCACTGGCGACCCGTTCGATCGATTCCACACGATTGTACAGCACATAGACCTGACCGCCGCGCGCCAGTTCTTTTTCAATGGCATCGCGTATGATAAAATCATCCTGTTCCATCACATAAGTCTGTACCGGATAACGGTCCTCCGGAGGTTCTTCGATCGTACTCATATCCTTGATCCCCGAAAGCGACATATGAAGCGTTCGCGGAATCGGTGTCGCGGAAAGCGTCAAGACATCGACATTCTCCCGAAGCTGTTTGATTCGCTCCTTATGCTTAACTCCAAAACGCTGTTCTTCGTCTACTACCAGCAATCCCAGGTCCTTGAAAGCTACATCTTTCGAAAGCAGGCGGTGCGTTCCAATCACCAGATCAACGGTACCCTTCTCCAATCCTTCTAAAATCGCCTTCTGCTGTGCCGCCGACCGAAATCTGGACAGCATTTCCACTTTAAAAGGAAAATGCTCAAACCGATCCTTCAGAGTATAGTAATGCTGATTCGCCAATAACGTTGTCGGCACCAGTACGGCTGCCTGCTTGCCATCGGCAACGCATTTAAACAAAGCCCTTGCTGCCACTTCTGTTTTTCCGAATCCGACATCTCCGCAAAGCAGCCGGTCCATCGGTATATGACTTTCCATATCCTTTTTGATTTCTTCAATGCAGCGAAGCTGATCATCTGTCTCCGTGTACGGAAAACTATCTTCGAATTCTTTCTGCCAAATGGTATCTTCCGAAAATGCATAGCCGTGCTCCTGCATACGGATCGCTGAAACACGCAGCAATTCATCTGCCATATCCGTAATTGCCGCCTTTGCACGTGCTTTCGTGGCCTTCCATTCACTGCCCGACAATTTGTTGAGCCGCGGACTGATGCCGTCTCCACCCACATACTTCTGCAGCATTCCCAATTGGTCTACCGGAATATAGAGTGAGTCCTCTCCGGCATACTTCACTTTCAAATAGTCTTTTTTTACGCCCTGCACGACAAGCTGTTCAATTCCCATGAACTTCCCGATTCCGTGACTTTCATGCACAACGTAATCACCTTTCTGGACATCTGCAAAGCTCTTGATCTGCTCCCCTCGAGATTTCCGCTTCCTGTGCCGCCGCTTCCTCTGGCCTCCGAAAATATCGCCTTCCCAGATATAACAGATCTTTTCATCTGAAAACTCCATCCCTGCAGTCAATGTGCCCTGTACGATTTTAATCTTCCCGGTCAGATGCTCCCGCATCAGGAAGTCCTGCATGCTCCCTGCACGTTCTTCATTGCTGCAGACAATTGTAACATCAAATCCCCTGCGCACATAACCATCCAGCTCGCTCTTTAACAAATCCATGCGCCCGTTGAAAACAGGGGTTGCACGGCAATTTACATTGATCAGCTCCGTAAGAAACGGAGCATTTTTGATCGTGCTGACAAAAGGCGTGAAAATATAGCCTTCCTGCTCATACAGCCGATAATAATCCTTTTGCCCCGACATCGACCCAAAATCCGCACCGATGCCGCGCCCTGCAAGCAGAATGGCCTCCATATCGTCTGCACGCTCCTTCTCATAGGCTTCCAAAGTTTCCAGAATCCGAGACGGGTCATCGATGAAGATCTGCGGCTGCTCCATGTATTCCCAGATATACATGGTCTCCTCATAAAAGTAATTGAGAAACTTCTCCAGATACTGCAGATTGATACGATTCTCCACATACTCCAAAAGCTGT
>Ga0129308_1000825_pt1 | contig 40183 bp, 36 predicted proteins | sample L827metagenome_FD_94440 | JGI IMG/M metagenome (GOLD analysis project Ga0129308, IMG submission 94440) | Ring-tailed lemur group fecal microbial communities from Wisconsin, USA - L827 metagenome | ecosystem: Host-associated > Mammals > Digestive system > Large intestine > Fecal | place: USA... | reverse complement strand
GAGCCTACTCACATCATGGAGAACATTGTTTATAACGAGCTGCTGATTCGTGGCTACAATGTTGATGTGGGTGTCGTGGAAATCTTCGATAGGGATAAAGAAGGTAAGCGTGTCCGTAAGCAGTTGGAGGTTGACTTTGTAGTAAATCAAGGCAGCCAGAGATATTACATCCAGGTTGCATACGACATGACTTCGGAAGAAAAGCAGACTCAAGAGTTCAATTCTCTGCGTAATATCCCAGATTCTTTCAAGAAGATTGTCATTGTAAATGGCAGCAAGAAGCCTTGGAGAAATGATGAAGGCTTTGTCATTATGGGAATGAAATATTTCCTTTTGAATGCAGATAGCTTGGAGTTTTAGTTCTGCTTATTTGTAAGGGCTATTGTCCATGAAAAAGCCACGGTTGCTACTCCGACTTGGAGCAACAGCCGTGGCTTAAGTATACGATTGGCAATGATTAAGCATATATAAAAGTTCTCGTTTTGCCGAAAATTAAAAATTTACATAGTAGTCATACACTAACCGTGTGTGACTGCTATTTTTATGTCCTTCTCTACCTGCAGGTGCACATGCAGCTTCGAGAAGGGCTTTGTTATATCCACATTTCTCATTACAGATGGCCCAGTAATCCGCACACTATACTTCGGAGCCGGGCAAAGGAGGAAAAACTTATGGCATTTTCCAACAGTGCAGTCAGCAAGTAAAAGATTATTGCTATCATTGCCTTGATACATCATACGCCGAAGATTTGACACAGGAAACTTTTCTGCATTTTTTTGAAAAATTATCTGATTACCGTTATATTGGGAAAACCCAAAATTATTTGTATACCATAGCAGGAAATCTCTGTAGGGATTATTACAAAAAAGCAAAGGAAAGTCCATTAGAAGAACAATCCAGAGAAATTCAAAATGGTTTATGGCAACCGGTAACAGAGGATATTCTTAACAAAATTGCAATCGAAGCTGCTTTAAGCAATTTGCCGGAAGAATTGCAAGATGTAATTGTCCTTTACTATTTTCAAGAATTGAAACTCGCAGAAATATCCAAAGCATTACAAATAAGCCTGCCATTGGTAAAGTACCGTGTAAAACAGGCAAAAATGCGATTGGAAAAACTGTTAAGGGAGGAGTGATTTTGTGGATTTAGAAAGAAAACTTAAGGAATATAAGGATAGTATAAAAATTATTCCCAATGAACAGAAAATAACTGAAACTGTAAGGAAATCAATAAAAGCATACTGTTTCGCTGAACAGGAAAGCATATTGACTTATTGGGAGTTTTTATGGGCGCAGTTGCGTCTGATACGAAAGAGGTGGTGGTTATTCCAGATATTGTTGCTCATTTTATTATGGGCTGTATTGCCGTCCGTGCAAGTTGAGCAACTTGAACAAAGAATATTTGGAGTGGTTGCTTCTTTGTTTATTATTCTGATTATCCCGGAATTATGGAAAAACCAAACGTATCAGTCAATGGAAATTGAAGCGACTTCGTATTATTCATTACGCCAAATATACGCAGCGAGAATGTTGCTGTTTGGCATTGTGGACATTGTTTTGATTACCATTTTCTGTATGTCTACTGCTTTTACACAGGATATTTTGTTTTCACAGCTTTTTGTGCAATTTATATTTCCTATGACGGTAACAGCGGCTATCTGTTTTGGGATTTTATGCAGCAAATATCCATTTAGTGAAACAACAGCAATTATGATGTGTATCGCATGGAGTGCAATTTGGCTGGTGGTTATTTTGAATGAGAAAATATATACTGCTATCACTTTTCCTCTCTGGCTGTTTTTTATTGGGATTGCTTTCGCTTTTTTGGTTTATGCAATTTATCGAACATTACATTGCTGCAATCATTACTGGGAGGTAAAATTAAATGAAATTGGAATTAGATAACTTGACAAAAGAATTTGGCGAGTTTGTTGCGGTAGACCATATAAATCTCACTATGACAAATGGAGTATACGGTTTATTGGGCGTAAATGGAGCCGGGAAAACTACTTTGATGAGAATGTTGTGTACTTTGTTAAAACCCACCAGTGGGAGTATCTATTGCGATGGAAAAGATATTTCTGAAATGGATGACGAATACCGAAATTTGTTGGGATACCTGCCGCAGGATTTTGGTTTTTACCCGGAATTTACTGTAAAAGACTATCTTCTCTACATTGCTACAATCAAGGGAGTACGCCCCGTTGTCGCAAGAAAAAGAACAAATGAGTTAATTTCCAAAGTGGGACTTGCAAAAGTAGCTGACAAAAAATTAAAAAAATTATCCGGCGGAATGAAAAGACGTGCCGGGATTGCACAGGCAATGTTAAATAACCCTAAGATTTTGATACTTGACGAGCCAACAGCAGGGCTTGACCCAAATGAAAGAATACGTTTTCGGAATCTTATAAGTGAACTTTCAGAAGAACGCCTGGTATTGCTGTCCACTCATATTGTTTCTGATATTGAATATATCGCGAATGAAATATTGATGATGAAAGACGGTGCAATCGTAAATAAGGGAACATTGGACGAGATTATCAACACTATGCCGGAAAAGGTTTGGAATTGCCTTGTTCCGCAGCAGGCGGTATCTTCTATAACAAAAAGATATAAGGTTTCCAACATAAAATCAGATAATCATGGCGTAGATTTACGGATTATTTCAGCAGAAAAGCCCTGCGAAACAGCCGTATGTGTAAGTCCTTCCCTTGAAGACGTGTTTTTATACTATTTCGGAGAAAAGGTTGGTGATGATAATGACGTTCTTTGAATTAAAAAAAATCTTTTCAAAACCTTTCAATAAAATCGTATTTATCATATTGGCGGTTTCTTTATGCGTTGTCAGCTATTTTGCCATTGGATATGTTGACTATGTGGACGAAAATGGAAACAGCACAACAGGCATAGCCGCAGCTTCAGCACTACGGGAAGAAAAGAATAAATGGGCTGGATATATTACAGATGATGTATTACGAAAAGTGCTGGAAGAAAATGCCAGATGAAATCCAGCTAAAAGCGGATTCCATTTTCTTCTCTACCAAATTGGGCAGGAATAAAGCGATCGCCGCAAAAATAAAGGCAGGTTTTGTCGTGGTTACATCTATTTATTGGATAACGATAGTATTGTATTCGGGAATTGTATTAGCGGTGTTGGGAATCGGCGGAGCTGATTGTGCTATTCAAAACGGATTTTCAAACTGGAAAAGTTTTTATAACATCACATACCTGCAAGATTATCTGTTGACAGTTTTGGGCGGATATTTAGGAAACCTGTTTATCCTGTTTCTATCCATGCTTGTGTCTGCGAAAACACGCTCAAAAGCGTTGGCTGTAACAATCCCTTTTATTTTATTATTCATTCCATCATTTTTGAGTGGAATATCTGTTTTATCAGAAGTATTGGGACTTCTTCCAGACCAACTGCTGCAAGTATGCACTGCAATTAAAAGATTTAACTTATATCAGATTGGCAGCAAAATAGTTGGGGCTGTTCCGATTATTTTGATAATGTATTTCATTCTTTTTTGTATTCTTTTGCCTGTTCTGTATCAGGTTTACCGGAAAACTGAAATCAAATAGCAAAATCACCCGATGGTGAAAATCCAGTTCAGTCAGGATTCTGAGATCAAAGACGGCAGCATGATGACTCTTGTAGATGCAGATGAAAAAGAGATGGCGACCATTTCTTTTGAAACCTATGATCTTTTCCAGAGCATTTAAAGACAATAAGAATCTTTTTTATGGATTCCTTACCGGTATTCTTCGAATTGCACAGGAGAGCATTTTCAGCGGATTAAATAATTTGACGGTAAATTCTGTAATGGATGAAGAATACGATAATTTTTTTGCATTTTCCGGGAAGAAAGTAAGCGTTAAGACAAAATAAGTTACAGATTACAAGCAGCTTGAGTTTGCATCCCTAGCAAAGGGTATGAAGAAATTAAAGAAGTAAGGAGTAAATGCATTATGGCATCAGAAAGAACGAAAGAGCTGTACAAGCTTTTGTTAAGCAAAGGCTATCCAAAAGAGTTTTGTGCGGAGGTTGCGTATAAAAACATGAATACAGATTATACGGCCACCAGGATGTTGGGATATTTGTACCGGATGACGAATCCCAGGATTGAAGATTTGGTAGATGAAATGCTGGCCATATTAAGCGACAGGAATCAGATCATTCAGAAAAAAGAGATGGAACATGCTCAGGCAGTGATCAATGATATATATAAGAATGGATTATAATGTATAAATTAAATCTTTTTGCACTACCTGAATTGTTTTGTTTATAAGTTTATTTTATTTCTGTAAAAATATTCTTAGGATTTGTAAATCCAGTAAAAGTATAGAAAATAATGATGAAATACATAATAATAGTTGAAAATTGTAAAATATTACATGCGGCCAACTTATTGAAATAGAAAAAGAGAGATGCTATACTCTCCATGGTGCGCACATCTTCTTCTGTAAAACTGTAAAACAGGAGTAGGATTCATAATTTACTATATTTGAGCAAGGGAGAATGCTATGAAGAAAAGATTATTAGGCTTGCTTTTATGCACAGCAATGGTAATGTCTCTGACGATAGGATGTGGTTCAACATCTGATGAAAAAGAGACAAATACCGAAAAAGAAACCACAAAAGAAGATGGAGCAAAAGATGAGCCGGTAGAGGCTGAGGCAGTAGATCAGAGAACCGTCTATGTGTCACCGGAGTGGGTAAAGAGTGTGATCGATGGTAATCAGGAAGGATATGAGAATTACATCATTGGCGAAGTATCGTATGGTGATGTAGATGCAAGTCCTGATTACAAGGAGGGACATCTTCCGGGAGCAATTCATTTGGACAACTGTGAAGTAGAGGATGCGACAGGTTCTGAAGAAGGGGCATATAACCTGCTTCCGGCAGAAGAAGTAGAAAAGTATCTGCTTTCTCACGGTATTACCAAAGATACAAAGGTCATTCTGTATGGTCAGGATGTTTCCGGTGTGGGACGTCAGGCATATGGATACCTCTGGGCAGGTGTTGAGGATGTGAAGATCCTGAATGGTGGTATCGATGCATGGAAAAAGGCAGGATATGACCTTGAGACAAAGGTAAATAAAGGAAAAGCCGTTGAAGAGTTCGGTACGGCTGTGCCGGCACATCCGGAATACTGGGTATCTATCGAAGACGCAAAAGACAGACTTGCAAATGATGACAATTTTAAACTTGTCAGCATCCGCAGTGAGGATGAATGGTTAGGTAAAACAAGTGGATATAACTATATGGACAAAGCCGGTGAGCCGGAAGGTGCTGTATGGGGCAAAGGTGCCAGGACAGCGTTTGACGTGGCAGATTTTACAAATGATAATGGAACTGTAAAAGATATTGAAGGCTTTAAGGAAGTATGGAAAGACTGTGATTTTACACTGGAAAATGACCTTGCCTTCTACTGTGGTACAGGCTGGAGAGCAACCGTTCCGTTCCTGGTACTTTATCAGGAAGGATATGACAATGTCGCTGTCTATGACGGCGGATGGTATGAGTGGCTGATGCACGACGATTATCCGGTACAGGTAGGTGATCCTGCAAGTGATGATTGTGAGCACACAACTGTAGGAGAGCTTCCGACAGGTAAAGCTGCTAAATAACAGATAAGAAGAATAAGAACTGAAGTGAAGAGGGTGTTGCAAATATGAATCAGCCACAAATGCTGGTATCTATCAGATAGCTTATGGTACCATACATTGTGACTGTCGGCAATTTTTTGCAACACTCTCTTTGTCAAATAAGGAGACAAGATGAAAAAAGCATTATTAGTATTATTAGATCTGCTATCGATAGCATTTTTGATTGGAGCATATGTCATACAATATTTTACAAAAAGAAAACTGGGTATGCTGCGCTGGGTTACCTTTAAGGTCTCGCAGATTAAAGAAGCAATGCCTGTGGATATATTAAAATATGCTGCAGTAATCGTAGTTTTGCTGCTGACAGCTATGATTGTCAGAAGTTTTATGAAAAAGAGGAAAAGCCTGGGCATGACAGACATGGTAATGGTGGCTGTATTGATAATATTCGCAGCTATATATCTGGGATTTACGCTTTTTGTTACAACTGAGATGATCCGCTCTTACTATCTGGTGCTGCCAATGATCGGAGCTGCTTCGTTGATGCTGGTGATAAGAAATGGCTTTGCGGTGTGGATGTGTAAAGATGAAAAATAAAAAACTATGGATATTTGTTGGAATTCTTGTAGTAATTTTAGTTTTAAATCATATATTTGGTTGGTCGTCATATCTGAGTGATATGGATAATCTGAGATTCCTGGAAGAATTAGTTCAGGAGAATCTCATATTGGCGGTGGAAATTTATACGGTGCTGACGGTGATCGGATGTGTTATATTGGCACTTCCGGGAGTCACATTCGCGATGATTGCCGGTCTTCTGTTTGGGCCGGTGATTGGAACGATTTGCTGCTCGCTGGCAACAACCATAGGCGCTATGTTCGCATTTTTTGCAGGGCGGTTTTTCTTGAAAGATAGTGTGAAACCTATGGTTATGAAGAATAAATATTTGAAAAAATGGCTTTTTGACGAGAGCGGAACGAATGAAATTTTCGTGCTTATGATTACACGTCTGGTGCCATTATTTCCTTATAATCTTCAGAATTTTGCTTATGGAATTACGGATATCAAATTCAGTACCTATTCCATAGGTTCTTTGATTTTTATGCTTCCCGGAACAGCTATGTATACGGTGGGAACGGCAGGGCTTGCGGATAAGGAGAATCGAATCCTGTATATTGGGATCGCGGCCGTGCTCGCAATCGCAGTTATAGGGATCGGAGCATTTTTGAAGAAGAAATATGTGCAGAAAGGTACTCTGGAGGATGGAGAAAAGTAAACGGGAGCCCGGGAAGGGGAAGAAAAGAGTGGATGCGGCGGAATGTATACATTGTCACGTCTGCCGGAAAAATTGTGATTTTTTAAGTAAATATAAGATTGATATTGGAGACCGTAAGCAATTGGAGGAATTGGCATATCATTGTTTCCTCTGTGGAAAATGTACCGAGGTATGTCCGATCGGAATTGACGGAAGAGAAGAGATTCTGAGTATTAGAAGAAAGAAATCCAAAGACAGCCAGGGAAAGCCGGGAGAAAAAGGGTATAGAATGCTTCTTGCTGAGAAAAAGAATTATCTGTTCAGGAATTACCGGAATGCTGCGGGGAAAAGTGTCTTATTTCCGGGATGCAATTTTCCGTCGTTCTATCCGAAAACTACGGAAAAACTTGTACGGCTGTTAAGGGAGAAAACGGGCATGGGGGTCGTATATGACTGCTGCGGTAAGCCGGTTGCAGAACTTGGTATGAAAGATCAGGAGGAGAAGATTATCCGTGGAATAGAGGCACGTTTAGAGAAGCATGGAATTATAGAATTGGTTACTATGTGCCCAAACTGTTATTATTTTTTAAAGCCAAGACTTTCTGTCCGTGTGACAGGAATTTATGAAAAACTGCGGGAATTAGAGCTTGGAAGTCAGATTCCGGGAGGAGATTCCATCTTCACTCCTTGTCCGGATCGTGAGACGTATGAATGGCTGGAGGATATCCGTACATTTCTCGCACAGGAATGCAGGCCGATCCAGGGGGTACAGTGCTGTGGGCTTGGCGGATGTGCGGGAGTAAAAGAGGTGGAGCTTTCTAAAAAGATGACAGGAAAACTGGCAGAGGAGATGGCAGAAAGGCGAAAAGAAGGTTTGGATGTGCTATATACTTACTGTGCCTCTTGTGCCGGCAATCTTGCCAGAAATGGCTGTGAGAATGTACAGCATGTATTATCTGAGATATTGGATGTTCACGAAAAGCCGGATACGGGCAGATCTATGCTGAACAGAATGAGAACAAAATTGTTGTAAGGAGCTAAGGATGAAAGAGAAAACAGCGAAGAAATGGATGAGACGAATGGTACTTCTGGCAGTGCTCGCTGCATCTGTATTATGCTATTACTGTGTTCCGTTTGTACATGACGGGATGAACCGGATTTTTCAGATGTTTGCCAGCGGGGATTTTACCGTGGTGAAAGAATTTGTGCAGTCTTATGGGGCATATGCGGCGTTGGCATCTTTTGGACTGATGATTCTGCAGTCTGTGGCAGCGCCGTTACCGGCATTTCTGATTACGTTTGCGAATGCAAATTTATTTGGCTGGTGGAAGGGAGCGCTTCTTTCATGGATGAGTGCTATGACAGGAGCGGCATTATGTTTCTATATTGCGAGAATTCTTGGAAGGGATGCGGCAATGAAATTGACCAGCAAGGCAGGTTTGGAGCAGATTGACAGTTTCTTTGAAAAATATGGGAGAAACACGATATTGATCTGCCGTCTTTTGCCGTTTATATCTTTTGATATTGTAAGTTATGCGGCAGGGCTTACTTCCATGTCTTTCGGATCCTTTATGATTGCGACGGGAATCGGACAGCTTCCGGCGACAATCGTATATTCGTATGTGGGAAGTATGCTGACCGGTGGCGCAAAATTGATGGTAACGGGATTGATGATTTTATTTGCTCTGTCAGCGCTGGTCGTACTTCTAAGAAAAATGTATCAGGATAAGCGTAGAAAAGAAGGTTAGTATTTTAGTAAAGAGGGGGAGAGTTGAAGATGAAGAAAGAAGAAATTCAGAAATTGTTTATGCAGGGAATCGATTGTTCTCAGGTGGTGGCAGGAAGCTTTGTAGGAGAACTAGGGATGGATCAGGAGCTTCTTCGCAGAATGTCTGCATGCTTTGGAGGCGGCATGATGTGCGGTGAGACTTGTGGTGCGGTCACAGGTGCGCTTATGGTGATTGGCCTAAAGTATGGGCATAGTACGGAAGGTGACCAGGAGCAAAAGAGTAAAATGCAGGAAAAGACGGCAGAATTTAAGAAATGTTTTCTGAAGAAATATCCATCTTGTATGTGCAGGGAATTATTGGGGCATGATATATCTAAACCGGGAGAGATGGAGAAGGTGCTGGAAAAAAGTTTGATGATGGATTTTTGTCCTTGTGTAGTAGAAGATGTGATTGAGATATTAGAAGAAATACTATAAAAGATATAAGGATTTCATATGAAAAGAGCGGTGATCGTATTTACCAGAGTTCCCATACCGGGGCAGACGAAGACGAGGATGATGCCTTACTTAACTGCCAGGCAGTGTGCATGTCTGCATCGTTGTTTTTTAAAGGATATTAAGAATGCCTGTGAGAACGTACAGGCGGATCTATTTATCTGCTATACACCGGAAGGAAAGGAAGGAATTCTTTCTTCTCTTTTTGGGGAAAATGTCGTTTATTTTCCTCAGGAAGGCGAAGGGCTTGGAGAGAGGATGCATTATGCCATAAACAAGGTATTGCAAAACGGGTATCAGGCGTGTGTATTGATCGGGACAGATGTGCCTGAAATCTGGTCGGAGCATTTGCTGAATGCCTTTGGTATGCTGGATGGAAATGACGTGGTCTTTGGTCCGACGATGGATGGAGGATATTACCTTGTTGGCATGAAAAAGCCATGCAGGGAGGTATTTGAAAAACAGACATATGGTCATGGGAATGTTCTGGATCAGACAATCGGCAGGTTGAGGGAGAAGCAACTTAAGGTATGCTGTATTGAAAAACTGTATGATATGGATACTCGTGAGGATTTGCAGGGCTATCGGGAACGTATGCGGCAAAATCTGAAGCTGCAGAAGACTGAGACGGGAAAATATCTCATGCGGACAAGCCGTATTTCTGTAATTATACCGGTTTACAATGAAGAAAAGACGATCGTACAGGTGCAGGAGCAATTAAGGCATTATCAGAGCCAGTGTGAGATTCTGTTCGTAGACGGTGGAAGTGCGGATCGGACATTGGAATTGATAGATCCGGGATTTCGTGTGATAAGGTCGAAAAAGGGAAGGGCCAGTCAGATGAATGCAGGAGCACAGGAAAGCCATGGAGATGTCCTGTTTTTCCTACACTGTGACAGCGAATTGCCGGAGCGTTTTCTGGCGCAGATCAGGTATGTGATGAAGGATTACAGGGCCGGATGCTTTGGCATTGCTTTTCATTCCCGGAATTTTTTCATGTGGACCTGCCGCGTGATATCGAACCGTCGGGTGAAAGACCGGAAAGTCATGTTCGGGGATCAGGGAATTTTTATTGACCGGGAGCTGTTTTTTGAAGTGGGGATGTTTCCGGAGCTTCCAATCATGGAGGATTATCAGTTTTCTTTAACGCTTAAGGAGAAGGGAATCAAACTGGGAATCGCGAAGCAGCGGATTTATACATCTGACAGACGTTTTCCGAAGGGGGTTATCCCAAAGCTTCAGGTGATGTGGAAAATGAACCGCTTGAGAAAAATGTATCGGGATGGGACAGCAATCGATGAGATTGCGCGACTGTACCGAGACGTAAGATAATTGGATGATGGAGACAGAACTAAGAGGGGAGATTCGGCATGGACAGGATTGTGGGATTGAAAGAATATGTTAAATGTCAGAAGTACTGTGAAGCGCTTGGGCTTCCGGATGAAGTGTCGGAGGAATATCGTATGCTGGCGCAGGGGGAGTATAATATGAACTATCTCTTTACACATCCGGTCAGCGCTCAGAAGTTATTGCTTCGGGTGAATTGTGGAAGTCAGATGCATCTGGAAAATCAGATTGAGTATGAGTATCATGCACTAAAGCTCATGGAACATTCCGGAAGAACGCCAAAGGCGCTGTATGTGGATGGTAGTCTGGAGCTTTTAGGCCACGGAGTGATGGTGATGGAATTTCTTCCGGGCAGGAGCCTTGATTATCGGGCAGATCTTGATTTTGCTGCTTATTGTCTTGCAGATATCCATAGTGTGAAGCTGGATGGCCCTTCCGGGCTTCTTAGCTTTGAGAATCCGCTTAAAGCCATTTTGAACGAATGTGAGGAGATGGTGAAGATTTATATGGAGTCGTGCCTTGGAAATGAAAAGACGAAGGCAAAAATCAGAAGGATGCTGGATGCTGGATGGGAAATGATTCAGAAGATTTTTGTGGAGGATACATATCATTGCTGCATCAATACGGAACTTAATTCAACGAATTTCTTAATAAACGGCGCGGATGGACCAAACTACCTGATTGACTGGGAGAAGCCGCTTTACGGAGATCCGGCTCAGGATATCGGTCACTTCCTTGCACCAACGACAACATTCTGGAAAACGGATGTTATTTTGACAAGGAAGGAGATGGATGAATTCATTGATACTTATATCCAGGCGGTCGATGGAAGATTCGATACGGAAGGATTAAGAGAGAGAATTCATATTTATGTACCGATTACCTGTTTAAGGGGTGTTACGTGGTGTGCTATGGCGTGGGTACAGTACCAGCAGCCAGATAAATTAATCTTTAATGAATCTACATTTAGAAAACTGGAGGAATATTTAAGCGATGAGTTTTTGGAGGGATTAGGGGGATAATCTGTTCTTTTCCCCCCAGTCACACATACCATCGAGAATCGGAATCAGTGATTTTCCTCTTTCCGTCAGGCTGTACTCCACTTTAGGCGGAATCTGGGGGTATTCTTCCCGGTGGACAAGCTGGTCGGCTTCCAGTTCTTTCAGTGTTGAACTGAGTGTTTTATAAGAAATCTCTCCGATATATTTTTTCATTTCATTGAAACGCACTACCCCGAAGCACATCAAGGTGTAGAGAATCGTCATCTTATATTTTCCGTTGATCAGTGACAGGGTGTAGCTGAAACCGGTTGAGGATAAGCTGGCGCCGGCAATACAGTTTTTGTAATCTCTGTTTTCGTCCATTTTTACACTCTCCTTTAGGTAAGTATTGAACCTTCATGTAAGTATCGCACCTAAATGTGCGTACTTGTTTTTTGTTTCATTCTTGCTAAGATTATAATATCAGATATGAGAAAAGTCAATCGTAAGCGGGCGATGGCTTTGGGAGATAAGTTTTAGAGGAGGAAACATAGAATGGGTAAGAAAATCATTGTATTGAACGGAAGTCCGCGCAGGAAAGGAAATACTTCTGAACTGGTGAAGGAGTTTACAAGAGGAGCAGAGGATGCAGGAAATACAGTCACTGAATTTTTCCTGGATGCGATGAATATTCACGGCTGCAAAGGGTGTTTCGGAGGCGGAAAGAATCCGGACAGTCCTTGTGTACAGAAAGATGATATGGATAAGATTTATCCGGTATACAAAGAGGCAGATGTTATCGTGCTTGCCACCCCGCTTTATTACTGGACGATCAGCGGCCAGTTAAAGTGCGCATTTGACCGATTGTTTGCAGTGGCGGAATGTGATCCGGATTACCGCAATCCAAAAAAGGAGTGTGCACTTCTGATGGCAGCAGAGGGCAGCGGATTTGAGGAAACTCTTTATTGGTATGACCATCTGGAACAGCATCTTGGATGGAAAAATATCGGAAAGGTTCTCTGCAGCGGTGTCATGGGGGTAGGAGATATCGCAGGAAAACCTGAGCTTAAGGATGCTTATGACCTTGGAAATGGAATTAAATAGATAGAACGAATATTTCAGTAAAGGAGTTTATTGTTATGAGAGAAATTACACTTGGAACTGCAAGCAGGCTGACCTCTCCGAATCCGGTAACAGTTGTCTGTACAGAGAAACCGGACGACACCACGAATCTTGCCACGGTGTCGTGGTGGCAGTATCTTTCATTTAACCCGAATATGATCTGCTTTGCTATGGCAAAGACATCTTACAGCGGGGAAATGGTGCGGGCGAATAAGAAAGTGATCGTGACGGTTCCGGGGGAGGCGATTGCTTCGGAGGTAATGTCATGCGGCATGGCTACCGGAAGGGATACAGATAAGGTGCAGAAGTTTGGAATTGAATTGCAGGAATTGCCGGAGAGTAATATCCGGATTCCGCTGCACAGCAGGGTAGCGATCCAGTGCCAGTTAAAAGAATTCCATGAAACCGGTTATCACTATTTGTACATATGTAATGTAGATAAGGTTTATGGGGATACAGAGGAAGAGGCGTTGTTTGCCTGGAAAGGATATTCTGTACTTCGCCCGGCAAAATAATTGATGCAGCTGGCAAATAAAAATGTTATGAAGAGGCAAGTGAGAGGTTCACCTGTCTCTTCATGTGTGTATGGCCTTAAGAATAGCCCTGTTGTATTGGGAAAAATCTGAAGTTCAATTAGAAATATATGATGAATTTTTTAATTGCCAAGGGTCTCGCAGGTTTGGAGTGACAGAACATAATCTACCAGAGGAGTGATAGTTTCACGTCTGGTAAAATCATTGCATTTCCCGTAAGTTTCCAAAAGTTGTTTGTCCTCATTTTTGAGGCTTTCCGGATCCTTTTTTAGCAGCATTTTCCGGAGCATGGACATCATGGCTTTATGAATGAAATTTAACCGGGAATAGTCAATGCCGCCCCGCAGGTGAAAAAGGTGTATTTTTTCCAGTATTTCTGGTGAGAGGGCCTTAGACAGAGAGTCTCTGATATGGCGGACATTTTCCGGTTCAGAGGGGTCTGCGAGGCCGCAGGTAAACAGAACTACGTTTTTTTCACGGATAATAGGCCAGTTTTTGGTGATGAGATCAATACCGCTCACACCGCCTGCATAGAGACCGCCACCATATATGAGCGTATCATAAGCCGCAAGATCTTGTTGATGGAATTTTCTTTTTTCAAAAAGCGGGCAGGATAATGCCTCCGCAATCCAGGTGGCATAATGTCTGGTGGAACCATATTTGGATTCAAATATCACAACTATCTTATTCATAGAAATCTCCTTATTTCATTAGAATATTTTTGATAAAACGGAAAAAGTGGCACACTTGTAACCTTTCTTGTTTTATAGTATACTGACGGTGATAAAAAATCAAGATATGGTAGGAAAGTGATACAGAAATAAGAATTTGTGCCATATATGGGAGGAAGAGGGAATGAATGGACATCAAAAACAAAAAGAGTGGTCGAGAAAGAGTATTCAGAAGGCTTTATTTGAATTAATGGGAGAAAAAGATTTTTCGCAGATTACAGTTTCTGAAATTGTAGAAAGAGCGGATGTGGGGCGGAGAACATTTTATAGATTATACGGGGGTAAGATGGAGGTTCTGCGGTCATATTTTTGTGAATTATGTCAGGAATATGAAGGGAATTACGAGCCGCTTGAAAAGTATGATATTGGTCGGATCGCCGAAGAATATTTTGGTTTTTGGTATCAATATCGGGAGTTTCTTTTGTTAATGCATCAATGCGGAATGGATGATATGCTTTATTATGAGCTTAGCCGGGCATCCTGGGAAGTAGTGAGAAAACGGATTGGAAGCGAAATGCTTAGGTGTGATCCGAAGGCAGAATATTTTGCGACTTATTCTGCAGGCGGGTTTCTAAATCTGCTGCACCGCTGGATTCTGGAAGGAATGCAGGGGACTGCGGAGGAATATGCAGAAAATGTCAGGGAATCTCTTTTGGCATATTTGAAGTGATTTCTTTCGGTATATTCGTAGTAACACTGCTTGCCCACATAGATAGGAAAAACAAGCGGAAATAAAAATAAGCCTACCTTGTACTTGGCAGTCCAGGTAGGCTTAAGTCCAACCAGGGAGGCTAACCACTTTGTGGGCGGTTACTCTCTTTGTGTCTATAATATAGCATAATTAATATAGAGATGCAAGTAAAATTTCCAATAAAATCCTAAAAACCTATTGACTTAGTAGGTAAAGAATGGTATTATGCATTTAACAAAAGGAAAGGATAAAAGGTTATGGCAAAGAACTGGTGTAAGAGTTTATGTTGTTGTCGAATGTTGGTTTACCGGATATGCTGCGTGATAAGATGTAGCGGCAGGCTTTGTTGTATCTGATATCTTACTCATGAAGCTGTGTATGTATCCGGGAACCAGGTGATGTGGTACCCGGTTTTGATTTTAAAAGAAAGAAGGAATATGAAATGGCAAATTATTACAAAGGGACATTAGGGTTAATCGGAAATACTCCGCTGGTAGAGGTAGTGAATATTGAGAAGGAGCTTGGACTTAAGGCGACGATTCTGGTAAAGCTGGAATATTTTAATCCGGCGGGAAGCGTAAAGGACAGGATCGCGAAGGCTATGATCGAGGACGCGGAGGAGAAGGGATTATTGAAGGAAGGTTCTGTGATCATCGAGCCTACTTCGGGAAATACCGGAATCGGTCTGGCAGCCATAGCGGCGGCAAAGGGATATCGTATCATTCTTACCATGCCGGAGACGATGAGTGTGGAGCGGAGAAATATTTTAAAGGCATACGGAGCGGAGCTGGTATTGACGGAAGGTTCCAAAGGAATGAAAGGTGCGATCGAAAAGGCGGATGAATTGCAGAAAGAGATCCCGAACAGTTACATTCCGGGACAGTTTGTGAACCCGGCAAATCCCGCGATACACAAAGCGACCACCGGACCGGAGATCTGGAAGGATACGGACGGGAAAGTGGATATCTTTATTGCCGGCGTAGGTACGGGCGGAACCGTTACGGGAACCGGGGAATATCTGAAAGAGCAGAATCCGAATATTAAAGTAGTCGCATTAGAGCCGGCGGCTTCCCCGGTATTATCGGAAGGAAAGGCCGGAGCGCATAAGATTCAAGGAATCGGAGCCGGATTTGTTCCGGATGTTTTGAATACCGCCGTATATGATGAAGTATTTAAGGCGGAGAATGATGATGCATTTGCAGCTGCGAAGCTTCTCGCCAAGAAGGAAGGTATTCTGGTCGGAATCTCATCCGGAGCGGCGCTTCATGGAGCGATCGAGCTGGCAAAACGGCCTGAAAATGAAGGAAAAGTGATCGTAGCACTTTTGCCGGATACGGGAGACAGATACTATTCCACCCCGTTATTTACAGAATAAAATGACGTTAACACAGTTAAATTATCTGATTACAATCGCAGAAACAAAATCACTGAATAAGGCGGCTGAGCAGTTATATGTGTCTCAGCCGTCCTTAACCAGTGCGATCAAAGAACTGGAGAAAGAGCTTGGAATCGTTTTGTTTTACAGAAGCGGCAAAGGTGTGACGCTGACAAACGACGGCGCGGAATTCCTGCTCTATGCGAAACAGATTTACGGGCAGTATGAGAGCGTTCTTGAAAAATATGGAAAGGGCGGATCCTATAAAAAGAAATTCGGAGTGTCTACGCAGCATTACTCTTTTGCGGTAAAAGCTTTTGTGGATATGGCAAAAGAGTTTGACATGTCGAAGTATGAATTTGCGATCCGGGAGACGAAAACGATGGAAGTCATCAGCGATGTCAGCACGATGAAAAGCGAGATCGGTGTGCTTTATCTGTGTGATTTTAACCGGAAATCCATGGAAAAGCTTCTGAAATCCGCCAGCCTGGAATTTCATCATCTGATCGACTGTCAGGCTTATGTCTATATCTGGAAAAATCATCCCCTTGCGAAGGAAGAATCCATACGGTTTGAACAACTGCAGAAATATCCCTGTCTGTCTTTCGAGCAGGGAGACAACAGCTCTTTTTATTTTGCGGAAGAAATCTTGTCTACGAACGAGTATCCGCAGGTGATCCGGGCAAATGACCGTGCCACCATGCTGAATCTGATGGTGGGTCTGAACGGTTATACGCTTTGCTCGGGGATTATCTGCGAGGAACTGCACGGGAGCGATTATATTGCGGTGCCTTATCAGGAGGATGAGCAGAATCCCAACAGTGTCATGGAGATCGGATATGTGACCAGAAAGAATATGCTGCTCAGTAGAATGGGCGAGCGATATATCAAGGCAATTAAGCATTATCTTCAGATTCAGTAAAATGAAAGAAATAGGGTACCTGGTTATAGATTTAATTTATAACCGGGTATTTTTTTTGTGTATTAGACAGCCAAAACCTACTATGTTAGTATGATTAAGAAATCCGATACATCAAGAAATAATCGTTCGGAAGATGCAGGATGGATTACGAAGTGATGCACCGGTAAAGGACATTCGTTATTTAGAAAAAGGAGGGATAGCATTGATCAAATTTGAGCATGTCAGCAAGACTTTCACAAATAACGGAAAAGTATTCAAAGCTGTTGATGATGTAAATATTGACATAAAGGATGGAGAGATTTTTGGAATTATCGGGTATTCAGGGGCAGGAAAATCCACTCTGGTGCGATGTACTAATCTGCTGGAACGCCCGACTTCCGGAAAGGTATACATCAAGGGGGAGGAGCTTACCGCCATGTCGGAGAAGGAACTGCGCGCCCACCGCAAAAAAATCGGAATGATCTTTCAGCAGTTTAACCTGTTTGCCTCCCGCACCGTATATGAAAATGTAGCTTTTCCGCTGAAAGGAAGCGGACTTGGCAAGGCGGAGAAGGAGAAAAAGGTGAGAGAACTTCTGGAACTCGTCGAGCTGGAGGAGAAGGCGGCGGCTTACCCTTCACAGCTTTCCGGGGGGCAGAAGCAGAGAGTCGCCATTGCGAGGGCTCTGGCAAATGATCCGGAAATTTTGCTCAGCGACGAAGCGACGAGCGCGCTGGACCCAAGGACAACAAAGTCGATCCTGAATTTGCTGAAAAAAGTGAATAAAGAAATGGGAATCACGATTGTGGTGATCACACATGAGATGCAGGTCATCAAAGATATCTGTGACCGGGTAGCGGTAATGAAGGATGGAAAAGTTGTGGAAAGTGGAAATGTTTTTGATATTTTTGCAGGTCCGAAAGAACCTATTACAAGGGAATTTGTTGAGAATACCACAACATTATCCAGGATCTATGAGCTGGTGGATGCGAAAAGTGATGTGACGAAACTGCAGCCGGGACAGATCATCCTTCGTTCTAATTATCTGGAAAAGAATGTGTCTGAAGCACTGGTCTCCCAGATTTCCAGAAAGTTCAATCTGGATGTGAATATCATATTCGGTAATGTGGAATTGATCGGCGACAATCCGATCGGTGGGTTGGTTTCCATCGTCCAGGGTGGGAAGAAGGATATTGAAGATGCCCTTACATATCTAAAAGAGAAAAATGTCGGTGTGGAGGTGATTTTAGATGGCAGAAATTCTTAATCAGTGGATTCCAAATGTGATGGTACGCACGGATGTCTTATGGCAGAGCTTTGTGGATACGATCGTGATGGTCGGATGGTCCGGCGCGATTTCATTTGTAATCGGTATTATTCTCGGAATTGCCTTAGTCATCACGAGGCCGGGAAATATCATGGAGAACAGGGTTTGTTATCAGGTTATAGATAAGGTGGTCAACTTTTTCCGGTCTATTCCATTTATTGTTCTTCTTTGCGGGCTTGTACCTTTAAGCCGGCTGATCATGGGAACCGGTATCGGTGTCAGAGGCGCCATTGTTCCGTTGGTATTCGGGTGTGCTCCCTTTTTTACGAGACAGATGGAGGCGGCGCTTTCGGATGTAAGTCCGGGGCTCATAGAGGCGGCACAGTCTATGGGGCTTAGTAATCCCGAGATCATCGTAAGAGTGTATCTGAAAGAGAGTATTGCCGGGATTGCCAGGGGTGTTACGATCACCATCATCAGCCTGATCGGACTTACCGCCATGGCGGGGGCGGTCGGCGCCGGAGGCCTTGGGAATTTTGCCATTATGTATGGGCATGACAGGAACATGCCGGATGTTACATATACGACGGTGGTGATTCTGGTTGTTATCGTGACGGTGATACAGATTCTGGGAAACTATATTGCGAAGAAAAATACGCATGAGTAAATAAAAAAATCAGAGAGGAGATTAAAGAGATGAAAAAGAGAATTTTAGCGGCATTATTAGTGATTGCATTGGCAGCAGGTGTATTTGCGGGATGCGGGAAGAAATCGTCATCCGAAGATAAGGGCAAATCCGCAGATAAAAAAACAGAGGCAGACGGCGAAACGAGAACGATTAAGCTTGGTCTTACCGGTGTGATTTATGAGGATATCTGGAATCCGATCAAAGAGAAGCTTGCGAAGGAAGGAATTAATCTGGAATATGTGCAGTTTTCGGATTTTTCACTGCCGAATGCAGCTCTGGATGCAGGGGAGATTGACATCAATGCATTTCAGCACCATGCTTATTTTAACAATGATACATCAACCAACGGGTACGATTTAAAAGCCATTGGCGATACATTTATCATCGCTATGAATATCTATTCGGACGAGATTAAAGATATCACGGATTTGAAGGACGGAGATACGGTTGCGATTCCGGATGATGCTTCCAATGGCGGAAGAGCGCTGAAGGTTCTGGAGTCTGCCGGTATTATCAAAGTCGATCCGGCAGCAGGCACGAATCCAACTGTTTCAGATATCACCGATTATAATGTGAAGGTTAAGATTACGGAGCTGGGAGCGTCCACTATTCCGTCTGTGATCCCGGATTTCACGATTGCAGTGGTAAACGGAAATTATGCGCTGGATTATGGAATTGATCCTGAGACTGCTATTTTCCATGAGTCTGAGTATGCGGATGACAGTTATTTCTGCCTGATTGCTGTAAGAGCTGAGGATGAAAATGATCCGGATTTCCAGAAAATCGTGGAATTGTTCCAGTCTGACGACACAAAGAAGATCTTTGAAGAAAAATTCGGCGGGTATTTTGTACCGGCGTGGGAAGTAAAGACAGCAGAATAAGCGCAATGGAAAGATTCTCTGCCGGTGGGAGGATAGATATGAGAGAAGAATTGTTGAAGCTGATTTGTGACGAAAACAGAGTGGTCACAGAGCATATTGATGAAAGGTTTTTATCGGATAGTCTAGGAAGAAAGAAAGGAACAGTGGCGGCGGTGGTCTTTCCCGTATCAACGGAGGAAGTGAGCAAAGTTTTGCGCTATGCGTTTGACAATCAGATTCCCGTAACGCCGCGCGGGGCAGGTACGAATCTGGTGGGTTCGACGGTGCCCTCCGGCAATGGGATCGTCGTGGATCTTTCCCTGATGAATCATATTCTGGAGGTGGATACGGAGACATTTACGGCGACGGTGGAACCGGGTGTCTTTCTGGAAGATTTTCAGGCGTATGTTGAGAAGCGGGGGCTATTTTATCCTCCGGATCCCGGTGAAAAGAAGTCATCGATCGGAGGAAATATCAGTACAAATGCCGGTGGAATGCGAGCCGTAAAATATGGTGTCACAAGGGATTATGTGATGGGATTGGAACTGGTCCTGGCGGATGGGACCGTGATCACGGCCGGCAGCAAAAACCGGAAAGATACGTCGGGACTGGATTTGAAGGAGATTGTGATCGGCTCGGAAGGAACACTTGCGGTTATCACAAAATGTATTTTGAAGCTGATTCCAAAGCCTGAAAAAAGTTTAAGTGTTCTTATAGGGTATGAAAGCCTGAAAACGGGGATTGAAAGTGTCAGAAGTATTATTCAGGCGGATTTAAATCCGACAGCGATTGAGTTTATCGAGCGGAACGTTGTGCAGTTGGGAGAGGAATATCTGCAGGAAAGTTTTCCCCTGCCGGATGCAAAAGCGTATCTTCTTCTGACCTTTGACGGTGGAAGCAGGGAAATTGACGCACATGTTTTGACACTGAAAAAGGTTGCAGAAGATGCAGGTGCGGCGGGAGTTCTGACCCTTGAAGATGCAGAAGAGGCTGCAAAGGTCTGGAGAATCCGGGGCGTGCTCGTGAAGGCGGTGGAAGCGGTGTCCGAGCAGGAGCCATTGGATATCGTGGTGCCGATCAACCGGATTGACCAGTTTGTCAATTTTGTAAACGATTATGAGAAAATATGTGGAATGCGGATGATCAGTTTCGGCCATGCGGGCGACGGAAATGTTCACTTATGTGTCGTGCGGGGTGAAAGGGACGAGGAGGCCTGGGTAAAAGAGCTGGATGAGAATCTGACGGCGCTTTATAAGAAAGCCTACGAGCTTGGCGGGCTTGTGAGCGGGGAGCACGGGATCGGACTCAGTAAACAGAAATTTTTTGCAGCACACACCAATTCAGATCATATAAGTCTGATGAAACGGGTTAAGGATGCGTTTGATGCGAAGCATATCCTGAATCCGGGAGTGTCTTATGATGTGTTATGGTAATCATGCCGGAGACAGGAGGAAATTTGATATGAAACCATTGAGTGATAAAACGGCAGGTTTTACGGATTCGGTTATTCGGCGTATGACCAGGATTGCAAATCAATATGGTGCGGTGAATCTATCCCAGGGGTTTCCGGATTTTGATCCGCCCAGGGAGATTACAGACAGGCTGGCGGAAATTGCGCCCCATGGTCCGCATCAGTATGCCACGACATGGGGTGCGCAGAATTTCAGAGAAGCCCTTGCCAGAAAGCAGGAACATTTTTCAGGCATGAAGGTGAATCCGGATACGGAGATTGTAACGACATGCGGCGGCACGGAGGCCATGATGGCGGCTATGATGACAGTGTGTAATCCGGGAGACAAGGTTGTGATCTTTTCTCCGTTTTATGAAAACTATGGGGCGGATGCGATTCTGTCTGGCGCAGAGCCGATTTATGTGCCGCTTAACCCGCCGGACTTTCAGTTTGATGCGAATGTGCTGGAAGATGCATGTAAGCAGAGCGGTGTCAAGGCTCTCATTTTGTGTAATCCCTCTAATCCCTGCGGAAAAGTTTTTACGCGTCAGGAACTGAAGATTATTGCAGATTTGGCTGTTAAATATGATATTTATGTCATTACTGATGAGGTATATGAACATATTTTGTATAAGCCTTATGAACATGTCTATATGGCAACACTGCCCGGCATGAGGGAGCGCACGATCATCTGCAATTCACTCTCTAAGACATATTCGATCACCGGGTGGCGTATCGGTTATGTGATCGCACCTCCGGAGATTGCGGACAGGGTGAAAAAGGTACATGATTTTCTGACGATCGGTGCGGCCGCGCCACTGATGGAGGCTGTTGTGACGGGGTTGAATTTCGGCGATCAGTATTATATTGATCTTCAGAATCATTATACGCATATGAAGAATCTTTTCTGCGGAGGATTAAGGGAGATTGGTTTTCGGTTTGTAGAACCGCAGGGGGCTTATTATGTTATGGTGGATATGAGTGAGTTTGGATGCCGGGATGATTATCAGTTTTGTGTGGAGCTTTGCAAAAAGGTTGGCGTAGCGGCGGTTCCGGGGTCCAGTTTCTTTAAGGAAGATGTCAGCAATTATGTGAGGTTTCATTTTGCGAAGAAGGATGAGACTTTAAATGAGGCGTTAAACAGGCTGGTGGATATTAGAAGGAAAATGGGGAATATTAGATTGTAGAATCTTTGAAAAATTTTTAAGCTTTTAAAGCTGGAATGATATAGGATCTTATTAATAACTTAGCGGACGCTAATATCAGAAATGATAATAGTGTCCGTTTATAATTACATTTTTATATGGCGTAACATGCTTTTTTTGAAAAACATACTTTAATTCTTTTGTATATTAATGGGAAAAATGATATCCTAAAATCAGTGTATTGACAGAGGTTTTCAAACAAATATGCCATGCTATTTTTAGAATTATGCGTTGGCAGATACAAGGGGCTATGATAAAATAGAAAGTAGATACAGGAGGTATGTAATTATGCGGAAAACTAAGATTATTTGTACCCTTGGCCCGTCTACGGACAAGGAAGGTGTTCTGGAAACATTGGTGAAGGAAGGACTGAATGTTGCCAGATTTAATTTTTCCCACGGCACCCATGAGGAGCAGAAAGCAAGACTGGATCAGTTAAAGGAGATCAGAGAGAGACTGGGGCTGCCGATTGCGGCGCTTCTGGATACCAAAGGACCGGAGATTCGTATCCGTACATTTGCAGACGGTAAGGTAGAACTGAAGGAAGGCCAGGAATTTACCTTGACGCCGGAAGAGATTGAAGGTACGGCCGAGAAAGTATCCGTAACATATGAGAATCTGTACCAGGATGTGAAAGAAGGAGACAGTATTCTGATCGATGACGGCCTGATCGGGCTTCAGGTGCTTGCCATTGAGGGCAAGGATATCCGCTGCGTGGTAAAGAACGGTGGTATGGTTTCCAACAGAAAAGGGATCAATCTTCCGGGAGTGGATGTGAACATGCCGTTTATCAGCGAGAAAGACCGGGATGATATTCTGTTCGGAATCAGGGAAGGTTTTGATTTTATTGCGGCATCCTTTACGAGAACGGCAGAGGATGTGCAGGAAATCCGCACTATCCTGAAAGAGAACGGCGGAGAAGGCATCAATATTATCGCGAAGATCGAGAATCAGCAGGGTGTAAATAATATCGACAGTATCATTGAAGCGGCGGACGGCATCATGATCGCCAGAGGCGACATGGGCGTGGAGATTCCGCTGGAAGAGGTTCCGGTCATCCAGAAAGAGATTATTTCTAAAGTATATAATGCAGGAAAACAGGTTATTACCGCTACCCAGATGTTGGATTCTATGATGAAGAATCCGCGTCCGACCCGTGCGGAGACGACGGACGTGGCCAACGCGATCTATCAGGGGACAAGTGCGATCATGCTCTCCGGAGAGACGGCAGCAGGTAAATATCCGGTGGAAGCGCTGAAGACTATGGTGCGGATTGCGGTTCGCACGGAGAGTGATATTCCGTATGACCAGATTCTCAGCGAGCGGAAAAAAGAGGGACGCCAGGATATGACCTCCGCGATTTCCCATGCAACCTGTATGACGGCGATGGACCTGGGTGCAAAGGCGATTATCACAGTCAGCAAGTCCGGACACACGGCACAGATGATTTCCAAGTATCGCCCGGGATGTCTGATCGTGGGATGTACACCGGATGAGAGAACGTGCCGGAAACTGAATATGTCCTGGGGAATCGCTCCGATCATAATCAAGGAAGAGTACAGCATGGAGATTCTGTTCTTACATGCTACCGAAGCAGCGGAGCGGGCTGGGTATGTAAGTCAGGGAGATATGACGGTTCTGACGGCGGGAGTACCGCTCGGCAAGCCGGGGAATACGAACCTGATCAAAGCGACGGTGGTCGGGGAATATTAATCCGGCGGTAAAAGTTCTTAGCGCACAGTTATCAAGAATACCTGGGCGGAGGGAGTGTGGATCTTTGCTCCGGCATGCGCGGTGGAATAATCCGGAAGTTATGCAGTATGCAGAATTGTAAATTGACTTGTAATCCGCTATACTAAGGAAAAGGCAAACCTGGTATAGCGGATTTTTTAGGAGGTATCTATGGCAAAAACAGTAGCGATAGGGATACAGAATTTTGAGGATTTGATACAGAAGAACTGTTTTTATGTGGACAAGACTGATTTTATCAGAGAATGGTGGGACAGTAAGGATAGTGTCACACTGATCGCACGTCCCCGCCGTTTTGGGAAGACGCTGAATATGAGTATGACAGAACAGTTTTTTTCCGTGGATTATGCGGGAAGGGGAGATTTGTTCGAGGGTCTTTCTATCTGGGAAAGTGAGGAATATCGGAAGGTACAGGGGACATACCCGGTGATCAGCCTGTCATTTGCGAATGTAAAGGAAGGCACTTATCAAAACACGAAAGAAAAGATTTGTCAGCTACTTACGAATTTGTATGTGAAATATTCTTTCCTCAAAGAGAGCGATGTACTGGCAGATGCCGACAGAGCATTTTTTGACCGGATGCTGTCACCGGTCGATATGCGTGACACGGATGCGACTCTTGCCCTGTATCAGTTGTCGGATTATCTTTGCCGTTATTATGGAAAGAAGGTTATCATTCTTTTGGATGAATATGATACGCCTATGCAGGAGGCTTACGTGGACGGTTACTGGGAAGAGTTGGTGAGATTTACCAGAAGTTTGTTCAATGCTACTTTTAAAACCAATCCATGGCTGGAGCGCGGGCTGATGACCGGGATTACCAGGGTCAGCAAGGAATCCATTTTTTCAGATTTAAATAATCTTGAGGTTGTAACAACGACATCAGATAAGTATGCAACTGCTTTTGGGTTTACAGAGCCAGAGGTATTTGCTGCTTTAGAAGAATGTGAGCTGGCAGAAGAAAAGGAAAAGGTGAGAAAGTGGTATGATGGTTTTATTTTTGGAAGTCATAAAGACATCTATAATCCTTGGTCTATTTTGAATTATCTGGATAAAAAGCATTTCACGACCTATTGGGCAAACACCAGCTCCAACAGCCTTGTGGGAAAGCTGATTCGGGAAGGGAACCGGAGTGTTAAAGAAACTTTTGAATGTCTTATAAAAGGAGAAACTATTCGAACACCGATTGACGAGCAGATTGTATATAATCAGTTAAACGGTAGTGAGGAGGCAGTGTGCAGCCTGCTTCTGGCAAGCGGATATCTGAAAGTTCTCTCCTATGAACAGATGGACCTGCTGGAAAACGGAGAAGAGCAGATGTATGAGCTGGCGCTCACAAATTATGAAGTGGAGCGTATGTTTGAGAGCATGGTGCGCCGTTGGTTTGCGGAAGTGAAATCCGATTACAACGATTTTATCAAGGCAATGCTGTTGGATGATCTTGATGCAATGAATGCGTATATGAATCGTGTGGCGCTTGGCACCTTTAGTTATTTTGATACGGGGAAAAATCCTTTTGGAGAGGAGCCGGAACGTTTTTATCATGGGTTTGTTCTGGGGCTGTTAGTGGAGCTGCAGGACAGATATGTGATTACTTCTAACCGTGAGAGTGGATTCGGCAGATATGACGTGATGTTTGAACCGAAAAATCCGGAAAAGGACGATGCTGTTATTCTGGAATTTAAAGTATTCAATGCCAGAAGGGAAAAGAGCCTGGAGGACACCGCAGACGCGGCGCTGCGCCAGATAGAGGAGAGGCAGTATGCGGCGCAGCTTGAGATGCGGGGGATAGAAAAAGCGCGCATCCGCAGCTATGGATTCGCCTTCCAGGGGAAAAATGTACTGATCGAGAAGGCGTGATATGCGTTTATTTTCCCGCATTACTTGAATTGGGACCGTTTTAATAGTATAATTCTTCTATTAAAGCATTTCAGAAATCAAAAGATATATAATAGCGATGAGGAGGAATCTGATATGATTAACTGGAATAACTTAGATACGCTTGCTTCATTTAAGGAGCTGCTGGATGTGGAGCGCGTAAATCTTGCCGAGGCGATGACCGGAGAAAATGGCGCCAAGCGAGTAAAGAACTACAGCGTTCCTATGGCGGAAGGGCTCGCTTTTAATTATGGCGCAAGACCGGTGGACGACGCAGTCCTTGCAGCTCTTGCAAAATTGGCGGAAGAAGCACAGCTTACAGAAAAATACGAAGCACTTTACAATGGTGAGATGATCAATACCGGTGAGAAACGTCTGGTACTCCATCAGCTTACCCGCGGCCAGTTAGGCGAGGCCGTTATTGCGGATGGCGTTGACAAACGTGCCTTTTACGTGGAACAGCAGCAGAAGATCGCGGAGTTCGCAAATAAAGTACATAACGGCGAACTCACCAATGCAGCAGGTGAGAAATTCACTACAGTTGTACAGATCGGAATCGGCGGAAGTGACCTTGGACCTCGCGCTATGTATTTAGCACTGGAAAACTGGGCGAAAGTAAATGATACACTGAAAATGAAAGCGGAATTTATCAGTAATGTTGATCCGGACGATGCGTCGGCAGTTTTGAGCAGGATCGATATCGCACATTCTATTTTTGTACTCGTATCCAAATCCGGCACCACTTTGGAGACTCTGACAAACGAATCTTTCGTGAAGGACGCTCTGGCAAAAGCAGGATTGGATGCTTCTAAGCATATGATCGCGGTCACCAGTGAGACTTCTCCGCTGGCAAAGAGTGACGATTATCTCGCAGCATTCTTTATGGATGATTACATTGGAGGACGTTATTCTTCCACATCAGGAGTAGGCGGAGCCGTATTGTCACTGGCATTCGGACCGGAAGTATTTGCACAGTTCCTGACCGGTGCGGCAGAAGAAGATGAACTTGCAAAGAATAAAGATTTATTGAAGAACCCGGCTATGCTGGACGCTCTGATTGGTGTTTACGAGCGAAACGTACTCGGCTATCAAAACACAGCGGTTCTTCCGTATTCCCAGGCGTTGAGCCGTTTCCCGGCCCACCTGCAGCAGCTTGACATGGAATCAAACGGTAAATCAGTAAACCGTTTCGGAGAGCCGGTAAATTATTCAACCGGTCCGGTCATCTTCGGAGAACCGGGAACAAACGGGCAGCACTCTTTCTATCAGCTGCTTCACCAGGGAACGGATATCGTACCGCTTCAGTTCGTCGGATTTAAGAACAACCAGATGGGAAATGATGTTGTGATCCAGGGAAGTACAAGCCAGCAGAAGCTTTGTGCAAACGTAGCTGCCCAGATCGTAGCTTTTGCATGCGGTAAGACTGATGAAAACCGCAACAAGAACTTTGAAGGCGGACGTCCGTCCAGTATCATTATCGGCGACCAGCTGAATCCGAAAGCACTGGGAGCACTCTTATCACATTTTGAAAATAAAGTGATGTTCCAGGGATTTGCATGGAATCTGAACAGCTTCGACCAGGAAGGCGTACAGCTCGGCAAAGTATTGGCGAAGCGCGTACTTGCCCATGAGACAGATGGAGCACTCAAAGTATATAGCGATTTATTAAATATTTAGTAAAACCGAGATGAATGTCCACCGGACATTCACTCAGGTATGCTTGGCAACAAAAAACAGCTTAAGAAACTGTAAATGAGAAAAATGGCGGGGGAATGTCTGTGTGAGCTTGGTTTTCAGGTTCAGGTGTATGATGAGATACGTGCAGACATTCCCCTCCATTGCCCCGGCGGTTCAGGAGGATGAAGATTGTGTTAGCAAATCAGGTTTTGCAGAGAACGATTTATGAAATAGGTGATATCGTGGAATGTAACTGCTCCATCTGGAGTATGGAAGGAATGCTTCTGGCATCGGTGGGAGAGGAAAAGCCGGCCGTCAGACGGGCTGTCAAAAGTTATATTCTGGATGTCAGGGAATGTGGCCCGCAGATACAAAAGATAGATGCAGATATCGCGCTTTTTACCGCATGTGATGAGCTGGAACCCATTTATGTGTTTGTGATGGAACACCGGGGATCGGTAGATGCCCGTGTGAGCGGACGGCTTTGTATCAGTCAGATTGAAGCTCTGATCCGCATGAATAAAGAAAGAATGGATAAGAACCGGTTTCTGCAGAATCTGCTGCTGGATAATCTGCTTTTGGTGGATATTTATAACCAGGCCAGAAAGCTGATGATTCCTGTTGAGAAGAGACGGGCAGTGATTTTGATCGAGCCGAAGAACCCGGAAGATACGATCGTCCTTGACATGGTGCGGGGACTTTATACTTCGGGCAGTGGAGACTACGTGACAGCGGTGGATGAGAAGCATGTGATTCTTATAAAATCGCTGGAGGAAACAGAAGGTTACGAAGAAATCAACCATATAGTAGAAATGCTTGTGGATATGATAAATACGGAGGCGATGATGAATGTACGCATCGCTTACGGAACGGTGGTGCCGGAGCTTAAAGGGGTATCTCAATCTTATAAAGAGGCTGCGGTAGCGCTGGATGTGGGCAGGATATTCTACCCTGAGAAGAATATTCTTGGTTACACCGAACTGGGTATCGGGCGGCTGATCCATCAGCTTCCCTTGTCACTTTGTGAGATGTTTCTGGAAGAAGTATTTGAAGGAAAAGACGTGGACCAGTTTGAGGAAGAGACGTTGTCGACGGTAGATAAGTTTTTTGAGAATAATTTGAATATTTCGGAGACGGCGCGCCAGCTCTTTGTGCACCGGAATACTTTGGTGTACCGGCTGGAGAAGATACAGAAGCAGACCGGACTTGATGTGAGGGTGTTTGAGGATGCCCTGACCTTTAAGATCGCTCTTATGGTGGCGGATCACATTAAGTTCCTGCGGACAGAGGAGCAATAAACAGACAGAAAGGAGCAAAACAGATGGTGAAATTATATGAAGGCGGTGCCTATCTGGTAAATGGTACGGAGATCATTGCAGATGCACCGGATGCGCTTGAAGCGGTAAAGGCGAAGACAGGAATAGAGACGACGAAACAGGATGCCTCACAGCAGACGATGGCGTATGGTATCCTGAGCGCACATAATACTTCCGGAAATATGGAGCGGCTGCAGATTAAGTTCGACAAGCTGACTTCACACGATATTACGTTTGTCGGGATTATTCAGACGGCGAGGGCATCGGGCCTTGAGAAATTTCCGATCCCCTATGTACTTACCAACTGTCATAACAGTCTGTGTGCGGTAGGAGGTACGATCAATGAAGATGACCATATGTTTGGACTGACCTGTGCGAAGAAGTACGGCGGTGTCTATGTTCCGCCTCATCAGGCGGTCATCCACCAGTTTGCGAGAGAGATGCTTGCAGGCGGAGGAAAGATGATTCTCGGTTCTGACAGCCACACCCGCTATGGTGCACTCGGCACGATGGCCATGGGCGAGGGCGGACCGGAGCTTGTAAAACAGCTTCTGAATAAGACTTACGATATCAAGATGCCGGGTGTTGTCGGCATTTATCTGGACGGCGAGCCGATGAAGGGCGTAGGTCCTCAGGACGTGGCCCTGGCACTGATCGGTGCGACATTCGCAAATGGCTATGTAAACAATAAAGTGATGGAGTTCGTGGGACCTGGTGTGGAGAAGCTGAGCGCTGATTTCCGTATCGGAATCGATGTTATGACGACCGAGACCACCTGCCTGTCCTCTATCTGGAAAACGGATGAGAAGATTAAAGAGTTCTATGATATTCACGGAAGAGTAGAAGAATATAAAGAACTGAATCCGGGCGCAGTGACTTATTATGACGGCATGGTTTATGTGAACTTGAGCGAGATCAAACCGATGATCGCGATGCCGTTCCACCCGTCAAACGTTTACACGATCGACGAAGTAAACGCAAACCTTGCGGATGTGCTTCATGACGTGGAACAGCGTGCGCTGGTGAGCCTTGACGGTGCGGTGGATTACTCCTTGCAGAGCAAGGTTGTGAACGGAAAACTGTATGTGGATCAGGGAATCATCGCAGGATGTGCGGGCGGCGGATTTGAAAATATCTGTGCGGCAGCAGACATCATCCGCGGCAAATACATTGGCTCCGATGAGTTTACGTTCAGCGTTTACCCGGCAAGTACCCCGATTTATATGGAACTGGTGAAGAACGGTGCGGTTGCTGACCTCATGGCGGCAGGTACGATCGTGAAGACGGCATTCTGCGGACCCTGCTTCGGCGCGGGAGATACTCCGGCGAACAATGCATTTTCCATCCGCCACTCCACCAGAAACTTCCCGAACCGTGAAGGAAGTAAACTGCAGAGCGGACAGATTGCCTCCGTTGCACTTATGGATGCCCGCTCGATCGCGGCGACGGCTGCGAATAAGGGCTTCTTGACCGCGGCGACGGATATGGATGTTGAATATAAGAATCCAACTTATCATTTCGATAAAAATATTTACGCGAACCGTGTATTTGACAGTCACGGTGTGGCTGATCCGAGTGTGGAGATCAAGTTCGGACCAAATATCAAGGATTGGCCGGCAATGAGTGCACTGCCGGAGAATCTGATTCTGAAAGTGGTTTCCGAGATTCACGATCCGGTGACGACCACGGACGAGCTGATCCCGTCCGGTGAGACCTCTTCTTACCGTTCCAATCCTCTGGGACTTGCGGAATTTGCTCTTTCCAGAAAGGATCCGGCTTATGTAGGACGGGCGAAAGAGGTACAAAAAGCGCAGAAAGCGATCGAGTCAGACGAGTGTCCGCTGGATGTCCTGGAAGAGCTGAAGCCGGTTATGGCTAAGATTCAGGAGACCTATCCGAATACCGGCAAAGGAAATATCGGTGTGGGCAGCACCATTTTCGCAGTAAAACCGGGAGACGGCTCCGCAAGAGAACAGGCAGCGTCCTGTCAGAAAGTGCTTGGGGGCTGGGCGAATATCGCAAACGAGTATGCTACTAAGCGGTATCGCTCTAACCTGATCAACTGGGGTATGCTGCCGTTTATCACCGAGGAGGAGCATACGGCGTTATCCTTTAAGAATGGTGATTATATCTTCGTGCCGGATGTAAGAAAGGCAGTGGAAGAGAAGGCAGATGTGGTGAAAGCGTATGTTGTGGGCGATGAGTTGAAAGAAATCGCTCTGAAACTTGGTGATCTGACGGATGTGGAGAGAGAGATCATCCTGAAAGGATGTCTGATTAATTATTACCGCGGATAGTTAGGATGTTGTCTGGGAAATACCGGCATTGAGACAGACAAAATATAATCCTTAAGGTGAGGCAGTTCTTAAAGAAAAGAGCTGCCTTTTCTTTTGGTAGGCATATATGAGTGACAGTTCGGTGGATTTTCGTCTCGATTGTGATGTTTAAAACGGTGGGTTCTCCGATATACTGAAAATAAATAAAAATATTTCAAAATAATGCAACACTTACACAATAAATTGACTCTAATATATAGAAGACGTCTTTTGAAGGGAGGAGGGTGGTTTCATGATGGATGTGTGGTCATTCACGGATCAATACAAATTAGTTTACAAAGATTTATATCGGTTTGCTCTTTACATGATGCGGCACCCGCAGGATGCGGAGGATGCGGTCAGTGAAGCGGTGCTTTCCGCTTATGAGAATATACATAAGCTCCGGAAGGAAGAGGCATTTAAGTCATGGATTTTTCAGATTCTGGCAAATGTATGTAAAAAGAAATTAAAGAGCAACGAACGGAAAGAGGCTCAGCTATATTCGGAACAGGCGGTGTCAGAGGGCGGTACTATAGGAGGCTCTAAAGGAGCGGAAGCTTCGGGAAGTCTGGGAAAGGAAAGAACGGACAAAGCCGGTGAGCCGCAGGCAGCGATGAATGGAAAGCCCATGGCACACGCCGTAGCGGACGGTTTATGCGAAGAGGTACAGAATGCATTTTTCATACTGAGTGAGGAAGAGCAGCTGATCGTGGGGCTGTCGGTATTCGGCGGGTATAACAGTAAGGAGATCGGAGAGATGTTTCAGATGAATTCCAGTACGGTTCGCTCGAAGCGTAAACGTGCGCTGGATAAAATGAGTCTTGTATTAAAGGAGGTGGCCTTATGACAGATAGAGAGAAAAAAATTCTGGAGGCGCTGGAGCAGGCTGCGGAGGATGTTGTGGTGCCGGAGAGCCTGCGGCCGGAAAATATAGAGAAGATGCTGATGGAGAAAGAAGAGAAGAAGAGAAATGCAAAGGATAAGTTGAAACGGAAACGGCCATATGTCTTTGGACTGGCGGCAGCGTGTGTCCTCCTGCTGTCTGGAGTTATTTATTTTGGCACTTCCCAATCTGTTGGAACAAAAGTGGAACCAGGTACGGAGGCTGACGGACTGAAAATCAAGAATCAGATCTCCTCGGCTGAGGATTACGATGAAGTTCGTGAGTATTTTGAAGAATATCAAAAGAGCTTAGAGGAATGGTCCTCGGAAGGCAATGGAATTGCAGACTTTTTTGGTCTTATTATAGGAAGCACCAAGGAAAAAAGCAGTTCCGACGACACCGCGGCACCGCAGCAAGAAGTACAGAAGGACATGGGAACCGGGGCGGAGGGCGCCGCAGTGAACCAAAGTTATTCCGATACGAATGTACGGACGGAGGGAGTCGGAGAAGCGGATATCGTGAAAACAGATGGCAAATATCTATATGCTTTGCAGGAAAATGCCACTGAAATCTCGGTGATTGACACCACAACAGATGCCATGAAAAAAGTGGGAACCATCGCTTCAGGCGACAATGGTCAGATTTCAGAATTCTATGTAAACGGAAAACGGATGTTTGTACTTTCGACTGCTTCAATTACGCGTTCTGATAAAGATAGAAATGAGTTGTACTATGGTGATGTGACACAGCTTGAGACCTTCGATATTTCCGATGCGACGGATCCGCAGCTCGTAGCACGCGTGACCCAGAGCGGAAGCTATCAGACTTCCCGGTATGTAGGAGACTACTTGTATCTGTTCAGTAATTATTATGTATATGATATTTCCGATATGGGAGTGGCGGAGAAATATATTCCTAGTGTGGATGGAGCTCTTATGAAAGAAAGTGATATTTATCTTCCCCCGATTCATTCGGCGAATCAGTATCTGGTAGTGACATCTGTCAATATCAATGATCCGGCTAAGGTAGTTGACCAGAAAGCTGTTCTGTCTGAGTACGGGGAGCTATATGTCAGCTCAGAGAATATTTATATTTATGAGAATACATGGAGTACCTCTCTTGCAAGAAATGAGCTGTCCAGCATCGGACGAACGATACTGCGGAAGATTGCTTATAAAGACGGCAAACTGGAGGGCGTAGCACAGACGAAAGTGGACGGACGCCTAAATGACAGCTTCAGCATCGATGAATATGAAGGAAATCTGCGCGTGATCACTACGATTGACGGAGCAACGACTACAAGCAATGCAGTGTTTGTGTTGGATCAAGATTTGAAGATCATTGGAAAAATCAAAGATCTGGCGAAAGATGAAAGGGTATATTCCGCGAGACTTATGGGCGACATTGGATATTTTGTGACCTACAGAGAAACCGATCCCTTGTTTTCTGTAGACTTTTCCGATCCGACCAACCCGAAGATCATCGGAAGCCTTAAGATTCCGGGATTCTCTGAGTATCTTCACCCATTTGGAGAGAATATGCTTCTTGGAATCGGAATGGATACGGATGAGAAGAGTGGAGTCACGAACGGAATGAAGATTTCCATGTTTGATATCTCGGACCCGGCAGATGTAAAAGAAGTACAGAAATATACCATCACAAATGCGTATTATTCAGACGTATTCAATGATTACCGGGCAGTTCTCATAGATTATGATAAAAATATAATAGGATTCTCAGCTTATGCAGATCAGGAAATGTATTATGTGTTCAGTTATGATAAAATGAATGGCTTTAATCTGAATATGAAAGAAGAAGTCAACGGAAATTCCTGGCTGGGAACCAGAGGGGTTTATATTAAGGATAAATTGTATGTAGTCAAAGGGAATGCGGTGGAGAGTTATCGGATTGGGAATTTTGAGAAGGTGGATGATTTGTTGTTGTAGAGACCGCGTCGCATGGGGTAGGAAGGAACGGAGGGGAATCGCTTGCTCCGTTTCTTCCGTACCACTAACCTTCCCTTGTCAATTTACCCCTATTCCACCCCATTGAAGCAATAGGTACAAACCTTACAAGAATCAATCCCAATAGACTTAATCAAATCATCCAGTCTATGATATCTAAGAGAAGTAAAATTCTGCTGTCTGCAAATCTCATCCAGCATCTTCTGATATCTGTCACTGTTCGGATCAGCATACTCGGATAATACATTTACATCATTATCGCCTTCCCATTCTTTAATAATTCGTCTGGTGATCAAATCCAGTTCAGATTTAGAACGGGAGAAGTTCAAATATTTACATCCATACAGGAGAGGCGGGCAAGCAGGTCTTACGTGTACTTCTTTTGCACCGCTCTGGTACAGAAATTCTGTTGTTTCCCGAAGCTGTGTACCACGTACGATGGAATCATCAATTAGAAGCAGCTTTCGATTCTCGATCAAATCGTGTACAGGAATCAATTTCATACGTGCGATCAAGTTTCGCTGACTTTGATTGGTCGGCATGAAAGAACGCGGCCATGTCGGAGTATATTTAATGAACGGGCGTGCATAGGGAATACCGGATTCGTTTGCATAACCGATCGCATGTGCAACACCAGAGTCCGGAACACCGGCAACGATATCCGGCTCTACGGTTCCCGCGTCGCGTTTCGCTAGAAGACTCCCGCAGTTGTAACGCATCTGCTCGACATTTACTCCTTCGTAAGACGAGGTCGGGTATCCGTAGTACACCCAGAGGAAAGAACAAATTCTCATTTTATCACATGCGGGTCTGACTGTTTCCACCCCTTCCGGAGTCATGTATACGATTTCTCCGGGGCCCAATTCTTTGTAATCCTGATAGCCCAGGTTAATATACGCAAAGCTTTCAAAAGAAACACAGTAGGCATCTTCTTTCTTACCGATTACTACCGGAGTGCGTCCGTGAAGATCACGGGCTGCATAGATTCCCTCTGGAGTAAGAAGAAGCAGGGTCATGGAGCCGTCTACGAGGGACTGTACATAGCGGATACCTTCGACGAAGGAATCCTTCCGGCTGATCAATGCGGCGATCAATTCGGTCGCGTTGACTTGTCCGTTGGTCATTTCCTGGAAATGAGAATGGCCGTTTTCATATACAATCTTCATAAGCTGGTCTGTGTTGTTGATTTTTCCAACTGTCGTGATGGCAAAGCTGCCGATATGTGACTGGATTAAAAGGGGTTGTGGTTCAAAATCGGAAATACATCCGATTCCGAGATTTCCCTTCATCTCTGCTACGTCCCGGTCAAATTTGGTACGGAACGGTGAATTTTCAATGTTGTGAATGGCACGGTCGAAGCCGTGTTTTCCGTGGGTCGCCATACCGCCGCGGCGGGTGCCCAGATGAGAATGATAATCTACTCCATAGAACAGGTCAAGTGTGCAGTCTGATTTTGAGGTAACGCCAAAAAAACCTCCCATAAGTAAATTCCCCTTTCTAAATATGACGTAAATAATAAATGTCTGATACAAGTTTATCACGATTTTACTGAAATGAAAAATAGAATTTACCTCATTTTTACGGTTTTTTATAATGCATTTTGCTGTATTTTTATCATTTTTATTTTACATATGCTTCTGGTTAATTATTGTAAATTGTTCAGGCGTTTCTGTAAAACAGGTCCGACGATCAGTGCTGCCACCATTTTTACCGCATCGCCCGGAAGGTAAGGAATGACACCTGCGGCAAGACCCTGCGCAAAGGTCAGATTCATCATTTTTGCAAGCCAGATTGTTCCAAATGCGTAGCATATAGCGGTGCCGAATATCATTCCGAGAAGATAGAGGGTATAACGGTATTTGCCATGGCATTTTTCTGTAAAAAGCCCTGCGATCATTGTCATGAAAATGAATCCAACCAGGTATCCCCCGGTCGGTCCGGCCAGTTTTGCAACGCCGCCTGTGAAACCGGAAAATACGGGAAGCCCGACTAGTCCAAGCAGCAGGTAGACAAGGTAACTTACGGTTGCCATCTTATATCCCAGCACGAAGATGCTGATATAAAGTACCAGGTTGGTGAATGAGATTGGCACCGGGCTGAACGGGATCGGGATGGAAAATGGTGCAAGTATGCAGGTAATGGCTGTCATTAAAGCGATTAAGACAAGTTGTTTTGTACTAAATTTTGTGTGGGAATTGGTCGTAGTCTGATTCATAATGTTTGCTCCTTTTTAATTCATAAATTGTGTTTGTAAAAATGTTATCAGGATTTCCAATTTATATCATAGCCCAGCTTTGTGAACAATTCTTTGTCTTCTGTAATTCCATTTCCGCTGGTGGTCAGCATATCACCTGTGATGGTTGCGTTAGCGCCGCCTTTCAGGGCATTTTCTCCGTAATTTTTCATCAACATACGTCCTCCGGCAAGGCGAATCGTTATATCCGGGCAGATGAAACGGAAAATGGCGACACTCCGAAGGATTTCCTCCTCGGAAAGCGGTGGAAGATCAGCAAAAGGGGTACCCGGTATGGCAACCAGCACATTGAGTGGAATAGAATTTACTTTCAGCGCTGCCAGGTCGAATGCCATATCGATACGGTCCTGCATGGTCTCACCCAGGCCGAGGATTCCACCTGAACAGACTTCCAGTCCGGCGCGCCTGGCGGCCTGAATGCAGGCGATTTTGTCATCATATGTATGGGTGGTGCAGATATTGGGAAAATTCCTGCGGGAAGTTTCCAGATTTGCATGATAACGGGTCACACCAGCTTCTTTGAGTCTGCGCAGTTCTTCTTCTGTCAAAAGGCCGTGGGAGGCACAGAGCAGCATATGCGTGTGTTCGTGCAGACAGCGGTAAGCACCGACGGCCTTGTCCAGGTCCGCACCCAGGTTGCGCCCGGCAGTCACGATGGAATAACGGTGAACACCGCGTATTTCCAGGCTGCGGCAATCTTCCAGAAGTTCCTGATCGGAGAGAAAGCCGTAAGTCTCAGCTTCTGTGTGGTGATGTGCAGACTGTGCGCAGAATTTACAATTTTCGGGACATTTTCCGCTGCGCCCATTCACGATGGTGCAAAGTTCACCGTGGTCTGATAAAAGCGCCCGGCGGAGGCGGTCGGCTTCCCGGGAAAGTTCTTCTATGGGGGCCGTAAGTAATGGCATCAGATCATCATCCGGTGTAAGCCGCCGTCCGGAAATGATGGAATCAGTAAGTTGGTTTAACATTTTTTCTATCCTTCTATATTAATGTATTGGGTTTTGTCTGATGTACGAGAATACAATTAGTTTATTGCATGAGTATTGCTTGTTACTGCAGCAATTCATGAAAGTAATACTCCTATTAATTTGGAAAAGATATGATTCTATCAATTCATTTTGTCGTGTGATTCGGAGGAGATAACTGCATTAGTACATCGATTACATTAGCGAGTATAATATATCATCCTATAAATGTCAACTTATTTTTCATGAAGGTTTACAATCTGGTCAAAGAATTAGAATATTCTGATAATTATGTAATAAAGAAATAATAATAAAAAAATTAATAAAAAATACAAAAATAGTGTTGACAAATAAAGAGCAGAGTGATATCATTAAGTCAATCCAAAAGAAAAGAAGTTCCTGACGAGAAAGGGAATTTCAAAAAGAATATTTTTTAAAATATCAATTCTGTTTTAAGTTTCATAATTCCATACTCGCCAAGAGTATAGAACAAGAAAAGATTAATAGTAGAACAGAAAAGAATTAAAAGAATAATTAGTATTTGAAGATTTGAAAGTTTTAAAAAGGAGACCAGATGTTTTGTTTATGAGAGTTTCGTAGACGGGGGATTTGAAAATCGAATTTTTCTAACTGAGAATCCAGAAATATTAAGAGAAAATTTTAATTTAACTTCTAAAAACAGTATTAATCAAAAAAGAGAATATGATAGAAAGAAAAATATTTATAAAAATTTTGGAACGAGAACGAAAGGAAGGAGGCTTTAACCGTTGGATATTTCAGAATTTAAAACTCAATATGTTGGTGGTATGGCAAATGAAAGTTCCTGTGATTTGAGCCTTTACCATAGATTATAATCGGCAGAGATAAGATTAAGATAAAGAATCATATCGGAGAAGATCATATAAGCCGGAGAGTTATAATAAATTAAAAGATTCAGCATTTGCAGACATATTGAAGAAAATTACCACAGTAATTCAAAGAGTTGGAAGATGTGTAAAGAAACATTAACCGACAAGTATCACATTTATAAGAGTTTAATTATATAGATATCGGTTATAGACGGAATAGCTGAGTAAGATTATCAGATGATAAGGCTCAGAAGATAAGAAAGAAAAGTTATAGATAAGTAATAACCAGCAGGGTATTTATAATAGAAGATTGAAGGACTATAAATAAGGTATGAAAGATGAAGATCCGGAGCTTTGAATTACATTTAAAATATAGATTACAGGGACGAGGATCAAGAAGAATCCTCCGATAAATATAAAAAATTATAAAATTGAATATAAAAACAGCCATTGTATTAAAAATATAGTGGCTGTTTTAAATATGTGCAAAATTATTTTGATATGATTTTTGTAACATATTCTTAATATTTTTAAAAAATGTTTATTGTAATTTTTGACATTGACTATCCAGTATGGTACACTTAATTAGTAAATTTGTATATGCTTACCGGAAAAAGTAAAATAATTGTACGAGGTGAGAGACATTGGATAAATATGAATATCGGGTAAAAACCGAGCAAATGCTCGAGTATGCTGAGAAGAAACAATATAAAAAAGCGATGGAGATTGCGGACACGATTGACTGGAGAAGGATTAAGAACGGTTCGATGCTTACGTCCGTGAGCGAGATTTATGAGAATGTAGGTGAATATCGCAAGGCAAAGGATATCTTATTTATCGCATATGACAAGGCTCCGGGCAGTCGAAAGACAGTGTATCATCTGGGACTTTTGGCTCTTAAGACGGGTGATACATCAGAAGCAATGGATTGCTATGAGGAATTTGTAAAGCTTGCTCCGAAAGATCCGAATCAATATATTCTGCGTTATAAGATTTTAAAAGCACAGGGGGCACCTCTGGATCAGCAGATTGAAGCGCTGGAAGAGTTTAAACATGCAGAGTATGTAGAGAAGTGGGCTTATGAGCTGGCGCGTTTATACCACGAAGCAGGTATGACAGAAGAATGTCTGGAAGAGTGCGATGATTTGATTCTCTGGTTTAGCGAAGGTAAGTATGTATACCAGGCTATGGAACTAAAGATGAAATATAAACCGCTTACACCTCTGCAGCAGGAGAAGTATGACAGTCGGATTATTGGGAAAAAATCAGAAGCGGTACGTAAAAAACCGATGTTTAAGAAGCCGAAAGAGCGCCCAGTGCCGGACCCACGGATTTCGAGAAAGATCAGAGAGAATGTGCATGTGACGGGAAGTATCGATCTTCCGGAGCTGCCTGAGCCAACGGGGAATACGATTGAAGCGGAATTGGACAGTCTGCCGGATGAGCGTCCGCAGACTTCAAGACCGAGGACGAAGATTGAAAGCACTTCTGATATCATGACGACGATTACAGGTGCGAATCTGGCAGATGTATTGAAAGCTGGAGTAGCGGTTGCAAGCGGTGTTGATCCGGCAACGGTTTCGGGAGGTGATAATCCTGAAGTGACAGGCCAGATGAGGATTGAGGAGATTCTCGCAGACTGGGAGGAAACCCAGAGAGAAAATGCGAAGATTATACAGAAGAATCAGGAAGAGATTGACAGAAAGAAGGCAAACCAGAAGAAAGAAAAAGAATCTTCTGGCGATACTAAGACGATTTTGGCTGATGACATCCGGAAACTGATGGAAGAATTGGAGAGCGGAGTGGAGCCGTCGGATGATACTTCGTTGGAAGAATCCTATACGGATGAACAGGAGCAGGAGGATGAGCTTGATTTTGAAAATATGGGAAATGTAGTCGAGTCTTTGCAGCTTTCAGAAGACGACGAGTACGAGGATGATTCTGAGTATGAAGAGGAAGAGTACGAAGACGACTCCGAGTATGAAGAGGAAGAGTACGAAGACGACTCCGAGTATGAAGAGGAAGAGTACGAAGACGACTCCGAGTATGAAGAGGAAGAGTATGAGGATGACTCCGAGTATGAAGAGGAAGAG
>Ga0129308_1000824_pt1 | contig 40239 bp, 41 predicted proteins | sample L827metagenome_FD_94440 | JGI IMG/M metagenome (GOLD analysis project Ga0129308, IMG submission 94440) | Ring-tailed lemur group fecal microbial communities from Wisconsin, USA - L827 metagenome | ecosystem: Host-associated > Mammals > Digestive system > Large intestine > Fecal | place: USA... | reverse complement strand
CTGGGCCATGGACCACGCGGAAAAGGACGATGTCATCGTCCTGTGCGGCAAGGGCCACGAGACCTACCAGGAAGTGAACCATGTGAAGCACCACATGGACGAGCGGGAGATCGTGGCGGAGCATCTGGAAGCCGCGCAATAAATTCCGCCGGGAGTCCTGCGTCCAAGGGTTTTGGCCGGCAGACCAAAATATTGAAAGCCCCGCAAAATCCTTGATTTTGCGGGGAACGCGGGACGCTCTGCATTTACAAAGGAAATGAACAACGCCGGAGCTGTGACCGGCGGAGGAAAGGGAGAAACGCAATGATGACACAAGCCATTACTGCCCTGGCCCTCAGCTTCGTGCTGACGCTGGTCATCGGCAAATTTTTGATTCCGGAGCTGCGGAAGCTGAAGGCCGGACAGGAGATCCGGGAGGACGGCCCCACCTGGCACGCCGGCAAGGCCGGCACTCCCACCATGGGCGGCATCATGTTCATCGTGGGCACCGGCGTCGCCGTGTTCCTGCTGGGGTGGCGGCAGATGCTTCAGGGGGAGTTCATCCACCTGTATGTGTACCTGTTTGCCCTGATTTTCGGCCTGATCGGCTTTGTGGACGATTACCGCAAGGTCCGCCAGCATCAGAACGAGGGCCTCACCGCCAAGCAGAAATTCGTTTTGCAGCTGGCGGCGGCCGTGGTGTTTCTGAGCCTGATGCGCTATGAGGAGCTGCTGTCCAACCAGCTGTACATCCCCTTTGTCAACACCACCGTCACCATCAACTGGGTGGTATATCTGGTGTTCGCGGCCTTCGTCATCGTGGGCTGCGTCAACGCCGTGAACCTGACGGACGGCATCGACGGCCTGGCCTGCAGCGTCACCTTTGTGGTCATGGTGTTCTTTGCGGTCACCGGCCTTCTGTGGGACCGGCAGGCCGGTCCCGCGGCCCTGTTCCCGGCGGCGCTGGCCGGCGGCCTGGCGGCGTTTTTCGTATACAACCACCATCCGGCCAAGACCTTCATGGGCGACACCGGCAGCCTGTTTCTGGGCGGCGCCGTGGCGGCTCTGGGCTTTGCCTTCGACATGCCCCTCATTTTGATTTTCGTGGGCATCATTTACATCGCCGAGACCATGAGCGACATCATCCAGGTGGCCTATTTCAAGGCCACCCACGGCAAGCGCTTTTTCAAAATGGCGCCGCTGCACCACCATCTGGAACTGTCCGGCTGGAGCGAGGCGAAGCTGGTGGCGGTGTTCTCCGGCATTACGCTGGTGTTCAGTATTCTGGCGTTTTTGGGCATCCAGGGGCGGTTTTAAGCCCCGTGACCTGAAAGACGCAAATTTCCCGGAAAGGAGGGAACGGCATGACCCAACAGCGCCAGCGCAGGCGGCCCATGAGCCGGGAGGAAGCCCGGGCCATGGAGGAGCGCAGGCAGCGGCAAAAGGAAAAGGAGCAGGAGAGCCGGGAACTGGCCCGGGGCCCCATCGACCTGCCTTTTCTGGTGCTGGTGCTGCTGCTGACCGGCATCGGCCTTGTGATGCTGCTGTCCGCCAGCTTTCCCTCCGCCTATTATGAGACCGACGGCAAGAACCCCATGTCCTACTTCATCCGCCAGGGTGTGTTCGCCATCATGGGTCTTGCCGCCATGCTGCTGATCGGCAAGATCAACTACCAGCGCTTCCGGGGCCTTGCCCAGCCGCTGCTGTTTTTGTCCATTATCCTGCTGGTTTTGGTGCTCATCCCCCATAACCCCATCGCCATCACCCGCAACAACGCCACCCGCTGGCTGGGGATCCCCGGCACCTCCCTGCAATTCCAGCCGTCGGAGGTGGCCAAGGTGGCGGTGGTGCTGTATTTTTCCGACAGCATCTCCAAAAAGAAGGACCGGATGCGGACGTTCCGCTACGGCATTTTGCCCTACGCCATCATCCTGGTGGTGCTGGCGGCCCTGGTGGGCCTGGAGCCCCACCTGTCCGGCGCCATCCTCATCATGGGCGCCGGCGCCGTGCTGATGCTGGTGGGCGGCATCCACTGGGGCTGGGTGGGCGGCGCGGCTGCGGCGGCGGGAGGCCTTTTGTACGTGGTGCTGTTCGTCATCGGCTACAATACCTCCCGCATCGAAATGTGGCACAACCCCTGGGCGGACGCCCAGGGCAAGGGCTACCAGCTGTCCCAGAGCCTCATCTCCATCGGCTCCGGCGGACTGCTGGGGGTGGGCCTTGGCCGCAGCCGGCAGAAATTCCTGTTCCTGCCGGAGGAGCACAACGATTTTATCTTCGCCATCGTCTGTGAGGAGCTGGGCCTCATCGGCGCCTCCATCATCATGCTGCTGTTCGCGGCGCTGATCCTGCGGGGCTACTGGATCGCCCTCCACGCCCGGGACCGCTTCGGCAGCCTCCTGGTGGTGGGCGTCACCACGCTCATCGCCCTCCAGACCTTTTTGAATATCGGCGTGGTGACGGGGCTGCTGCCCACCACCGGCATCTCCCTGCCGTTTTTCAGCTACGGCGGCACCGCGCTGTCCATCCAGCTGGCGGAAATGGGCATTGTCTTGAGCGTGTCCCGGCAGATGAAGCCCACCAAGGCCGGATGATGGAAAGAGAGGCATACCTATGGAAACAACGCTAAAGCGCGTCATCTTCACCTGCGGCGGCACGGCGGGCCACGTGAATCCCGCCATCGCCCTGGCCCAGCTGATGCATGAGAAGGACCCGGAGACGGCGTTTTTGTTCGTGGGCGCGGAGCGGGGCCTGGAAAAGGACCTGGTCCCCCAGGCGGGATACGATTTCCGCACCGTCCACATCTCCAGCTTTCACCGCTCCTTCAAGCCTAAGGAGATCAAACACAACCTCGTCTCCGTCTGCAACCTGCTGCGGGCCCCGGGTGAGGCCCGGGCCATCCTGCGGGATTTCCGGCCGGACGTGGTCATCGGCACCGGCGGCTACGCCAGCTTTCCCATGGTGAAGGCCGCCGCCAAGGCCGGCATCCCCACGGCGGTCCACGAGTCCAACATGGTGCCCGGATTGACCACCGAGATGCTGGAGCCTTTTGCCGGACGCATCATGGTGGGCTTTGAGGAGTGCCGCCGGCACTACAAGCACCCGGACCGGGTCCGGGTCACCGGCACGCCGGTGCGGGGAGACTTTTTCTCCATGACGAAGCAGGAGGCCAAAAAGGCCCTGGGGGTGGACGACGGCCGCCCCCTCATTGTGTCCTTCTGGGGCTCCCTGGGCGCCGCCGGCATGAACCGCCAGATGGCGGATTTCCTGGCCCTGGAGGCGGCGAAGGAGCCCTTCCACCACATCCACGGCGCCGGCAAGAGCGGCTACCCCCTGGTGCGGCAGCTGCTGGCGGAAAAGGGCGTGGACCTGGAGCGGCACCCATCTTTGCAGGTGCGGGAGTACATTTATGACATGGCTCCGGTCATGCGGGCGGCGGACCTGGTCCTCTGCCGGGCCGGCGCCTCCACCATCAGCGAGCTGACGGCGCTGGGCGTTCCAGCCCTCATCGTGCCGTCGCCCTATGTCACCAACAACCACCAGGAGAAAAACGCGCGGGTGCTGGAGGCGGCCGGCGGCGCCGTGGTCCTGCTGGAGCGGGACAGCTCCGGCCAGGCCCTGTTCCAGACTGCCTGCGGCATTCTGCACGATGCGCAGCGGCGGGCCGCCATGGAAAAAGCCATGGCCTCCCTGGGTATCCGGGACGCCACGGAGCGCATTTACCAGACGGTCCTGGAGCTTTGCCGGTAACCTGCGCGCCCTGTCCGCCATAGGATGGACTGTTGAGCCATTCTGTGAAGCGGAGGGAATACCATATGAGCCAGCTATTGGTGAGAGGCGGGCAGCCTCTCCACGGCGAGGTGACCATCCAGGGGGCGAAAAACAGCGTTCTTCCCATTCTGGCGGCCACGGTCCTGACCGGGGACCGGGTGGTGCTGCGGGGCTGTCCGCGCCTGCGGGATGTGGACGCCTCCATCCGCATCCTGCAAAGCCTGGGCTGCCGGGCCCAGTGGGAGGGGGATGCCCTGACGGTGGACACCGCCGCCTTGAACCGCTGCGAGATCTCTGATATACTGATGCGGGAGATGCGCTCCTCCGCCATATTTTTAGGCGCCGTCCTGGCCCGGCTGGGCAGGGCGGACATCAGCTATCCCGGCGGCTGTGAGCTGGGCCCCCGGCCCATCGACCTGCACCTGAGCGGCCTGCGGGACCTGGGGGCGGACATCCGGGAGGAGGGCGGTATCCTCCACTGCACGGCCCCCCATTTGGCGGGCAGGGAGCTGATGCTGAGCCTGCCGTCGGTGGGCGCCACAGAGAACCTCATGCTGGCCGCCTGCGGGGCGGAGGGGATTACGGTCATCTCCAACGCCGCCCGGGAACCGGAGATCGTGGACCTCCAGGACTTTTTGAATGCCTGCGGCGCGGATGTCTCCGGCGCGGGCAGCTCCGCTGTCACGGTCCGGGGAGGAAAGCCCCTCCACGGCTGCGAATTCCGCTGTATGCCGGACCGCATCGTGGCGGCGACGTACCTTTGCGCCTGCGCCTCGGCGGGGGGAGAGGTTTACCTGCGCGGCGCCCGGGAGCGGCACCTGGCCACGGTGGCCGACGCCCTGCGGCAGGCGGGATGCACGGTGTCCGGCGACAGGGAGGGCATCGCCTGCCGGTGCCGCCGGCGGCTGCGGGCGGTCCGCCCGGTGCGGACAGCGCCCTATCCGGGCTTTCCCACGGACGCCCAGGCGGTGCTGATGGCGGCCATGCTGAAAAGCCGGGGCACCACGGTGTTTGAGGAGAATATTTTTGAAAACCGCTACCGCCATGTGGATGAGCTGACCCGCATGGGGGCGGAGATCCGGGTGGCCGGCCGGGTGGCCGTGGTCACCGGGGTGGAGCGGCTGTCCGGCGCCGCCGTCCGCTGTACGGACCTGCGGGGTGGGGCGGCGCTGTGCGTGGCGGCTCTGGCCGCCGACGGGGAGACCCGCATTTTTGAGACAGCCCACATCGACCGGGGCTATGAGGACATTGTCAGGGACCTGCTGGCCCTGGGGGCGGACGCAGTCCGCAGTGACAACGCGTGAAACTGGGAGTCGTGAACATGGCAAGACGCAGACATTCCAACCGGCGGCACAGAAGGGGGAGCTTCGGCTTCCTCTACAAGGTGCTGTCCATGCTGGTCATCTGCGGCGCCATCATCGCGGCGCTGACGCTGTTTTTCCGGGTGGGCACCATCGTGGTCACCGGCCAGGAGCGGTACACGGAGGCGGAGGTCATCGCCGCCACCGGCGTGGAGCAGGATGATAACCTGTTCCTGCTGAATAAATACACCGTGGCCAACAACATTCTGGCGGAGCTTCCCTATATCGAGGAGATCCGCATCAACCGCAAGCTGCCGGATACGCTGCTCATTGAGGTGAAGGAGTGCGGCGACCCGCTGGCGGTCATCCAGGACGGCTTTGCCTGGCTGGTGAGCCCCGGCGGCAAGATCGTGGAGCAGCGGGGCGCATCGGAGGCGGGAGACTGCCCCGTCATCAGCGGCTGCCAGCTGCTGGCCCCCACGGTGGGTACGCCCCTGGCCCTGGCCACGGAGTACGCCACCCAGCAGCAAAGCCTTTTGGAGTTGCTGGACGCACTGGAGAGCGCCGGGATGCTGGACCAGGTGGAGGGCATCCACCTGGAGGACCTGTCCGTGCTGGTCATGGACTACGGCGGCCGCTTTTCTGTGGAGATGCCCTATGGCGCGGACTATCCCCGCAAGCTTCGTGCGCTCCAGGCGGTCATCGACAATCTGGAGACCAACCAGACCGGAACAGTCCAGCTGACCTGGGACAACGGCGAGGTCCATTTTATCGAAGATTGACGAAGGGGAGGAGCCGGCGGGACCGCTCCTCCTTTTCGACGGAAAAAACTCCGGGAAAAGGCCAAAGGCCCCTTGACCGGAGAAACAAAGTGTCATACAATAACTTTATTACTATAACCACAGGATATTGAGCGAATAAAAGGGCGGACATGCCCTTTGCCACAAATGATAGTAGGAGGCACCACTATGGCATTTGGATTGGAAACCGGTCCCGATACCGTTGTTAATATCAAGGTCATCGGCGTGGGCGGCGGCGGCAACAACGTGGTCAACCGCATGGTCCGCTCCGGCACCAAGGGCGTGGACTTTGTGGCGGTGAACACCGACAAGCAGGCCCTGAATGTGTCCAGCGCTACATACAAGATCCAGATCGGCGAAAAGCTGACCCACGGCCAGGGCGCCGGCGCCGACCCGGAGGTGGGCCGCAAGGCCGCCGAGGAGAGCCGCAACCAGATCGCCAAGGCGCTGGAGGATACGGACATGGTGTTTATCACCGCCGGCATGGGCGGCGGCACCGGCACCGGCGCGGCTCCCATCGTGGCGGAGATCGCCAAGGAAATGGATATTCTGACGGTGGCCGTGGTCACCAAGCCCTTCGGCTTTGAGGGCCCCCGCCGGATGCGGGCCGCCATGGCCGGCATCAACGAGCTGGAGGAGAAGGTGGACTCCCTGGTCATCATCCCCAACGAGCGTCTCAAGCACGCCACGGATCAGAAGATCACCTTTGCCAACGCCTTTGAGATCGCGGACGATGTGCTGCGCCAGGCGGTGCAGTCCATTTCCGACCTGATCCGGGACACCGGCTTCATCAACCTGGACTTTGCCGACGTGACCGCCATTATGAAAAACGCCGGTATGGCCCACATGGGCGTCGGCCGTGCCGCCGGCAAGGGCAAGGCTGAGGAGGCCGCCAAGATGGCCATTTCCAGCCCCCTGCTGGAGACCTCCATCGAGGGGGCCAAGGGCGTCCTCATCAATGTCACCGGATCCATGGACATCGGCCTGGAGGAAGTGGAGCAGGCCGCCTCTCTGGTGCAGCAGGCCGTCCACCCCGACGCCCTCACCATCTTCGGCGCCACCTTTGACGAGTCTCTGGACGACGAGATCCGGGTCACTGTCATTGCCACCGGCTTTGACAAGGCCCCTGCCGCGCAGATGCCCAAGATGGCGGATGCCGCCAAGGCCGCGCCCGCGGGGAACACGGTGCCGGAGCCTGTGCCTTTGCAGGAGGAGGACGTGCCCAAGCCCGAGGAGGATGACGACGATGTGTTCGGCGACATTCTGAAAATCTTTAACAAGCGCGATTGATTGAAAAATCTGGAACGCCCCGCAGGAATTTCCTGCGGGGCGCCGTTCTTTTTTCCGGCGGCGGGGCTTCTGGGGATTCGTCCCTTGGGGCCGCTGCCGCTTTTTGCATGGGGTGAGCCGGCGGCGGAGCGCAAAAGATACTCCTGCCGGCGCGGATACCGCCGGCTTTTTGGAAAAGAGGTGATTTTTTTGTATGGACCATGGCAAACGGCAAAACGGGCGCTGCGGGGCGGAGCGGCGCTGCTGCTGGCGGTGCAGCTTTTGATGGCCCCCACGGCTGCGGCCCGTGCGGCGGAGCCGGATACGGCTCCTTCCGCCAGGGAGCTGGTTCCGGTGGGGCACACGGTGGGCATCAAGCTGTTTTCCCGGGGCGTGCTGGTGGTGAAGCTGACGGAGGACAGCACGCCTGCCAAGGCCTGCGGCCTGCGGACCGGCGATGTTATCGTCAGCTGCGGCGGCACGACTGTCCGTTCCTCGGAGCAGTTCCAGTCCCTACTGCAAAAAACGGGACAGCAGGCCACGGACCTGCAGGTCCAGCGGAACGGACAGAGCGTGACGCTCTCCGTCTGCCCGGAGCAAAATGAGCAGGGCACCTATTCCATCGGCGCCTGGATACGGGACAGCATGGCGGGCATCGGCACCGTCACCTATTATGACCCGTCCACAGGTGCATTCGGCGCCCTGGGCCACGGCATCACCGATATGGACACCTCGCTGCTGATGCCCTTCTCCTCCGGCTCCGTGCTGGCCTCCACGGTGAAGGCCGTGAAGCGGGGCGAGGTGGGCAGCGCCGGAGAGCTGCGGGGAGATTTTGACCTCCAGTCAGACCTGGGAGACCTGTACGCCAACACGGACTGCGGCATCTTTGGCCGCCTGGAGGGGGACGGCGCTGCCTGGCAGCAGGGTGAGGCGCTGCCGGTGGCGTCGCCGTCGGAGGTGGAAACAGGGCCGGCCACCATTCTGGCCAATATCCAGGGAGACGAAGTGCGCTCCTACGATGTGGAAATTTTGAAAACCATCCCCAACAGCGGCGACGGCCGGGAGCTGGTGCTCTCCGTGACGGACCCGGACCTGATCGCTGCTACCGGCGGCATTGTCCAAGGCATGTCGGGCAGTCCCATTTTGCAAAACGGTAAATTTGTGGGCGCGGTGACCCATGTGCTGCTGAACGACCCAACCAAAGGATATGGAATTTTCCTCGAAACTATGCTGAAAGCGGCGAATTGATCGTTCCCATGGAAAGCGGCTGTCCCATGGACGGCCGCTTTCCATATCGCAATGGTGGGTGGCGTATGCGATTCTCGAGACAAAGAGATATTATACGCAATCGTTCACGAAAATTTGCAAATATTTTTTACAAATTTTGCTTGAAATATTTAATTATAAAATAAAAATGTTAAATAATAGGCACATAAAAATTTTATAAAAAAGCAAACGTTTACATTGATTTTAAGAAAAGAGTGGGGTATACTGAGGAAACCAAATTTTGAAGGAGAGGAAGTCGTGCTCCATGTCTACGCTTTTGTCTGTTTCCATTGCCGTGCTGGCGGGACTGCTGATGACGCGGGTGTTCAACCTGTGGAAACTGCCGGATGTCACTGCTTACCTGGTGGCCGGCGTGCTGATCGGGCCCTATTTTCTGGGGGCCATGCACATGGAGGGGCTGGGCTTTGTTTCCAGTCAGGCGGTGGGCAGCCTGAGCCTGATCTCGGAAGTGGCCCTTGGCTTCATCGCCTTTTCCATCGGCAATGAATTTCGCCTGCAGGATCTGAAAGCCACCGGCAGGCAGGCGGCCGTCATCGGCGTCTTCCAGGCGCTGACGGCCACGGCACTGGTGGACCTTGCCCTGCTGGCGCTCCATTTCCTGATGCCGGAGAAGCTGTCCCTGGCCCAGGTGCTCACCCTGGGCGCCATTGCCACGGCCACCGCTCCCGCCGCCACGCTGATGGTGGTGCGCCAATACAAGGCCAAGGGTCCTTTGACCAGCCTGCTGCTGCCCATCGTGGCTCTGGATGACGCGGTGGGCCTGGTGGTGTTCGCGGTATCCTTCGGCATTGCAAAGACCCTGGTCAGCAATGAGATGGACCTGGTGTCCATCCTGGTGAATCCGCTGGTGGAGATCGTGGGCTCCCTGGTGCTGGGCGCGGTCATGGGCTGGCTGCTGACGCAGCTGGAAAAGCTGTTCCACTCCAATACCAACCGCCTGAATATGACCATTGCCTTCGTGTTTCTCACAGTCTCCCTGTCCATGCTGGAATTCCGGCTGGGTCCCGTTACCGTGGGCTTTTCCTCTTTGCTGGTGTGTATGATGCTGGGGACGGTGTTCTGCAACCTCTGCCCCCTGTCCGGCGACCTGATGGGTGCGGCGGACAAATGGACCTCGCCGCTGTTTGCCCTGTTCTTTGTCATCAGCGGCGCGGAGCTGGAGTTGGATGTGTTCACCGACTGGGCCATCGTCTGTGCCGGTGTGGTATACATTCTCTTTCGCTCCGCCGGAAAGTACCTGGGGGCTTATGCCAGCGCCAAATGGATGAAATGCGCCCCGGAGATCTGCAAGTATCTGGGCATCACGCTGCTGCCCCAGGCAGGCGTGTCCCTGGGCATGTGCACCACGGCCATGCAGCTGGGGGAGCAGGGGAGCCTCATCCGCAATATCACCTTGTTTTCCGTGCTGGTCTATGAAATGGTGGGCCCCCTGCTGACCCGTCAGGCTCTGACTGCGGCCGGCGACATCAAGCCCATGTCCGAGGAGGTCCGCAACCGCCGTCAGGCCAAGTTGGAGCTGGCAAAGAAAAACGGAAAATAAAAGCGTGCCCCACTCGCCGCGAGTGGGGCACGCTTTTAGTATGCGGCCAGCTTTTCGTTGAGCTTGCGGTAGACCCGCTGGCGGAACCAGGGCTCGCTGGAGGCCTCCACAGCGCTCTCCGGCGTGAACCAGCCCACCCGGCTGTTTTCGTCCGGCTTGCAGCGGACAGCCTCCGCCGGGTCCGCCTCCACCAGGAAGGTGACGTTCAGGTGCAGGTGGGAGGAGACGTATTTCCCGTGCTTTTCGTGGCCGTCCACGGTGAGGATCTCCAAGGAGTAAATATCCGGCGACACCGCCCGGACCTTTGTCAGGCCGCTTTCCTCCCGGACCTCCCGCAGGGCCACCGCCAGCAGGTCACGGTCCCCGTCAGCATGGCCGCCCAGCCAGGCCCAGGAATCGTATAAATTGTGGTACGCCATCAGCACCTGCCGCCGGTCCGGGCTCACCACCCAGGCGGAGGCCGTCAGGTGGGCGGCGCAGTTGTCCCGGCTGTACAGCTCCTCGCCGCTTTCTAGCCGCCGCAAAAGCTCCTTCCGGTCCTGTGCTTCCTGCTCGTTCCAGGGCCGGTAGGCTGTAATTTGCTCTAAAAGCTCCATGGTCCCGCCTCCTTTGCTCTATCATAACACAGGGCGGCAAATAAGGGAAGCAGCAGCGCCAAAATCCTGGAACACCAGACGTCTGTTGAATTTTTTTGAAAAAAACGGTCGAATGATTTTTGGGATTTATTTACAGTTTGCGGTTGCAAAAGCTGTCCAATTATGATAATTTATAGAAAACGTGATTTGAAGCTTCATGAATCCGTCGCAAAGAGGGAAGCGGGCATTTTCCAAGCGCGGCCCGGCTTTCCCAGGACCAAAAAACTGAAAAAGGACAAGGAAAACATGGATACCAGGAAAACTGTATTGCTGGCAGATGCCAACGAAGAATTCCGCGGGATGCTGCGGGAGATCATAGACCAGACAGAGGAATTCACCGTAGTGGGTTCCACAGGGGATGGGGCGGAAGCTTTGCAGTTGATTGAACAGCGGCGGCCGGATTTGGTGTTGATGGATGTGGTGCTGCCGGGACTGGACGGCTTTGGTGTGATGAAACGCATGGACCTGCAGGCGGAAAAGGCGCCCCGGGTCATTCTGCTCTCGGCATTTTGCAACGAGCAGGTGGCGGCGGAGGCGGTGAGCCTGGGGGCCAGCTATTTCTTCCCCAAGCCCTGTGACACGCAGACCCTTCTGGACCGGATGCACACCGTTCTCCAACAGCCGGAGGAGGAAGCGGAGCCAGCCGCACCGGACATGAAAAACCGGGTGACCGCTGTCATCCATGAGATCGGAGTTCCCGCCCATATCAAGGGCTACCAGTACCTGCGGGAGGCCATCCTCATCGCCGTGGACGATATGGATGTCATCAACGCCGTCACCAAGGTGCTGTACCCGGAGGTGGCCAAGCGCTTCGGCACCACCCCCTCCCGGGTGGAGCGGGCCATCCGCCACGCCATTGAGGTGGCCTGGGACCGGGGCGACCTGGAGACGCTGCAAAAGTACTTTGGCTACACCGTGTCCAACGCCAAGGGCAAGCCCACCAATTCGGAGTTCATCGCCATGATCGCCGACCGGCTGGTGCTGGAGCAGAAGCGTCCCCGCCACGCTTGATACTACTCTCCCATTAAAATAAGATATTTTAATGGGAACCGACGCACTTGGCGCGTTGGATTCTAGTATGAATCCGCGAAAAAGGAGAGGCATTGCCTCTCCTTTTTGCTGTTACGCTGTCTTCAGAATTTCTCCCGCCAGGGCCATCTGGGCCGCTGTGGGAGCCTCGTCAAAGCGGATCTCCGCCATGCGGTCCGGCCAGCAGAGGAGATAGCGTTCAGAGGGGGCATCCGGGTAGCGGTACAGCTGATAGGCCTCCGCCGCACCCCAGGGAGCGGCGTCAATGGGCCGGTAAGTACTGCGGTACTCCACCGGGTCGTTGAACCAGTACCGCTCCAGCATACTGTTCTTGCAGATGCCGTACAAAAACGCCGCCTTGACCTCCACGATATCGTATTCCAGGTCCGGCTCTTCCAGGGCGTCCATCCGGGGCCGCTGGGTGTATTCCCGAAAGGATACCAGAACAGTTTCGGAGGTCCGGGCCTCCGTGGACCATTGGGTATAGTCCGTGTCCGTCAGCGCCTCCACCCGCAGGGGGATGTCGTCCTGATAGACCTCCCAGGTCATGCCCCTATATTCGTAGGTATCCACCGGCTTGCGGTCCTCCAGCCAGCCGGAGCGGACGCCCCGGAGAATCAGAGCCATCATCCCGCCCACCAGTGCTGCTGCCAGCATCGCGCTCATGATGACGGTCACAGCCCGGGTGACGGCCCGGGGAGCCCGCATGCCCTTGAGGGCGGATTTGGCGGTATTGGTCAGCAGCAGGATGAGGGCAAAGGCTGCCAGCCAGAACAGTGTGGCAAACAGTGCGGTCCGGGTATTCCCCAAAAACGCGGAGAGGAAAAAGAGAAGGGCGATGACCACCAGCAGCAGACTGAGCCGCCGGTGGGTGCGGATGGGCAGAAATTCCCCGGTGGCCTCTGCCATCGCTTTGGCCCTCCTGTGCCAGCGGAAATAAAACAGGAGCTCGTACAGCTCGACCCCCAGGAACAGCAGCCAGGTGGGCAGGGCGTACAGGGAGGAGGGCGTGGAGAGAAAGTCCACCGGGTCTTCCCAAAACCGCCACAGCTGGAAGCACACCTGGAAAAGGCCCAGGGCTGCCACGGCAGTCATTCCCGGGAGAGAGGAACGCTTCATGGCACGATGGACCGTGTCCACCTGTGTGCAGGCGTCGGTCTCTAAAGGGACCGGATCCTGGGCTGCCGTGTAAAAGATCTGCATCTGCCCCCACCGGGCCGCCAGGTGCCACCCGGCGGATTCGCAGTAATCCTGATAGGTCTGCTGGCCCTCCGTGGGGCCGGGGTCAAATTCGGAGGCGGCGGGGAAGTAGGTGACGGCGAAGCGGAGCGCCTGGGGCTGGACGCGGCGGTAGCGCCAGAGGTAGGTCCCCGGCTGCTCCACCATCCAGCCCTTGGCGGCCATGGCCTCCAGATGGGCCTGGATGCCGGTGTGGTCAAAAAAGGCAAAGGCCTCCAAACGGCGTTTCGTGTCTTTCATGTGCCGGCACCTCCCGTCAGTGTCTCATAGTCCGCCGCCAGCGTCTTCAGGCGGCGGTATTCTTCCTCCAGGGCGGTCTGCCCCGCCTGGGTGATGAGGTAGCTGCGCCTGCGGCCCTCCACCTTTGTCTCCGCGATGTAGCCCGCCTGCACAAAGCTCTCCAGCAGGTTGTACAGGGTGCCCGGTCCCACCGCAACCCGGCCTCGGGTCAGCTCTGTTACCCGGGCCATGATGTCCGCACCGCACTGCTCCTGCCGCAGGCACAGCAGGATATAAAACATCTGCTCCGTCAGGGTCTGGAATTTTTCCCGGGCCATGACACCGCCTCCAATATCGAATATCGTTATTTGCAGCTCCAGTATAATATCGAATATCGATGATGTCAAGAGGGCGGGGAGAAATACTTGCCTTTTCCCCGGGAACATGCTATCCTGTGTGTATCCAGTAAAGAAAAAGAGGAGAAACAGGGATATGAAGTATTCTTTTCGCCCCCAGGGCGTCTGTGCCCGGGAAATGCAGGTGGATGTGAACGACCAGGGTATCATTGAGAACCTGGCGGTCGTGGGCGGCTGCAACGGCAATCTGCAGGGCATCGGCGCTCTGGTGAAGGGAATGCCCGCCCAGGAGGCCATCACCCGCCTGAAGGGCATCCGCTGCGGCGCCAAGCCCACCTCCTGCCCGGACCAGCTGGCCCAGGGCCTGGAAAAGATCCTGACGGAAAGCGGCAAGTGATCAGCCTGAAAGGACCTGTCGGCGGACAGGTCCTTTTGCTGTGGAAGCGGGCAAAGTTTACAAAGACCCGGTGGACAATGCCCTGAAAAAATGATATATTAAAAGCCGCTCTTAAAATCCCAGAGGAGAAAATGATATGAAGATCGTTCTGGTCATCGACCAATTCGATGACGCCAATAACGGCACCACCATCAGCGCCCGGCGCTTCGCCATGGCGCTGAAGGAGCATGGCAATGAGGTGCGGGTCATCGCCATCGGCAAAAACGCGGATTACAAATATGCCGTCCGCCAAATGAAGTTCCCTCCGGTGGTGGAGCATCTCATCACCAGCCAGGGCATGCGCCTGGCCATCCCCAACAAGCACGTGTTTGAAAAGGCGGCGGCCTGGGCGGATGTGGTGCATTTCATGATGCCCTCCCCCCTGGCCATTACGGGATTGCGGCACGTGGAGAAGCTGGGCATCCCCCACACGGCGGCCTTCCATTGCCAGCCGGAAAACATCACCTTCACCCTGCACATGGGCAACAGCCGCCGGGTGAATGACTTTGTGTATGACAAGTTCCGGGACACCTTCTTTAACCGCTTCACCCACATCCACTGCCCCAGCAACATGATCGCAAACCAGCTGCGCCAGCATGGCTACACCGCCCAGCTCCACGTGATCTCCAACGGCATCAGCCCCCAGTACGTTTACGGCAAGCGGCCCAAGGAGGACTGGATGGAGGGCTTTTTCAATGTGCTCATGGTGGGCCGCTACGCCGGAGAAAAGCGGCAGGATGTGCTCATCGACGCTTGCGCCAAGTCCCGCTACGCAAACCGCATCCAGGTGATTTTGGCCGGCAAGGGCCCCCTGGAGAAAAAGTACCGCAAGCTGGCGGAAAAGCTGCCCAACCCCATCGTCATGAGCTTTTACGAGCCGGAGCGGCTGCTGGAGATCCTGCATATGGCGGACCTGTACGTCCACACCTCCGACGCGGAGATTGAGGCCATGAGCTGTATGGAGGCCTTTGCCTGCGGCCTGGTGCCCGTCATCGCCGACTCTCCCCGCTCCGCCACGCCCCAGTTCGCCCTGGACGAGCGGAGCCTGTTCCCGGCGGGGGACAGCGATGCCCTGGCCCAGCGCATCGACTGGTGGATCGAGCATCCGGAGGAGCGGAAGGACATGGAGCTGCGCTACGCCGAGCACGCCAAGCAGTACGCCCTGGAAAAGTCCATCGAACAGACGGAGGAGATGTTCCGCATGGCCATCGAGGAGCAGAAAGCGGCCAAAGAGAGCCTCCACAAGTGAATTTCCGACAAAGCAGCACGGCCGCCCGCACGGGCGGCCGTGCTCAGGCTGTCGAAAAATTCTTTTCGACAGCCTGAGCAAGTTTTTCAGCACTTAAAAAGTCCTGAAAAACTTAGATTTCAAACGAAAGACACCCCTCCTGGGTTTCTTTCGTAACTATCTTCCTTCCCGTTTTCCAGCAGTTCACCCTTTTTCAACAAGCTCAGCACGGCCGCCCGCACGGGCGGCCGTGCTTTTGCATACACTGGCACAGCAAAGGAAGTGAGGAGATCCACCATGGCATATTCCGACCGGGAGCTGCTGGCGCGGCTCATCCAGTGCGAGGCGGGCGGAGAAGGCGAGAATGGGATGAAGGCGGTGGCCGGCGTGGTCATGAACCGCGTCCACGCCAAGGGCGGAGAATACGCCCGGGTAGGGCAGGGCAGCATCCGCAACATCATATTCCAGCCCTACCAGTTCGTCTGTGCCAGCGAAACGGAGGGCGGGGTCTATAACCCGCAGAATATTTACAATATGCGGCCCGAGCAGATCCACTATGACATCGCGGACTGGGCGATAGCCGGAAACCGGCTGCCGGACGTGGCGGAGTCGCTGTGGTTTTACAATCCCTTCGGGCCTCAGTGCCGGTCCCGCTTTCCGTCGGATGTGGGATACTGGCAGACGCGCATCGGCGACCATTGCTTTTACAATCCGACGGATGCGTACTATAAAACTTGAGAGGTGTTATCATGCAGCGTTTACCGAATACTTACGGAGCATCCATGCCTCAGGTGATGGAACAAAACCGGCAGAGAATGGCGGGGGACTGGTCCGGTGAGATCAGCCGGACACCTGTGGAGCCCATCCGCCAAACGCCTGCCGGTTCTTCCAGCCTGCCCGGCAGCGGAGGCCTGATGAGCCAGGGGGGCATGACCGGCCCCGCCGGACTGTCCGGTCCCCGAGGTCCCGTTCCCGAGCTGGAGGACATGGGCAACGACCTGCCGGTGGAGGTCATCACCGCGCCTACCTCCACCCAGGAGGCCTATATGGGCTCCTGGAAGGCCCTGCTGTCCCGTTACGAGGGCAGCTACGTGGTGGCCACCTTCCTGGTGGGCACCCAGAACACCATCTCCTGGGAGGGCATCCTGTTCGACGTGGGCAACGACTACCTCACCATCTATCAGGAGAGTCGGGACCGTTATATCGTCAGCGACTACTATTCCCTGAAATTCATTGAGTTCTATGACATCCAGCGCCGCCGCCGCTGTGCGGAGCTGCTGCAGGAGGACGGCTGGCAAAGCAGCGGCATGAGCGACAGCATGGGCGGGAACATGTCCGGCGACATGGGCGGCGGCATGTCCGGCGGCAGCATGGGCGGAGGAATGCCCCGCCGCTGACAAGGGGGATTGCGCAGCGGCGCGGAGTGTGTTAAAATTCCAGCATCACAACAGAAAAGAGGACTGTTTTCCATGGAGTTTTTACAGTTGTCCGAAGCACGCTATTCCCTCCGCAAATTCAGCGGCCGCCCCGTGGAGGCGGAAAAGCTGGCCGCTATCCTGGAGGCCGGACGCAGCGCGCCCACCGCCCACAACCTCCAGCCTCAGCGCATCTTTGTCCTCCAGAGCCCCGAGGCACTGGAAAAGGCGGACGCCTGCACCGCCGCCCATTTCCACCCTCCCGTCATCCTGGTGGTGGCCTATGACCCGGAGGCCGCCTGGAAGCGGGAGACCGACGGCAAGAACCACGGCGAGATCGACGCCTCCATCGCCGCCACCCGGATGATGCTGGAGGCCGCCGACCTGGGCCTTGGCACTACGTATGTAGGCATGTTTGAGCCGGAAAAGCTGCTGGCGGCCTTCCCGGAGATGGCGGGGCTGTGTCCCATTGCCATGCTGCCCCTGGGCTATCCGGCGGAGGGCGCCCATCCCTCCCGCCTCCACGCCGACCGCAAGCCCCTGGAGGAGCTGGTAAAGTACCTGTAAAAGCGAAAAAAAGAGGCTGCCGCAGGCAGCCTCTTTTTTTGTCATCTTCTTCTGCGCCCCCGGTAGCTTCCCCGGCGGCTGAAGCCCACGCGGCGGCCGTAGCGGTAGCGGCGGCGGCCGAAGATCAGCTTCCACAGCAGCACCACAACCAGCAGCACCGCCAGCACGATGCCGGCGATCTTGACGGCGGGCTTGGCGAAAAACAGCTTCACATCCCGCCAGAAGGTCAGCAGCCGGGAGGCCTCCACGTCGTTGAGGGCCAGCAGGTCCTCCGTGGCATAGACCGTCCCCTGGTAGGAAAGCTGGATGGTGCCCAGCTTGTCACCGGTGGTAATGGGGGCCTCTACTGGGTCGGAGTTGAGGGTGATGGTCCGCTCCAGGTCTTCCGGCTCCAGGTCGTTGGGCATGAGGATCTCCACATCCCGGGCGGGGTGGACGGTCACGTGGTCGATTTTGGACAGGGACACCGCCACTTCCTTGGGATATTCGTCGGAGGTGAGGATGGTCTTGTAGGAGAAGTTATCGAAGCCCCACTGGAACAGGCGGTTAGTCTCATAAAAGCTCATGGTGCGGATCTCGCCGTCCTCCAGGGTCAGGCGGTCGCATCCCAGCACCACGCTGATAAAGCTGAGACTGCCCTTGGCGGCGGAGGACACCAGGCAGTGGCCCGCCTCGGTGGTGGAGCCGGTCTTGATGCCGTGGGCGTTTTTATTGACATAGCCCCGGGAGCGCCAAACGGAGATCAGGTAGTTGGTGGAGTGGAGGGCGCGGGCCTCGTGGAGGTTGGTGGCGGGCAGGGTGATGTCGCCGGTGTCGCTGATGCGGACAAACTCCTCATGGGTCAAGGCCTCTTTCGTAATGAGGTACAAATCCCAGGCGGAGGTGTAGTGCTGGCTGTCGTGCAGGCCGGTGGGGTTGACGAAGTGGGTGTTTTCGCAGCCCAGCGCCTGCGCCTTTTCGTTCATCTGCTCCACAAAGGCGTCCACGGAGCCGGACACGGCCTCTGCCAGAATGACGCAGGCCTCATTGGCGGATACCACCAGCATACAGTACAGCAGCTGCTCCACCGTCATGATCTCGCCGGGCTTGATGTTGGCGGTGCTGCCGGCGGTGTCCAGGGATTCGATGGTGGAGGAAGCGGTGACCTCCTGGTCCAGGGAAAGCTGACCCTTGTCGATGGCCTCCACCACCAGCAGTGCCGTCATGATCTTCGTGAGGCTGGCGGGATACAGCTCCTGATGTTCATTTTTGGCATAGACGATGGCGCCGGTGTTGGCGTCCACCAGCAGGGCCGCCTTGGCCTGGATATCCGGGTCCTCCGGAAGCGTCGGCTCCTCAGCGGCGGCAAAGGGGGTGGCCGTCAGGCTCACCAGCAGTACAAACAGTAAAAAAACAGATAAAAATCGCTTTGCTTTCATGTGCAACTCCCGCAAACTATGCTATACTATATTCATTCATCGCTTTCAGGAACGGCACCGTATGACACCGTTCGACATCATACATTATATCAAAAAAAACAGGGGAGTTCAACAGTGAGAGCGGCGGGAAAAGCCACCAAAACGGAAAAGTGCCTCCTGGGCCTGACAGCGGCGTTTTTGTGTTTGCTTGCAGGCCTGTATTTCCACGACACCCATCAAACGGAGCCGGTGACCGTGGAAACGGAGCGGACGGTTTCCCGGGAGGAGCTGGCGCCGGACCTGTCGCCCCTGGACCTGAACACCGCCACGGCGGCGGAGCTGGCCGCCCTGCCGGGCATCGGTGAGACGCTGGCGGAGCGGATCGTGGCGTACCGGGAGGCCCACGGGGCCTTTGCAAGCGTGGAGGAGCTGCTGGAGGTCAGCGGCATCGGCGAGAAAAAGCTGGCGGGCCTGGAGGGCCGGGTCAGAGTGGAGAGTGAGGAAACGGAATGAAGATCCTGGTCGTGGATGACGAAAAGCTGCTGGTAAAGGGCATGAAATTTAACCTGGAGAACGAGGGCTATCAGGTGGAGTGCGCCTATGACGGCGCCGCCGCCGTGGAGCTGGCCCGGAACGGACAGTTCGACCTCATCATTTTGGATGTGATGATGCCGGAGGTGGACGGGCTGGAGGCCTGTATGCGCATCCGGGAATTTTCCAATGTGCCCATCATCATGCTCACCGCCAAAAGTGAGGACGCCGACAAGCTCATGGGCTTTGAATGCGGGGCGGATGACTATCTTACCAAGCCCTTCAACATTCTGGAGCTGAAGGCCCGGGTCCGCGCCCTGCTGCGGCGGGCCGCCGGCGTTCAGCGGAGCCGGGGCACCGTCCTGACGGCGGGAGACCTGACGCTGAACACCGAGGAGCGGGTGGCCGTCCGGGAGGGACGGACTGTGGAGCTCACCGCCAAGGAATATGACCTCATCGAGCTTTTGATGCGGAATCCCCGGCGGGTGTACAGCCGGGAGAATCTCATGAACGTGGTGTGGGGCTATACCTACGCCGGAGATTACCGGACCGTGGATGTGCACATCCGCCGCCTGCGGGAGAAGCTGGAAAAAAACCCGGCGGAGCCGGACCACATCATGACCAAGTGGGGAGTGGGGTACTATTTCAAAGAATAAAAGCTCCTTTTTGAGCAGCCTCCAGTTAAAATTCGGCCTCAGCTATATTCTGGTCATCGCGGCGGTGCTGCTGCTGCTGAACACCTATCCCCTGCTGGTCTCGGAGGACCTGGTGTTCCGCTCCAAGGCCAGCACCCTCCAGTCCAGCGTGTCCGTCATGGTGTACTCCCTGTCGGGGCTGGACCGGCTGACCGAGGAGAACGTCTCCGCGGCCATGGCGGTGGTGGAGGAGACGGGCATTTCCCGTATCCTGGTGACGGATAACGCAGGCAAGGTCCTCTACGACACCCGGGAGACTGGCAGTGCCGTGGGAGAGTATGCCCTTTACTCGGAGATCGTTCAGGCGCTGCTGGGCAATGACGCCTTTACGTGCAGCTATCAGGGCGGTGCCTTCCGCAGCCGGGCGTCCTCGCCGGTGCTGTATCAAAACCAGATCATCGGCGCCGTGTACGCCTACGAATACGACACGGAACAGGCGGCACTGCTGCAAGGGCTTCAGGAAAACCTGCTGCGCCTGTCCGCCGTCATCGCCGTGATGGTGCTGGTGCTGAGCATGGTGCTGTCCCGGGCACTGACCCGGAAGATCGGCCGGCTGCTCACCGCCATCCGCCAGGTGCGGGAGGGCGCGTACAGCCACCGGGCGGAGATCCCGGGGCGGGATGAGATCGCCCAGATCGGCCAGGAGTTCAACAGCCTGACAGACCGGCTGCAAAAAACGGAAAATGCCCGGCGGCGCTTCGTGTCCGACGCATCCCATGAGCTGAAAACGCCGCTGGCGGCCATCCGGCTGCTGACGGACTCCATTTTGCAGACAGAGGATATCGACGCCGCCACCACCCGGGAATTCGTGGCGGACATCGGCCAGGAGGCGGAGCGCCTCAGCCGCATCACCGAGGACCTGCTGCGCCTGACCCGGCTGGACAGCGGCGTGCTGGACCCGCCGGTGCGGGTGGATGTGCTGCCGGTTTTGGAGCAGGTCATGCGGATGATGACCCTGGTGGCCCAGGAGCGGAAGGCGGAGCTGACCTACGACGCCGCCGGGGAGTGCACCGTGCTGGCCACCCGGGACGAGATCCACCAGGTCATTTACAATCTGACGGACAACGCCGTGAAGTACTCCGGCAACGGCGGCATCGTGCAGGTCTCCCTCTGCAGGGAGGGGGACTGGGTGGTGCTGAAAGTGGCGGACAACGGCCCCGGCATTCCGGAGGAGGATATCAACCGCGTCTTTGAGCGTTTTTACCGGGTGGACAAGGCCCGCTCCCGCAGTGCCGGCGGCACTGGACTGGGATTGTCCATCGTCAGTGATACCGTGAAAAAACGGGGCGGCTCCGTGGAGGCGGCCAACCGCCCCGGCGGCGGTGCGGTGTTCACCGCCCGTTGGCCCTGGAAGGGAGGGGAGGCCCTGTGAAACGGCTGACAGCGGCCCTGTGCGCACTTTTGGTGCTGCTCAGCGGCTGTACATACGCGGCGGTGGCCTCCCGGCAGGAGCAGGAGAGCTACGCCCTCTACTTCCGGGAGCGGGAGCTTTCCGCCGCCCCCGGCGGCGATGCCCTGCGGGCGGAACAGGCCTATCTGCCGGACAGTGTCGACCGGGATGACACGCTCCAGGTGGCCCAGGCGCTGCTGGAGGAGCTGCTGGACGGTCCTTTGGACGAGACGCTGCGCTCCCCCTTCCCCGCGGGAACGGCGCTGCTGTCTTTGGCACTGGAGGGCGGCAGGGCTGTGGTGGACCTGTCATCCGCTTACGGGACGCTGTCCGGGGTGTCGCTGACCCTGGCGGATTACGCCATTACCCTGACCCTTACCCAGCTGCCGGAGATCTCCGAGGTGCGTATCACCGTCCGGGGACAGGAATTGGCCTACCGGGCCTCCCAGCGCTTCCGCCCCCGGGACGTGCTGTTTACCACCACGGAGGATGTGGTGAGCACGGTGCCGGCCACGCTGTATTTCCTGGACGAGGCCGGCAGCCTGGCTCCTGTGGAGACGGAAGTGGAGCTCTATGAGGGCGATACCCAGGCGGGCGCGGTCATCAAGGCCCTGGAGGAAGGACCGGAGGAAAAGGAGCTGCGTTCCGTACTGCCGGATGCCTTCCGGGTAAAGTCCGCCTGGCTGGAGGAGGACGTGTGCTATGTGAACCTCTCCTCCGCGGCCCTGCCGGAGCTGACAGACGAGCAGGCACTGCTGACGGCGGTGGAGGCGCTGGTGCGCTCTTTGTGCTCCCTGGAGAGCGTGGAGGAAGTGCAGTTCCTGGTGGACGGCGAATTTGTCCAAAGCTACGGATCGGTCCCTGTGGAGGAGCCCTATACCCCCTGATGCTTCAAAAACCGCCGCGGACGGCTGTCCGCGGCTGTTTTTTCGCTACTGTCCAAAAAACAGCCGCACCGCCAGGGCGGAGGCGGCAAAGCCTGTCAGGTCCGCCGCCAGGGCCGCCGGTACCGCATGGCGGGTGCGGTGGATGCCGGCGGAGCCAAAGTAGACGGCGATGGTGTAAAAGGTGGTCTCCGTGCTGCCCAGCATAACGGCGGCCACCCGGCCGATGTAGCTGTCCGGCCCATGGGACTGGATGAGGTCTGTGGCAACCGCCATGGCGCCGCCGCCGGAGATGGGGCGGATGAGCATAAGGGACACGGTCTCCGCCGGGATGCCCAACCGTTCCAGCGCCGGGGCCAGCAGCTGGGAAAACCACTCCATGGCGCCGGAGGCCCGGAACATCCCGACGGCGGTCAACAGTCCCACCAGGGACGGCACGATGCGCAGCAGTACCGTCAGCCCCTCCTCGGCGCCGTGGGTCAGGGCGCCGTATACGTCCACCTGCCGGCCCAGGCCGATGGCCGCCATTGCCGCCAGCAGGGCGGGAACCACCAGGGAACTGAGATTCATCACCGCCTCCTTCCCGCCAGGGACAGCAGCCAGGCTGCCGTCAGTCCGGCTGTAACGGAAAGAACGGAGGACAGCCACACCGCCGGCAGAATGTCAAAGGGAGTTTTGCAGCCGGCGGCGGCGCGGACGGAGGCGATGGTGGTGGGCAGCAGCTGGATGGAGGCGGTGTTCAGTACCACCAGCCGGCACAGCTCGTCGCTGGCGACACCGCCGCAGCCCCGGGCCATCCTGCGGGCTGCCTGAATGCCCAGAGGCGTGGCGGCGTTGCCCAGCCCCAGCAGGTTGGCGGACACGTTGGCGGACACCGCCGCCAGGGTCTCGCTGTCCCGGCTGGCCTCCGGCAGCAGCCGCCGCATCAGCGGCCGAAAGGCCCGGGCAAGGCCGTCGGTCAGGCCGCAGACACGCATGATCTCCATAATGCCGGACCAGAGGCACAGCACGCCCGCCATGGACAGGCTGAGTTCCACAGCGTTCTGGGCACCGGAGAGGGCGGCCTCCGAGACCGCGTCTATCCGGCCCGTGGCCGCGCCGAACAGCAGGGAGAGAATGACCATTCCGCCCCAGATCCATGACATCGCCATACAAATTTCCTCCTTTTACCAAGAATGTACAAAATTGTGAATGAAGTTTAAACTTTTACAACTTTAAATTGACAATTAATGACAGATTGTGATATTGTTAGCAGGCCAAAACAGAGAGGAATACCGTCAGGAAAGGAGTAATACTGTGAAAGCGACTGGAATTGTGAGAAAGGTCGACGAATTGGGCCGGATTGTCCTTCCCATCGAGATGCGCCGCACGCTGGACATCGCTGAAAAAGATGCACTGGAAATTTATGTGGAAGGTTCGTCCGTCATTCTGAAAAAATACAGACCCAGCTGTATTTTTTGTGATGGCACCAAGGACATCACTGTATTCAAAGGCAAAAATGTCTGCCCCAAATGTCTGAAGGAACTGAAAGCTCTGTAAGCAACACGCTTGCAAAACATAAAAAAACCGCCCCGGCCCGATCAGCCGGAGCGGTTCGTGTTTTTTTGTCACTTTTCCAAGGCGGCGGCGTACAGCTCGTTTTTGGAAAGGCCTGTGTGGGCGGAAACTTCCTTTGCTGCGTCCTTCAGCCGCATACCGCCCTCCACCAGGGCCCGCACCTGGCTGACGCCGTCCTCCAGGGTAACAGCGGCTTCCTCCCGCTTTTCCGCACCGGCCACCACCAGCACGTATTCGCCCTTGGGGTCGTGGGCTTCGTAGTAGGCCACCGCTTCCCCCAGGGTGCAGCGCATGGTCTCCTCGTGGAGCTTTGTCAGCTCCCGGCACAGGGCGATGCGCCGCTCCGGGCCGAAGGCGGCGCATAGGTCCTCCAGCGTGGTGCGCAGCTTATGGGGCGCCTCGTGGAAGACCATGGTCCGCTCCTCGCTTCGCAGGCTGTCCAGATGGGCCCTGCGGCTTTTTTTATTGACGGTGAGAAAGCCCTCAAAGGTAAAGCGCCCCGTGGGCAGGCCGCTGACCGCCAGGGCGTTCACTGCCGCGCAGCAGCCGGGGATGGACAGTACCTCCACGCCGTTTTCCGCACACAGGCGCACCAGGTCCTCACCGGGGTCGGAGATGGCGGGGGTGCCGGCGTCCGTCACCAGGGCGCAGGATTCCCCCGCCAGCAGGCGGGCAAGGATGCTCTGCCCGGCGGAGACATGGTTGTGCTCGTGGTAGCTGACCAGGGGCTTTTTGATGTTGAAGTGGTTCAGCAGCTTTACGGATACCCGGGTGTCCTCCGCCGCGATGAAGTCCGCGGATTCCAGCGTTTCCACCGCCCGGGGGGAGAAGTCCCCCAGGTTGCCGATGGGGGTGGCTACTAAATATAAGGTGCCGCTCATGGCGTGTCCTCCTGTTGTCTGAAATAAATGGCGTCCAGCTCCGCCGTGGGGGAGCCGTCGGGAGTTTGCAAAAGCAGGGGCGCTTCCACGGAAAGCCCCGGCTTTCCGCCCCGGCACCCTTCCGCCAGCACCAGAGAGGGCGCCTGGCCCTCCCGCGGTTGGACGAAGCGCAGCCGCTTGGGCTCGACAGCACAGGCCCGCATGGCCGCCAGCAGGTCCGCCAGCCGCTCCGGCTTGTGGACCAGGCACAGCCTGCCGCCCCACCGGAGCAGGTACGCCGCCGCGGCACAGACATCCTCCAGCGTGCAGCTGACCTCTGAGCGGGCGGTGCGGCGGGGACTGTCCGCGGACAGGGCGCCGCTTCCGGGCGGATAATAAGGCGGATTGCACACCGCCAGGTCGAAGCTGCCGGTGGGAAACAGGGCCTTGACGTTCCGCAGATCGGCGGCGTGAAAGGCCAGACGGTCCTGAAGACCGTTTTCCGCCGCCGCCTGCTCTGCCAGGCGGATGGCCGCCGGCTGGATGTCCACGCCGGTGACCCGCAGCTCCGGCTGCCGCTGCAACAGCAGCAGTCCCAAAAGCCCTGTGCCGCAGCCCAGGTCCGCCACCCGCAGGCCCGGCTTCAGCCGGGGCAGGGAGGAGAGCAGGAACGTGTCCGTGCCGGGGCGGAACAGGCCGTCGTCATAGACGAAGCGTAGCCCGCCGGGACAAAGACTTTCCCAGTGTTCCATGGCGCACCTCCCGGTCGTGTGGTTTCAACAGCATTATAGCGGAAAACAAAAAGCCCCGCAAGCCTAAGCTCACGGGGCTTTTATGTATCCCTTTTAGATTAGTCCTCGGGGACGATGGCGCCGTTGGGGCAGGTGTCGCTGCAAGAACCGCAGTCCAGGCAGGCGGCAGCGTCGATCACATACTGATCGTCGCCCTGGCTGATGGCACCAGCGGGGCAGGCATCCGCGCAGGAGCCGCAGCTGACGCAGGCAGAAGTAATCTTGTAAGCCATGGGAAGCACCTCCATAAGATTTGTGATTTTCATTTTACCATACAATTCTGAAAAAGCAAGCATATCGCCGTAAAAACTTGTCTGGGATTTTGCGGAGGGAAACAGGTGTTCACAATTTGTTTTCAAAAAGGTCAAAGAAAGTCAAAAACAAACCCTTGACAATTGGCCGCACCGTGCTATACTAAGCTCAGAACGAAAGGTTAAAGAAAGTCAAAGTCAAAACACAAAGGCTTTGCATAGAAAGGGATGGTACGTGCGTGGGTATTTCAGATTTGATCGCCAGCTTTCTCCAGGAGAGCTTGGACGAAGCGGAAAACGGTGTGCTGGAGGTCCAGCGCAGCGATTTGGCCCAGCGCTTCAACTGCGTGCCCAGCCAGATCAATTACGTCATGAGCACCCGCTTCTCTCCGGAACGGGGCTATATCGTGGAAAGCCGCCGGGGCGGCAACGGATATATCCGCATCACCCGGGTCCAGGTGGACCGGCAGACGCTGATGATGCACGTCATCAACAGCTTGGGCAGCCAGGTGGACCTGGCCTCCGCCAGAGCCATCCTTTCCAACCTGGCGCAGTCCGGCGCGCTGGAGGAGTCCGTGGCCCGGGCGCTGCTGGCCGCCGTGGGTGACAAAGCCTTGGCCGCCGTGCCCCGGGAAGTCCGGGACCGGACACGGGCGGATATCATGAAGCAGGTCCTGATTTTACAGGTATCGTAAATGAATGACCGGCGCAAACATTGTCAACAATCATCAATAGATGTCATATAGGAGGAATCGATTATGAAATGCGAAAATTGTGGCAAGAATGAGGTCACGTTTGTGTATCAGAGCAACATCAACGGCAAGGTCACGGAAAAGCACCTTTGCAGCGAATGCGCCGAAAAGCTGGGCTACACCCAGCGGATCGCCGCCCATAGCCGCTCCATGATGCAGAACTTCTTCGGCGGAAGCCTGCTGGGCAACGGCTTCTTCGATGATTTCTTCTCCCCCGTGCCCAGTCTCATGGGCCGGAGCGGTTGGATGCTGGAGGACCCCTTTGACGACTTCTTCGCCGATATGCCCGCCCTCAGCGCGGCGCCGGCCCAGCAGCGGGAGGAGTCCTGCCAGCAGAAGCAGAACGACCTGGTGGGCAAGGAGGAGCAGAGCCGCTTCGCCTATATGCGCCAGATGAACGCGCTGAAGCTGGAGATGAAGAAGGCTGTCCATCAGGAAAATTTTGAGCGGGCCGCGGAGCTGCGGGACCAGATCCGCCAGCTGGAAGCGGAACACAAGGAAAGCAAGTAACCATCAAACGTTCCCAAAAGGGAGGCAACAACGATGAATGAAAACAAATTCACGCCCGGAGCCGAGGAGGCTCTGCGGCTTTCCCAGGAGGCGGCAGGGGAGCTGGGCCACGGATACGTGGGCACGGAGCACCTGCTGCTGGGCCTCATCCGGGAGGGTGCGGGCATCGCCCACACCGTTTTGACGGAGGCGGGCCTCACAGACGACATGATCGTAGAGATCATCAAGACCAGCGTGGGCGCGGGCCTGCCCGGCAGCAACCCCGCCCAGGGGCTGACGCCCCGGGCCAAGCACGTGGTGGAGATCGCCATGGAGGATTCCATCCGGGGCGGCTATAACTACGTGGGCACGGAGCACCTGCTGGCCGGCATCCTGCGGGAGGGCAACAACATGGCCGTCCGCATTCTGCGGACCGCCGGCGTGGACGCCAAGCACCTGTACACCGCCCTCATGCAGAAGCTCAGTGACAGTCCCCGGGGCCGGAGCGGCGACACCGCCAAGGCCGCGGCTAAGGATGACGGCGGCAAGACCAAGACACTGAAGGAGTTTACCCGGGACCTGACGGCCGACGCCCGTGCCGGCAAGCTGGACCCGGTCATCGGCCGGGACAGCGAGATCCAGCGGGTCATCCAGATTCTGTCCCGCCGCACCAAGAACAACCCCTGCCTCATCGGCGAGCCCGGCGTGGGCAAAACGGCCATTGCCGAGGGCCTGGCCAGGAAGATCGTTCTGGGCGATGTGCCCGACGACCTGCTGGATAAGCGCCTGCTGTCCCTGGACCTCTCCGGCATGGTGGCCGGTACCAAGTACCGGGGCGAGTTTGAGGAGCGCATCAAGAAGGTGCTGGAGGAGGTCCAGAAGGCCGGCAATGTGATCCTCTTCATCGACGAGCTGCACACCATCGTGGGCGCCGGCTCCGCCGAGGGCGCCGTGGACGCCGCCAACATCATCAAGCCGGCCCTGGGCCGGGGCGAGATCCAGGTCATCGGCGCCACCACGATCAACGAGTACCGTAAATATATCGAAAAGGACGCCGCCCTGGAGCGCCGGTTCCAGCCGGTGCAGGTAGGCGAGCCCAGCCGGGAGGCCTCCTTGGAGATTTTGAAGGGCTTGCGGGAGAAGTATGAGCAGCACCACAAGCTGCACATCACCGACGAGGCCCTGGAGGCCGCCGTCAATCTCTCCGCCCGGTATATCAACGACCGCTTCCTGCCGGACAAGGCCATCGACCTGATGGATGAGGCCGCCAGCCGCGTCCGCATGGAGGCGGAGGAGCTGTCCCCCGAGCTGAAGAGCCTGGAGGAGAAGATCAACGCCCTGGTGAAGGACAAGGAAGCCGCCATCGCCGCCCAGGACTATGAAAAGGCCGCCCAGCTGCGGGATATCGAAAAGAATTACCGGGACCAGGTAGAGCTGGAGCGGGAGAAGCGGAAGAAGAACAGCGCCCAGCACCGGCCCGTCACCGAGGAGGATATCGCCGCCGTGGTGTCCGGCTGGACCGGCATCCCCGTCACCCGCCTGACGGAGGACGAGGGCGAGCGGCTGCTGCACATGGAGGATACGCTGCATAAGCGCGTGGTGGGCCAGGACGAGGCCGTGAAGGCCGTGGCCCGGGCCATCCGCCGCGGCCGTGTGGGATTGAAGGACCCCAAGCGCCCCATCGGCTCCTTCCTGTTCCTGGGTCCCACCGGCGTGGGCAAAACGGAGCTGTGCAAGTCCCTGGCGGAGGCCATGTTCGGCGATGAGAACGCCATGATCCGCATCGACATGTCCGAGTACATGGAGCGGCACACGGTCTCCCGCCTCATTGGATCTCCTCCCGGCTATGTGGGCCACGACGAGGGCGGCCAGCTGACGGAGAAGGTCCGCCGGAAGCCCTACTCCGTGGTGCTGTTCGATGAGATCGAAAAGGCCCATGAGGACGTTTGGAATGTGCTGCTGCAAATTCTGGACGACGGCCGCATCACCGATTCCCAGGGGCGCACCGTGGACTTCAAGAACACGGTCATCGTCATGACCAGCAACATCGGCGCCAAGGCCCTGACCGCCGCGGGGGCCAAGCTGGGCTTCTCCTCCGAGGAGCGCGGCAGCGACCCCGACGCGGAAACCGCCTTCCAGCGGGCCAAGGACACGGTCATGGCGGAGCTGCGCCAGACCTTCCGGCCCGAGTTCCTCAACCGCATTGACGATATCATCGTCTTCCGCGCCCTGACCCAGGAGGACATCCGGGAGGTGGCCCGCCGGATGCTGAACACCGTTTCCGCCCGGATGGAGACCATGGGTATCCACCTGGACGCCAGCGACGAGGCTGTGGCGGAGCTGGCCAAGGAGGGCTTTGACCCCAAGTACGGTGCCCGTCCCCTGCGCCGGGCCATCCAGAGCAAGGTGGAGGACGCCGTGGCCGAGAAGATGCTGGACGGCACCTTCCAAACCGGCGACACCGCCCGTCTGACGGTGGAGGACAACAAGCTCTGCGTCACGAAATGATGCAATAAAAATACCGCTGCAAGTCAAAGGCTTGCAGCGGTATTTTTGATCCGGTCACAGCTTCCGCAGGGCGTCCACCAGAGCGGTCTTGCTCTCTGTCTGGGCGTCCTTCATCTTCACGATGCGGGCGGGACTCCCCGCCACCACGGCGTTTTCCGGCACATCCTCGATGACCACGGAACCCGCGGCCACCACGGCGCCCTTGCCAATGTGAATGCCCTCAATGACCACGGCGTTGGCACCGATGAGCACATTGTCCTCCACGACCACGGGGGTAGCGGAGGCGGGCTCCACCACGCCGGCCAGCACGGTGCCGGCGCCGATGTGGCAGTGGTTGCCCACGGTGGCCCGGCCGCCCAGGATGGTGCCCATGTCGATCATGGTGCCCTTGCCGATGACGGCACCGATGTTGATGACGGCGCCCATCATGATGACGGCGCCCTCGCCGATGGTGACCTTTTCCCGGATGATGGCGCCGGGCTCGATACGGGCGGGGACGCCCTTCAGGTCCAGCAGGGGCACGCCGGAGTTCCGGCGGTCGTTTTCCACCACGTAATCGGTGATATAGGGGGCGTTGGCCTCCAGAATGGGTTGGAGCTCCGTCCAGTCGCCGAACACCACGTGGCTGCGGCCCTCGCCGAAGACCTTGGCGGAGCCGAAGTCCACGGGGGCGGTGGTGTTCACATACACCTTAACGGGGGTCTTTTTCTCGGAATTTGCAATGTAATCGATGATTTCCTGTGCGTTCATACGGTCATTCTCCAAATAAGATTTTTTGCAGGTCATAGACGCCGTTGGCCTTCCCCGGCAGCAGCCGGGCCATGTGCAGAGCGCCGTTTACAAAGATCTGGCGGCTGGCGGCCCGGTGGGTGATGGAAAACTCCTCGTCGGGGCCGAAGAACTGAACGGTGTGGGTGCCGGCCACGGTGCCGCCCCGGAGGGAGTGGATGCCTACCTCGCCCGGGTCCCGCTTGCCGCAATTGTCCTCCCGGCCATAGACCGGCGTCAGCTGGTGCCGGGGGTCAATGGCGTCCAGCAGGAGCTTGGCGGTGCCGCTGGGGGCGTCTGCCTTCTGGTTGTGGTGGACTTCCGTGATCTCAATGTCAAAATCCGGCTTCAGCACGCCGCTGACGGCCTGTAAAGCCCGAACGAACACCGCGACACCCAGAGAGAAGTTGGCGCTCCACAAAACGGGGGCGCAGGCGCCCAGAGCCCGCAGCCGCTCCAGCTCCAGGGCGGAATAGCCGGTGGTGCCGGAGAGAAGGGGCGTGCCGGTGCGGCGGATGTAGCCTTCCACGGCGTCCAGGGCCCCGGGACGGGAGAAGTCGATGACCACGTCGGCGGTCAACGCTGGGTCCTCCAGGCGGAACAGGTCCTCATGGCCCAGGGCGGCAACGACCTCGTCGCCGGCCGCCAGGGCGGTCTCCTGAATGAGGCGGCCCATCTTGCCCCGGCCGATCAGCAGGAACCTCACAGCAGACCAGCCTCCTCCAGGGAAGCACGGAGGACGGCGCTGTGTTCCGCGCTCATCTCACAAAGGGGCAGCCGCATGGGGCCCACGTTCAATCCCATCATGTTCATGGCGGCCTTGACGGGGATGGGGTTCACCTCGATGAACAAATCGTTCATGATCCGCAGATAGCGCAGGTGGTTGGCAACGGCCTGGGCCTGGTTGCCGGAGAGGTAGTCCGCCACGATCTGGTGGCACATGGCGGGCATGACGTTGGCGTACACGGAGATGACGCCGCTGCCGCCGATGCTCATGAGGGGTACGGTGATGTCATCATTGCCGGAGTACAGGGCGAAGTCGGGGCCGATGCAGTGGGCGATCTTCATGGCGTAGGACATATCGCCGCTGGCCTCCTTGATGCCCACGATGTTGGGGTGCTTGGCAAGGCGCTCCACTACGGAAACGGGGATGGAGCAGCCGGTGCGGCCGGGGACGTTGTACAGCAGGCCGGGGATGTGGACAGCGTCCGCCGTCTGGGCGAAGTGGCGGTACATGCCCTCGGGGTTGGCCTTGTTGTAATAGGGGGCGATGAGCAGCAGGGCGTCGGCGCCCATGTCCTGATACTGGATGCTCTTTTCAATCTGGGTGGCGGTGCAGTTGGAGCCGCTGCCCACGATGACGGGCACCCGGCCATTCACCACGCGGATGGTGTGCTCCACCACGGAGGCGTCCTCCTCGTGGCTCATGGTGGAGTATTCGCCGGTGGTGCCCAGAGTCAAAATGGCGTCGGTGCCGGCGGCGATCTGGCGCTCCAGCAGCTGCGTCAGCACCTCAAAATTCACGCTGCCGTCCTCGTGGAACGGGGTGATCATGGCGACGATGGATCCCTGTACATGTTCGAACTTCATTTTGGTGTCCTCCATACTTTCAAAAATAAAAAGTCGGTAGAGACACGCCCCTACCGACAGCCTTTCATGCTTTGAAAACATGGAGTGTTCTGTGAGCGGATAGCGCCCCCGCGGCCCATGCCGCGGACAGTCCCGCGGGTATTCCCCGCGGACCCACCGCCCGCCTGCACCCAGACGGACAGTTCGGCGGACTTGCCTCCCCCATGTTCCCAGCCTGCCGGCTCCCATGGGCTCATCGCATCCGCGCCTCTATCTCATTTTTGGCTATCATACCATCGTACTTTGGCAAATGCAAGAGGAAAATGAAAAAATTTCTCTCCTGGGGAAACAAGTGTGTTATAATGGCGGAAACTGATGACTCGAAGGAGGAGCCTTTCATGTCTGTGGTAGACCATCGCCGAAACCTGCATACCATTCCCGAACTGATTGACCAGCTGCCGGAAACGGTGGCATATGTCCGCTCCGTACTGGAGCCGCTGGGGTGCCGGTTGTCCGAACCCATCCCCAGCAGCGTCTGCGCCTGGTTTGATGCCGGAAAGCCGGAGACCGTGGCCTTCCGGGCGGATATGGACGCTCTGCCGGGCATAGAGACCACCGGCGCTCCCTATGCCTCCACCCACAGCGGCATCATGCACGCCTGCGGCCATGACGGCCACACCGCCATGGCGCTGGCTTTGGCGGAATACGTGTCCGCCCACCTGGCGGAGCTGCCCCGGAACGTGCTTTTTGTGTTCCAGCCGGCGGAGGAGACCACCGGCGGCGCCCAGCGGCTGTGCGAGGCCGGTGTGCTGGCGGACCACGGCGTGACGCGAATCTTCGGCCTGCACCTGTGGCCGGGCCTGCCGGAGGGGACGGTCTATACCCGCCCCGGCCCCCTGATGGCCCGGGCCAACGAGGTGACGGTGACGGTCACCGGAAAAAGCGTCCATGTCTCCCGGGCCAGCGAGGGGCGGGACGCCCTGGCGGCGGGGGTGGAATATCTCCGCCGGGCCTACGCCATGGTGGACGCCCTGCCGCCTGAGGAGCCGAGAGCCTTCCTGTTCGGCAAGATGACCTCCGGCACCGTTCGCAACGCCGTCAGTGGAAAGACCGTGCTGGAGGGGAGCCTGCGCACCTACCGGGAGGAGACATACCGCTATTGCAGGGAACAGCTGGAAGCCATCGGCCGGGACATCGCCGCTATGACCGGCTGCGGCGTGGAGGTGTACCTGAACGAGGGTTACCCGGCGGTATGGAACCACGAGGGACTGTACGCTGAGGTCTGCGCCGCCTTGGGAGATGCGGCTCCCGCCCTGTTGGATGCGCCCGCTCTGGCGGCGGAGGACTTTGCCTTTTACCAGCGGGCCGTCCCCGGTGTGTTCTTCTTTCTGGGCACGGGGCGGACGCCGGAGCTCCATGCCCCGGATTTCAACTTTGATGACGAGACTGTGCTGCCCAATGGCGTGGAGTTTTTGAAAAAGCTGCTGATGCTGCCGTAAAGCGAAAATGAAAAAAGCCGCCGCACAGTCGTGCGGCGGCTTTGCGGTTACAGGCTCCGGATGAACCGCTCCACCCGGTCCAGGCCCTCCTTCAGGTCCTGGTCGGCGTAGCAGTAGGAAAGGCGCATGAAGCCCTCCGTGCCGAAGTAGATGCCGGGGATCAGACCCACCAGCCCCTCCTTCAGCATCCGGGTGCAGAAGGTGACGGAATCCATGCCGAACTTCCGGATGTCGATGAACATGTAAAAGGCCCCCTGGGGCTCCTCTACCTCCAGACCCATGTCCCGCAGCCGCCGGTACACATAGTCCCGCCGCTTGCGGAAAAGCTCCGCCACGCCGTCAGTGGGCAGGCCCAGGGCCGTGACACAGGCCCGCTGGACAAAGGAGGGAATGGAGGTGACGGCGTACTGGTGGAGCACCTGGATGCGGCTCATGACCGGACCGTCCGCCATGCAGTAGCCCAGCCGCCAGCCGGTCATGGCGTAGGGCTTGGAAAAGCTCTGAACCACGATGCTCCGGTCCCGCATATCCGCGTATTCGGCAAAGCTGTGATAGTCCTCTGTGTAGCACAGCGCCCGGTACACATCATCGCACAGGACGAAAATGGGCTTGTCCCGCAGTACTTGGTGGATGCCCTCCAGCGTCTCCCGGGTGTACACGCAGCCGGTGGGGTTGTTGGGGGAGGTAAGGACGATGGCCTTGGTTCTGGGAGTGATGGCCGCCGCCAGCTCCTCCGGAACGATCTGGAAGCGGCTGTGCTCTGTGGGCAGGAACACCGGCACTCCGTCCCGCAGCCGCACCAGGGCCTCGTACAGGCCGAAGGCGGGGGTGGGGATGATGACCTCGTCACCGGGGTTCAATATGGCGGAGAGGGCGATGGACAGTGCCTCTGTGGCGCCCACGGTGGTGACGATCTCCTCCGGCGCGTATACGAGGCCGTGGGCCGTTTCCTCAAAGCGAGAGATGGCCTCCAGCAGGTAGGCGTAGCCGTTGCCGGGGGGATAGTGGGTGTCGTTATCGTCCAGGGCAGCCTTGGCGGCCTCCTTCACGGCGTCAGGCGTGTTCAGGTCCGGCTCGCCGATGGTCAGGGCGCAGGCGCCAGGGGTGTCCCGCACCAGGTAGGAAAACTGGCGGATGCCGGAGATCTCCACCTGGGTCACGGCGTTGTTCAAGGTCAGCTTCATAAGTCCACGCTCCTCGCTGGGTGAGATTTGGCAATAGTATAGGCGGATGAAAAACGAATGTCAATGCATGAATATGCAGAAAAAGAGACCTTCCCGCCGGGAAGGTCTCTTTTGTTGTGCCGGAGCTCAGGCGGCGGGGGCGGCTTCTTCTCCCTCGAACCGGAAGCCGCTGGCGGCGACGATGCCGTTTTCCGGGAAATCGGCGCCCTCCAGCGCGTAGTCATACCAGATGTGGTCGCCCACATCCAGCAGCACTGCCCGGGGCACCTGGGCGGCGTTGAAGTCCAGGAAGCCGATGCCGTTTTCCAGCCGCACATAGAAATGGGTGTTGCCGTCGATGACGGAGGTGCGGATCTCGGCGATGATGCCGTCCTGGGTGCGGACATCGCCGCCGGAAACGCCGGTCTGCCCGGCGCCGATGAGGCCGGCATTGGCCAGGGCCTGCCGGTAATTGCTCTCGCAGGCGGCCACGGTCTGGCCGGTCTCCACGATCTGATACTGCTCCACGTTCACCATGGCGTACATCTTCACCAGGCCGTCATCGCCCTTCAGGGCCATGAAATAGGTGGGCTGGTCGGCGATGTTCAGCAGCAGGGGGAAGGTGGCGTTATAGCGCATCTGCTGCACCTGGCTCTGGGCGGATTCCATGGCGGAGGTCTCCGTGGCGCCGGCAATGGAGTAGAAATGGGTCTCCTTCGTCCGCTGGTTGGAGAGGATGAAGCCGATGTTGGACTGGTCGGAGGTGACGGAGGTGACGCCGGTGTACATATACACATCGTCGTTGATGGCGATGTAGTTCCAGCCGTCGGTGGTCAGCGTCACATCCCGCTGGCCGAAGATGGAGTTCAGGAAGCCGTTGTGGTACATGCCGTAGTAGTCGTACTGCTCCATGATGATATCGGAGGAGTACACCCGGTCCACCCAGCTGGGGACTTCTTCATAGTAAGTGCTCTCGCCGGTGATGGCATTCACCAGAACGGCGCCCTGGATGTCCGTGCCGCCGAAGAGGCCGATGGTCTTGACAATGCGGGAGCAGACCCAGTGGGGCGTGCCAGACTCGTCGATCTCGAACACCGGCTCGTCAAACATCATGGTGGGATAGTGGAACCGCAGGTGGCGGTACAGGTTCCGGCCAAAGTGCTCGGCGGTGGTGTATTTCATGCCCTCCTCCAGGCGGACCACATTGGCCTCCTGGGTCACCATGTCGATGACGATATAGGCCGGCAGGCCCTGGGAGCGGTTGGTGAACCATTTGATGAGGTCGCCGTAGGCCAGGGAGGTGACCCGGACGGGCCGGCCCTGGTAGTTGATCTGGTTGTAGGTGGGCAGGATCTCAAATTGGGACACCATGTCGCTGAGCTCGCCCAGCTTCCGGCTGCCCAGCCGGGAGGCGGAGCTGGCGTCCAGCATGGGGATCTGGTCGTAGGAGATCTCCTCAATCTCCGCGGTGAAGTCGCCGCTCTCAATGGTCAGCAGCTGGCTGTAAGCGTTGGCCCGCAGCACCACCCAGGAGGTGATGGAGCCCACGGCAATGACGGCGATCAGCACGATGAAAGCCAGAAACGGCACGGTGCATTGCTTTTTGACAAAGCCCACATAGCCCTTGACGCCGTCCCCCTGAAAACCGGAGGTCAGCACGGCGCACACGCAGTAGACGGCGCACACCAGGAAGGCAAAGACATAAAACTCCTCCGCATGGAGGTTGATGGCCGGCAGCTCCGCGTAGAAATACACCAGGGCGAACACCAGTGTGACCCCCAGGTTGATGAGGGTGCGGGTAAAGGCGTTGCCGATGGGCTTGCGGGGCTTGCGGGTCCGCTTGGGCGGCGGGGCGTCACCGGTGCCGCCGTTGGAGGCATACCCCTGAAATCCCTGAAAGCCCTGGAAGCTGCTGGGATCAAAATGAAAAGAAAACGGCATGAAAAAGCTCCTTTCCACGGTTGCGGAATGCAATGATTCTTCATGATACAGGAAAAGTATGAACAAATCAAGCTTCCCCGAAAAAAGCCGGAAATTTCCTCGGATTTCAATTGGGCAGGGTGCCAAAAATTTGAGTTAAAATTTGTACGGCGGAGCGGGTGGTTTTGGTTGCCGGGGGCAACGAATTTGTGGTATGGTATTACCACAAAATAACAGGGGGCCTTTGTATGCTGGTATTGGATTTCATCAACGTGGGCAATGGCGACTCCGCGCTGATCCGGGAGATGGAGGAAGGGCGGCAGGTGTTTGCCATGCTGGTGGACTGCGGCCACGACTGTCTGGTGCGGGATGACCATCCGCCGCTGAATGACCAACGTTCCTGCCGGATCTACGCCGGTGACTTTTTGAAAAAGCAGGGCGTGACCCATTTGGACGTTCTGCTGCTGACGCACTTCCACCGGGACCACATCGGCGGGCTGAGCCGGGTGCTGGACGCCGTGACGGTGGACGAGCTCATTGCCAGCTACATCCCGCCGGCGGACAGCGTTCCCCTGGAGCCGGACGGGGACAATGGCCTGCCCAAGGCTGCCCCGAACCTGCTGCGGCGCGTGGATATGTATGCCAGGGCCCTGCGGAAACATCCGGGCCGCATCCGCACCATGACGCAGATCCCCGGCGACCATATGGAGGTCCGCCAGCTGACACCGTCGCTGAAAATGAACATCCTCTGCGGTGAGCCCGCCCTGTATCCCCGGCAGAAGGCGGTCTACGACGCGGCCTTCCGGGGAGAGCGCAACCACTATGACTTGGTCCATTGGGGCAAGTCCATGAACGTATCCAGCCTGCGCCAGCGGCTGTTTTACCACGGGAAGGAGATCATGCTGGGCGGCGACGCCTACGCCCATATGTGGGAGACGGAGAGCGTCACCCCCTGCGACATTCTGAAGGTCCCCCACCACGCCTCCCTTTCCTCCACCACCCGCAAGCTCCTGGCCATGCTCCAGCCCAAGACCGCGGTGGTCAGCGTGGCCGCCGGGCGGCCCGATGAACGCCCCCATCCGTATATCGTCTCCCTGATTCGAGAATACACCCAGGACCTGCATTTTACCGATTCTGTGGACATCCCCGGCCTGGTCCAGCCGGAGTATCACGAGTCCGTGCATCTAGAGATCGAATAAACGTCAAAAAAGCAGCCGCCCTCTGGGCGGCTGCTTTTTGATGCAGTAATGGGAAAAGGCTCAGCCGATCTTCACGATCTTGCCGGTCTTCCAGGCCTCGGTGGTGGCGTAGCCGATCACAGTGGACTTGGTGCCGTCGTACACAGTGGTGCCGGGCTGCTTGCCCTCCAGTGCGCAGTTGACGAACTCCTCCATCTCGGTGAGGTAGGACTCGGCGAAGCGCTCGGGGAAGGAGCCCACGCACTCGGTGCAGGCGCCGTTGACGTTGTAGACCATGGCCTGGTTCTTCTCGGGCACGGCGGAGATGCGGATGGTGCCCTCGGTGCCCACGACCTCGGTCTCCACGTGGTAGCCATAGGGAGCGGTACGGCCCACGTGGACCATGCCCATGGCGCCGTTTTCAAACTTGTACACGGCCACACCGGTCTCGTCGTCGCCGGCTTCCTTGAACTCGGGATGCTTGAAGGTGGCGCCCATGGCGTAGACCTCGGTGGCCTCGCAGCCCAGGAACCAGCGCATGAGGTCGATGTCGTGGATGGCCATGTCCAGGAAGATGCCGCCGGAGGTCTTGGCAAAGCGGATGGCGCCGTCCACGAAAGCCTCGGGGTCGATGCCGGTGGCCTTCACCAGGTAGGGGGTGCCGATGGCGCCTTCCTCGATCTTCTGCTTGGCATAGGCGTAGGACTTGTCATACCGGCGCATGAAGCCCAGCATGAAGGTCAGGTCGGGGTGACGCTCCACAGCGGCCTCAGCCTGCTTGCACTGGGCCACATCCACGCCCAGAGGCTTCTCGGAGAACACATGCTTGCCGGCGTCCAGAGCCGCCTCAATCTGCCAGCAGTGCTCGGAGGAGGTGGTGACGATGACCACGGCGTCGATGTCGGCCTTGGCCAGCATCTCCCGGTAATCGGTGTAGACATCCGTGACGCCCAGTTCCTGCTTGGCATATTCCAGCTCAGCGGGCACGATGGAGCAGGCGGCGGTCAGTTCGGCGTTGGGGATCTTGTAGGCGATGTTCTGGGCGTGGACCTTGCCAAGGCGGCCCAGGCCAACAATGCCGATGCGAAGCTTTTTCATAAATCATTCCTCCATATTGGGGTGGACCCCAGGTGTGCTTTGCCAGTGAGCCCCGCAAAGCTGGGGATGCGGGCGGCTTTGCGCCTATTCGCGTTGGATTATAACAGACTGCCGCGGAAAAGAAAAGGCCCAAAAATGTTTTTTATAAATTGACATGGGGCGTTTCCGCCCCATGTCAATTTCAATAGCAGGTATGTGCGGGATATTACTTTCCGGCAGCCAGGCGGCGGCGCTTGGCCTCCATCTGGGCACGGATGACGTCCATCAGAACGGCCAGGATGATGACCAGGCCCAGGACGATGTTCTGAACAGCGGAATCGATGGACAGCAGGGTGAAGCCGTTGCGCAGGACGGAGATGATGAGGCAGCCCAGCATGGTGCCGAACATGGTGCCCTTGCCGCCGGTGAAGGAGGCGCCGCCGATGATGCAGGCGGCGATGGCGTCGGTATCGTAGGGCTGGGTGGCGTTGGCACCGTTGCAGATACCGGAACGGCCCACGGAAACGATACCGGCCAGAGCGGCCATGATACCGGACATAGTGTAGCAGAAGGTCAGCACGTTGGCGGTGTTGATACCGGACAGGCGGGTGGCCTCCATGTTGCCGCCGGCGCAGTAGATAGAGCGGCCCAGAGCGGTCTTGCTCAGGAAGATATGCATGACCACGTACAGCACAATGACCACGATGAAGCTGACGGGGAAGCCGCCGATGGTGGTCAGGCCCAGCCACTGCACAGAGGAGGGGAACGTATTGATCATCTGGCTGCCTGTGACCAGCAATGCAAGGCCCCACAGCACGTTCTTCATGCCCAGGGTGGACACGAAGGGATGAGGCAGGTGCAGACGGGTCAGCAGGGTGCCGTTGATGAAGCCCACCAGGCCGCCGGCCAGGATGCCGATGATCATCAGCAGAATGCCGCTGGACATACCGGCCTTGGACAGGGCGCCCATCAAGCAGGCGCAGAACACGGCGTTGGCGCCCACGGACAGGTCAATACCTGCGGTGATCAGGCACAGCAGCATACCGACAGCCAGGAAGGCGTTGAAGGCCGTCTGCTTCAGGATACTCATCAGGTTGGAGTAGCTGTAAAAGTTCTTGTTGGAGATCGCCAGGAACAGGCACATGATTACCAGTGCCAGGATCGTGCCCAGCTGAAAGCCGGAGCCGCTTTTTTTCTTCTTAGTCATCTAAAGTTCCTCCCCATGCCGCTTTCATGATGTCTTCCTGATTGAAATGCTTGCTGTCACGGTCAACAGTGGCCATGACTCTGCCTCCGCGCATAACGACCACGCGGTCGCTCATGCCCAGAATCTCCGGCATTTCCGAGGAGATCATGATGACGCATTTACCAGCCTTCACCAGGCTGTTCATAACATTGTAGACCTCGACCTTGGCGCCCACGTCGATGCCGCGGGTCGGCTCGTCGAAAATGTAGATATCGGCGTCGGAGTTGATCCACTTGCCGATGACGACCTTCTGCTGGTTGCCGCCGGACAGCTGTCCGACGATTTCGTCAATGGAGGGCGTCTTGATCCGCAGGGACTCAATATGGCCCTGACCGGTCTCCTCAATGCGCTTTTCATTGAGGAAGGGACCGTCACTGTGCTTTTTGAAGCTGGACATGATGAGGTTGGTGCGGATGCTCTCGCCCAGCACCAGACCGGAGCCCTTGCGGTCCTCCGTCAGCAGGGCGATGCCCGCCGCGATGGCCTGCTTGGGGCTTTTGATCTTGACTTCCTTGCCCTTGACATAGATCTTGCCGCCGTCCAGAGGGTCGGCACCGAAGATGGCACGGACAGTCTCTGTCCGGCCGGCGCCCACCAGGCCGCTCATGCCCAGAATCTCCGGCATTTCCGAGGAGATCATGAT